>Ga0183260_10003038_pt1 | contig 13622 bp, 13 predicted proteins | sample AntDrymUQ4972206_2_FD_129768 | JGI IMG/M metagenome (GOLD analysis project Ga0183260, IMG submission 129768) | Polar desert sand microbial communities from Dry Valleys, Antarctica - metaG UQ497 (22.06) (version 2) (version 2) | ecosystem: Environmental > Terrestrial > Soil > Desert | place... | reverse complement strand
GATGGTCTCGCCGCGTCTCGGACTCGTCTACAAGCCGATCCTGCCGCTGTCTCTCTACGGCAGCTACAGCCTGACCTTCGTGCCGCGAGCCGGCGAGCAGCTGGCCTCGCTGTCAGTGTCGAATGAAGCTCTCGAGCCGGAAGAGTTCCGTAACTATGAACTCGGAGCGAAGTGGGACATCCGTCCTGCTCTTGGGGTCACCGCGGCTCTCTATCGCCTGGATCGAGGCAACGTCGCCGTCCCGGATCCCAACGATCCGACGCGATCGGTGCTGGTGGACGCGCAGCGCTCGGAGGGCGTCGAGCTGGAGTTGACCGGCGCGCTCACCCCGGTCTGGAACCTGATTGCCGGGTATGCCTGGCAGGAGGGAACGATCACGCGCTCGATCTCGGCGACCGCCCAGACCGGCGCGTCACTCGCGCACGTGCCTGCTCACTCACTCTCGCTCTGGAGCAAGTACGACATCACGCCGCGCTGGTCCGCCGCTCTAGGCCTCGTGCGCCGCACGGCGATCTTCGCATCCACCGACAATCGCGTCGTCCTGCCGGGCTTCACGCGCGTGGATGGTGCACTGTTCTTCGACGTGACGTCCAAAATGCGGGCGCAAGTCAACGTCGAGAATCTGTTCGACGAGGGCTACTACGCGAGCGCGCACAGCAACTCCAACATCACGCCCGGCTCACCGCGCGCCGTGAAGCTGGCGTTGACGACCAGGTTCTAGGCAAAACCTCAAACGTCAAACTTCAAACCTGAAACAACAGACAGCTATCAGCTCCGGGATGTCCGGGGCTGCTAGCGTTCCCTCAGCCCTTCAGCTTGCGCAGCTTGGCCACGGCTCGCGTAAGCGATCGCTTCTTTTTTCGCATGTCGCCCCACAGGTCTCCGACCTCTGCAACCCGCGCCGCCATGTTGCGCAGTGCGAAGGTCCGTGGATGGACCTCGCCGCGTTCGACCTCCTCCCATGTGCAGGGAGCTGACACTGGCGCCCCGGCCTTGGCGCGGACCGCGTACGCGGCGGCGAACGTCGCGCTGTAGCCGTTGCGCCCGGTGTCGATCAGGATCCGCTTGCCGCGATCCTTCTTGTGAAACTCCTGCGTGAGGTGCTTCGGATCACGCACCGTCAGCAACGTTCCAACCGCGTGGGCAAAGGCCGCGACTTCGCCGGTTTCGAGCTTGCCGTCGAGCGGGACGGCGATGTGGAAGCCCTTCGACCCGGAGGTCTTCACCCAGCTGGGGAGTCCCAACTCCTCGAGCGTGTCTCGTAGTGTGAGCGCCGCATCCCGCAGCGCACCTGCATCCTCCTCCGAGGGATCCAGGTCGAAGACACAGATGTCAGGGTGATACAGGTCCGGCGCTCGCGTCGTCCAGATATGCGGCGTGATGCAGTTCTGGTTCGTGATCCACAGCAAGGATCGCGTGTCGGTGACGATCGGGTGGTGGACGGTGCCGTCCTTCTTCGGGACCTCGACGCGTTCGAGCCAGGCGGGGAATCCCTTCGAGACGTCCTTCTGGATGAACCCCTTTTTGTCGATGCCGGCCGGGAATCGCTCCATCGTGATCGGCCGGGCGCGGATGTGCGGCACCATCACCGGCGCGATCGCCTCGTAGTAAGCGGCGAGCTCGCCCTTCGTGATGCCGTCGGCGGGGAACAGCACCTTCTCGGGATGCGTGATCACGGAGTCTCCCTCACGACCTCGCGGGCCGCTTTGTCGAAGCGCACGCCCAGTAGACGGGGGTGGCGCAGTTTGCCGTGGACGGTCCACTCGATGAACCCGACCTGGACGACGAGCTCTGGACGGACCCAGTGTGCACCGAGGCGCGGCAGCCCGACACCCGCCGTGAACGGCTTTGCCGAAGTCTCGAGCCGGTCGAGCCGCGCGCGAAGCTCGAGCAGCAGCCTGGTATCGAAGCCGGTTCCGATCTTTCCGGCGAAGACGAGGGCCTCCCCCTCGTAGTAGCCCACGAGCAATGCGCCCAATCCGACCCGGGCGCCCTGCGGATCCGTGAAGCCGCCAACGACGAACTCCTGCGCGGCTTCGCACTTCATCTTGAGCCAGTGCGGTGAGCGGCGCTGCTCGTATGGCGTGCCTCGCCGTTTCGCAATGACGCCTTCCCAGCTTTCTCGCGCGGCGCGTTCCCACGGGTTCGGGTCGTCGAGCAGCGGCACTCGTAGGAGAGGCGACTGCAGGGGCAGCCCGGCAAGCAGCGCGCGACGATCTTCGAGCGGAAGGGGCATAACGTTCCGACCGTCCAGCCACATCGTGTCGAAGATGTAGTACATGCCGCCGATCAACTCACCGTCCAGCACGGCGTCCTCAATGGGGAGCTGCGCGATCGACGCGGCGATGGACGGCAGGTGCTGCGGCAACCGGTTCCTCGAGAACAGCTGAACGTCGTCGCCACGCTTGTAGGCAAGCAGGCGAATCCCGTCGAACTTCTGCTCGAACAGCCAGTCGGGCCCGGTGAAACGCTCCTGCGTAAGCGTTGCCGCCATCGGCGTTATCCACTCGGGGAGCGTCTCAGCCATCGAATCATACATATCAGAACATCGTCCTCCTCTTGCGGTGAGGAAGTCGGAGTAGTGAGCGCGCCTTAGCCGAGCGCCACGTCGAGCGTCATCATGATGACGAAGCCCACCATGCACGCGAGCGTCGCCGCATCTGCATTCCCGCCGCTGTGCGACTCGGGTATCACTTCCTCGACGACGACGTAGATCATCGCGCCGGCGGCGAAGGCGAGGGCGTACGGGAGGATCGGCCGCATCATCATCACGCCGGCGGCGCCGATCACCGCCGCCACCGGCTCCACGGCTGCCGACATCTGGCCGTACCACCAGGCACGCACCCGTGAGAGTCCATCGCCGCGCAATGGGAGCGAGATGGCACTGCCTTCCGGCGCGTTCTGCAGGCCGATACCGATCGCCAGCGCGATCGCGGCACCGAGAGATGCGCCCGTCAGGCCCATTCCCGCGGCGCCGAAGCTGACGCCGATCGCCAGGCCTTCCGGGATGTTGTGCAGCGTGATCGCGACGACCATCAGCACGCTGCGCGTCCAGTTGGTGTGAGTGCCCTCCGCCTCCCGCAGCGGCTTGAACAGATGCAGGTGGGGAATGACGGCGTCGGCGAGCCGGATCATCGCCCCCCCGGCGAGAAACCCGATGACTGCCGGCAGCCAGGGGATCATCCCCATCTCGCGCGCCAGTGCGATGGACGGGGCGAGCAGCGACCAGAAGCTGGCCGCGATCATGACACCGGCGGCAAACCCCAGCGAGAGGTCGAGGAGCCGCCGGTTGACCGTGCTGGTGAAGAACACCACCGATGCCCCAAGCGCCGTGACGCCCCATGTGAAGAGGCTGGCCACCAGCGCCTGGGTGACCGGGGAGAGTCCGCTAAAAAACGATTCCACGTGTCATCAGTGTGTCTTCAAAACAATCTTCAGGCACTCATCTTCTTTCTTATTGAAGATATCGAAGCCGTGGGGAGCGTCCTCGAGCCGCATCCGGTGCGTGATCACGAAGCTGGGATCGATCTCGCCTCGTTCGATCCGCTCCAGCAGCGGACGCATGTAGCGCTGGACGTGGCACTGTCCGGACCGGATGGTCAGCGACCGATTCACGATCGCGCCCATCGGGAACTTGTCGATGAAGCCGCTGTAGACACCGGCCACCGACACCGTGCCGCCGCTGCGGCACGCGAGGATCGCCTGCCTCAATGCATAGGCGCGGTCGGTTTCCATCATCATCACGGTCTTGACCTTGTCGTAGGCGCCAAGCAGACCAGGGCCGTGCCCCTCCATGCCGACGGCGTCGATGCAATGGTCCGGGCCGCGCCCACCGGTCATCTCCTTGAGCGTCTCCTGGACGTCCTGCTGCTCGTAGTTGATCGTCTCGGCACCGGCCTTCTCCGCAGCGATCCGCAGACGATACTCGAAGCGGTCGATCGCAATCACCCGTTCGGCCCCGAGCATGTAGGCGCTCTTGATTGCGAACTGGCCGACCGGTCCGCATCCCCACACCGCAACGACGTCGCCTGGCTGGATGCCGCACATGTCGGCCGCCATGAATCCGGTTGGAAAGATGTCGGTCAGGAAGAGGACCTTGTCATCATCGAGCGACTCAGGCACTTTCAGCGGGCCGATATCAGCAAACGGCACTCTCGCGTACTCAGCCTGGCCGCCGGCGTAGCCGCCGAGCAAGTGCGAGTAGCCAAAGATCCCGCACGGCGAGTAGCCCCATAGCTTCTCGGCCATCCATGCATTCGGGTTCGAGTTCTCGCACAGCGAGTACATCTCACGTTCGCACTGCGCGCAGTGGCCACAGGCAATTGGAAACGGGACGACCACGCGGTCGCCGATGGAGAGGTTCTTTACGCCCTTCCCAACCTCGACCACTTCACCCATGAACTCATGTCCGAGGATGTCGCCGCGTTTCATCGTTGGCACAAAGCCGTTGTAGAGGTGGAGGTCGGAGCCACAGATCGCAGTGCTCGTGATCTTGACGATGGCGTCGCGCGCGTTCAGGATCTTCGGCTCGGGAACGTCATCGATTTTCAGGGTCCGGGTGCCGTACCAGCAGTTCGCTTTCATTCCTCTACTCCTGCGAGATTTCGGATGGTCTCGGGATCGGCCGGACGAGCGGCGCGCAGCAGGCTCGGTCCATCGGAGAGCGGAATCTCACCCGTTTCCATCAGCTGTTTGAATCGGTGCAGATCGTGGTGGATCTGCTGATCGGGCTCCTCGCCGAAGAGCCAGGCAATGCCGCGGCCGACGGACCCGGCAGGTGGGTTGTATTGCAGTTGAACACGGACCTCCGTTCCGCGTGCGCCCGGCGCGGGTGAAAAGCGAACGGATCCGCTGTTCTGAATGCCGGACCCTTCGACGGAGCGCCACGCGATCCATTCGCCCTGGCGATCCTCGAGGAGCTCGGCTTCCCACTCGACCGTCATGCCCGCGGGGCCCTTCGCCCGCCAGCGCGATCGACCGTTCGGCAGGCTTTCGACTGAAACCAGGTGACGCATGAACTTCGGGAAGTTTTCGAAACGCTTCCAGAAATCGTAGACCTCGTAGATGGGGCAGTTGATCGTTGTCACCCGCTCCACGCGAACGGCGCCCGGCGTCTTCAAGGCTTCCCGGCGCCGGCCCCGCGGTTCCCTTCGGCTGCTCGCGAGTAAGGCGAGCCCAGCCACGCCGGCTCCCAGGGCGATCCACTGCCCGGTGGATAGCCCGGCCCAGTCATCTCCATAACTGTTGTGCTGTTTCATGTGTTCTCCAACGGAAGGCATTCGCAGGGAGGGGTGCAAGCGACGCGCCGATTTGCAGCGCGGGCGGCCAACCATCCACCTGGGAGGTCCGTCTATAACCAAAACGGCTATAGTAGTACCAACAAGGAAACAAGATGGCCGAACAGAAATTTCAGTCCAACGCTGTGCTCATCCTGTCGAGTCTCGCCGAGGGCGACCGTCATGGCTATGCGATCCGCAAGGACATCGAGCGCCGTACCGGCGATGACGTGAAACTCGGAGTGACGACGCTCTACCGGCTGTTGAAACAGCTGCTGGACGGCGGATTGGTCGAGGAGTCGGACCATCGTCCCGCCCCAGCGCTCGACGATGAGCGGCGACGCTACTACCGGATCACCACCATCGGCCGTCGCGCCCTGACGGCAGAGATCCGCCGGATGGAGCGCGTCCTGGCCGCCGCGCGGCCGGAGCCACGTCGCTCCTAGCCACAGAAGAAAGACAGCAGACACACGGTGGCGGTGCAGCCGCGGGGGTTTCGGGAGCGGTTCGGGGAGTCGATTGTTGCTGAGACGTGCGATGAGATCAGGAGCGCCGTGCCGCGCGGGGCGGCGGCGACGCTCTTCTGATTGCGGCAGTCGGCATCTACGGGGTGATGGCGTTCCTGGTAGAGCAGAGGACGAAGGAGATCGGCGTGCGGATGGCGCTCGGTGCCAGGCCTTCCCGCATTCTTTCGATGATCCTGTCGCGGGCCGCAGTCGCGATCGCCGCCGGCCTGGCGATTGGCTTCATCGGCGCGGCGTGGCTGGAGCGACTGGTCATGGCATTCGTGCATCGCGGCGTACCGCACGATCCCGCCGTCTACGGGGGCGCCGCGGCACTGCTCGCCCTCGGTCTACTCGCCGCGTACGTCCCGGCGCGGCGGGCCGCTCACGTCGATCCACTCGTGGCGATCCGCACCGAGTAGCATTCAGTACCCGCACACAGGACTGAACTCGCAGGTCGCAACAATGCGGGCGGAGTAGCCGCGTCACTCTGACCGTCGCCGGTGAAGCGTCCAGGTGGTGAGATCCAGCTCCATATAGACATCCGCCGTCTCATACGGGCGGACGCTCGGTATCTCGTGGTAGCGGAAGCCCACCGACTCGTACAGCTTCAGCGCGGCCACCAGTTTTGAGCTGGACGTCAGGACGCCGCGTCGAAAGCCGCGCTCGATCCCGAACGCCAGTGCCGCATCGACCAACCGTCGTCCTACCCCTTGCCCCTGCGCGGCGGGGTCCACCGCCAGCTTCGCGACCTCGATCGTCTCGTCATCGTGCGGGATGGCGGCGCAGCAACCAATCCGTGTATTCCCGGCCTTGGCGATGAAGATCGCTCCACCACGGGCGAACACGCTCTCGTCGTAGCCGTACAGCTGTTTCTCATCGGCAGGTTCGAACAAGGCGAGCGGAACGAGCCAGGCGAGATTCAACGACGCGAATGCCTCGGCATCGGCCGGTTCGAACGGAGCGATCGTGACGGTTGTGGTCATGCTGGATCGGTGCGACAGAGAGCATCAGTGTGGCAGAATTCCTTCATGTCGAGATCAAACGTTCGCTCGTGGATTGCCGCGCTGTGCCTGTGTGCGGCAACCTCTGTAGCTGCGCAGAAGCCTGCGCTGGAGTCGTGGCCGCACTGGCGCGGATCATCCCACACGGGTGTGGCTACCGGCGAGCCACCAGTTGCGTGGAGCGACACGTCGAACGTCAAGTGGAAGGTCGAGATCCCGGGACGCGGTTACTCGACACCCGTCGCGTGGGGAGACCGGATCTTCCTCACGACTGCGATCCCTGCGGGTAAGAAGCCCGCCGCAGCTCCGGCCGCAGAAGCGGGGGGGCGGGGCCCCGGAGGGGGCAGCGGCGCCAACGAGGAACATCGGTTCGAGGTAGTGGCCGTCGACCGTGCAACCGGCAAGATCCTGTGGCAGAAAACGGCGGTGACCGCCGCGCCGCACGAGGGGTATCACCACCTCTATGGCAGCTTCGCGTCGAACGCGCCCGCCACTGATGGCCAGCGAGTCTACGCGTTTTTCGGCTCTCGCGGGCTGTTCGTCTACGACCTCAACGGCAAGCTGCTCTGGCAGAAGGACCTTGGAATCAAGATGCAGATGCGCCTCGCATTCGGCGAGGGGACCGGCGTGGTCGTCGACGACGGCCGTGTCTACCTGCAGTTCGATCACCAGGGCGAAGGCGCCGTCATCGCGCTGAATGCCGCCGACGGCAAAGAGATCTGGCGGGCGGCGCGGAAGGACAACACCAGCTGGTCGACACCGCTGATCGTTTCGCACGATGGCGCGAAGCAACTGGTGGTAACCGCCGACACCAAGGTAAAGGCCTACGACGTGAACACCGGCAAGGTGGCCTGGGAAGTGGGCGGCCTCGGCCTCAACCCGATTCCACAGCCGATACAGTTCCGCGACACCATCATCCTGATGAGTGGCTACCGCAATCCCAAGCTCATGGCCGTGCGCCTCGGTCGCACCGGCGACCTCACCGGCACTGATGCCATCGTGTGGGAAACAACGCGAGGGACGTCCTACACCGCCACACCGGCGCTGCACGACGGTCGGCTCTACATCATCGCGGACAACGGCATGCTCCACGTCTTCGACGCGGCAACCGGCACGCCGCACTACGTTCGGCAGCGCCTGCCGAAGCCCTATAACTTCAAGGCGTCTCCGCTGGCGGTGAAGGACCGTGTCTATCTGGCCACGGAAGAGGGAGATGTCGTTGTCGTCAAGGCGGGCAACACATTCGAAGTGGTGGGCACCAACACCCTGACGGACCAGTCGTTCATCGCTTCCCCGATCGCCGTAGGTAACGACCTGTTCCTGCGCAGCCGCACCCACTTGTTCAAGATTGGAAAGTAGGTGCAATTGCGGACGTGGAAGTCGAGACGATCCGCCCCGGCACCAGCCCTCATAGACACCGATCGTTGAATGCCTTGGCGGACTTGGCGGTGAGGCGTTTAGACAGCGGGCGGGCGGTGAGGCGTCCGAAGATCTCTCTAGCGAGCCGACTGCTCGTTCGCCACCAGCGCTTCGAACGCCTTCTTCTTCTCGGCCAGCAACGTGCGGTAGCCCTGCGGATCGACGAACGCCGCTGCGGGACTATCAGGATTCATCTTGGCGCGCTTCGCCTTCAGGTTGAAGAAGCTCGCGTGACCAGACACGAAAATGTCTGGCTGCAGCGCCTCGAGTACGCCGAAGGTCTTGCGGAAGTCCTCGAGGATCCCCGGATACGAGGGGTTCTTCACGAAGCGGGTCCCGGGATTGACGGTGGTGCTCGCCGCGAAGACGACCTTGTAGTCGCGGCCTCCTTCGCTCACGTTCATCTCGTAGGTCGCTGACCCTGGCGTGTGACCGGGTGTGTGCCGCGCCGTGATCCGCGCACCGCCGATCGTCACGATGTCGCCGTCCTTCAGGACGCGGTCAACCGGAACGCGAGGGAAGTAGTTGGCCGGGGTCGCGCCGAACAGGTAATCGGACTTCCCGCCGTCCCGCAGCAACTTCTCGTCACCCGTCATCGCCTGCACCATCGCGCCGCTCACCTTCTTGAAGTGCGCGTGCGTGCCGACATGGTCGAAGTGCGCCTGCGTTGTCAGCAGGATCCGGATGTCCTCCGGCTTGAAGCCGATGTCACGGATGGATTTCTCGATCACCGCCGCGGCACCCGGTATCCCGCCGTCGATCAGGATGTGTCCCTGCGGTGAGGACACCAGGAACGCGGCGAGTTCCTGCGTCCCTACGTAATAGATCGGCCCGGCGAGACGAAAGGGCGCTTCGTACTTATCCCAGCTCGAGGTGTCGAGTCGCGGCGGAGCGGTTCCCGCCTGGGGAGCCTGGGCAGAGGTAAAGGACGCGAGCGCAACGAGGACGGCGATGAATGTGACCACGCCCTATCCTCCCACAGGTCGTTGGATCCGAGTGCTCACTCACCCCGTAATGCCGAGGACGGGTTGATCGCTACCGTGCGCTGAGCCGGAATCCACGACGCGATCGCCGCGACAGTCAGCAGCATCACCGGGACAGTCGCAAATACCACGGCGTCGATGCGGCCTCCGGGGGCGAACTCGGCGGCAACGAGAAAGGCGATGCTCCAGCCGAGCAGTCCCCCGACCAGCGCGATCGACAGGCTCTCACCGACAAACTGGTGGACGACTCGTCTGCTGGTTGCACCCAGCGCGACGCGAACGCCGACCTCTCGCGTTCGAAGCGATACCGAGTAGGCGACGACCGCATAGATACCGATTGCCGCCAGGACGAGCAGCAGCGGGCCGAGGACGGAGAACATCCTGGCCGGGATCGTCCGGAAGATGAGGTTGGTATCCACGTGTTCCGTCATCGACCGCAGGTTGAACACGGGGAGATCAGCGTCGAGCTCACGCATGACCCGGCGGACGTCGGCCGCTCCCGTCGCTTCGCTGCCGGAACGGAAGCGGACGTGGATCTCGCCACGCGGCTGGGGGTTGTCCTTGTAAGAAAAGTAGATCGCCGGCGTCGGTGGCTCGCCGAACGCGTTGTAAAGAGAGTTGCGGACCACCCCGATGATCGTGAAGGGACCGCCGCGGGCCCGGATCTGCCGGCCGATCGGCTCGCCGCTGGAAACATACCGTCGCACGAACTCTTCGTTGACGATCGCCTGCCGGGGCGTCGTCGTGTCGGTCAGAATCGCGAACTCGCGTCCCGCGAGTTGGTCGATGCCCATCACCGCGAAGTAACCGGGCGTGACGATGTTGGTGAGCGCCTCGTCGAAGCCGCCGTCAGCCCGGGAATGCCCGTCGACGGTGAAGACCCGGGACGGCAGGCCATGGATATCGAGCGGCACCGAGGATGCGATCGCAACGGATTCGACTGACGGCAGGCCGCTGAGCGCGTCGAGCGTGCGCGTCGCGAGCGCGCGGCTGACCGCCGCGTCAGAGCTGCGGCCCGCGAGGTCATAGGCCGCCAGCAACACACCCTCGCGCTGAAAGCCGGGGTCGGTGTCGCGCGTCTCGCTGACGCTGCGGAAGAAGAGCCCGGCAACGAGCAGGACGATCATCGCCAGCGCCACCTGCGCACCCATCAGCGCATGCCGCAGCCGGCTCCGCCCCGTCGAGGCGACGCCGGCACGAAACGCCTGCTGTGGATCAACGCGCGACAGCTGCATCGCGGGGGCGGCTCCGGCGAGCAGTCCGCAGGCGACCCCCAGCGCCATGGCGAACGCGAGGCCGACACCATCGATGCTGGTCTGGAATCGAATCGGGAGTCCGGTGAGGGGGAGAACGAGCAGCCCCTGTGTGCCCCATATCGCGAGGGCCGCGCCGAGCGCCGCTCCCAGCACCGCCAGCACGACGTTCTCCGTGAGGAGCAGCGACGCCACTCGCCAGGGCCGTGCCCCGAGCGCGAGGCGGATCCCCATCTCCTTCTGGCGCGCGCTGGCTCGCGCCAGCATCAGGTTCGCGACATTGCCGCACACCGCGAGGAGCAGGAGCAGCATGATCGCCTGCAGGACCGCCAGCGCGGTGTTGAGCATCCGCTGGGGTCCCCGCGGCGAGTCCGTGAAGCGGAGCACTTCGCCGGTGACCTTCGCGTTCGTGGCCGGGTAGGCGCCGGCGAGCTGGCGCATCACCATCGTGACTTCCTCCTCTGCCTGCCGGCGGGAGGCGGACCCTTTCAGCCGTCCTGTTACCTGGTATCCGCGCACGCCGCGGTTCTCGATCTCCGTGGATCCGGCCGCTACGACCGGCGCGAGCGTGGCCGGGAGCCACGCATCGAACTGCAGGCCGACGGTGGTGCCCTGGAACTCGTCTCGCGTCACACCGATCACCGTGAGCTCCCGCCCATTGATCCGCACGGTCTGGCCGATCACGTCCGGCGCTGCTCGGAAATGCGATTGCCACAAGCGATGCGAAATCACCGCCACCGGGGCGCCGCCGGCATGCAGGACTTCGTCAGGTGCGAAGAACCTCCCGAGCGCCGGGCGAACACCGAGCGCAGAGAAGTAGTTGTCGGAGACCAGCAGACCAAACAGCCGCTCCACCGATCCAGCGGGGCCGACGTAGAGCGGCGCCATGCGCGCCGCCACCAGCCCGTCGAAGGATTGCAGCGTGGCGCGCAGATCCTGGAACTCCGGCCACGACGCGCCGGCATAGAGACCGGCCTCGGTCTTCGGCTCGATCAGCAGCAGTTGACGGCCGTCCTCAACGCCGGGAACAGGGTTCAGGATCCGCGCCTGGATCCACGAGAACACAACCGTGTTCACCCCGATGCCGATCGCCAGTGAGACCACCACCACGGTGGACACCACCGGCATCCGGAGGATCGAACGACACGCGTGGCGGAGGTCAGCGAGCATGCTCAACGACCATGTAGTGCGGCGAACCACCGGGCGAAGCCACCGCCCTCGCCGCGGGTCGACACCGCGGTGAGGATCAGCAGGACCGCGATGGCGACCAGGACCAGGGCTGTCTGTTTCTTCATGAGCGCGAGACTACGCCCCGGTGTCTGAACGCGCGGTGAACGATCCGTTCAGGTGCCGTTCAGGTTGTGATGCGCTATAAACGCATGCGTGAGAGTGCTCGTTGCCGAGGATCAGCCGCAGCTGCTGTCGCAGCTGTCAGCAGCGCTTACCGATGCCGGCTACGTCGTGGACGGCGCCGCCGACGGAGAAGCGGCCGACTTCTATGCCGGGACGAACGAGTACGACGCCGTGATCCTCGACCTCGGTCTGCCGCGTATCGACGGTCTCACGCTGCTGCGCAAGTGGCGCGAGGCGGGGCAGGCGGTGCCCGTCCTGGTCCTGACCGCTCGCGGCAGCTGGCACGAGAAGGTCCAGGGGATCGACAGCGGCGCGGACGACTATGTCGCCAAGCCGTTCCGCATCGAAGAGGTGCTCGCCCGTCTTCGCGCGCTGATCCGCCGCGCCAGCGGCCAGGTCACGCCGCAGCTCCGGTGCGGTGCGGTGCTGCTCGATCCTCGCCTGGCGAAGGTGACACTGGACGGGACGCCGGTCAAGCTCACCAGCCACGAGTTCCGCGTCCTCTCATACCTGATGCACCACCCCGATCGCGTCGTCTCCCAGGCGGAACTGACCGAACACATTTACGCGCAGGACTTCGATCGTGATTCGAATACCGTCGAAGTGTTTATTGCCCGCTTGCGCCGGAAGCTCGGCGCCGCACTGATCGAAACCGTCCGCGGCATCGGCTACCGCATGGCGACGGGAGCGTAGCGGTGCGATCGCTACGCGCGCGGATCCTCTGGGGCGCAACCCTCTGGACGATCGGGCTCTGCATCGGTACCCTGCTGATCGCGACCGCGGTGATGATCCAGTACCGGCAGGTCGCGGTCGTCCTGCACGGCACGGCGGACTCGCATGCCTTTCTCGGCATCGGCCTGGTGCTGGCCTTTCTGTTCGCAGGATTCGTCCAGATGCGCAAGGGGCTGTCGTCGTTTCGTGACTTGCGCGGCCGGCTCGCCCGGGTGCACGCCGGGCAGGATGCCCGCGTCCAGGGACGCTACGCCTCCGAAGTGCAGCCGCTCGTCGACGATCTGAACGCGCTGCTCGAACATCGCGACCAGGTCGTCCGCCGCGCGCTCGCCAAAGCCGGCGATCTTGCGCACGGCTTGAAGACACCGCTCGCGGTGCTCACGCACGAGGCCGACCGCGTGCGCACCGCCGGGCAAACCGATCTTGCCGATGCGCTCCTCGTCCAGGTCCAGGGAATGCAGCGGCAGATCGACTACCACCTCGCGCAGGCTCGTGCCGCGGCGTCCGGCGCCACGCCCGGTGCCAACGCCTCTGTCCGCGAATGCGCCGAAGCGCTGGCGCGCACGCTCCAGCGACTCCACGCGACGCGCGGCCTCACGATCAAGGTCGACGTCGACCCCGCACACGCGGTGCGGGTCCAGCGGCAGGATCTCGACGAGATGCTCGGCAACCTTCTGGACAACGCGTGCAAGTGGACCCGCGGATCGGTGTCAATCGCCTCGTCCCTCACCGATAAGGGCGTGGCGACTACGGTCGATGACGACGGTGCCGGCGTGCCGGTCGCCCAGCGAGAGCGTGTGCTGCAGCGGGGCGTCAAGGCGGACGAAGCGGCACCTGGCTCCGGCCTTGGCCTCGCCATCGTCCGCGACTTAGCCGAGCTCTACCGGGGATCACTGGCTCTCGAGGACTCCCCAAAGGGGGGGCTGCGGGCTCGGTTGGTCTTGCCCTCCACCACTACGGATTGACGATTGCAGATTGCGGATTGCGGATTTACGGATTTACGGATTTACGGATTGCGGATTGGCGGATTGGCGGATTGGCGGATTACGGATTCTGGATTGGCGGATTGCAGAACGTGCGAACTCGGACGCCTCGCCAT
>Ga0183260_10003037_pt1 | contig 13623 bp, 15 predicted proteins | sample AntDrymUQ4972206_2_FD_129768 | JGI IMG/M metagenome (GOLD analysis project Ga0183260, IMG submission 129768) | Polar desert sand microbial communities from Dry Valleys, Antarctica - metaG UQ497 (22.06) (version 2) (version 2) | ecosystem: Environmental > Terrestrial > Soil > Desert | place... | reverse complement strand
GGCGACGAACCGGGAGGCTGCCGCGGCGCTCTTCGTCAGCCCGAAGACGGTGGAGGCCCACCTGGGCTCGATCTACCGCAAGCTCGGCCTGCGCTCGCGCACCGAGCTCGCGAGCCGGTTCGCCCGCGAGCGGCTCGCGACGGCGGCGGCGTAACCCGGCTCACGCCCGGTCCGCGGCTGAGAGTTCCGCAACGAGTTGCGGTAGCGCCTCCCCGAGCGCTGCCAATGCCTCGGCGAAACGCCAGCGCGTCCGATCCGGCTCGTCGATCTCGTTCGCGATCGCGCGCACCTCGACCGCGGGGACGCCTGCAAGCTCCGCGGCGCGCAGCACGGCGAAGCCCTCCATCGCCTCGACCTCGGTGCCGCGCGTGCCCCCGACGCGCCCGCTCGTGCCGATCGGCCGCACCCATGCCGCGGGCAGGACGCGACGAGCGCGGGCGAGGAGCTCGGCGTCCGCTGCCACCCGGTTGACGACGGGAACGGCTGCTCCGATGTCGCAGTAGAGGGCCTCCGAGCCGATGACGAGCGTGCCGATTGGGATCCCGCGCCCGCCCGCGAGCCCGACGTTCAGCAGCGCGTCGGGGCGGCGCTCGGCGAGTGCGCGCGCGGTGGCGACAGCCGCCTCGACGGGGCCGATCCCGCAGGGGAGCGTCGAGGCGACATCGACGGAGGCGAGCTCGGCCGGGGTCGCGGCGACGACGAGCAGCATGGGCACCACCGTAGCGGCGTGCCCTCCCCCTCCCGTACCGTTGCCCGCATGCGGCAGCGAACGATGGGAGCGAGCAGAATGGAGGTCGGAGCGATCGGTCTCGGCTGCATGGGCATGAGCTGGGCTTACGGCGAGGGCGACGAGGGCGAGTCGACCGCAGTGATCCGGCGCGCGCTCGACCTCGGCTGCACCCTGATCGACACGGCCGACATGTACGGCCCCTTCACGAACGAGGAGCTCGTCGGCCGTGCGCTCGCCGGCCGTCGCGACGAGGCCGTGCTCGCCACCAAGTGCGGCAACGTCGTTCACGACGTCGAGAGCTTCGAGATCCGCCGCAACGGCACTCCCGAGCACATCCGCGCGTCGTGCGAGGCGTCGCTGCGGCGCCTCGGCGTCGAGACGATCGACCTGTACTACCTGCACCGCGTCGACCCTGAGGTGCCGATCGAGGAGAGTGTCGGCGCGATGGCCGAGCTCGTCGCCGCCGGCAGGGTGCGGGCGCTCGGCCTGTCGGAGACGGACGTCGAGACGCTCAGGCGGGCGAGCGCCGTCCACCCGATTGCAGCGCTCCAGTCGGAGCTCTCGCTCTGGACGCGGGATCCCCTCGCCGACGTGCTGCCCTGGTGCGAGCGGCACGGCGTCGCCTTCGTCCCCTTCGCGCCGCTCGGCCGCGGCTTCCTGACCGGCCGCTACCGCACGTCCGAGGCGTTCGGCGAGCGAGACTTCCGGCGGCGGAACCCGCGCTTCCAGCGGGAAGCGCTGGAGCAGAACCTCGCCCTCGCCGACCGCGTGCGCGTGGTCGCCGAGCGCGTGGGCGCGACGCCGGCGCAGGTCGCGCTCGCCTGGGTGCTCGCGCAGGGTGAGCAGGTCGTCCCGATACCGGGGACGAAGCGCCTGGCCTACCTCGAGGAGAACGCGACGGCTGCGGAGGTCGCGCTCGGCGTGGAGGATCTCGCCGAGCTCGATGCCCTTCCGGCCGCCGCCGGCAGCCGGTACTAGCGTCGGAGTATCGTCAGGGTGTGCTCGGCGAGGCCGGCGACGCGACGAGACCCGCGCTTCCCGGCGAGGAGCTCGTGCTCGTCGGGATCGCCGATCTGGAGCGGGGCGCCGAATCGGTCGAGGCGTTGCTGGTCTCCATCGGCGCCGCGCGTCTTTCGCGCCTGGGGCTGAAGGTGCCTCCGGCCCTGCCCGCGCCGGAGCACCGACTCTACGAGCTCCTGCGGGAAGATGACCCCGACGCGGCGCACTCGCGCTACAACGCGCTCGTACGCCGGCTGATCAGCTACGAGCGCGCGGCCGAGTGCGCGACCTAGCCGATGCCGAACGGATCCGCCGCTTCATGCGCGCCCTCGGTGTCGCCTCGGATGCCGAGGGGGCCGCGTACCTCACGGGCGGCACGACTGCCGTGCTCCTCGGCTGGCGAGCGAGCACGATCGACGTCGACGTCACCTTCGCTCCCGAGACCGACGCGCTCCTGCAGGCCGTCTCGCGCCTCAAGCACGAGCTCCGCGTCAACGTCGAGCTGGTGTCACCGGCGGACTTCGTTCCGGTACCGGCCGGGTGGGAGGACCGCAGCATCTTCGCGGCACGCGAGGGAAGGCTCTCCTTCTACCACTACGACCCCTACTCGCAGGCACTGGCGAAGCTCGAGCGCGCACATGCGCACGACCTCGCCGACGTGCGCGCGATGATCGAGCGCGGCCTGGTCGAGCCGGCACGCGCTCTGCGCTACTTCGAGGAGATCGAGGCTGCGCTCTACCGGTATCCGGCCGTGGATGGACCGTCGTTCCGCCGGCGCGTCGAGGAGGCGTTCGGCGAGCCCACATGATGCGTGAACCCTTTCCCGTCAGACCGGCACGGCCACGTCACTCTCCGCCCGCTCGAAGACGAGCTCGCCCTCGCGCGCGTCCACCCGCACGGTATCGCCCTCCCGGAACTCTCCCTCCAGCAGCCGCAGCGCGAGCGGGTTCTCCACGAGCCGCTGCAGCGCGCGCTTGAGCGGCCGCGCCCCGTAGGTCGGATCCCAGCCCGCCTCCGCGACTGCCTCCTTGGCCTCTTCGGTCAGCTCGAGCCCGAGCCGCCGCTCTGCCAGCCGCCCGCGCAGGCGCGCCAGCTGGAGCTCGACGATCGCGCCGAGCTGCTCGCGCGTCAACGCCCGGAACTCGACGATCTCGTCGATCCGGTTCAGGAACTCCGGCCGGAAGTGGTCGCGCATCGCCTCGGCGGAGCGCACGTTCGAGGTCATGATCACGACGGCGTTGCGGAAGTCGACCGTGCGGCCGTGGCCGTCGGTGAGCCGGCCGTCGTCGAGGATCTGGAGCAGCACGTCGAAGACCTCGGTGTGCGCCTTCTCGATCTCGTCGAGGAGGACGACCGAGTACGGGCGCCGCCGCACCGCCTCGGTGAGCTGGCCGCCCTCGTCGTAGCCGATGTAGCCGGGCGGCGCGCCCACGAGCCGCGAGACCGTGTGCCGCTCCTGGTACTCGGACATGTCGAGCCGCACGAGCGCGCGCTCGTCGTCGAACATGAACTCGGCTAGCGCCTTCGCGAGCTCGGTCTTGCCGACACCGGTCGGCCCGAGGAAGACGAAGGAGCCGATCGGCCGGTTCGGATCCTGGAGGCCCGTGCGCGCGCGCCGCAGCGCGTTGGCGACGGCCGAGACCGCCTCGTCCTGCCCGACCACGCGCCCGTGCAGACGCTCCTCCATGTGGATCAGCTTCTCGGTCTCGCCCTCGAGCAGGCGCGAGACGGGGATGCCGGTCCAGCGGCCGACGACCTCGGCGACGTCGTCCTCGTCGACCTCCTCCTTCACCATTGGATCGGGCGTGGGGGCGCCGTCGCGCTCGGAGAGCTCCGCCTCGAGCGCGGGCAGCTCGCCGTAGCGGATCTCGGCCACGCGCCCGAGCTCGCCGAAGCGCTCGGCGCGCTCGGCCTCGACGCGCAGCTCGTCGATCCGCCGCTTGATCTGGGAGACGCGCTCGAGCGCCTCCTTCTCGGTCTGCCAGCGTCCCGCGAGCCCGTTCCGGCGCTCCTGCGCCTCGGCGAGCTCGCGCTCGAGCGGCTCGCGCACCTCCGGTGTCTCCTTGGCCATCGCCGCGAGCTCGATCTCGAGCTGGCGCACCCGGCGGTCCGCCTCGTCGAGCTCGTGCGGCGAGGAGTCGATCTCCATGCGCAGCCGCGAGCCTGCCTCGTCGACGAGATCGATCGCCTTGTCGGGAAGCTGCCGGTCGGAGATGTAGCGGTCGGAGAGAACGGCCGCGGCCACGAGCGCCGCGTCGCGGATCTGGACGCCGTGGTGCGCCTCGTAGCGCTCCTTGAGCCCGCGCAGGATGGCGATCGTGTCCGTCACGGACGGCTCTCCGACGAAGACCGGCTGGAAGCGCCGCTCGAGCGCCGCGTCCTTCTCCACGTGCTTGCGGTACTCGTCGAGCGTCGTCGCGCCGATGCAGCGCAGCTCGCCGCGGGCAAGCATCGGCTTCAGCATGTTGGCGGCGTCGACAGCGCCCTCGGCAGCGCCGGCGCCCACGATCGTGTGCAGCTCGTCGATGAAGAGGACGATCTCGCCCTCGGAGTCGCGAATCTCGCCGAGCACTGCCTTTAGGCGCTCCTCGAACTCGCCGCGGTACTTCGAGCCCGCGAGCAGGGAGCCGATGTCGAGCGCCCACACGCGCTTGCCCTTGAGCCCCTCCGGGACGTCGCCCGCGACGATGCGCTGGGCAAGGCCCTCCGCGATCGCCGTCTTGCCGACTCCGGGGTCGCCGATCAGCACGGGGTTGTTCTTCGTGCGCCGCGAGAGCACCTGGATCACGCGCCTGATCTCCTCGTCGCGCCCGATCACCGGGTCGAGCTTGCCCCCCTCGGCCGCCTGGGTCAGGTCGCGGCCGAAGCGCTCGAGCGCCTGGTAGCTGCCCTCGGGATCCTGCGAGGTGACGCGCTGACCACCGCGCACGTTCTTGAGCGCCGCGAGCAGCGCGTCGCGCGGCAGCACGTCGAGCGCGAGCAGCAGGTGCTCGGTCGAGACGTAGTCGTCCTCGAGCCGCCTCGCCTCCTCGCTCGCGTCGTCGAGGGCCTTGCGGAACGGTGCCGAGGCCTGCGGCTGGAGGTTCGGGGCGCCCTGCATGGAGGGTCGGCCGCGCAGGCGTGCCTCGGCCTCGGCTCGCACCGAGGCGCCGTCGCCGCCGGCCCGCTGGATGAGCGTCTGGGGCAGCTCCTGGTCGAGGAGAGCGAGCAGCAGGTGCTCGGGATGGATCTCGGGGTTCCCGAGCCGGCGGGCCAGCTCGGCCGCGGCCGCCACGGCCTCCTGTGATTTCAGCGTCAGCTTGTTGAAGTCCATGCTCTCTGTCTCCGTTGGGCTGGAAGGTTCGGTTCCTGGTAGAGGACAAGCTCTCGTCGGTAGGAGCGGTGGACGCGCTCGATCTCCTCGCGGGCGGCGCGCTCGACGCGGCGCAGGCGCTCGCCGATGCGCGCGAGCTCATCCTCGAGGCGCAGCACGTGCTCGACACCGGCGAGGTTCAGTCCGAGCTCGGTCGTCAGGCGCTGGATCAGGCGCAGCCGCTCGAGGTCGTTCTCGGAGTAGAGCCGCGTGCCGCCCGGCGTCCGCCCGGGTCGAAGCAACCCCCTCGCCTCGTAGATGCGCAGGGTCTGCGGGTGCATGCCGACGAGCTCGGCGGCGACGGAGATCATGTAGCGCGGGCGGTCGGGCATCTCAGCTCCTGGCGAAGTCGCCGCGCGGATCCTCGCGCGAGACCTTGCGCAACTCCTCGAGCGCCTCGCGCTCGGCCTTCGTCAGCTTCTCGGGCACGGTCAGCCGCACGCGCGCGAGCAGGTCTCCGCGGCCGCCGCCGTTCAGCACGGGGGCGCCACGGCCGCGCACGCGCAGGAGCTTGCCGTCCTGCGAGCCGGCCGGCACCTTGAGGGAGATCGGGCCCTCCGGCGTGGGCACCTCGACCGTGGCACCGAGCGCCGCCTCGGGATAGGTCAGGGGCACCTCGATCACGAGATCGGAGCCGCGCCGCTCGTAGATCGCCGAGGAAGCGACGCGGGTGACGACGTAGAGGTCGCCCGAGGGCCCCCCGTTCCGCGACGGCTCGCCCTTGCCCTTGAGGCGGATGCGCGTGCCGTCCCGCACACCAGCCGGAATCTTGACCGAGTAGCGCTTCGTGCGCCCCTCGCGCCCGCTGCCGTGACACTTCGGGCATGGCTGCTCGATCACCGTGCCGTTGCCGCGGCAGCGGGGGCACGGCTGCGAGAGCGCGAAGAGGCCCTGGCTCTCGGCGAGCACGCCGCGGCCTTGGCAGTCAGGGCAGATGGTCGGCGCCGTGCCCGGCCGCGCGCCCGTGCCTCCGCACTCGCGGCAGGCCGACTCGACCTGCACCGGGATGCGCGTCTCGAGCCCGCGCAGCGAGTCCTCGAAGCTGAGGTTCACCTGGGCCTCGACGTCGGCACCGCGCTGCGGAGCCGGACGGCGGCGCGAGCCGGCGCGGGTGCCGCCGCCGCCGAAGATGCCGCCGAAGAGATCGCCGAGATCGCCGATGTTGAAGTCGCCGAAATTGACGTTGGCACCCGCGCCGCCCGGCTCGCCGGCCGGACCGCGTCCGTTGACCGTGCCGAAGGTGTCGTACTGCTTGCGCGCCTCTGCGTCGGAGAGGACGTCGTAGGCGGCCTGCACCTCCTTGAAGCGCTCCTCCGCCGTCGCGTCGCCCGGATTGCGATCGGGGTGGTACTGGCGCGCGAGCTTGCGGTAGGCCTGCTTGATCTCCTCCGCCGGGGCAGCCTTCGTGACGCGGAGGGTGTCGTAGAGGTTGGTTGCCATTACTCCTCGGTGGGTACGGGCGCGGGCGCCGCCGCGACGGCAACCCGGGCCGGCCGGATGACGCGGCTGCCGAGCCGGTAGCCCCGCTCGAGCACCTGGACGACCGTGCCCTCCGGCGCCTCGGACGGCTGGGTCAGGAGCGCCTCGTGCACGTGCGGGTCGAACGCGCCCTCGGTCGGGATCTCGGTGAGGCCGCCGCGCTCGAGCGCCGAGGCGAGCGAGCGGTGCACGAGGCGTACGCCCTCCTCGAGCCTGGCCTCGTCGTGGTCGGCGGCCGCCGCGAGCGCGCGCTCGAGGTCGTCGAGCACGGGCACGAGCTCCTGCACGAGCCGCTCGTTGGCGTACGTGACGAGCTCCTCTCTGTCGCGCAGCGCGCGTTTGCGGTAGTTGTCGAAGTCGGCCGCGACCCGGCGCAGGTCGTTCAGGTACTCGTCGCGCTCGGCCTCGAGGGCCTCGAGCCGCTGCTCGAGGCCCTCCTCGGCCGGGGCCTCATCGCCGACCGCGACCGGCGTCGTCTCCTCGGAAGCCGCCATTACCGCGCCTTCGCCTCCTCGTCGATCACCTCGTAGTCGGCGTCCTCCACGACCTCGTCGTCGGGGGCGCCGGCTCCGTCGCCGTCCCCCTGCGAGGCCTGCTGTTGGGCGGAGGCCTGCGCGTAGACCGCCTCGGCGAGCTTCAGCGACGCCTGCTGGAGCGCCTCGGTGCGCGAGCGGATCTCGCCCAAGTCGGAGCCCTCGAGCGCCTGCCGGAGCTCCATGATGCGCCCCTCGATGGTCGAGGCGTCGGACTCGTCGAGCCTCTCGCGGTGCTCCTTGAGCGTGCGCTCGGTCTGGTAGGCGAGGCCCTCGGCCCCGTTCTTCGTGTCGGCGAGCTCGCGCAGGCGCCGCGCCTCGTCCCCGTGGGACTCGGCCTCGCGGATCATGCGCTGCACCTCGTCCTCAGCGAGCCCGGAGCCGCCCTTGATCTCGATGCGCTGCTCGTTCCCTGTGCCCAAGTCCTTCGCGGACACGTTGATGATCCCATTCGCGTCGATGTCGAACGAGACCTCGATCAGAGGCATGCTGCGCGGCGCCGGTGGGATGCCCATCAGCTGGAAGATGCCGAGCGTCTTGTTGAAGGCTGCCATCTCGCTCTCACCCTGGAGCACGTGGACCTCCACCGAGGGTTGGTTGTCCTCGGCCGTGGTGAAGGTCTCCGACTTCTGTGTCGGAATGGTCGTGTTGCGATCGATCAGCTTCGTGAAGATGTCGCCCTTCGTCTTGATGCCGAGCGAGAGCGGGGTCACGTCGAGGAGCAGGATGTCCTTGACCTCGCCGCGCAGGACGCCGGCCTGGATGGCGGCGCCGACTGCGACGACCTCGTCCGGATTTACGCCCCTGTGGGGATCCTTGCCGATCAGCTCCTTGACCTTGTCCTGGACGGCCGGCATCCGGGTCATGCCGCCGACGAGGACGACGTGGTCGATGCCCTTCGCCTCGAGGCCCGCGTCGGTGAGCGCCTGCTTGGTCGGCCCGACGGTGCGCTCGAGGAGCGTGGCGGCGAGCTCGTCGAGCTTCGCGCGCGTGAGCTGGAGGTCGAGGTGCTTCGGGCCCTCCTGCGTTGCAGTGATGAAGGGCAGATTGATCTGCGTCGTCATCGTCGAGGACAGCTCGATCTTGGCCTTCTCGCCTGCCTCGTAGAGGCGCTGCAGGGCCATCTTGTCCTGCGAGAGGTCGATGCCCTGGTCGCGCTTGAACTCGCCCACCATCCAGTCGACGATCGCCTTGTCGAAGTTGTCACCGCCGAGGTGGTTGTCGCCGTTCGTGGACTTGACCTCGAAGAGGCCCTCGCTCAGCTCGAGCACGGAGACGTCGAAGGTGCCGCCGCCGAGGTCGAAGACGAGGAGCGTCTGGTCGGTCGCGTCCTTCTCAAGCCCGTAGGCGAGCGAGGCGGCGGTCGGCTCGTTGATGATGCGCAGGACGTTGAGCCCGGCGATCTTGCCGGCGTCCTTCGTGGCCTCGCGCTGCGCGTTGTTGAAGTAGGCCGGCACGGTGATGACCGCGTCCGTGACGCTCTCGCCCAGGTAGGCCTCGGCGTCGGCCTTCAGCTTCTGCAGGATCATCGCGGAGATCTCCGGCGGGGCGTACTCCTTGCCCTCGGCCTGGACGCGGGCGTCGCCGTTCTGTCCCTTGAGGACCTCGTAGGGGACGATCGTCATCTCCTCCGAGACCTCGTCCCACTTGCGGCCCATGAAGCGCTTGATCGAGAAGATGGTGTTGGTCGGGTTCGTAACCTGCTGGCGCCGGGCGGGGGTGCCGACGAGCCGCTGGCCGTCCTTGGCGAAGGCGACGACGGACGGCGTCGTGCGGCCGCCCTCGGCGTTCGGGATGACGGTCGGCTCTCCGCCCTCGAGTACGGCCATGCAGCTGTTGGTCGTGCCGAGGTCGATTCCGATGGTCTTGGCCATGTGCGTCTGACTCCTTGTCTTGACTATGAGAAAATCTAAGCGCATTTATAGCAGATATGTAGGCCTGCCGTGAGGAACAATCCCTCTACCTTGGCCATCCCCCCAGACGAGCTCGAGGCAGCCCTCGCTGCCCGCCGCGAGCTTGGCGGCGAGCGCGAGTCCGAGGTGGTGGAGGCGTTCGTCGCCCGTGTCGGCCGCTCGATCGATCGGCGGGTCGACGAGCGCCTCGCAGATCAGGGAGGACGCCGCTCCGTCTCGCGGCCGGAGAAGGACCGGCAGTTCGCGATGGCGATCGTCTCCCTCATCGCCTGTATTCCGCTGACCGCGATCGCCCTCGGGGCCGGGGGCCTCGCCGCGCTGCTGATCGTCTGGGCGGGGATCGTCCTCCTCAACGTCGCGTTCGCACGCATGCGTTGAGTCCCACGCCTCCGCTGCCGATACGCAGCGCATGGCGACGGTGGCAGCCGAACCCTCGTACCTCCCCCTGCGCGGCCGCGCCGTCTGGGCGCGGCGCATCCTCGTTGTGGTGGTGGCCGTCGACGTCATCGCCATCCTCTCGGGCCTCGCCGAGTACCGCCTCCTCGCGTCCGGCGACTACTCGCTGCAGGAGGCTAATGCGAACGACACGCGGCAGAGAATCGTCGGCGTGACGCAGTTCGCGCTCCTCGTCGTCGCAGCCGTCATCTTCATCCGCTGGTTCCATCGCGCGTACACGAACCTTCCTCGGCTCGGCTCGGAGCACCTCCGCACGCGCAGCGGCTGTCGCTGAGCGCCGAGGAGCTACCCGAGCTCCGACGGGCGACCGTCGCGTACCTGATCGCCGACGCGGTGAGCGTCGTTGCCGGCCTGCTGGCGATCCGCGTGGTCGCCCGTCTGACCGAGCGGCAGGAGGCGCGCGCGGGGTCCCTGCGCTCGCAGTAGTCACGGAGTACGATCGGCGCTGTCGAACCCACCCCAGAGGAGGATGTCAATGGCGCCCAACCCCATCCCCGAGGGCTATCACTCCCTCACTCCGTTCCTCACTGTCGACGATGCGTCAGCCGCGATCGACTTCTACGGCCGCGCCTTCGGCGCCACCGAGCGCCTGCGCATGAAGGGGCCGGAAGGCAAGATCGCCCACGCCGAGCTCCAGATCGGGAACTCTCGCGTCATGCTCTCCGACCCCTTCCCGCACGGAGACTCGAAGCCGCCGAAGGAGCTCGGAGGTACGAGCGGCGGCGTCTTCTTGTACGTCGAGGACGTTGATGCCGCATTCCAGCAGGCGATCGACGCCGGTGCGAAGGTGACGATGCCGCTCGAGGACATGTTCTGGGGCGACCGCTTCGGGTCGCTCATGGATCCCTTCGGCCACTCGTGGTCGCTCGCGACCCACAAGGAGGACCTCACGGAGAACCAGATCGCCGAGCGCAGCCAGGAGGCGATGGCGGCGATGAGCTCGAGCTCCGGGTAGCACTGAGCGTCCTGCCCGAGCGGCTCGGCGCCCGGCCGGTGATCAACGGCCTCGGCATCTACACCGATCTCGGCGGGGCGATCCTCTCCCCCGCCGTCTGGGCGGCGATGACGGAGGCGAATGCGCACGCCGTTGATCTGCCGGAGCTCCTGTCGTCATCGGGCCGCTGCATCGCGGAGCTCGTTGGCGCGGAGGCGGCTCGCGTCACGCCCGGGGCTTCGGCGGCGATCGCACTCGCGACCGCCGCCTGTATCGCGCGGGGCGACGGACCGGCGATGGAGCGGCTCCCCGACACGACGGGGCTCGCGGCCGACGTCCTCGTCCAGCGCGTGCAGCGCAGCGGGGACAAGTACGGGCGCATGGCAGCGCTCGCGGGTGCGCGACTCGTCGAAGTCGACGGAGCAGAAGGTCTTGAGCGGGCGCTCGGCTCAGGCGTGGCCGCCGCTGTCTTCGTGCCCGCTCACCTGGACGGCGTCGAGGGCGCTGTGCCGCTCGTCGAGGTCGCCCGGCTCGCGAGCGCCCAAGGCATCCCGACCCTCGTCGACGCCGCCTACCTCAACTACCCGCCCGAGACGATGAGCCGCTTCACGAAGGCAGGTGCCGACCTCGTCTGCTTCAGCGCCAAGTACTTCTACGGCCCCAACGGCGGCGGCTTCGTGGCCGGCCGCGCCGACCTCGTGGCCGACGTGGCGGCCGTCGACTTCACGGGCTACGAGAGCGGGCGCTGGCGCACGTTCGGGCGGCCGTTCAAGCTCGACCGGCACACCGTCGTCGGCACCGCAGTCGCGCTCGAGGAGTGGTTCGAGCTCGATCACGAGGGGCGCTGGCGGAGCTACGAACGGGCGGTCGGCAAGCTCGAGCGCGCGCTTGCCGGGCTGCCCGGGGTGACGAGCGCGCCGCGCTTCCTGACGATGCAGGAGACACTCGAGCCCCATCCGGTCAACTGTCTGCTCGTCACGGTCGCAGGGGGCGGCACGGCCGAGGCCCGGCGCGCGCTCCGGGACGGCGAGCCGTCCATCCGCGTGCACCTCGAGGGCGAGTCGCTGATCGTGGCCGTGGACGCCATGCGGCCGGACGAGGTCGACACCGTCGCCAGGCGCCTGCGCGCGGTGCTCACTCAGCGGTAAACGCTGATCAGCACGCCGCCGGCCACCACGAGCCCGGCGCCAATCACGAGGCGCACGCCGACGAGCTCGGTGCGGCGCAGGAGGAGCGCAGAGAAGACGACGGCCCAGAGCGCCTCGGTGGCGATGATCGGCGAGACGACTGAGACGCGGCCACGGTAGTACGCCTCGAAGAGACAGACGTACGAGAGGCCGAAGACGAGACCCGCCGGCAGGAACTGCGGGAGAGAGGCGAAGACGACGCGCTTCCGTCGGAGCAGCAGCCAGGCGACGGCGACTAGGGCTGCCGAAACGAGCGTGGCCGCGGCCGCGAGCGACGGCGCCACCTCGGTGTCGAGCGAGACCCAGCGCACGAAGCTGTCTCGGACGGCGAAGATGACCGCGGCACCGAGGGCGAACAGGAGCCCGATCGCCTTCAGGTGCTCGGGACGCCCCGGCTCCCAGGCGAGCCCCACGCCGCCGACGACGATCAGGAGTGCGCCGACCACGATGCCCGCGACGAGCGGCTCGTCGAGCAGGGCGACAGCGATGACGATGGCGAAGAGCGGCGCGGTTCCGAAGATGGCGGAGGTCCGCGAGGCGCCTGCGTCGCGCACGCCGATCACGATCAGGATCTGCGAGGCGCCCGGGCCGAGGATGCCGGCGAGCAGGAACGGCCAGACGCCGGCGAGCTCCCACCCACCGCGGACCATCGCCACGGCGAGCGCGACGGCGAGCGCGGGCACCACGGTCAGGAACGCGGCGAGCTCGGCGTCGGCGCCGCGGGCGAAGGCCACGCGGATCGCCACCGTCATGGCGCCGAAGAGCGCGGCCGAGCAGGCGGCGAGCACGACCGCGTCCACCGCACGAGGCTATCCCGCTCGTAGGATCGCCTCGGTGGACGATTCCCGCGTGCGCGCCTACGCGAAGCTCCTCGTCGAGCGCTGCATCGACCCGCAGCCGGGCTGGCAGGTGCTCGTCGCCGCAACGACAGAGGCGCGCCCCCTCGCGCGGGAGCTCTCGCGCCTGCTCGCGGCACGCGGAGCCTTCGCCCTGCCGCGCATCAGCTTCGGCGCCCCCTTCCCGCTCGACCTCGACTGGATCGAGGCTGCGCCGGCGGAGCTGGCCGGCCGGCTCGCACCGCTCGAGCAAGGCGTGCTCGACAGCGTCGACGCCTCGATCTTCGTGCTTGCGCCCGAGGACGCCGACGCGACGGCGCGTCTTGGCCCCGAGGCCTCCCGGGCCTTTCGCCTCCACGTCTCCGCGCAGCGCTTGCGCGGCCGGGCAGGTGAGACGCCCTCGGTGCGCTGCGACTTCCCGTGCCGGGCCTACGCCGAGGCAGCGGGTCTCTCGCTCGCGGACTTCGAGGATCTCCTCTACGCCGCGTGCCTGCGCGACTGGGATGCCGAGGCCCGGCGGATGCGGCCCGTGCTCGACCGCTTCGACCGCGCCGAGGAGGTGCGCATCGTGGGCGAGGGCACCGACGTGTGTCTGAGCCTGCATGGGCGCGCGGGCGCGATCGACGACGGCCACGTGAACGTCCCCGGCGGCGAGGTCTACTTCTGCCCCGTCGAGGACTCCGCCGAGGGAGAGATCCTGTTCGACCTGCCCTCGGGGCGAGCGGTGGAGGGCGTGCGCCTGCGGCTCGAGCGCGGCGAGGTCGTCGACGCGGCCGCCGCACGGGGAGACGACGTCCTCCAGCGCGCGCTCGCCACGGACGCGGGCGCCCGGCGGGTGGGCGAGCTCGGACTCGGCTGCAACGAGGGCATCACGCGTCACCTCCGCAACGTTCTCTTCGACGAGAAGATGGCAGGCACTGTGCACCTTGCGCTCGGCTCGGGCATCCCGGCGATCGGCGGCCGCAACGAGAGCGCGCTCCACTGGGATCTCGTCAAGGACCTGCGCACCCGCGGCGAGCTCTGGTGCGACGGCGAGCTCGTGCAGCGCGACGGGCGCTGGCTTCTGTAGGGCCGCCCACAACGAGCTCGACTACTCGGCGCACTGACGCCCGCGGCCGACGAGCCGGGCCAGCGTCCTCGCGGCAGCGGGCTCGGCGAGCCCGATGCCCGCCATGATCACGACGCAGCCCGCCAACCCGAGGGG
>Ga0183260_10003036_pt1 | contig 13625 bp, 12 predicted proteins | sample AntDrymUQ4972206_2_FD_129768 | JGI IMG/M metagenome (GOLD analysis project Ga0183260, IMG submission 129768) | Polar desert sand microbial communities from Dry Valleys, Antarctica - metaG UQ497 (22.06) (version 2) (version 2) | ecosystem: Environmental > Terrestrial > Soil > Desert | place... | reverse complement strand
GCGGTGACGCCGGCCTGGCGGTACTCGTCATCGTGCACCTCCGCGCAGGGCAACCCGTTGACCACCATGAAGTCAGGTCGCCCGCCCCGCTCGCGCAGTTCGAGCGCGGCGCGCATCAGGGCCAGATCGCCGATTCCGTCTTTGATCCCGATGATGCCGGGGTGCTCGACCAGGCGAGCCACGATCGCGTCGTTCAGCACCGCCGTCCCGCGGTGGTACACGACGATCGGCAGCCGGGACGTGGCGGCGACTGCTTCGATGTACGCCAACAATCCGTCGGGGACCGGATCGACGAGGTACGGCGGCATCAGCAACAACGCCGTTGCGCCGGCGTCGGCGGCGGCTGTTGCGCACTCGACGGCATGGCCCAACGGCCCGCCGGACCCGCAGAACAGCGGAACATCCCGCTCGATGCCGGCCCGTGCCGCGGCGATCGCACTGCTCACCTCGCGTGCGCTGAGTGCGTGAAACTCGCCGGTGCCGCAGGCCGCGAACACGGCCCCGACTCCTGGGTGCATCCGAGCGGCGACGAACTCCCGGAGCAACCCGGTGTCGATGTGACCGTCTCCATCGAATGGCGTGACGGGAAAGAACATGAGGCCGTCGATTCGCTCCGGGGCGGGCTCGTTCGGGTTCACTTCGGTAACTCCGACGGGACGTACTCGTCGCCGCGGTCCCACGGCACCGCGTCGAGCAGGCGCTCGAGATCGGCCAAGTCGACCACCGACAACAGGTCGGCACAGAACAACGACGGAAGCTCGTGCAACCGGACGCCACGATGGATGAGGTCCTCGAACGAACCGAGGCGCCGGTCACTCGTGGTCAGACGCTCGATGCAACGGCCGCCGTCAATGGTGACAGCCAACATGGCGACCACCGACGCGGCGGCGCCCCTCGCAACGAGCCCAACCGTCGCGCCGCGCGACGCCAACGCCCGAGCCGTCATCAGGGTCTGACCGACCTGAATTCCGAGGAGTCGATGGCCGGTCGCTGCGATGAGCGGCTGGAGCGATGCGCAGACCGCCATCGAGCCGAGCCCGAGGAGGTCGACCCCGAGCCGAGCGCCGGCAGCGGCGTCATACGGGCGCTCGAGCGCGGCTCCCGCGTCGTCGATCTCGAGAATGATCCGGTCTATGACGTCGGCGCGGCGCGAGCCGTGAACCGGCAGACTCCACCGCCCTACACGAAGTGGCTCGGCGCCGGCCCACGACGGCGCGGCCGTCGCGCCGTCGGTATCGTCGTCCTCGGCGACGCCGTCGGTGTCGTCGGCGAGCCGGAGCACCCGGCGAATTCGCTCCACCACGTCGTGCGAGTTCGATCCGCGACGTTGGGTTCGGAGTTCCCGGGCACGCGCGACGGCCACGTCGTGCAACGTGAGCTGGTCGGCGGGAAGCCCGACACGAGTCTGAGCGGGAGTCAACAGCTCCTCGCGGCGATGGAGCTCGCCACCAATCGATTCGACGCCGAAGTGCTCGGCGAGGAACGCGTAGAACCGTTGGCGATTGTCCTGCCCGTAGTTGTGCGTGCCGGGGTCGGCGTTGCCGTGAAAGGAGAATCGATCGTCGGCGCCGAACGACTGGAAGACGGGTCGCACTGCGTCGTAGATGACGGGCTTGGTTCGGTCCGTGCGGAAGCAACAGTCGTCCTGGTCGTTCAGCACGAGCAGCGTCGGTCGTGGCGCCAGCAGCGCAGTCATCGTCTGGTAGTCGACTACGGTGCCCAGGTCCGCCGGCACCTGCTCGAGATCACCGACGTCGTCGCATACGTCGACGCGGGCGGCGAGAGAGGTGTACCCGGCAACGGGTACGCACATCCCGATCCGAGTATCGAGGGCCGCGAGCACGATCGTCTGCCATCCCCCACCCGATAGCCCGGTCATGGCCACCCGAGTAGGGTCAACGGTCGGCTCAGACAGCAAGACATCGAGCGCCCGGCGCATGGTTATGAACATGGGAGCGGCCGCGCCGATCCCGACCAACTCGAGTGCGGCGAGGTTGTTGTGAAGCGACGCACCCTGGCCGGGCACGAAGTCCGAGTCGGCCGAGAGTTCGCCCATCCCGATGAACTCGAAACTCAGCGCCACCACACGACGCCGAGCAAGGTTGGCGCAGCGGATCTGGTTGTACTCGGCCGCCACTCCAGCGTCGTGGTGGCCGCCAGCGTTGAGCACAGCGGCGCACGACGCCGATTCGGCATCCTCGGGCAGATAGAGCAGGGCCGGGACCCAGTATCCGGGAAAGGCCTCGAAGCGCAGCGGGCGGACCCGGTACGAGGGGTCGGGTCGCAGGTCGTGTCTGGCGACGACGACGTTGACCGATGACTCGAGCATCGACGGTTCGAAGCCCTTCAGAAAGAGCTGCTGGAGGGCCAGCTCGCGAATGTCGTCGCCTCTGGAGTGCCACTCCTGGGCCGTCCCGGATGGATCGAACGGGGCCAGCGACTCGTGCAGGAGTCGGCGAACCTGAACATCGGCGCCCTCGACGGCCCATGATTCGGCTCCGTCAACGGACGGTGTAGTTGTCGCCATGCGCGGGACACTCCCAGTCAACAAGGTTTCCGGCGAGGCGTTCTAGCGCTGCCTCGTCGATCTCGACGCCGAGACCCGGCCCCGACGGCACCACGAGTTCGCTGTCGACGTAGCGGACGCGCTCCACGACCGGATCGTCACGGTAGAGCAGCGGACCGACCACGTCGGCGGGGTGAGCGAGATCGTCGATCGATGCTGCCAGATGCGCGCCCGCCGACGTCCCGGGGCTCAGTTCCTGCGTGGTTCCGAGTAGGCAGCGCAACCCGGCGCCCTGGGCCGTCTCGAGCATCCGACGCGCGGCGTGAATGCCGCCGGACTGGATGGTGACGTTGGCGACATCGATCGCGTCGGCGGCGATCATCCGGAGGAGCTGCGAAGAGCTGCTCACGTGTTCGCTGACGTCGACGTCGATGGCGCGTCGTAGTAGCGCCATCCCGGCGTAGTCCTCACGCCACGACGCGCTCTCCACTAGCCCGATCGGCAGACCATCGAGCGAGCGGAGAAATCTCAGCGCGGCCTTCCAGTGGAATCGGCTGCCGAAGTCGAGGCCCTTCAGCGAGATCGTCGGTCCGAAGCGATCGACCAGATCGTGAAGGAACCGGCGCGAAACGTCGAGATCGTCGCTGACGTAGTACCGGAACACTGACACACCGGTGCCTATCGCGTACTCGACCGCACCAAATCGGTCGTGTTGATCGGTGGGCCCGGCCGAAAAGAGCGGGTACGCAACCGGGATCGTTTCGCGAAGCGATCCTCCGAGCAGTTCCCCGATCGACTGCCCGCTTGCTCGCCCGACCAGATCCAGGCATGCCATCTCGACTGCCGCGACGAGCTGCGACGGGAGCGTGAATGGCGGGTAGGTGGCTGCACCATGGCAGAAGTCGGGCAGCATCGACCTGAGTCGCCGGCCGAGTGACACCACGTTGCCGGCGTCGAAGCCGATGACGGCACGGCGAACTCCGGCGCCTATCGCGTCGACAGAAGGCATGAACATCCGGTAGTGATCGAGGTCCGAGAGCTCACCCCAACCCTGAACGCCCGAGTCGGCCGTCAAGCGGATGAGCACGTGGCTGCTCGTGGACCCGGTGCGTCGCTCGGTGCGGATGGGGAACAGCGCGACGTCCCGCACGCAGGTGTCGGCGCTCACCGGCACGTGGTGGGCCCGACGATGCGTTGGGCAAAGTCGGCGATGTGGGAGCGAAGGAGCTCGGCGGCCCGGTCGGCGTCGTCGTCGTCAGCGACGGCTCCGAGGATCGCAGCGTGTTCGAGCGCTTCGTCTCCGAAGGACGGATGCGACACCCAGACCCGCATGCTGATGAGGCGAACTTGATCGCTGAACCGGCGAAGGATCGTCAGCAGACGCTCGTTGCCGCACCGGGCCACAAGTCCAAAGTGGAACTCGCGGTTGAGCGCCGCGAGCTGGGCACGGTCTCCCCGTTCCGCCGCCCGTCGGGCGTCGGCCAACACCGTGCGAAGAGTTGCGTAGTCAGCCGCCGTGCTGTTGGCGTGACTCAGGCGCAGCGCCAACGGTTCGAGCACGACACGGAGCTGATAGATCTCGCGTGCGTCTGCCGATGACAGGTCGCTCACCCTGGCGCCGCGGAAGTCGTTCAACTCGACCAGCCCGTCGCGACTGAGCATGAGCAGCGCCTCACGGACCGGCGTCTTGGACATGTCCAACATCTGCGAGATCTCGGTCTCGATCAGCGGCTGGTTTGCGGTCAAGCGCAGCGACAGGATCTCATCGCGCAGGGTCGTATATGCAATCCTGGTCATGGTCTTCTTGGTCGAGCGGCCGGCCACGCGGCGAGTATAGGAAGGACCCTCGGCCCGGGCCGTGGGGGCCGCTCGCTCGGTCATCGTGTGGACCTCGCGAACGCGGCGAGCACGGGAAGCGTCCGCAACGAGCCGACGGCGGTGCCGCCACCGAGTACCGGAGCGGACGGCAAACACACGTCGAGGCCCAACCCTCGCAAGATCGTCGTCACGATGGCCGGACGAGCACGCGCGGCCCCGTCGTCGACCTTCAGTGCGACTCCACGGCCGTCTGCCAGCCCGATTGCATAGGTGCCTTCGGCGCCCGCTTTCGCCACGATCCCGGCGGCCTGTCGGTGCAGCAGTGCCTCGTCCCTCGTGGTGCCCGACGCCCACTCGGGAAACGTTCGGATCGCGTCGGCCACCGCCAGTTCCGGGCCGGCCTTCGCAGCCGCCAGCCGACCGAACGCCCGAGCGAGACCGCGCAGCGAGGCCTCGAACACGGGCGCCCCGCAACCATCGACCGCCGATGGCGGAGCGGACCGATCCGTGAGGGCGGAGACGGTCTCGGACAAGGCCACCTGGAGCGGATGCTTTGTGTCGAGATATCCGGTCGACTCCCAGTTCGCGCCCCGGCAGGTGGCCAGCATTGCGGCGTGCTTGCCCGAACAATTCATCGCGATGGGTTCGGGACCCCGACCAGACACGATCCACCTCACGCGGGCCGGCTCGAACTGTGGATAGTCGGCAGGGTTGGCCAGATCGCCGGGGCGAAACCCGAAGGAGTCGAGCATTTCGGCGACTCCTGCTACGTGGAAGTCCTCGCCGTCGTGTGATCCACTGGCGAGCGCCAGGAGAGGCCCCGGCAGGTCGAGGCCGCAACGCAGCATGCCCACCGCTTGCAGCGGCTTGTTGCAGCTGCGCGGAAGCATCGGCGAGTCGGCGTCGCCCAGCATGTCGATGACCTCGCCGTCGGCATCGACGACGACGACGTGCGCACGGTGGACGCTCTCGACGAAGCCGTTACGCGTGACCTCGGCCACCGTCGGGGGCGGGGTGGCGGCCAATGTCACTTCAGCGCACCCGCGGTCAGACCGGCCACGAGGTGGCGTTGAAAGCCGACCACCAAAATGATCGCCGGGATCGCCGTGAGAGCGCCGGCTGCCGCCATGAGGTCGTAGGGAATCTCGAACAGGCCAGGAATCTCCGATAGCCCCACCGTCAGGGTTTTGGACTCCGGAGTGAGGGTCAGAACCAGGGCGAAGATCAACTCGTTCCAGAAGGAAAGAAACACCAGTGCAGCAGTGGAAGCCAGGCCAGGGACGCTCAAAGGAAGCACGATGCGGATGAACGTGGAGATCCGTCCGGCCCCGTCGAGCGCCGCGGCCTCTTCGAGTTCGCGCGGGATGGTCTGGAAGAACACGTACAGAAACCACGTTGCGAGTGGAATTCCGCCGTTCACGAACACCAACAGCAATCCCCGCTTGGTGTCGATGAGATCGAGGCTCCGGATGATGTTGAAGGTTGGTCCGAGCACCGAGATGAACGGCAGCATTGCCGTCACCATGAGCGCCCCGAGCAAGAGGCCCTTGCCCGGAAATGACCATCGCGCAAACCCGTAAGCCGCGACCGCAGACATCACCATCGTGATCAGAACCGAACCCAGACAGACGAGCAGCGAGTTGAGGAGGTAGTCGCCAAAGTTGTAGTCGACGAAGAGCGTGCGGTAGGCGCGCAACGTGAACATGGTCGGGAAGTAGATCGGCGGCACCGAAATGCTCTGGTTCGGCGTCTTGAACGACGTGATCACCATCCAGTAGGCAGGAAACAACTGAATCAGGAGAAACGCGCCGAGAAGCGCATAGTGCGCGACCCCCCGGACCCGGACAACGTTCGAAGGATTCACATCAACATCTTTCTCTGTCGCCGCACGAGCCACGCCGAGAGGAACCCGACGATCGCGAGCGACGCCACCAGTAGCACCATCGACTGCGCCGACCCGTAGCCCGACTTACCGTAGAAGAACATGTCTTGGTAGGCGTGGTACGACAGGACATCGGTCGCCGTGCCGGGACCACCCTTGGTCAAGGCGTAGATGATGTCGAACGCCCGGAGCGCCTCGATCGCTTGAAACATCATCACCACGAGCACGGTCGGGGAGATGACGGGCACGGTGATGTGCCGAAATCGCCGCCAGCCGTTCGCGCCGTCGATCTGCGCGGCTTCGTGGAGTTCTTTCGGCACCGAGCCGAGTGCGGCAACGAACAAGATCGCCGCGAAGGGTGTGAACCGCCACAGGCTGGCCAGGATCACGATCAGTCGCGCGCTCCAGGCGTTCGACAACCACGGGATTCGCTCGTCGATGACACCCAGTCGCAAGAGGATGTCGTTGATCGGACTGCCGGTGTTGGTGGCCAGCGAACGCCACATCTGCCCGGCGAGAACGGTCGGGATGGTGAACGGCAACAGGATCGCGATCCGACCGAGCACGCGTCCCCGAACGCGTTTGGCAAGCAGTTGGGCGACGCACAGTCCGAGAATCACCGTGCCGATGACAATGATCACGGTGTAGCTCACGGAGATCAGGACCGAGTTGCGGAAGTCCGGGTCGCTCACCAATGTGCGGAAGTTTTCCAATCCGATGAAGGATTCAGTGCCGTAGATGAAGTTGGAATCGGTGAGGCTCAGCCGCACCGTGTCGATGAGAGGCCACACTGACCAGAACGACCGGTAGCCCACTGCCGGCAATATCAGCAGATAGACGAACCAATAGGTCTTGAAGCGTGGCCTCCCTCGACGTGACATGGGTTAGTAGTTCACCTTCAGCAGCTTCTAACCGATGATCTTGGCAATCTCGTCATGACCCCATTGGGCGGCATCCTCGACGGACTTCTCTTCCGTGATCACTGACGTCAACATGCGGCCGATCGTGTTGTTCACCTCCAAGGGTGAACGGTTGTCGATCGGGCGCCACTTCAAACCCGATGCATTGGAGTCGAGGTAGTCGACGTACGGAATCAACTCACGAACCGCCGGGTCTGCGAGCAGGTCGGCGTTGGGCGGCGGGATCCTGAGCATGTCGACCATAAAGTCACGAATCTGTGCCGACTGAGTGGCCCACACAGCAAACTCGGTTGCCTGCTCGGTCATGGGACTCGCCGCATTGACCGACCAACCCCACGAGTGGAGGTGGCCGAAGGATCCGCCTGGGCCCGCGGGCCACGGCGCGAACGCCCATTTGTCCTTGATGGCCGAGTCCTCGGCGTCGTAGGAGGTTTCTGCGCCCTCGTACCAGTACCACGAGATCGCCTCGCCCGACTGCACGAGCGGTCCCATCTCGTTGACCCCTTGAGCGGTGATCGTGTTGGGCACGATTCCGTCGGTGTGGATCCAGTCGTGGACGGCCTGAAGTGCGATCTTCGTGCCATCGTCGTTCGCCACCGTGGGGTCGCCCCCACCGCCCCAGATCACCTGCACGGCGAGTGCGTCGGCCCCGGAATCCTTCGAACCCATCGGCATGAACGGCCACTTGTCGGGATAGCGCTCGCGCAGGTCCTGGCCCATCGTCACGAGTTCTTCCCAGGTGGCGGGGGGCCCCTCGTAGCCGGCCTCTTCGAGAATGTCCGTGCGGTAGTAGTACGCCGTTGCGCCGACATAGATCGGCAGCCTCGTGTAGCCGCCCAGGTCGAACAGGTCGTGAACCGTAGGCGCAAAACCTTCCATCGCCTCGGGGGTGATGGCGGGCTGCAGGTCGACGAGCCATCCGGCGGTGGTGAAGTTGCCGACCGAGAAGTCGTCGAGCAGGTAGACGTCGATCTCGTCATAGCCCGAACGGAAGTAGCTCAGGTACTTTGCGACCATCTCCGGGTAGTCGCTCGGAGCCTCCAGGTACTTGGTCTCGATACCCGTCTCGTCGGTGTAGCGATTGAGCAGTCCGGCAAACGCGCCGTCGTCGTCACCCCACCCGATGATGGTGAGCGGCCGGTCCGTGCCCCGCGGGCGAGCCTTCGGCTTTGGTGTCCATCCGGAGACCGCTCCGCCGCCGCCGGCCACGAGTCCGGCGGCGACCGCTGCCGCCCCGATTCCGCCGAGCATCTTGCGCCGGCTCAACGGTGGGTTGATGTCTGATTCGTTCATGAATGGCTTCCCCTCTGGGTTGGTTTTATTGATTGACACGATCGGCCCTCACGTCGTCGGCCACGACGACGTCGTCGAGAACGAGCGGCGGTCGGCCATCCGGAGCGAGGGCGCGTAGGTCGACGTCGTCGAGTCGAAGACCGACGACATGCCTGGCGTACAAGCCGAATGCGGGCAACGGTCCGAACATGTTGTATTCGGGGTACTTGTCGAGCTGTTCGGGCACTGCGCCGACCGGAGCGACCCCATTGCCCTCAAACGTCATCCGTACGTCGTGGAGTCGAATGTCGCGGATCGGTGCGTCTGGGTGCCCGGTGATCGAGCACCCGATGGTGTCGCAGCCCTCACCGATGACGTTAGAGATGGTGATGTCACGCATGGTGCCGACCGACCGTTGTGCCGGGCCGGTGTCGTTGTCGTAGTAGTCGGCGGTGCCGACCGCCTCGAACGGCCGGCCGCGATGCCCGAGGCGGACGAAGATGCCGCCGACGCTCGATCTGAACAGGATGGTGGATACCAGTACTCGCTCGAGCGATCCGCCGTCGACGGTTTCGATGGCGATTGCCGATCGGCCGCACTCGCGGATGGTGGAGTTGCTGAAAACCACGTCGCTGATGTCGCCGACCGTCTCGGTGCCGATCTTGAAGGCGTTGCAGTCCGACTGAAGGACGCAGTTGGTGACGACGACATCGCGGCACGGACGGGGCGCCGTGGCCTTGATGACGATGGCATCGTCTTCGCTGGCAATGTCGCAATTCGCGATGCGGACTCGCTCGCAGGAGTCGATGTCGATGCCGTCGTTGTTGATATTGGAATGACTCGACACCGTGACGCCATCGACCAGCACGTCTCGGCACCCGAGGTAGTGCTGCACCCACATGGCGGAGTTGCGCAGCGTCACGTCGCGAACACGAACGCGATCGCAGTCGACGAATCGCATCATGTACGGCCGGTCGAGATACTCGTTGCCGAGGAACGCAGCACCTTGTCCGTCGAGCGTACCGCGCCCAGTGATGCCGACATCGGTGGCCGATTCGGCGTAGATGATGCTTCGAACCGTGTAGTTGTCGCTGTAGGACCCGAGCGCCGGGACGTGGCGGGGGTAGTCGTTCAGATCGGTCGATCCAAACAGGGTGCAGCCGGGCTCGAGGTGTAGATGCACGCCCGAACGGAGGACCAGCGTCCCCACGACATACCGGCCGGCCGCGATGGTGACGACACCGCCGCCGGCTTCGGCACACCGATCGATGTCGGCCTGCAGCCGCGCCGTCGTGTCATGTACCTCCCCCACGATCTCGGACGATATATGTTTTGAGATCTGATTGTCCAGCAGAACCCAACGTCCGGCCGGCCCGACCTGGTCGCTGCGCTCGCCGGCGTGAGCGTGGTCCCGATCGCCCCGATGCACCGCGACGAGCGGCTCGACCTTGACGCCTTCGAGCTCCACATGCGAACGATGATCGACGAGGGTCTGCACATGTTTGTCGTCGGTGGTCACACCGGCGAATTCCACTCGATGACACCTGGTGAGCGTGCCGACCTCGTCTCCATCGGCGGGGGCCTGGCCAGCGCCGCCCAGGTCTTCGCTGCGGTCGGCAACGACGTTGACTCGGCGTGCCACTTGGTGGCGCATGCCGCTCGGGCCCGGTGCACCGGCGTGCTCGTTCATCAACCTCCCCACCCGGTGTCCGATCCACGCGGGTACTGCTCGTACGTCGCCGCGATCGCCTGCTCCAGCGATCTCCCGATGTTGCTCTACATCACCGATCCCGCGTTGGCGAGCGCGGCCGTCGATGCCGTCAGATCGATCGAAACCGTGGTCGGCGTGAAGTGGGGGATCGCCGACGTTCAGCTGCTTGCCCGGACGGTTCAGTCGGCCGAGGCCAGTCAGGTCGATGTCACCTGGATCTGCGGGCTCGCCGAGCGATGGGCACCGTTCTTCTCCGCCCTCGGCCCCGTAGGGTTCACTTCCGGGCTGGCCAACGTGTATCCAGCGCTCTCACTCGATCTCGCCGACGCTATCCAACGGGCCGACCGACCGAGGATGGCGCGCCTGTGGATCGAGACCATGTTGTTCGAAGAACTGCGCGCACGTGACAACGGACGTCATGCGGCCAGCGTCGTGAAGGTCGCACTCGCCGAACTAGGCCGAGGTGAAGCGGTGGTACGACCTCCGGCGGCATTGCCCGATCCGCCGGAACGGGCGTTGATCCGGCGCATCCTGGCCGGCTGGGGACTCCTCGACGTTGATGCGAGCGCAACGGACAGCGACCAAGGTGCACGAAGACGGGAGGAACGATGACCGCACAACCAGCGCGCCTGGCGGTGGTCACCGGTGGCGCGAGAGGAATCGGCGCGGCGGCGGTTGCTGCGCTCTGCCGCTCGGGCGACCGGGTGGTCGTCTGCGACCGGGACACGGACGGGCTGGGGCCGGTTGGCACAGCGCCGACGCCGGGAACTGCGTGTGGATTCCTCGCCGACGTACGTCACCTCGACCAACTCGATGCGCTCGTCGAGTTCCTCGCCGGCCTGGGCGGAGCTGCCGTGCTCGTGAACAATGCGGCCGAGGTCGCGCTGCTCGGCACCGAGTCAGCCACACCCGATGAGTTCACCCGCGTCATGGAGACCAACGTCCGGGCGTATTGGTATCTCGCCGTGAAGCTCGCCGACCAGCTGGCAGCCCATCACGGTTCGATCGTCAACGTCGGCTCCACGCACCCGATGCAGACCAAGCGGTCGTCGTTTCCGTACAACACGAGCAAAGGTGCCGTGCTCGCACTCTCGAAGTCACTGGCGGTCGACCTCGGCGACCGAGGAATTCGGGTCAACACTGTGCTCCCGGGAATCTGCGACACCGAGCCGACCCGCACGTGGATCGCCGCTCAGCCGGACCCGATCGCCGCAGCGGCTGGGACGCTCGCCGACCACCCGCTCGGGCGACTCCCGACCGTCGACGACGTGGCCGAAGCGATTCACTTCCTGTGCTCGTCGGCGGCGCGGGGCATTTCCGGAGCGGAGCTCATCGTCGACTGCGGCCGCCAGGTCATGCGCCGTTGACGGTCGAGCGGGCCCGGACAGCAGTGCCCAACTCATGCCGACTCGATGATCGACATCACCCATGATCCGCTACGCGTGAGGTTTCCTCTCTACGAACGCGTTGATGGCGGAATCGGCCCCTGGCGATGGCCGAGTTTCGCCAGCAGGGCGAGCACGACGTTGCGGACCTCTTCGAGATCGCCGTGACGGGGCTGACGCTGCTGATGACCGGACAGTTAGAGGAACACGAGGCCTCGTTTAGCGCCCTCGTCGAGCGGTATCGCGCCAGGGGGCCCGCCGACCTGTCTGCAATGGGCACTGACGTTCCTCGGCATTGGTGACGGAGGCGATTGGCGCGGGTGGCGAAGCTCTGCGAACGACATGGTGTCGAGGTTCGTCGCGTGTTCGAGAGTGGGTGCGGTCCTTGAATCGGTACCTGCCACCTCCCTGATGGTCCATGGCGAGTACGTCCTCGATGGTTCGATGGCGGGTACGTCGCCCGCCGAGGTCCGGGCCTGTAAGGTGCGAGTCACGCGGCACTCACCGCCGGGCGTGCAGCCCCTGCGCCGGCTCAGGAAGCGGCGGAGCGAGTTGAGCCACAGCAGACCAAAGCCGACCCGAGTCGTCGAGTAATGGTGCGGCTGGCAACACATCTGATCGCGCCGATCGCGGCCGTACATCTCGGCCGGGGGTCGAGGTGGAGAAACTCAACAGGAGGAGCAGCCGTGGGTGATCATCGACAGACGAGGACCACGGTGGAGGCCGCGATGAAGGGGGCTGCTGCGGTGCATTGGGACGGGCCGCTGCGCGACCCGGCGTCCCGGTTGGCGTTGCTTCGTGCGGCGGCGAACGAACTCGAGGCGAGCGCGACCGACCTGATCGAGACAGCGAACGCCGAGACCAGACTCGGCGAGGATCGCCTGCGCGGAGAGCTCACGCGGACGACAACGCAGCTCGGGGCGTTCGCCGCGATCGTGGCCGACGGATCGTGGGCCGGCGCCACGATCGAGCTCGGGCCTCCCGACCTGCGCCGGATGATGTGGCCCATCGGGCCGGTTGTCGTGTTCGGCGCATCGAACTTCCCGTTCGCGTTTTCGACCCCGGGTGGGGACACGGCCTCGGCGCTGGCGGCGGGATGCCCCGTGGTGGTGAAGGCTCACCCGGCTCATCCGCGCACCGCGGCGATCGCGGCCACCGCGATCGACCGTGCCGTCTCCGCCGTCGGGCTCCCGACGGCAACCTTCCAGCAGTTGACGGGCGGCGTTGAGGTCGGAACCTGCCTGGTCGAGCACCCCGACACAAGCGCTGTCGGTTTCACCGGCTCGCTCGCCGGCGGGCGTGCGCTCTACGACGCGGCGTCGCGGCGCCCGATCCCGATCCCGGTCTTTGCCGAGATGAGCTCGATCAACCCGGTCTTCGTCCTGCCCGGAGCGCTCGCCGAGCGCGGTGACGCGGTGGCGAGGGAACTGGCCGACTCGGTCGTGCTCGGCGTCGGGCAGTTCTGCACGAATCCCGGCGTCGTGGTGGTCGTCGATGACAGCGGCTTTGCCGAGTTGCTCGCCGCCGAGCTCGCAAATCGCCCGGCGGCGGCCATGCTGACGCCCGGCATCGCGGCGAGCTACTGCGGTGCAGTCCAGCGGCTGATCGACACCGTCGGCGTGGACGTCCTCACGGGCGCGCCCGAAGAAGGTCAGGCGGCCTGTGTGCTCGTCGGCGCCGACCGCTTCCTCGACGATCCGGACCTTCGCGCCGAGGTCTTCGGGCCGCTCACGATGGTGGTGGCATGCGAGGACCCGTCGCAGTTGCTCCGGGTAGCGGCGCGCTTCGAAGGTCAGCTGACTAGCACCGTGTACGGCTCAGGCCGGGACCGTGATGTCGCGGCCGGCCTGCTCGGCATTCTGCCGATGCACGCCGGCCGCCTGATCTGGGACGGCGTGCCGACCGGTGTCGCCGTGAGCCCCGCAATGCACCATGGCGGCCCGTACCCGGCGAGCACCGACGGCCGCTCCACATCGGTGGGCACGGCCGCCATCGTCCGATTCCTCCGGCCGGTCGCCTACCAGGGTGTCCCCGACGAGCTTCTGCCGGCCGAGCTCCAGAACGCCAACCCACTCGGGATCGAGCGACGGGTCAACGGCACCTCCACCACCGACCCGATCGTCCGCTAGCG
>Ga0183260_10003034_pt1 | contig 13628 bp, 9 predicted proteins | sample AntDrymUQ4972206_2_FD_129768 | JGI IMG/M metagenome (GOLD analysis project Ga0183260, IMG submission 129768) | Polar desert sand microbial communities from Dry Valleys, Antarctica - metaG UQ497 (22.06) (version 2) (version 2) | ecosystem: Environmental > Terrestrial > Soil > Desert | place... | reverse complement strand
TCACTTGGCGGTGAAGGAGGCACCCTGAGCCGAGGCACGGACGGCCCCGCCCATGGGCGGGGCCGTCCAATCCTCAAAGACCTATCGAGCTCCCAACTGTCGGGAGCACTCGGAGACCGACCAAACTAAGGTCCAGGATCATCAATCGCTAAGTTGTAATGGCGCCCGGCCTTACCTACGCTCGTCAGGCGGGGGGGCTCGTGACCGGGGACCCTCTAAACACGCCCACACCCACGAGGACCGAGACACGGATGCCGACGTACGCCCCACCACGTAGCCTACCGCTTCGCCCTGAGGGGATGGCGCTGCGCGTGGACGGTGCAGCCACCGCCGCCCGCGCGCGGACAGGTCTGCTGTTCGGCCTCGTGCTCGTCCTGGCGACGGCCGGGTTTGCCCTGCAACTCGGGCACTCCAGCCTCTTCATCGACGAGGTCTACAGCTGGCAGGCGAGCAAGGGCAGCCTGAGCGATCTCGGACACGCCGTGCAGTACAACGAGGTCGCGCCGCCGCTGTACTACCTGCTCCTGCATGGCTGGATGCAGTTCGCCGGCAGCGACAGCGAGGTCGCGTTGCGGCTGCCCTCAGTGCTGGCCGGGATCGCGCTGGTCGCCTGCGTGTACTGGTTGGGCGGCCTCGTGGCCGGCCGGCGCGCAGGGCTGATCGCCGCGACGCTGGCCGCGGTCAGCCCGCTCGTACTGCTCTACGCGCAGCAGGTGCGCGCCTACATCTTCGTCATGCTCGCGCTGACGATCGCGGTCGCGGCCGTGTTGCAGGCGACGCGCGACCGCTCGCTGCGCTGGCTGCTCGTCGCGGGCGGCGCGGCGATCTGCAGCGTGATGCTGCATTACACGGCTGTGCTCGTCCTGGCGCCGCTCGTCCTCTGGCTGTGGCATCAACCCGAGATCGACCTGCGCTGGCGCATCGGCTTCGCCGCCGCGATCGCGCTACCGCTTGGGGCGCTCCTGCCGCTCGCCCTCCTGCAGACCAGCCAGGGCCACCACGACTCCGCCGCGACGTACGCGTCGTTGACGATGTTCAACGCGCTGCGGATCGCCGGCAGCCCATTCGACGGACGCGCCACCGGCGGCTTCATGTTCGCCCGCGAGATCGGCGCCGTGATCGTCGTCGAGGCGCTCGCGCTGCTGGCGCTGGCCGAGCGTTTCCGGGGCGTGCGCGCACGCTGGCTGATCGCGGCATGCGGCGCGGTGCCGCTGGCGGGCGTGCTCGTCGCGAGCGCGCTGGCGCAGCCGGTGGCGCTGACCCGCTACACCGCCGTCGCCGTTCCCTTCATCCTCGTCGCGATCGCCGCGGTTGCCGTCCGCCTGCACCGTCCGCTTGCTGCGCTGCTGCTCATCGGCACGCTGGCGGCGTCGGGTATCGGCCTTCTTGCCGCGCAGCGCGACGAGGGTCACAACCCCGACACGCGTGCGGCGATCGAGAAGGTGGCCGACAACTGGCGCCAGGGTGACGTGGTCGTCGGTGTCGGCCAGCTCGGCTTCGACGGCGCGCTGTCCTACTACGGCGAGAAGCTCCTGCCGCCGGGCTCGCGCGAGGTGCCGGCATTCGGCACGCTCGCGGCCGCTGGCGACGCGCACGCGGTCTTCGAGACTGCGATCGACGGGGGACGCGTGTGGGCCGTGTCCGACCCGGTCATGAGTCACAAGGAGCTGCGCGCGGGCTTCGGGCGCCTCGGCCTCAAGCCCGTCTACGCTCACAAGTTCAAGGGCAACGCGACGATCCAGCTCGTGCGCGCGGAGCCGATCCGATGAGCCGCCGGCCGTCCACCAGGCCGCGGCCGGCTCGCCGCCAGCGCCGCCCGCGCGTCGGCGGGATCCGCGTCTACAGCGCTCGCGCCGCGGCGCTCGCCGCGGTCGGCGGTGGCGCCACATACCTCTTCTGGCGTGGCGGGCAGGTTGCCGACCTTGGCCTTCCGGCCGCGATCTTCTTCGCCGCCGAGCTGATCAACTACCTCGCGCTCGTGCTCGCGGTCGTGCTGTTCTGGCGCCCGTACCGCCGGCCCGTGCCCGGCGCCCCGCCGCGCGGCGAAGTCGACGTCTTCATCACGGTCTGCGGCGAGGACGTCGACATGGTCGAGGCGACGCTGCACGCCGCGCTTGCGATCGACTACCCGCACAACACGATCGTCCTCAACGACGGTCGCCTCGCCCGCTGCGAGAACTGGCGTGAGATCGAGGCGCTGTGCGACTCCCTCGGGGTGCGCTGCCTGACCCGCACGCACGGCGCCCGTACCAAGGCGGGCAACCTCAACGCCGCGCTGCACTTGACCGGCGGCGACTTCATCGTCTGCCTCGATGCCGACCACATGGCGCGGGCGGAGCTCGGGGAGCTGCTGCTCGGCTACTTCCAGGACCCGCGCATGGCGTTCGTCGCGAGCCGCCAGTGCTTCCGCCTGGACAGCGGCGACTCGCTGGGCCACCAGGAGGCGCTCTTCTACCGCTCGATCCAGCCCGCCAAGGACCGCGACAACGCGGCCTTCTCGTGCGGCAACGGCGTCGCCTACCGGCGCTCGGCGGTCGAGTCGGTGGGCGGCTTCTCGGAGTGGAACATCGTCGAGGACCTGCACACGTCCTACAAGCTGCATGCCCGTGGCTGGCGGTCGGCCTATGTCGCCGTTCCGGTCAGCGTCGGCACAGCGCCCAGCACTGCGGCCGAGATGGCCCACCAGCGCCTGCGCTGGGCTACCGACAGCCTGCGGATGTTCTTCTTCGACAATCCCCTGCGCAAGCGCGGGCTCACGCTGCGCCAGCGGCTGCACTACTTCCACACGACGGGCTGGTATCTCGTCGCGGCGGCCCACGTGATCTTCCTGCTGAGCCCGATCGTGTCGATCCTCGGGCACGCGCGCCTGCTAGCGCCGGGCACCGAGGACACCTACGGGCTGCTGCTGGCGCTCTACCTCGGGCCGGTCGCGATCCTGCTGAGCGCCCACGTGGGCTGGCGCGCGGCGCTCCGCACCGCGCAGATCCAGACCTTTCTTGCGCCGGTCTTCGCTCTCGCGGTTCCGCGCGCGTTGCTCTCTCGCCGAAAGGCGCGCCGGCGCAGCCTTCAGAGCGGCGTCACGCGCAAGCAGGCCGAGCGTCAGATCAGCTGGATCACGATGTTCCAGCACGCGGTCCTGTGCCTGCTGCTCGTCGCGATCGGCGTCTCGATCGCCCGGCCCGGCGAGGCATCGTGGGCGGTCGTCATGTGGGCATGCGTGCTGGCGGTGGCGCTCGCGACGCCGGGCAGCATGCTGGGACTACAGCGCGAGGCGGCGCAGTCGCTGCGGATTGCGATCGCGGCGCCGGCGGTCTGCGCGGCGCTGCTGGTGGCGCTGTCGGTCTGGTCGGCGGGATCGGTCACACCCACCAAGAACGACGCACAGGCGGCCGTCACTCAGGCACCGGCGCCTGCGAAGCCGGCCGGGCCCACGCTCGCCCGGCCGAAGCAGGGCATCTATCTCGGCGTCTACAACAGGTCCGTCGCAGGTCCGCCTGCGCACCCGCTCACGCTGCGCCGCTACCCCGGCGCGGGCATGCGCATCATCCACCGCTTCCAGGCATGGTGGGGCAACGACCGCTTCCTCGGCAAGCGCTGGCTGAACGTCGTTGCGGCCCGTGGGGCCGTGCCGATGGTCAGCTGGGAGCCGTGGCGCAAGCCGCGCGGCTCGGTCGCTTCCCCGAGCCAGCGCCGCGGGATCGTCAGGCAGATCGCCCGCGGGCGCCACGATGCCTACGTGCGCAAGTGGGCGCGCGATGCCGTCGCCTACGGCAAGCCGCTCGTGTTGCGCCTGATGCACGAGATGAACGGCACCTGGTACCCGTGGTCCCCGGGGATCAACGGCAACAGCGCGCGCTCATTCAGAGCGGCCTGGAGGCGCATCCATCACATCTTCCGCCGCGAGGGCGCGACGAACGTCAGCTGGGTCTTCTCGGTCGACTCGTTAGCGGGCGGCAGGCCTACGTCGCGCAGTCGGCTCAATCAGTACTACCCGGGCGCCGGCTACGTCGACTGGGTCGGTCTGAGCGGCTTCAACTGGGGCCAGCGCCGCTACGGCACGTTCCTCTCCTACGAGAGGGTCTTCCGCCGCTCGTACAACGTCGTGAAGGGCTTCAACAAGCCGATCATGTTCTCGGAGATGGGCACCGCCGCGGCGGAGAAGGCGCGCGCTCCGGTGTGGGTGCGCGACGCGCTGACCTCGACGGCGTCGCGCTTTCCGCTCGTCAAGGCGCTGGTCTGGTACGACGCGCGCCATCCCGCGCGTGACTTCACGCTGAGGGGCCGCGCTCTGCGCGAGCTGCGGACCGGATCGCGCCGTCCAGCGTTGCGTGCGCCGATCGAGACTCGCGACCGCGGCTTCTAGCACGCTGCCGTTCGGCGCTATGTACATGCGGGCTGCCGCAGGCGCTTGGCGGGCCTGAACTGGGGGTTGGTGGCCTGCGAGAGCGCGGCAAATGCGCGGGACCGTGATCTATCAGCCACGGGGGCGGCCAGTGCAGGAGATCCCCCGGGCCGCTTCCATGTTGGACGACCCTTTCACGCTGGGATCGGTGCCCGTGTCAGGCGATCGACTGCCACACCGGGCTGGGGCGGAGCGTGCGTCTTGGTGCAGTGAGATGTCTGCTGTCGTGGCGGCTGCGGCGCTCGCGCTGCTCGGCTGATGCGGAGAGCCGGACGATTGCCGAGCAATGGGGCGAGATCTGCCATGACGCGGTCCGTGAGCGCACGGGCGCGGACCTGGTTACCGCTGCGGGCCGTCGCCGGTCTGTGGACGGCGGGCACGACGTGCTGGCGCGGTTGGGAGAGGTCGCGGCCGACTCCGAGCTGGACGCGCCACAGCGCGAGGCGCTTTCGCAACCCAGCGAACGCTCGAGCGCCGGTTTCTGGTGGCGACGAAACGTCGCCCGCTCGCGCAAGTCGCCCTTGACTTCGGCAAGCCAGCCGATGCGGCAGCCGCGAGGGCCCGCCGTGCGTTCACGGCTGTCGGTGCGTCAACTTGCGCCGACTATCCGTTCCTGCGATAGCTCCGCGCCTCTAGCGCCGAGTCGCGCGGAAGCTCTTGCTGGCCGCGACGACTTTGTCGCCGCCAGCGTCGCGTCCGACGACGGTCCAGCGGTTCTTGCCGGCGCGGGCGATGCGCTTGCGCAGGACGGGAGCCCTGTGACTCCTCACGACGCGCACGCGGCGGCCGTTGAGGTAGGTATGCCAGGTCTTGACGCTCGCGGCGCGGGTCGCCTTCCAGCGGACCGTCACGCGGCGGCCAGTCCGCGCGCGCGGGCTGACGCTGAGCTTCAGCCGCGCGCTCGAGCCCTCGGCTCCGGGACGGAACGCCGCGGCGATCTCAGGCGAGGCGTCGGCGCGCCAGTCGCGCTCCTTGTTCTCGTTGAACCAGACGATCGCCTTCAGGCGGTCCATCGTCTTGGCCTTGGCGAACATGTCGCGAACCCACGCCGCCTTGTCCCCGCCCTCGGGAGCCGAGCCCACCTCGGGGATCCAGATCGGCTGCGAGCCGAGCCGGCTGAGACGGTCGTAGGCGCTCTTGAAGACCCGCGTGAAGGACTGCCAGCCGCCGTTGCCGGGCGCCGTGGAGCCCCAGTTGTAGCCGTCGACCCCGAGCACGTCGACGTAGCCGGCGCCGGGATAGAAGTCCTCCATGCGCTTGCCGCCGACATCGACGTTGTTCGGGGACCAGACCCAGCGCACATTGGTGGCGCCGTTCTGGACGAAGATGTCGTGCATCCGGCGCCAGGCCTGGACGTAGAGCGCCGGCGAGTTGCCGTTGACGCTGCCCGACCAGGGGTACCAGTTGCCGTTCATCTCGTGCATCGGACGCAGGTTGACGGTGCGACCGAGTGCCCGCAGGTCGGTCGCCCATTTGCGAATGTAGGCGTCGAATTCGCCGCCGGCGATCCTGCTGAGCGAGAAAGTTGGGCTGGTTTGTGCCGGCCGCGGGATCCCACGGCTCCCAGGTGATCAGCGGCGTGCGGCCGGAGTCCAGGACCGCGTTGACGAGGTGGTTCTGGACCGACGAGATCCACTCCCCGCCGCCCCAGTTCTGGTACCAGTTGACGATGTCGACGCGACGGCCGAGCGTGTTCTGCAGCGCGTTGGTGCCGTCGGTGCGTCCGTTGTAGGGATCGCCGGGTGAGAAGGCCCCGAACTGCAGCGGCGCCTGCTGGGCGCTGGCGACGCTCGGCATCAGCGCAAGAAGGGTGAGCACGGACGTAAGGGCGATTGTGACGGCGGTGCGCTTGCGCAGCGTGTTGGTGGCCATGCTTCTTGGTCGACCGTCCAGGCCGAACGACGCATCCGATGGGCCAGATCTGGACGTTCATTGGACGGGCTGTCCAGGTCCGAGCGGACGCCTGCTGGGACCGAAAGCATGACCAAATCGTTTATGAATTGGACATACTCCAAGCGTTTCGTCTAGGATACCTCTGCGGGTAGGGGATTCATTCCGGGAACGTTCTGGGCTCTCCTACGCGCTTGTTGGATCTGAGACCGTGCACAAGACACTTGCCGCCCTCGCCCTCGCCCTGACACTTGGCCTGCTTGCGGCGCCCGCCGACGCGTCCGCTCGCGGGCTCTCCTTCGGCGTCCACACACCGGGCGATCCCTTCGCCGGCAACACCGACCAGATCGACAGCCTGCAGCGCGACCTCGGGCGGCGCATCGGCATCGTGTCGTGGTTTCAGAACTGGGGTGGCGCACCATGGGTGAGGGCGGTTCAGCCGCACGTCTTCAACGCCGTGCTGCGCTCGCGCCGGCGGCCACTCGTGACCTGGGAGCCGTGGGTTCCAGGCGGTGGAAAGGACCAACCGCAATTCTCGCTCAAGCGGATCGCTGGCGGCGCCTTCGACGGCTACATCTCCTCGTGGGCGCGGTCGTTACGGAGGCTGCGCTCGACGGTCTACGTTCGCCCGATGCACGAGATGAACGGCGACTGGTACCCCTGGGGCGGGACCGTGAACGGCAACTCGCCCGCGCTCTTCCGCGCGGCGTGGCGCCACATGCACAAGATCTTCGAGCGCGAGCGCGCGCGCAATGTGCGCTGGGTCTTCTCGCCGGTCAACGAGGACTGGCCGATGACGCGCGAGAATCGTTTCGAGCGCTACTACCCGGGCCGCCGCTACGTCGATGTCCTCGGTCTCGACGGCTACAACTGGGGCTCGAGCTTCCCCAACTTCGGCGGCTGGCGCGGCTTCCGCAAGACGTTCTCCGCGTCCTATCGCCGACTGTCCCGGCTCGGACCCCAGCCGATCTGGATCGCGGAGGTCGGCTCATCCGGCGAGGGTGGCAGCAAGGCGGCCTGGGTGCGCGACATGTTCCGCACGGCACCGAAGATGCGCCGCCTGCGCGGGATCGTCTGGATGGACACCGTCACACCGCACGAAGGCGACTGGCGCGCTCGTAGTCCCGAGGGCACCGCCGGTGCGTTCCGCGGCGGCACCCGCTCGAAGCGCTAGCCGGACACGTAGCAGGCGTCAGCTCCGGCGCCACGAGCTCAGCATCGAGTCCAACTCGTCGTCCGCTCGCAAACTGGTCCTCGACCGCCGTCAGGCCGACCCAGGACAAGCGTATGCGATAACGTACACGCGTATGGCGACCGTCGAGCTCGTGCCGATCGGCCCTCGTATCCGCGCTCTGCGCGACGCGATGGCGCTCAGCCTGCGAGATCTCGCCCAGCGCAGCGGTGTCAGCGCGCCGATGCTCAGCCAGGTCGAGCGCGGGGAGACAAGCCCGACGCTCGCAGTCGCCGCCCGCATCGCGGCAGGCCTCGAGCTGCGCCTGTCTCAGTTGCTGCGCCTCGACGAGGGCGGCACGGTCGCGATCGTGCGCGCGGCCGAGCGCCGCGCGGGGACGAGCAACCCCGGCTCCGGCCACCGCGCCGAGATCTTGACGCCGCCGCTGCCCGGCCAGCGCGCCGAGCTCTCGCGTCACGTGCTCGCGCCGGGTGCCCTGACCGGTGGCCCAGGCGATCCGCCGATGCACGAGCCGGGCAGCCGCGAGACCGCGCTCGTCCACGAGGGCTCCGTCGCGCTGATGATCGACGGCGAGCGCCACGAGCTCGGCGCGGGGGACTGCGTCACGTTCGACGCCGACCTGCCCCACCACTTCGAGAACCCCGGCTGCGACGAGGCGGTTCTGCTCGCCGTCGTATGCGCCGGACTACGCCGTAGCTAGACATCAAGGAGCGCAGCGCATGAACGCCCCCACCACGCTGTTTCAGAAGATCTGGTCCGCCCATGAGGTCGCGCCCGACCTGCTGTGGATCGACCTGCACCTCGTCCACGAGGTCACGAGCCCGCAGGCCTTCGACGGGCTCCGCCTGGCGGGCCGCACGGTCCGCCGCCCCGACCGCACGCTGGCGACCGCCGATCACAACGTGCCGACCGATGGCACGCCGACCGCCGCCCTGATCGCCGACCAGCTCAGCCGCGTGCAGGTGCAGACGCTTGAACGCAACTGCGAGGAGTTCGGCATTCCCGTCTACTCGCTGGGCTCCGACAGGCAGGGCATCGTTCATGTCATCGGGCCCGAGCTCGGCGTCACGCAGCCGGGCATGACGATCGTGTGCGGCGACAGTCACACCGCGACGCACGGCGCGTTCGGGGCACTGGCATTCGGGATCGGCACGAGCGAGGTCGAGCACGTGCTCGCCACGCAGTGCCTCGTGGCTCCCAAGCCGCGCTCGATGCGGATCGCCTACCAGGGCGCGCTCGGCTTCGGCGTCACCGCCAAGGACCTGATCCTCGCCACGATCGGGCAGATCGGTGTCGACGGCGCCGCCGGCCATGTCGTCGAGTACGCGGGCGCCGCGATCGAGGCGCTGTCGATGGAGGGGCGCATGACGGTCTGCAACATGACGATCGAGGCCGGCGGCCGCTCCGGCATGGTGGCCCCCGACCAGACGACGTTCGCATGGGTGGGCGAGCATGCCGACATCGAGATCCCCGACGAATGGCGCGCCCTGCGCAGCGACGACGGCGCCGCCTACGACCGGGAGGTCACGGTCGACGCCGCCCAGATCAGCCCGCAGGTCACCTGGGGCACGGCGCCGGACATGGTCGCCGGCGTCGCCGACGCGGTGCCCGAGCCGACGACCGAGGGCCACGAACGCGCGCTGACCTACATGGGCCTCGATGCCGGCACGCCGATCCAGGAGATCGCGCTGGACCGCGTCTTCATCGGCTCTTGCACGAACAGCCGCATCGGCGATCTGCGCGTCGCGGCACAGGTCGTCAAGGGCCGCAGGGTCGCCTCGAGCGTGCAGGCGATGGTCGTCCCCGGCTCGGCGCAGGTCAAGGCGCAGGCGGAGCGCGAGGGCTTGGACGAGATCTTCCGCACGGCCGGCTTCGACTGGCGCGGAGCGGGCTGCTCGATGTGCCTGGGCATGAACCCCGACACGCTCGCGCCCGGCGAGCGCTGCGCATCGACGTCCAACCGTAACTTCGAGGGGCGCCAGGGTCGTGGCGGCCGCACGCACCTCGTTTCGCCCGAGATGGCCGCCGCAGCCGCGATCGAGGGCCGCTTCGTCGACGTAAGGAGCTGGGGAGGGTGAGCTTGCTCACCCGGCCAACGACGGCTGGAGGCCGTCGGTCAACTCAAGACGCGGGGCCTGAGGCCCCGCGGAGGTAACCATGCAACCGATCAACGTCATCAATGGCCCTGTCTCGGTGCTCGACCGCGCGGACGTCGACACCGATCAGATCATGCCCGAGCAGTTCCTCAAGCGCGTCGAGCGCAGCGGCTTCGGCGAGTTTCTCTTCTACGACTGGGCCAAGCAGCCCGGCTGGGACCTGCCGCGCAACCCGATCCTCGTCGCCGGACGCAACTTCGGCTGCGGCTCGAGCCGCGAGCACGCGCCGTGGGGCCTGGAGGACTACGGCTTCAAGGCGATCGTCGCGCCCTCCTTCGGGGATATCTTCAAGTCAAACTGCACGAAGATCGGGCTGCTGCCGATCGCGATCGGCGAGGACGACGTGCGGGCGATCATGGACATGGATCGCGGCCAGCCGGCCGAGATCGACCTCGAGGCTCAGGAGGTGCGCTTCGACGGCCGCGCCGTCGCCTTCGAGATCGACCCCGGTACGAAGCACCGGCTGCTCAACGGCCTCGACGAGATCGCTTCGACGCTTCAGGAAGAGGCGGCGATCGCCGCCTACGAGCGCGATCGCGAGCGCCTGGGTCCCGTCAGCCATCGTGGGGGTTAGACCGACGCGAAGCGGCGGGCGTGGGGGGGGGCGCAGTCCCCCGGATGGCCGCCGTCCCTGGACTACATGCGGCTGAACATCGTCGCCAGGCGCGCCGCCGCGCCGTTGACGGAGCTTCGCCTGGCATAGCCTGCGAGCCATGCCCACCATCGTCACCCTGCCCGGCGACGGGATCGGTCCGGAGATCATGGCCCCGGCGATCGAGCTGCTGCGCACGATCAGCGAGGACTTCAGCTTCGAGGAGCATCTCTTCGGCGGCGCCGCGATCGACGTCCACGGCAGCGCGCTCAGCGAGGACACGCTCGCAGCCTGCAAGCAGGCTGACGCCGTCCTGCTCGCCGCCGTCGGCGGGCCGAGGTGGGATAGCACCGATCCCGGCAAGCCACGCCCGGAGCAGGGGCTGCTCGGCCTGCGCAAGGGTCTGGGACTGTTCGCGAACCTGCGCCCCGTCCGTCCGCTGCCGGCGCTCTACGACGCCAGCCCGCTCAAGCGCGAGCGCATCGAGGGCACCGACCTGCTCGTGGTGCGCGAGCTGACGGGAGGGATCTACTTCGGTGAGAAGACGCGTACCGATCGCAGCGCCAGCGATCTGTGCGAGTACAGCGTCGACGAGGTCGACCGCATCGCACGCGTCGCCTTCGACGCCGCCCGCACGCGCCGCAAGCGCGTCGCGAGCGTCGACAAGGCCAACGTGCTGGAGACCTCGCGCCAGTGGCGCGAGGTCGTCCACATCGTCCACAGGGCGAAGTACAACGACATCGAGCTGACCGACGTGCTCGTCGACAACGCCGCGATGGCGCTCATCGCGCGACCGGCGGACTTCGACGTCATCGTCACCGAGAATCTCTTCGGAGACATCCTCAGCGACGAGGCCGCCATGATCACCGGCTCGATCGGAATGCTGCCCAGCGCATCGCTGGGCGCGGCCGGCGATCCGGGCCTGTTCGAGCCCGTCCACGGCTCGGCACCGGACATCGCCGGCACCCGATCGGCCAACCCGCTCGCGATGTTCCTGACGGTCGCGATGATGCTGCGCCACGGATTGGGTTGGGAAACGGAGGCTACCGCCGTAGAATCGGCCGTGGACCGCGCGTGCAACGGCGGCCTTCGCACCCGGGACCTGGGCGGCAACGCCACAACGGCCGAGGCCACCCGGGCCGTTCTCGACAATCTAGATGGCTGATTTCATCCAAAGGAGCTTGCGGTGAACCCTTCGGAACTCATTTGGATGAACGGCGAGTTCGTTCCGTGGGCGGACGCGAAGGTTCACGTGCTCACGCACGGCTTGCACTACGGCACCGGCGTATTCGAGGGCGTTCGCTGCTACGACACCGAGATCGGCCCGGCAGTCTTCCGCCACCGCGAGCACCTCACGCGCCTCAGCCGCTCGGCCGAGCTGTACTACATGCCGATGCCCTACACCGTCGATGCGCTGCGCGCGGCGACGCTCGAGCTCATCGGCCGCAACGGCCTGAGGTCCTGCTACATCCGGCCGATCATGTTCCGCGGCTACGGCCAGATGGGCCTCAACCCGCTCGAGGCGCCCGTCGACGTCACGATCGCCGTCTGGGAGTGGGGGGCCTACCTCGGCGACGAGGGCAAGAAGAACGGCATCCGCACGAAGGTCTCGAGCTGGCGGCGCATCAGCCCGCAGTCCCTGATTCCGGCGTCGAAGGCATCGGGGCAGTACCTCAACAGCGTCCTCGCGAAGATCGAGTCGATCAAGGCCGGCTACGAGGAGGCGATCATGCTCGACGATCACGCCAACGTCTGCGAGGGCTCGGGGGAGAACGTCTTCGTCGTCTGGGAGGGACGCATCGTCACGCCGCCGCCGGCCGCCTCGATCCTCGACGGCATCACGCGCAAGTCGGCGATCCAGATCGCGACGGATCTGGGCTTCGAGGTCATCGAGCGCAACATCGCGCGCGCGGAGCTGTACATGGCCGACGAGGTGTACATGACCGGCACCGCGGCCGAGCTGGTCCCGGTCCGCGAAGTCGACGACCACACGATCGGCGACGGCACGCCCGGCGAGGTCACGCGCGCGGTGCAGAGCGCCTTCGAGGACGCCCTGCACGGGCGCACCGAGCGCTACCGCGATTGGCTCGACCCCGTGCCGGCGCGCCATGAGGCAAAGGTCGCGTAGGGCGCTCCGCGAATGACACAGATCGAGCTTTACGACGCCACGCTTCGTGACGGGATGGGCGGCGGCGGGCTGTCGCTCACCGCGGAGGAGAAGGTCCGCCTCGTCCACCGCCTCGACGACCTCGGCGTGTGCCTGATCGAAGCCGGCTTCCCGGCTTCGAACCCCAAGGAGGCCGAGCTGTTCGCGCTGCTCGAGCACGAGCCGCTCGTCAACGCGACGATCGCCGCCTTCGGGATGACGCGCCGGCGCGGCATCGAGGCCTCGCAGGATGCCGGGCTGCGCGTGCTCGCCGACTGCTTCGCGCCCGTCTGCACGCTCGTCGGCAAGTCGTGGACGCTGCACGTCGACAAGGTCGTGCGCGTCTCGCGCGAGGAGAACCTCGCGATGATCGCCGACTCGGTCGCCTTCCTCGTGGGCGCAGGCAAGCGCGTGATCTTCGATGCCGAGCACCTCTTCGACGGCCTGCGCGCCGACCGTGAGTACGCGCTGCACTGCCTGCGCGCCGCCGCCGACGGGGGCGCCGAGCGCGTCGTGCTGTGCGACACGAACGGCCCGTCGCTGCCAAGCCAGATCGCGCTCGCCGTCGCCGACGTCGCCCGCGCGCTGCCGGACGTCCCGCTCGGGATCCACTGCCACAACGACGGCGGCTGCGCGGTCGCCAACAGCCTGATGGCGGTGCAGGCCGGAGCCACGCACGTACAGGGCACGATCAACGGCATCGGCGAGCGCACCGGCAACGCCAACCTGATCACGATCATCGCCAACCTCCAGCTCAAGCTCGGCCAGCGCGTCATCTCCGACGAGCAGCTGCGCCATCTGAGCGAGACCTCCCATTTTGCCGACGAGCTGCTCAACCGCCAGCCCGACGCCGCGCAACCGTACGTGGGCAAGAACGCCTTCGCGCACAAGGCCGGTCTGCACGCCGCCGGCATCCGCGCCGATGCGACCACCTTCGAGCACATCGACCCCGAGCTCGTCGGCAACCACCGCGCGCTGCTCATCTCCGAGCTGTCGGGGAAGGGCACGGTCGCCGACAAGGCCGAGCGCGCCGGACTCGAGCTCGACGACGAGGCCACCGCGCGCGTGCTCGAGCGAATGAAGGCGCTCGAGCACGACGGCTACCAGTTCGAGGCCGCCGACGGCTCGTTCGAGCTGCTGCTGCGCAAGGAGAGCGGCGGGTACGAACCGCTGTTCACGCTGGAGTCCTGGCGCGTGATCGTCGAGCAGCGCGCCGACGGCGGCGTCGAGACCGAGGCGACGATCAAGAT
>Ga0183260_10003032_pt1 | contig 13630 bp, 13 predicted proteins | sample AntDrymUQ4972206_2_FD_129768 | JGI IMG/M metagenome (GOLD analysis project Ga0183260, IMG submission 129768) | Polar desert sand microbial communities from Dry Valleys, Antarctica - metaG UQ497 (22.06) (version 2) (version 2) | ecosystem: Environmental > Terrestrial > Soil > Desert | place... | reverse complement strand
CCCTCATAGCCCTTCGGGCACCTTTTGCGAAGGGAGAAGGAATAACCAAGATGCCGCGGCGGAAGCCGTTGCCAGGCAGGACGCGGTTGCGTCGCAATGTCCACTGTATCGAGGCTGCCGAAGGCTTCGACACGCGTGCTGCCGCACATCGTTGCATCGGGTTTGAGCGTGACGCGGAACGCTGGCTGTTCCGGTTGGCCGAACAAACGACAGCGATCGTCGTCATCAAGCTGCACGCACGGCATGCCGGGAACGCGGAAGTGATCGATGGCGCAATACGGCACGCGGCGCAGCCGTCCCTGCATTGCATCAGTCGGCAGTGACCAGGGCGTTGTGACGTGCTCGCAGTTCGCCGTAAACGGCGTCGGTGTCGGGCCGGACGCCGTGCCAGCGGGCAAAGCTTTCGGCGGCCTGCTCGACCAGCATGCCGAGGCCGTCGATGGCATCGTGCGAGCCGTACGCGCGCGCCCACGACAGGAACGGGATCGCCGCTTCGCCATAGCTCAGATCCACCGCTGCGGTGCGACGGCCGACCAGCGATGCCGCAAGCGCCGGGAACCGACCGCTGCGCGCCGCCGATGTGGCGTTGACGATCAGATCGAATTCGCCGAGTGCGGCCAAGTCGTCGAGATAACGCGGATGCACGCGTCCGGGTTCGCCCAGACGGTCGACCAGCGCGTCGGTCCGTTCGGACGTGCGGTTGACGACGAAGAGGTCGCCGATGCCGGCTTCCAGCAACGCCGGCGCGACACCGTGGGCCGCACCACCGGCGCCGATCAGCAAGGTCCGTCGTGCCCGCAGATCGAGTGCATGCCGCCCGGTGAGGTCGCGAACCAGTCCGGCGCCATCGGTGTTGTCGCCATGCCAGGTTGCGCCATTACGGACCAATGTGTTGACCGCCCCGGCGCGGCGCGCTCGCTCGCTGACGTCATCGCACAACGCATGGGCGGCCTGTTTCAGAGGCAGCGTGATATTGGCCCCGACGCCGCCGTTGTCGGCGAAGGTGGCGAGCGCGGCGGCGAAGTGGTCCAGGGTCGTATCGATGGCGGCATAGTCGATGGCGATGCCGGTCTGCCGACCAAATTCGCCATGGATCCACGGCGACAGCGAATGCGCTACCGGATGTCCGAACACCGCGTAGTGCTTGCTCATCATGGATCCTTGGGATGTGTATTTGTGTCGCTGCAGTGGTTCAACGCAACTGTGCCAACGCAGCGGCCGCATCCAGCGCGAAATACGTCAGCACGGCATCGGCGCCGGCACGCTTGATGCTGGTCAATGATTCGAGCATGCAGGAGCGCTCGTCGAGCCAGCCATTCTGCGCGGCGGCTTTCAGCATCGCGTATTCGCCGCTGACCTGATAGACGAAGGTCGGCGCTCCGAATTCGTCCTTGACCCGGCGCACGATGTCCAGATACGGCAGGCCCGGCTTGATCATGATCATGTCGGCGCCTTCGTCGAGATCCAGTGCGACTTCGCGCAGCGCTTCGTCGCTGTTGGCCGGATCCATCTGATAGGTGTACTTGTTGCCTTTTCCAAGCGCATCCGCGCTGCCCACCGCATCGCGGAACGGGCCGTAAAAACTCGATGCGTATTTCGCGCTGTAGGCGAGAATCCGCGTATGCACGTGGCCGCCTTCTTCCAGTGCCTGGCGGATGGCGCCGATGCGTCCGTCCATCATGTCGCTGGGCGCGACGATGTCGGCGCCTGCAGCCGCATGCGACAGCGCCTGCCTGACCAGCGCATCGACGGTGTCGTCGTTGACGACGTAGCCGCTGTCGTCGACAAGGCCATCCTGTCCGTGCGAGGTGTAGGGATCGAGGGCGACGTCGGTGATGACGCCGAGTTCCGGAAAGCGTGATTTCAGCGCGCGGATGGCGCGCTGGCAGAGGCCGTCCTCGGCCCAGGCGGCAGTGGCGTCGAGCGATTTGGCTTCCGGCGCGGTGACCGGAAACAGCGCGAGCGCGGGGATCTTCAACGCGCTGGCCTGCTCGGCCAGGCGCAGCAGATCGTCGATGCCGACGCGCTCGATGCCGGGCATCGAGGCGATGGCGTGGCGTGCCGACAACGCATGCACGAACACCGGATAGATCAGGTCGTTGGCGGTCAGCATCGTTTCGCGCATCAGGCGCCGCGAAAATTCATCACGACGCATGCGGCGTGGGCGGTTGTAGGGATAGGTCATGGCCAAATAATACGCGTCGCGTGCCAGCCAGACTGCACCAACGATCCTGCCGTCGCGATCCGTCTACCAACGCCGACGCGGCATACGTCAATTCGGTTACGGGCAGTACTGGGTGTTTCGGGCTGATCAGCCGAAGTACGCCGCATGCCCGCCAACAGGGTTCAGATCAGCCCACCGCCCAGATTCAGGCGCACGATCGCCACCACGATGACGATGCCGTTGAGAATCAGACCTGCCTTGGCCCGACCGCGTCTTTCGCGTGACGTCAGGGCGATGCCAATGGCGCCGATCAGCGCGCCAAGAGCCGCAAACGGGATCACGAACCAGTTGCCCCAGCCAAGGAACGGGATCAGCGCCAGCAACATCCACAGCATCGCGACGATGCCCCATATCAGACTGATCAATCCCATGCGGACGCTCCAAAGCAAATGCAGATGAGTAAAGGATTTGCACGTTCCTGCATCAAACGATGCCGTGCACGCCGTCGATCTCCACGCACAGCTCCCGGCGGCAGATCGCCGCGTGCACCACCAGCAGGGGCACCTGGTCGCCGAAGCGTTGCCGCAAGGATTCTGCGACCAGCGGCAAGTCGTCGCGATCGCGTACATAGGCTTTCAATCGCGTGCCGGGGCCGAACGTCGCCGGCAATGCCGGTTGCCGCTGCCGGGCAGCGCCGAGCAGGCTGTCGAAGTTGGCAAAGGTCTCGTCGAGTTGCGCCATCAACGCGTGCGCATGCTGCGATGCGTGCCCGACCACGCTGGCGGTCCCGGACAACAGCAGCGGCATCGAGTGTTGCGTGGGCGGCAGCATGGCCCGCGCAAAACTCGGCGGCTGCGGCCCGTAGGCGCGCGGATAGCGGTAGGCGCTGATCTGACGGGGATTCTCGACCGGCGTGCCGGGCGCGCTGGCGGCGAGCCAGTAGATCTGCAGCACGCGCGCGTCATCGCAACGGCCGATGGCGGTGGCCGCCGGCAAGGCGCTCGCATCGAGGTTGCCCAGGCCCCGCGCGCGGCCGATGCAGAACTGCCGGTAGCGCTCGGTATCGCCTTCGCCCTGGGTGATCGCATCGAGATAATTCCAGATGCGCAGCAGATGCGGCGTGGCGCTGTTGTGGACGAAACGGGTCAACCGCGCGTAGGCATGCTCGGCCGCATCGCGGATGCCCGAGACATCGTCGGCGGCGCTGGCGCTTTCATCGATTTCGATGACGCCGAACATCAGCCGGCCATCGGTGGCCCATGCGATTTCGCCATCGCGGCCATACGACACCGGCGCATTGCAGCGCCATACCTCGAAAAATGCCTCCCCATGCGGCTGCAGCGGCACCCGCAGGTAGCGCGGATCGTCAAGCTGGGGGGCGTCGTTGCCGAAGCCCAGCACGGCGAGCACATCGTCGGACTGCAGCAACGCAGCGGGCGAGGCGCTGGCGACGTAGTCGACCACGAGTTGTGGCAATGGAGTTTCCAGCGCGGGCATGGGCGTACTCATGGATTGCCGGGCTGCAGCGTGTCGCCCTGCACCTGTACACGCACTTGCCGGCGTCGGCGCAGCCAGCCGCGCAACGCGGACGGAGCCATGCCCAGCGCCGTGATCGCATAAATCGCGCGGAACAGCCGCAGCCGTCGCAGCACCGGCGCGGAATCGAACACGTCGCCGGCCAGCATCGATACCACCGCCGACTCGACCTGCAGCACATCCCTGGGATTGGCGAACAGGTGCTTCATCGTCGGCGAGGTGAAACGGTAGATGAACCACTTGAATTCATCCAGGCCCCGGTCGAAGCGCTTTTGCAGCGCACGCTGCAGCAGCGGCTCGCGGGCGGGCTCGCGCAAGGCCGCATCGACCATGTCCGCGGCCAGTTCCGCACTGTGCATCGCCAGAAACACGCCGGAGGAGAACATCGGGTCGACGAAGGCGTAGGCATCGCCCAGCAACGACCAGTGGCGGCCATGCATGCGGCTGCACTCGTAGGCGTAATTGCCGGTGACATGCACCGGTGCGACGCGCTCGGCGCCCCGCATGCGTTCGGCGATCTCCGGCACCGATGCGAGCGTGCGCAGCAGGAAGCCTTCGGTGTCGCCATTGCGTTGCTTCATATAGTCCGGAAAACACACCGCACCCGCGCTCATGACATCGTCGCGCAGCGGGATCAGCCACGCCCAGCCGTGCTCGTGACGGTAGATGCTGATGTTGCCGGCGTGTGCGCCTTCGCGTCGGCGTACGCCGCGGAAATGACTGAAGACCGCCGCCGAGGCGTGGCGCGCGTTCCGGCGCTTGATGCCGAGCTTTGTGCCGAGGAAAGCATCGCGGCCGCTGGCGTCGAGCAGGTACCGCGGCAGGTAGCGCTGCGCTCCGGCCTGCACGGTGATCGCGCCATCCTCGGCGAAAGCGACCTGATCCACGGGCGTCTGTTCGCGCGCGTCCACGCCGTTGTTGCGCGCGTGCTCAAACAGCAGCTGGTCGAACTCCTCGCGCTTGACGTGGAAGGCAAAGTCCACCCTGGCATCGAGCGCGCGCTGGAAACTGAAAACGTTGTAGTGCCCCGCGTCATTGGGAAAATCGGCACCGAGCTTGAGCACGCCGATGGCGCGTACCTGTTCCAGCACGCCAAGGCGCTTGAGGATCGGCATGTTCATCGGCAACAGCGATTCGCCGATGTGGAATCGGGGATGCCGGTCTTTTTCCAGCAGCGTCACCCGCCAGCCCTTGCGCGCCAGCAGCGTGGCCGCGGTGCTGCCGGCCGGGCCGCCGCCGATCACCAGCACGTCGGGCGTTTCCAGCGCAGGCGTCGCCACGGCCCTGGTCTGCGCGTGGGCTGCCTGCGCCGGATTGATCCGTACTTCGTCGATGCGTCTGTCGTTGATCTTTCCGTCATTGATCAGTACGTCGACCGGTACCTCCTTGTCTGGCACCGCATTCATCATTCGCTGTTCCGGCTCGCCCATGCGATCATTTCGCCAGCGCGAATGATACGCGGGCATGCGCGCAGACCCGTGGTTGTGTCCGCCCACAGGCCTGTCCACCCGCACCGCTCGCTCTGCCTTGCCCAACTGCACGGAAATCCGAATGTCGTCGCTGACTGCTGCCGAACGTGAACTCGCCGCCCTGCTGGTCGAAAGCCTGAACCTGGAAGGCGTCAGCGCCGCCGACATCGACCCCGACGCGGCGCTGTTCGGCGCCGGGCTGGGGCTGGATTCGATCGACGCGCTGGAGCTGGCGCTGGCCATCAGCAAACGCTACGGCTTCCAGCTCAAATCCGACAGCGAGGACAACCGCCGGGTCTTCGCTTCGCTGCGCGCGCTGTCGGCGCACATCGAGCAGCACAAAGCCGCTTGATCCTGCTCCTCCGGGCGCTGCTGGCGGTCGCCTACGCGGGACTGGCGCACCTGGCCAGCACCCGCCATGACAGCCAGCTGGCAGTGCTCGCGCTGGTGGTGCTGATCCTGATCGTGCTGGTGGCGCCGCTGCTGCAAAGACGCAGGGGCGCCTGGCTCGCGCTGTTGCTGGCCGCAGCCGCGGTGGCATGGCTGGCGCAAACGCCGTATACCCACATCCCGTTGCTGCTGGTGCCGTTCGCGTTCGTCGCGCTGGTGGCGTGGTGGTTCGCCCGCAGCCTGCTGCCCGGGCGGGTGCCGCTGATCACCCGGATCGTGGCGGCGCTGGAAGACACCCCCGCACAACACCTTGATCCGGAATTGCGCAGCTACGCACGCGGATTGACTGTCGCCTGGGCGCTGCTGCTGTCGGTGATCGGATTGTCGAATCTGACACTGGCGCTGATCGCCAGCCCGGCCGGCCTGCTGGCGCAAATGGGCCTGCAGTCGCCGGTCACGGTCACCCCGACCCAGTGGTCGTGGTTCGCCAACCTGCTGGACTACGGAATCATGGGCGGCTTCATGGCCGTCGAATATCTGTATCGAAAGCACCGCTTCCCCGGCCGCTACAAGAACTTCGCCGACTTTGCCCGACGCGTGGCCGCGCTCGGACCGCCGTTCTGGCGCGACTTCCTGCGCTGACGGCTTGCGGGCGTCGCAGCCGCCACGCATGCTTTCGCCGATGACCGCCGCATTCCGTATCGCCCCCGCCCACCCCAGCCTGCCCGGTCATTTTCCCGGCCGCCCGCTGGTGCCGGGCGTGGTGCTGCTGGAGCGCGTGCTGGAAGCGATCGAAGCCGCGCACGGCCCGCTCGGCGCCTTGAGCTTGCCGCAGGTCAAATTCATGCAGCCGTTGCTGCCGGGCGAGACGGCGGTGATCGAACTCGAAGGCCACGCGCCACGCTGGCGTTTCCGGGTGCTTCGCGACGGGGCGTTGCTGGCCCGCGGCGAGGTCGTTGCCCGGTGAGCGGCGCGCCATGAGCAACGAGTGGAAGCAACGCCCGGAAGGCGGCAGCGCCTTGTCGATCCGGATGATCCGCGGCATCGGCCGCTACGGCGGCCGCGGGCTTGCCCGCCTGTTCCTGTTTCCGATCACGGCCTATTTCGTGCTGCGCCGGCCCGGCGAGCGTCGCGGTTCACGCGACTACCTGACGCGGGTGCTCGGGCGACCTGCTTCGCTCGGCGATGTGGCGCGGCATATCCACACATTCGCCTCGACCATCCTCGACCGGGTGTTCCTGCTCAGCGAGGACACCCGCCGCTTCGCTGTCGACATCCGCGGCGTCGACCGCGTCCACGCCCAGCTCGACAAGGGCCGGGGCGCGTTGCTGTTCGGCTCGCACCTGGGCAGCTTCGAAGTACTGCGCGTGCTGGCGCGGCGACGTCCGGAATACACCATCCGCGTGGTGCTGGACAAAGGCCACAATCCGACGATGACGCAGTTGCTGGATGCGCTCAATCCGCAGATCGCGTCCACGGTGATCGATGCCAGCCAGGACGGCCCGACGCTGATGCTGGCGATCAAGGAAGCCGCCGATCAGGGCGCACTGATCGCGCTGCTGGTGGATCGCACCCAGCCCGGCGATGCGGCAGTGGCCGTCGACTTTTTCGGCGAACCGGCCTTGTTTCCCACCGCGCCGTGGCTGCTGGCTTCGGTGCTGAAAGTCCCGGTATGCCTGGCGTTCGGGCTGTATCACGGCGGCAATCGCTACTCGCTGGAGTTCGAGGAATTCAGCGATGGCATCCACATTCCGCGGCAGCAGCGGGCTGCCGGCATTGCGGCGCTCATCCAGCGTTATGCCACGCGGCTGGAGCATTACACCCGGCAAGCGCCGTACAACTGGTTCAACTTCTATGATTTCTGGGACAGCCACAGTGAACGCATCGACAGCGAAGGCATCAACAGTGCAGGCAGCAACGACCAGCCCGGCGCCGCGCCAGCAACAGCGCCGGCCGCTGTCGTTGGCTCCGGTGTCGATGAAACTGCTGTCGATGCGACCGCTGGCGATCGGACTGATCACGACGATGCTGCTCGGCAACAGCATGGCTTTCGCCGCGGCTGAGGGGTCGGTCAGCACAGGCTGGGTGCTGGGCAAACTCGCCCGCCCCGCCCCGATGCGCACCTCGTTCGTCGAGTTGCGCGGCTCCAAATTGCTCAAGCAGCCACTGCGGGTGTCGGGCGAATACCGCCGCCCCGACAAGGACTCGTTCGTCCGCGACGTGCGTGCGCCGTATCCGGAAGTGACCACCATCCGCGCCGGCCAGGCCACCATCACCCGCGCCGGAAAATCGCGCACCTACGCGTTGTCGCGGGCGCCGGAACTGGCCGGCCTGCAGTCGAGTTTCGGTGCGCTGCTCAGCGGCGACCGCACGCTGCTGGAGCGCCACTACACGCTCGCCACCAGCGGCACGCAGCAACAGTGGCAGATGACGCTGACGCCGAAGGACAAGGCGATGGCGGCGCGGGTGCGCAGCATCATGCTGTACGGCCGCGGCAGCGAGTTGCGTTGCATCGAGACGCAATCGGCCAGCGCCGGCAAGGCGGCGCCCGGCGAAGTGCAGCGCACGCTGCTGGCCACCACCGCGCGCAGCGCGCCGGCCAGCCTCGGCATGGATGCGATGGCCACGTTGTGCCACGGCGGGCAGTCTTGAGGGAACTTCTAGAAACCGAACATCCATTCGTCATTCCCGCGAAGGCGGGACTGCGAAGGCAGGATGCCGGGCGTGTCACCCAGTGACTTTGCTTTCAATGGCTTAAAGTCGCTGGGTTGACCAGCTTCGCTGTTGTAAAGCGCTTCCGCCTTCGCGGCAATGACGATCAAAAGGCGGGATTTTCGAGGTTCCCTTGACTTCATCTGCAAAACGCACCGCGCTTGCGCTGCTGTGGCTGGCATTGCTGGCGGCCGCAGGCTGGACGATTTCGCAGCGGCTGGAACTCAGCGGGGACCTGCGCCGCTTCATGCCGAGCGCGGAGACGCCTGCGCAAAAACTGCTGATCGACGAACTGGGCGAAGGCCCCGGCTCGCGGCTGTTGTTGATCGCGCTGTCGGGCGCGGACGCGGAAACACTGGCCGTGCAATCGCAGGCGTTGCGTGACGCATTGCTGGCCGACGCCAGGTTCCGCCTGGTCGCCAACGGCGGCGATTCGGGCCTGGATGCGATTCCCGAACGGCTGCGCCCGTACCGCTATCTGTTGTCGCCGACGCTGGATACGCAGCCGCTGGATGCAGACTTCCTGCGCCAGGAACTCGAGCTGCGCGTACAGGATCTGGGTTCGCCTGCGGCCGGCCTGATCGAGCCGCTGATCGGATCCGATCCGACGCTGGAAACCTTGAGGCTGGCCGAAAGCTGGCAACCGTCGAACGCTCCGCAGCAACTGCACGGCGTCTGGTTCGATCGCGCCGGCAGGCAGGCCCTGCTGGCGGTGGAAACGGTCGCGGCCGGCTTCGATCCGACCGGGCAACAACTTGCGGTCACTGCGATCGATAACACCTTCGCGACAATCCGTGGCGCCACGGATTCGACACTTGTGCTCAGCGGCCCCGGCGCATTTTCGGTGGAGATCGGCAGCCGCACCGAGCGCGAAGCGCGGTGGATTGGTCTGGTCGACAGTATCGGCTTGCTGCTGTTGCTGGGGCTGGCCTATCGCAACTGGAAAACGCCGCTGCTCGGCGCATTGCCGCTGGCCAGTGCCGGTCTGGCCGGGCTCGGCGCGGTGGCGGCGCTGTTCGATGGCGTTCACGGCATCACGGTGGCGTTCGGGTTCACGCTGATCGGCGTGGCGCAGGATTATCCGATCCACCTGTTCAGTCATCAGCGGCCCGGCGTGTCGCCATGGGCCAGCGCGCGGGCGTTGTGGCCGACGCTGGCCACCGGCGTGGTCTCGACCTGCATTGCCTACCTGACATTTTTCGCGTCGGGCGTCGATGGGCTCAGGCAACTGGCCGTGTTCACCATCGCCGGCCTCGGCACCGCGGCGTTGACCACGCGATTCCTGCTGCCGGGGCTGATCGATCCCTCGCCGCGCGATGCCGCCGATTCCCCGCGCATCGCCCGCATCTGGGAAGGGATCGCGCGCCTGCCGCGGCCGCGTGCCGCGCTGGTCGGCGTGGCATTGATCGCGGTGGCAGTGATCGGCTTCGCGCCCGGCCCGTTCTGGCAGAACGACCTCGGCAAACTGACGCCGGTGCCAGCCGATGCGCTGGCGCGCGACGCGGCCCTGCGCAGCGAACTCGGTGCGCCGGAGGTGCGCTACGTGTTGACGCTGGAGGCGGCCGATACCGAAACGGTGCTGCGACAATCCGAACGCTTGCGCCCGATGCTGGACCAGCTGGTCGCAGACCAGTCGATCGCCGCCTACGACTACGCCGCACGTTACCTGCCGAGCGCGGCGCTGCAGCGGGCCCGGCAACGACGACTTCCCGATGCCGGCGCATTGACGCTGGCGCTGGCATCGGCACTGGACGACAGCCCGTTCCGCGCCGATGCATTTGCCGGGTTCACCAGCGATGTCGCTGCTGCACGCGACGCCAGACCGCTGCTGTTCGCCGATCTGAAAGGCACGGCACTGGAGACCGTGACTGCAGGACTGCTGATCGAAGACGAGGGGCATTCGACGGCGCTGGTGTCAGTGAGCGGCTTGAACGATCCGGCGGCCGTAGCCCGCGTGGCCAGCGCCAACGGCGCACAGTTGCTCGACCTGAAACAGGCATCCGAATCACTGGTCGTCGCTTATCGGCAACGGGTACTGGCGGCGCTCGGCATCGCCGCACTGTTGCTTGCCGCCACGGTGTGGATCGCCTTGCGCACGCCGCGCCGGGTATTGCGGGTGCTGGCGCCGATGGCGCTGACCACGCTGGTGGTGCTGGCGGTGCTGCGCGCATTCGGGGTCGAACTGACGCTGTTCCATCTGGTCGCATTGATCCTCGCGGCCGGACTGGGACTCGACTACGCGTTGTTCTTCGAACACGCCGGCGACGCGCGCGACGAACAGTTGCGCGCGCTGCACGCGATCATCGTCTGCAGCCTGGTGACGTTGCTGGTATTCAGCCTGCTGGCGTGGTCGTCGATCCCGGTGCTGCGCGCGATCGGGTTGACGGTGACGATCGGCGTCGTCAGCAATTTCATGCTTGCGCTGTTGATCGCGCGGGGCGATGCGGCCAGTGCGCCCGGACCTGCCGACGCGCTGCCGCAGGTGCAACCGTCGACATGATCGGGCGCGACGTGATCGAGGCGCTGATCCCGCACAAGGGTGCGATGTGCCTGTGGGACGAAGTGGTCGAATGGAACGAACGCAACATCCGTCTGCGCGCGCGCAATCACGGCGACCCGCTGCATCCGTTGCGATCGGGCGACCGCCTGCGCGCGGTGCATCTATGCGAATACGGGGCGCAGGCGATGGCGGTGCATGGCGGTCTGCGTGCGCAGGCGACGGGCGGTGCGGCGGCGCCCGGCGTACTCGTCGCCTTGCGCGCGGTGCAATTGCACGTCGCCCGCATCGATGACCTGCCGGACGCACTGGAATGCGACGCCGAGGCGCTGGCGGAAGCCGAAGGCAGCCAGCAATATGCATTCCGGATCAGCCATGCCGATGTGGTGATCGCGGAAGGACGCGCAGCAGTGATGCTGCAGCGCTGATCCGTCGGCGGCCTACAAACAGCGCGCATCTGCGTCGCACCGCATCCATTAGGATGGCGGCATGGCTACCCCTTCCAACTCCCGACGTGCGCTCGTCACCGGCGGCAGCGGCGATCTCGGCGGCGCGATTTGCCGACAGCTTGCTGTCGACGCGGTCCATGTCATCGTCCACGCCAACGGCAACATCGATCGCGCACAGGACATTGCCGCTGCGATCAACAACGGGGGCGGCAGCGCCGAAGCGATCGCCTTCGATGTCGCCGACAGTGCCGCAACACGCGCAGCCATCGACACGCTGCTGGCCGACGGGCCGATCCAGATCGTCGTCAACAACGCCGGCATCCACGACGATGCACCGATGGCGGGCATGACCGATGCGCAATGGAAGCGCGTCATCGATGTGTCGCTGCACGGTTTTTTTCACGTCACGCAACCGCTGCTGCTGCCGATGGCGCGCACGCGCTGGGGCCGCATCGTCAGCGTGTCGTCGGTCGCGGCGGTGCTCGGCAATCGAGGCCAGAGCAACTACGCGGCGGCCAAGTCGGCGTTGCACGGGGCGACAAAATCGCTGGCGCGCGAGATGGCAGCGCGGGGCATCACCGCCAATGTCGTAGCACCCGGAGTGATCGAAGGGCGGATGGCGGCGGATGCGTTTGCGCCGGAACAGGTCAAACAACTGGTACCCGCAGGCCGCGCCGGAACGCCCGACGAAGTCGCTGCACTGGTTCGTTTTCTTTGCTCCGATGCAGCCGGCTACATCAACGGCCAGGTCATCGGCGTCAACGGCGGCATGGCGTAGGACGGGTCTTGACCCGCCATCGTTGCAGGCGGATAGGTGCTAGACAACATGCCGGCACAAGACGTAGCAATCTCCCCTCTACCAAGCACTACGCTGCGTCCGCATACCAGTGCGCGTCCAGCGACGCCACAGGGGCCATCGCACCCGCCAGCAATTCGTCGAGTCCGTGCGTGTCGATCTGCGGATGTTCGTTGCGCGCGCGCGCCAGGATCTCGGTCGCCAGCCATTGCATGCGGGCGACGTTGTCGCCGAGGCGCGCGGCGAATCCGCCATCGTCGAGGGTATCGTTCAACGCACGGTTCATTTCATGGAACCAGTCGATCCGGTACTGGTCCAGCAGGCGACCGTCGGGAACCAGCGGCCCGGTGTTGCGCGCGCTCCAGTCGCGCAATAACGGCTGCATCGCAAGATTCAACTGGCTGCCGCGCTGGAACTCCGGGCGCAGGCGTCCAAGCATGGCGATATCGGTGATGCGTCCGGCGAAAAACAGCGGCGCCAGCAGCGCCCAGTAGTAGGTGTAATCCCAGATCACCTTGACCGGCATGACCTGCGCGTCGCCGAACAACGGGTATTGATCCTGGTACAGCGTCAGCGTGTTCTCGTAGAACGACTGGTACAGCTGTTGGTAGATTGACGCGTAAGGCGCGTACGGCGTACCGGCGCGGTCCCTGCCGATCAGGTCGCAGATGAAGGTGTTGCCGATGGCGATGAAATCGCTGCCTGGCGAATAGAACGGATCCAGGAACAAGCCGGCATCGCCGGTCAATGCCCATCGGTCGCCGGAGAACACCTGCTTGCAACCGTGGGAAAAATGCCTGAGGAACAGGAAATCCTGCAACCCGTGCCCGGGTTTTTCCAGCGAGCGCGCTACTTGCGGCTGATGCTGGTGCAGCCATGACATCGCTTTCGCGTGCGTGTTCATGGTCTCGAGCGGATGCATGTTCGCGTCGCAGACGATGCCCAGCGAATGCGCGCCCGACGCCAGCGGAATCAGCCAGAACCAGTAACCGGGTCCGCACATGTGGTTGGTCGAGCGCCAGCGATCCGGCGGCGTGCAGCGCGACAGCCACTGCGGATCGTCGGACCAGTCATTGGGGTCGATGAGGCCGTCGACCCGCCACCACACCGCGTTGGCGTCGTGGTCGTTGTCCTGTGCCAGATCGAGCTTGCGCTTGATCAGGCCGGCGCGGCCGCTGGCATCGACCACCCAGCGCGCCTGCAAGGCCTGTCGTTGACCGGCGTGATCGAACTCGACGCGGTGCGGGCTCTCTTCGCCAGTCAGATCGAAATTGCGCACCACGGCGCCATCGCGAAAATCAACGCCCAGCCTGCGCGCTTCCTCGCCGAGGAAATTCTCGAAGCGGCCGCGATCGAGCTGCCACGCAGGCGTCGGCAACCGCTTGCTGACGCCAAGCTCGGTGCACCGATCGATATCGTCGCGGCCTTCGGAAAAGAAAAAGCGGAAGCCGAACTTGCGGATCTGTTCGTTGTCCAGGTGCTCGCGCAGGCCGAGCACGTCGGCGAGGTAATGCGCGCCGATCTCGACCGTGGATTCGCCGACCTTGAACGCGGCTTCGCGCGCCGGGTGCGTGCGTCGCTCCAGCACCGTCACCGCGATCGACGGGTCGCGCTGCT
>Ga0183260_10003031_pt1 | contig 13638 bp, 7 predicted proteins | sample AntDrymUQ4972206_2_FD_129768 | JGI IMG/M metagenome (GOLD analysis project Ga0183260, IMG submission 129768) | Polar desert sand microbial communities from Dry Valleys, Antarctica - metaG UQ497 (22.06) (version 2) (version 2) | ecosystem: Environmental > Terrestrial > Soil > Desert | place... | reverse complement strand
TGGCCGCGGATGCTGCCGGCCGACGCATCGACGAGGAACCGGAGCCCACCCTCGAGCAGCTCGACGATGAGATCTACGCAGGAGCACTCGTCGACCTGCCCCTCGTGGACCCCGACGAACCGGACGAGGACCCGCCGGGGCTGCCGTCCGGCGAGGTGTCGGTCGTCGAGACGGTCCCGGAGGAACCCCCGGTGGCCGACCCGACCTCGGCCGCCGAGCTCCAGGAGCGGCGGGGTCGGAAGGGCCGCCGACGCAAGGAGGACTTCGGGGGCCTGTCGACCGGCTCGCTCACCCGCATCGAGCCGCCCGCCGCCGGCGAGGGGATCCGGATCCTCACCGAACCCGCCATCGAGCCAGCCGCCGTCGCCGCCGAGCCCGATGCGGTCGCGCCGGAGCCCGAGCCGCAGGCCGTCGAGCCGGAGCCCGAGACCGTCCAGTCCGAGCTCGAACCCCTGGAGGTCCCGTCGACCGCCGCCGCCGGTGCTGAGGCGCCCGAAGGTGAGGACCCGGCCTCGGTGCAGGACCTCTTCGCCCGTCTCCGGGCCGGGCAGCCCGAGGACGACGCGCCGACCGAGACGTCGGGCACCGCCCCGGTGCTCGAGGAGGAGACCGTCGACGCACCGTTCGCCACGCGCGACACCGCCCTCGAGGCGATCGACAAGGAGCTGGGACGACGGCTCAAGCGGGCCTTGGCCGACGAGCAGAACGAGGTGCTGGATCGCCTCCGGCGCGTCAAGCCCAAGGGGGTCGACGACCTGCTCCCCGAGCCTGATGACCACGCCGGTCGTTGGGCGGAGGTGGCGTCGCCGGCTCTCGTCGACGCGGCGTCGGCGGGTGCCGCGTCCTCGGGCGGATCCGCCGGGCCGATCGCCGACCTCGCCGACGAACTGGCCCGCTCGCTCACCGCCCCGCTGCGGGACCGGGTCGAGCGCTGCTTCGCGGCATCCGATGGCAACCTCGAGGAGGTCGCCGAGCGGGTCAGGGCCCTGTACCGGGAGTGGAAGGGGCAGCGGCTCGCGGAGTCGTCCCGCCACGCCACCGCCGCCGCCTACGCCCGGGGCTCCTACGACGGGCTGGGCCCGGGTGCCGCAGTGCGCTGGGTGCTCGACCCTCGAGGAGGGCCGTGCCCCGACTGCGACGACAACGTGCTCGGCGGCACCTTGGTCAAGGGCGCGGACTTCCCCACCGGGCACCAGTGCGCCCCGGCTCACCCGGGGTGCCGCTGCCTCGTGCTTCCCGTCGAGGACTGATCGACCCGACCGGCGGCCAGCGACGATCTCGTTCGAGGGGGCGCCGCCAGTAGCCTCCTCCCCCATGCGAGCTCCGAGCGACATGCCCCGCCGCCCCGCCCGCGGGCCGTCCGCCGGCCGGGGTCGGACGTGGCTCGTCATCGGCGCGGTGGTGCTGTTCTTCCTCGTCACGTCGTTGCGGGGGGTCGCCGGCTTCTACACGGACTACCTGTGGTTCGACTCCCTCGGGCGCGCAGAGGTCTGGCGGGGGGTGCTCGGCGCCAAGCTGGCCCTGTCGGTGATCTTCACCGGCGCCTTCTTCCTGCTGATGTGGGTGAACCTGGTCATCGCCGACCGGCTGGCACCGCCCTTCCGCGCCGCGGGTCCGGAGGAGGAGTTCATCGAGCGCTACCACGAGATCGTGGGCGGTCGGATCGGGCTGGTTCGGGGGGCGGCCTCCGCATTCCTGGCCCTCATCGCCGGGGCCGGGGTGTCGAGCGAGTGGAACTCGTGGGTGCTCTTCACCCACAGCCAGAGCTTCGGCATCGACGATCCGCAGTTCGGCACCGACATCGGCTTCTACGTCTTCCGGCTCCCGTTCCTGAGCTTCCTGGCCGGCTGGTTCTTCGCCGCCCTGCTCATCGTGCTCATCGTCACGGCGGTGGCCCACTACCTCAACGGCGGCATCCGGTTGAGCGCCCAGCGCAACCGGGTGACCCCCCAGGTGAAGGCCCACCTGTCCGTGCTGCTCGGCCTGCTCGCCCTCGTGAAGGCGGCCGGCTACTGGCTGCAGCGCTACGACATCACGATCTCGTCGCGCGGCTTCGTCGACGGGGCCGGCTACACCGACGTCAATGCGCAGCTCCCCGCCATCAACCTGTTGCTGCTCATCTCCATCGCCAGCTTCCTGCTCTTCATCGTCAACATCTGGCGGCGCGGTTGGACGCTCCCGATCCTCGGCGTAGGGCTGTGGGCCCTCATCGCGATCGTGGCGGGAGCCATCTACCCGCAGTTCGTGCAGCGGGTGCAGGTCACCCCGAACGAACCGGAGAAGGAGCGCCCCTACATCGCCCGCAACATCGAGGCGACACAGGAGGCGATGGGCCTGAGCCCCGAGTTCGTCGAGGAGGTCCCCTTCGACCTCGAGACGGACAAGGACCAGATCGACCTCACCGCCAACGAGGCCTCGGTCTCCAACATCCGCATCTGGGACCCGTCACCGGCCGTGCTCGGCAAGACGTTCCCCCAGCTCCAACGGGTGCGTGACTACTACCGGATCAACGATGTCGACGTCGATCGGTACGAGCTCGACGGTGTGCCCACCCAGGTGCTGCTGTCGGTCCGCGACCTGAACACGGCCAACGTCCCCCGAGACACGTGGGCGGCCAAGCACCTCACCTACACCCACGGCTACGGCGCCATCGTCGCGCCGGCCAACGCCAAGGAGGCGAGCGGCGAGCCAGCCTTCGTGGCCCAGGATGTCCCCTACGTGAGCGACGTAGCAGAGCTCGAGCTGACGCAGCCGGCCGTCTACTTCGGGGAAGGCCTCTCGCAGTACGTCGTGACGGGCACGAAGCAGCAGGAGCTGAGCTTCCAGGAGGACGAGGGAACGCAGTACGCCGCCTATGAGGGCGACGACGGCGTGGCCATCGACAACCCGCTCAAGCGAGCTGCGTTCGCGCTGCGCTTCGGCGACGTCAACCCGCTCATCTCGGATCAGCTCACCGGCGACTCGAAGGTGCTCTACGTCCGAGACATCGAGGAGCGGGTGTCGGCACTGGCGCCGTTCCTGCACTACGACGCCGATCCGTACCCGGTGATCAGCGAGGGTCGGATCCAATGGATCGTCGACGCCTACACCACCACCAACCGGTACCCCTACGGGGAGACGGCGGAGATCGACACGCTCGCTCAGGGATCCGGGCTCGACCACGGCTTCAACTACGTGCGCAACTCGGTGAAGGCGGTCGTCGACGCCTATGACGGCTCCGTCGACTTCTACGTGATGCCGGTCGAGGACCCGATCATCGAGGCGTACCGCGACGCTTTCCCCGATCTGTTCTCGGACTTCGAGGACATGCCCGCCGACCTGAAGGACCACCTGCGTTACCCGGAGGACCTCTTCCAGGTGCAGACGAACATGTGGGCCCGCTACCACGTCGAGGAGCCGGGCAGCTTCTACGAGGGCAACGACTACTGGGACGTGGCCCGCGATCCCGGCACCGCGGGAGCCGGTGCGGGCACCAACGTCACGAACGCGCAGGGCGAGACCGTCTCCACGCGCGACGCCCGCATCGATCCGTACTACCTGTTCACGCAGCTGCCCGGCTCCGAGCAGCCGGAGTTCATCCTGCTGCGTCCGTTCGTCCCCACGTCGAGGGAGGACGACAGCCAGCTTCTGACCGCCTTCATGGTCGGCAAGAGCGACGGCGAGGAGTACGGCAAGCTGCAGGTCTTCGTCATGCCGCGAGGGGACCTGCCTGATGGGCCGGCCATCGTGCAGGGCAACATCCAGAGCGACGGCGACGTGTCCGAGCAGGAGACCCTGCTCTCGGGCAGCGGGTCCACGGTCTCCTTCGGCAGCCTCACGGCCATCCCGATCGATGGTGGCCTCGTCTACGTGCGCCCCTTCTACGTGACCTCGGAACAGACGGAGATCCCGAACCTGGAGCAGGTGATCGTCTACTTCGAGGGCGAGGTCGCCATCCGTGACACCCTCGAGGAGGCCCTCGCGGCCGTCTTCGGCGAGTCGCCGCCCACCCTCGAGGAGGAGCCCGACCCATCGGAGCCGGGCGATCCCGCGGATCCGGACGATCCCGAAGAGCCCCCGGAGGGCAGCGTCCTCGAGCAGGTGGCCTCGCTCCTCGCCGATGCCTCCGAGCTGTCTGACGAGGCGGAGGCCGCCCTGAGCGAAGGCGACCTCGGCACCTATGCCGAGCGCAACGAGGAGGCTCGCCAGAAGGTCGCGCAAGCCGAACGGCTCATCGAGGGCGATGCCGGTACCGGTTCGACATCGACGACCACGCCGACGGCGGACGGGGCGTCCGCCTAGCCCTCAGCCGGTGGCCGCCCAGTAGTCGGGGGCGTCGCCCAGATCGATCGGTGCGGTGTCCAGCGAGTCGCTGAGGTCGATGATCGTCTCGGCCAGGGTGCGGGCTCGCCGCTGGCGGCGGTCCTCGGCCACGACGGCGGGCATCCGCACGGCAAGGTCGTCGATGCGCGCCTGCAGCTCCACCGCCACGCGTGCGACCTCCGCCGCCACGCGAGCCGAGTGCAACCGCACGTCGAGAAGGTCGTCGTGGGTGGGCAGCTCGAGGCCGACGTCAGTGTCGGCCATGGCCTTGATTTGGTGCTCCATCCGGGCCAGGCGCTCATCGATCTGCTGAGCGTGCACCGCCAACGCGACCAGCACGCGCTCAGCGCGCACGGCTGGAAGGCCCGCCGGCTCCGAGGCGGCCGGCCGCCTGCGGAAGGGAAGGCGCATAGCTTCGACGGTACCGCTCGCCCCCGTCAGGCTGGTGGACCGCAGGTTGCCGCCCTGATGGCCGACCGGTACAGTCGCCGGTCCACACCAAGTCGACGCGGGGTGGAGCAGTCAGGTAGCTCGTCGGGCTCATAACCCGAAGGTCGTAGGTTCAAATCCTACCCCCGCCACCAACATAAGTGCAGGTCAGGCCCCACTTCTCGGAGTGGGGCCTTCTGCGTTTCCGGGAGTCTTCTACCGGATCTTCTACCGAACGCTCCGGCACGACCTGGCAGCGGGCGATACTCGACAACCCCGGCTTCCGGAAACCAGGCGATTCTCGGAGCCCCTCGCGGTACCCTGTCGACGTGAGCTTGATCGCCGATGTCAGCGCCGCCGAAGCCGCCGTGCAGGACTTGATCGACCTTGATGTGGCCACGCACGACCCGTCGGTGAGCCCGCAGCTCCGGCGCCGGTTGACACTGATGCGTCAACGACGCGAGCAGGAGGTGCCCGGGGTGCGGGTGTCGGTCGCCGCCAAGATGTTGGGGCTGTCGGAACGGACGACGCGGGACTGGTTGGCGCATGGCCCCCTCGACCCGGTGCCTGACGCGAAGCCGGCTCGGGTGTCGACGGCGTCGTTGGCCGAGGTGCTTCCCGCGGTCGCGAAGCTCCGGGAGCTCGGCCAGGACCGCGAGCTGCTCCGTGCACTCATCGACAAGCTTGAAGCCGACCGGATCCTGTCGTCGCCGCGCGTGAAGAAGTCGCTGGAGCAGTTCCGGCGCGGCGAGCACCGGCCGTTCTCGAGCGCTGATCTCTGAGCACGTCCGGCTTCGAGGTCGAGGCGACGGCGGGCGGCGAGCGCGCGGCGCGCAACACCCGCGGCAAGGTCCGCGACTCCCTGCGGGCTGCGATCGAGGCCCTTGAACGCTCCGGGTGTGAGGCCGCCGGCTACCGGCTAGCGGGGGCGGGCGTCGAGCACTTCTGCGTGGTCCACCTGTGGGGTCGGTGGCGCTTGCTGCTCGGCTTCAGCGACCCATCGGTCGCCGTCATCATTGATGTCGGAGAGCACCGCGCCGAGGACCCAGCGCGAGACGTGTACCGCCGGCTGTACGAGGCGCTGGCGGTCGACCCCCCGAGCGAGCCGAGGGACAAGCCACCATGCTGCGACGAGACAGGCCCGCCGGTCGACGACGGCCAGCTCGAGAAGCTCGAGGACGGGTACCGGGCGATCGCTCGTCGTCGACGTCGCTGATCGCCACCGCGGGCGGGAGCACACCGGCGACGAGGTCGGAGAACACGGTGGCGGCGTCGGCTTGCATGCCGGGGATGATGTGCTGGTAGACGGTGATCGTGAAGGCGGGGTTGGCGTGGCCGAGACGTTCGCTGACGACCTTCACTGGGACGCCGGCCTTGAGCAGGATCGAGGCGTGGGTATGCCTCAAATCGTGCAGTCGGATGTGGGGCAGCTTCGAGCGGGCGACGATCCGGTCGAAGGACTGGGAGAAGGCGTCGGGGTTCGTGGGCGTGCCGTCGGGGCGGGCGAACACCAGGTCCTGGTCCTGGTAGGCGGCGGGGCCGACGAGGATCCGTTCCTCGAGCTGGCGCTTCCGCCAGGTTCGCAGCATCGCGATGGTTCGCTCGTCGAGGTCGATCGAACGACGGCCGTTGTCGGTCTTCACGTCGGAGATCGTGAGCTTGTAGGCGACGAGGATCACCGCTTGGCGCACCGACAGGCGGCGCGCGTCGAGGTCGACGTCGCCCCAGCGCAGGCCGATCACCTCACCGCGGCGCATCCCGGTGTGTGAGGCGAGGAACCAGGCGGCGTGATGGCGGTTCTCGGCAACGAGGGCGAGGAAGGCCCGGAGTTCCTCGGGGGTCCACACCTTGATCTCGGGGCGCTTCACCGCCGAGCGGGCCTTCGGTGGGTCGGCGACCTCGGCCACGTTGCCGGTCAGGGTGCCCTTGCGGCGGGCGTCGGAGAGCGCCTTGTGCAGGATCGAGTGAACGATACGAACCGACTTCGGGGCGAGGCCGCCGGGCTTGCCGTCGCGGCGGCCTCCGGCGGTGGAGAGCGCGGCGTAGAGCCCGTCGAGGTCTTCGGCGGCGAGCTTCTGGAGCGGGACGCCGCCGATGCGGGGGATCACGTGCAAATCGATGTTGCGGCGGTAGGAGTCGAACGTGGACGGGCTGAGCTGGCTGAGCTGGCCGGGGAGCCAGCGTTGGGTGAGGTACTCGCCGAGGGTGAGCCGGTCGGGACCGCTGTAGGTGCCGTCGTCCTTTCGCTTGGCCAACTCGTTGACGAGGCGCTCGGCGTCGCGCTTGAGGGGGCCGCCGGGATGCCAACGTCGGCGTTCCTTCCCGGTGGTCGGGTCGAGGCCCTCGTAGATGACCGCGTAGTACTGGTTGCCCTTCTTGACGACGTAGCCGCGCACGGACGTCTCCCTCTGTCGCTCTACTTCTTGGTGGCGCTCACCCGAGCGCGAGGTGTCGTTCGACTGGTGCCGGACCGTGGCGGCTTGTCCGCCGTGCCGCTCCGTGCCGGCTGGTTCGCCGTGCCGGCTCGTGCCGTTTCGTCCAGGAGCCGCAATGCTTCGGCGAGGCGTTCGAGGAGGTCGCTGGCGCCGTCGAGGTCACCGAGGACGTTGCGGAGCAACGCTTGTGCGCGTAGCTCGATGAGCGGGCCGAGTCGGTCGGCGAGGTCGGCGGGGGAGACGTTGGGCTTCTCCCGCTTGGAGCGGGGCATGGGGGCGTGGCTGGCGGAGTAGGCGAGGAGCTCGTCGGCCCAGTACCCGAGGTTGTCGGGGGTCCCGAGGACGGCGTCCAGCAAGACGATGGGGTCGAGGCCCTTGGTGCCGGCGTCGGGGCCGTAGAGCCCGGCGTCCATCGCCGGAGGGAGCGGGGTGAAGAAGAACCCGATGGGCAGGTCGAACCCGCGGGACAGGGCGAGGAGGTCATCGGCGGAGAACTGCTTGATCCGTTCGATCTTGACGGCTGATCGCTCGAGCTGGGAGAAGCTCGGCCCGGACAGCTTGGCGCCGAGGTAGGGGGCGAGGGCTTCGGCGGCCTGTTCCTGGGTCCAGCCCCGCAGCTCCCGGGCCCGGGCGACGTTGTGGGCGACGATCTGGTTGGGGGTCATGACCCGGCGGATGCCGAACTTGCGGGTGGCACTCATCCCGCCATCGTAGACTAACGATCGCCGGATGTCATTCACATACTCGTGATTCCCTGCTAGACTCACGTCTCGGTTAGATAGATGACGAGTGAGTGAGGTATCGATGGCTGGTCTTCCCGACCTGTTGACCATCGAGGAGGCGGCCCGAGTGATCCGGGTCGGTCGGACCAAGGCTTACGCCATGGCCCGCGAGTGGCGCGCCACCGGCGGGCGGTCCGGGCTCCCGGTCGTCGACTTCGGTCACGCCCTTCGGGTCCCGCTCTGTCAGCTCGAGATGATCGTCGGCGGACCGCTCACCGCCGAAGGACTCGGCGCAGACGCGCCGGCGACGGCGGTGGAGCCAGAGTCAACGCAGGCGGCGGACGACTTGCTCTCCGACGATCTGGCTCCCACCCGATCCGACCGGCCCGCTCGCGAGGTCACCGCCGTCACGATCCCCGATCCCGCGAGCACGACCGCCCGCGCACCTCGACGTCCCTCCCGACGCCGAACCGCCGCGCCCGATCAGCCCACCCTCCCGTTCGCGAGCTGATCCCGTGTCTCTGACTTCCCCTCTCGTAAGAGCACCCCTCGAAGTGGCAGACACTTGCCACCCCTGCGGGGTGGCACTCCCGGTCGTCGCGGTCTGTGTCGTGCTGAGGGTCCCGGGGGAGGTCCTGCGGCGGTGATGACGATCACGAAGCTCCGCGGTGCGGAGTACCTCCTGCGGTCGGTCGCCGATGGGGTGGAGGACTACTACATGGGCGCCGGTGAGGCGCCCGGGGTGTGGCAGGGCCGCTGGGCGGCCGAGCTCGGCCTCACCGGTGTGGTCGACCCCGACCACCTCCGGGCCTTGGTCGAGGGACTCGACCCGCACACCGGGGCTGATCTGTTGGTGGGGCATCGGGACCGCAAGGTGAAGGCGATCGATCTGACGTTGTCGGCCCCGAAGTCGGTGTCGCTGTTGTGGGCGTTCGGGGGCGACGAGATGGCGCCGACGTGTCCATTGCGGTTGTCGAGGCGGCCACCACGGCGGTGGACTTCATGGAACGCCACGCCGCGGTGGCCCGCAAGCAGCAGCATGGTGTGCGCCGGCGGGTCGGCACCCATGGGCTGGCGGTGGCGATGTTCACCCATCGGACCAGCCGCGACGGCGACCCCCAGCTCCATGTCCACAGCCTTATCCCCAACCTCGTGCAACGCGAGGACGGGACGTTCGTGGCGGTGGACGCCAACCCGGTCCACGAATGGCTGAAGGCCAGCGGGACGCTCTTCCAGTCCGAGCTGCAACGCCACCTCACCGCCCGCCTCGGCGTGGCCTGGGGTCCGGAGCGCAACGGCTGCCGCGAGCTGATCGGGTTCACGCCGGAGCAGCGGCGGGCGTTCTCCAAGCGCACCGCCGCCATCGAGACCGTCCTCGAAGCAGGCGCGGAGGCAGTCACGGCGAGGCAGCGGATGCGGGCCGACGACCGGGCCTCGCTGATGACCCGCCTGAAGAAGGACCCCAACCTCACCCCGGCACGGCTGCGGTCCCGATGGGAGCACGAGGCCGCCGCCGTCGACATCCCCGCCCAGGGTCGGTTGCGGCGGACGATCTGTCACCACACGGCACCAGCCGAACGTCCCAACCCGATCGACGTGTTCGCCGCTCTCGTGGATCCCGACACGGGGGTGTGCGCGACGAGGGCCCGGTTCGGGCACGCCCACGTGGTCGAGCGCATCGCCGCGGTGTCGGGCGGGCGGTTGACCGTGGCCGAGATCGAGGACCTGGCCGACCGGTTCCTCCGCACCGAGCTGGTCGTCCGGCTCGCCCGCCCCGATCAGCCCGATCAGCCCGATCAGCCCGGTCAGCGCAAACCGCCGCAGTACTCCACCGTGGAGCACCGTCAACTGGAGGACGATGTTCTGGCCCGCCTGGCCGCCCTCCGAGACCGCCATGACCCCGGGCTCCCCGCCCGGGCCATCACCAAGGAGATCGGCCGTGGGACCGTGGTTCTGGGTGACGATCAGCGAGACGCTGTCCGGGTGCTGTGCGCTCCGGGTGCCGGGCTGCGGGTGGTGCTGGCACCCGCGGGGCACGGCAAGACCGCCCTCACCATCGTCGCCGCCGAGGCCATGGCGACGGCCGGGCGTCCGGTCGTCGCCATGGCGGCAACGAACAAGGCCGTCGCCGAGCTCCGGGGCGCCGGGCTGGCGGCGTCGACGATCGCCCGGTTCCGCCTCGACGGCGCCAACCTCCCGGTCGGGGCGGTGGTGGTCATCGACGAGGTATCCCAGGTCTCCACCCGTGACGCCCACGCCGTGCTCACCGCCGTCACCACGACACCGGGGGCGGTGCTGTGGTGCCTGGGCGACGACGACCAGGGCCGCCCCGTGGCTCCCGGTGGGCTGGCCGCCGAGCTGCACCGCCTCGCCGAGGGCCGCCAGGTCGTCGCCGCCGAGCTGACCGTCAACCGCCGCCAACAACACCCCGCCGAACAAGACGCGCTCGCCGTCTACCGCTCCGGTGACATCATCGACAGCCACACCATCCGCACCACCCACGGCTGGGACAACGACCACCACACCCCTGTCGCGACCCGTGACGCCCTCGCCGCCACCGCCGTCAGCGACGCCGACGCGCTGGGCGCGGAGCGGGTGGTGGTGCTGGCCGTGTCCCACGCCGACTGCGAAGACCTCGCCGACCGCATCCGGGCCGTCCGGACGGCCCGCGGGGAGCTCACCGGCCCGACCATCGAGGGTCCCGGTTGGGGACCCTCGCGGCGGCGGTACGCAGCGGGGGACCGGATCCTGTGCCACACCAGCCTCCTGGTCGACGGTCAGCGAGTCACCAACGGGGCCACCGGCACCATCGCCGCCATCCAGGCGGCGGCCGCCATCACCGTGTTCGACGATGGGCGGGTCCTGCCGGTGCCGGACGGGTTCGTATCCGGCAGCCGGGTGGACGGGACCCCGAACCTGTCCCACGGCTGGGCCCGCACCATCGACGGCGCCCAAGGCGGCACCTGGGAACAGGTCCACCTCCTCGCCACCCCCCACCTCGACCGCCTCACCACCTACGTCGGCCAAAGCCGCGGCCGGCGGCCCACCCACACCTGGAACACCACCCCCGAGCGCAGCGGCGAGGAGCACGGCAACGTCGTCACCGACCCCCGCCCGGCGGCCGAGCAGGTCCTGGCCGCCACCGCCCGGATCCCCGAACGCCGCTTCGCGGCCATGGATGACCCCTGGGTCCTCGACCGGGCCCTCCGGGCCGAACGAGCCGAACACGAGACAGTGCTCGCCGCCGGGCCACCCGACCTCTCCACCCTGCACACCCGGCTGGCCGCCACCGTCGAGCACCGAGAGCAGAACGCGAGACAGCTCTGGGACCAGCTCGGCACCCTCGACCGCCAGATCGCCAGCACCGGCGGACTCCGCCGGCTACGCCCGGAGACCCGCCGAACCCACCAGCAGCTCCTCGACACCCGCCACCGCACCCAGGAAGACCTCCAGACAGCCCAGGAACAGCTGCGCACCTCCCGGGCCCTCGCCGCCCGCGCCGCCTCGGACGCCGTCGAGCACGACCACTGGGCCCAAGCCAACCAATGGCGCCACACCGAACTCGCCCGCATCGACACCCAACTCGCCGACCACTGGGCCGACACCGTCCTGTCCGCCGTCCGAGACGACGACCCCCTCGCCTACGGCCTCGACCGACTCCGCCACGCCCGGACCGTCATTGCCGCCCGACCCGGCAACAGCGACGAGCACGACCTCGACGCCATCGACGGGGCCCTCGCCCGTGACCGAGTAGCACGGATCCGGGACATCGACGCCGGGGCGCCCGCACCCGAGCACCTCACCTCCCGGCTCGGCCCGATCCCCGAGCAAAGCCTCGCCCGGGACACCTGGTGCGGCCTCGCCTACCACCTCGAAACCCGACTCGACCGCGAGCTTCCCGTGTCGCGCGGCGACGGCGGTGTCAGCATCGCCGATCGTCTGACCCTGCACCGCTCGACCAATCCCCTCGACCACCCCCACAGCCTCATCGCCGCCTCACAGGCCCTCGACGATCACCGGTTCGACACCCCCGACGGGCCAAACCGGTGGCTCGACGCGGTCGACCGGGCCACTGCTGCCCACCGCTCACTCGAACACCAACGCAGCCGCGAACTCGACCACGACCTCGGGATCTCGTTGTAGAAGGTGGTTCGCCGGCCTCATCGGGATGCTCACGGGTCGAACGGCTCGTCATCGTCCGAGATGCTCGCCTTGCTTCATGGAACCTTCAGGTCAGCGCTGCCAGCGCCGAACCCGGCCAGGTGCCTGGTGTCACAGACCATCAGGGACCTGGTGGTCGGCTCCACGATCCAACGCGAGCCACGAGGCCGGGGTTCGTTCGAGGGCCACCCTGGCCTGTGGGACGCGTTCGCCGTCGTCTCGGCAGATCGATGATCGCCCTGCATGTCGCCAGCACGAGCCCAATGCATCCTCGAAGAGCAGCCTCCCGCGCACGTGCGTCACCGAGCGCCGGGTCGATGATCGCAAACGAGCGCCTATCGGTGGCCACCAGGGAGCGACGGCTCAGGTGAGCGACGAGCTCTTCGGATCCGGTCAGTACCGCGCGAAGCGGAGGGTGTCCTCGTGCAGGGTCTCGACGATCTCCTTCGTGAGCGTCGGCCTGGTGCGCCCGATGGCCCAGAGGAAGTCCTCGGTGGTCGCCCGGGTCGTCGCGCCGTCGAAGACCTCCCGCTCGAAGGCTCGCTGGGCCGCCTTGCGGGCGGCGAACTCGATGTCGGCGGGAGTGAAGAGCTCGGTCGCCTCGACCAGCGCACCGACGTCTGGGGCCTGGTCGGTAATCTCGTCGATGTAGCGCTGCCATATGGCGCGCCGCGCTTCGGCATCCGGCGGTCCCACCGGGAGCACGTAATCGAAGCGACCGGGGCGCAGGAACGCAGAGTCGAGCCTGCCGATCCAGTTGGTGGCGCAGACGAGCAGGTGACGAGGTACGTCGCGGAAGCGAGGGATCTGCTTCAGGAACTCGTTGGCGACGCTGGGGGTGACCTTGCGGTCCTCACCGCGGATCGAGGCGAGGTCCTCCACCTCGTCGACGAAGACGACGGCGGAGGGCAGTTCGAGGATGCGGTCGAAGGTCGTCGCCAGGAACTTGGCCTGTCGTTCGGGCCCTTCGCCGGCCAGTTCGCCGGGCTGGATCTCGATCGATGGCCACTCGAGACGGGAGGCGATGCCCTTGGCGAAGGTCGTCTTCCCGGTTCCGGGGGGGCCGAACAGGACCACCGCGCGCGGTGCAGCTACGGCATGACGAGCGGCGAGCTCGGGCTGGGCGAGAGGGAGGATGACCCGGCGTTCGATGATCTCCTTGGCCTGGTCCATGCCCTTGAGCTCGGTCCAGAGCCCGGGGTCGATCATCCGTCCCCCGAGCTCGGCGAGCATCGATGAGGCCACGACGGCGAGGGCGAGGTCCCGCTCGAGGTACACGCCACCCTGGCCTGCTCGGTAGCCACGACCGTCGAGGTACTCCCGGACCGGTCCGACCTGGGACACGACGGTGACGATCTTGCGGGCTCGGCGTTCGGCAAAGCGCGGCTCGAGGTCGTCGAGCAGCCGCTCCACGGTCTCCGGCACCGGGACCTCGTCTGGCAGCGCCACCAGCCGGTAGAGCCAGCCGACGACGCCCGTGACCAGGCCGAGGGCCATCCCGATGATCCGCCCGTCGGCCTCCGCGAGCACCGTCATGGCCTGCTCGGACGCCATGAGATCGATCGCTTGGTCGACGGTGAGGCCGTCAG
>Ga0183260_10003030_pt1 | contig 13642 bp, 16 predicted proteins | sample AntDrymUQ4972206_2_FD_129768 | JGI IMG/M metagenome (GOLD analysis project Ga0183260, IMG submission 129768) | Polar desert sand microbial communities from Dry Valleys, Antarctica - metaG UQ497 (22.06) (version 2) (version 2) | ecosystem: Environmental > Terrestrial > Soil > Desert | place... | reverse complement strand
TGACGGGCATCATCGAGGGCGGCTTCCCGTTCGACCAGCGCGTGGTCGACACCGTGCGCGGCTACTGCGCCCCGCTGCGCGAGGCCGGGGTGGACACCGTGATCCTCGGCTGCACCCACTACCCGCTCGTGCGGCCGATGCTCCAGCGCTTCCTGGGCCGCGGCGTGGAGATCGTCTCCTCCGGCGCTCCGGTCGCCCGCCAGGTCGAGCACGTGCTCGGCAGCCGCGGGCTCGGCTCGCCCCAGCCCGGCGAGGGCCGCTACTCGTTCCTGTGCACGGGCGACCCGGAGCGCTTCCAGGCGCTCGGGACCCACTTCCTGCAGCTGCCGCTCGGCGAGGTCGAGCACGTGACGACGGGCGACGCGGACGGTCGCGCCCCCGCGGGCGCGCTGGCGGGGGTCCGCCGGTGAGCGCACGGGAGCGCAGCGGCGGCCGCGCCGCGGACGAGCTGCGCCCGACGACGATCGAGCCCGGCTTCATGCGCACCGCCACGGGCTCGGCGCTGATCAGCTGCGGCGAGACGCGCGTCATCTGCACCGCCTCCGTGCAGGAGTCCGTCCCGCGCTGGATGGCGGGCCGGGGCAGCGGCTGGCTGACCTCCGAGTACGGGATGCTGCCCGCCTCGACGGGCGACCGCAAGCAGCGCGACGTCACGAAGGGCCGCCCGGACGGCCGCACCGTCGAGATCCAGCGGCTGATCGGCCGCTCGCTGCGCGGCGTGGTCGACTTCGCGGCACTGGGCGAGCGCACGATCTACGTCGACTGCGACGTCCTGCAGGCCGACGGCGGCACCCGCTGCGCGTCGATCACCGGCGGCTACGTGGCGCTGGAGCTCGCGTGCCGGCGGCTCGTGGACGAGGGCAAGCTGGACCGCCTGCCGCTCACCCAGAGCGTCGCCGCGATCTCCTGCGGCATCGTCGGCGGCGAGCCGCTGCTGGACCTCGACTACCCGGAGGACTCCACCGCCGAAGTCGACGCGAACGTGGTCATGACCGGCGACGGAGGCCTCGTCGAGGTTCAGGCCACCGCGGAGCGCACCCCGCTCTCGCGCGCGAACCTCGACGCGCTGCTGGCGCTCGCGCAGGGCGGGATCGAGGACCTGCGCGCGATCCAGGCCGCCGTCGTCTGAAGCGCCCGGTCGTGCGGCTGCTCCTGGCCACCCGCAACGCGCACAAGCTGCGCGAGCTCGCGCGGCTGCTGCCGGGCCATGAGCTCGAACCACTGCCGGAGGGCGTCGAGTCGCCGCCCGAGACGGGCGAGACCTACGCCGACAACGCGCTGATCAAGGCGCGCGCCGCGGCCGCGGCGACCGGCCGCGCGGCGGTCGCGGACGACTCGGGCATCGAGGCGGAGGCGCTGGACTGGGCGCCGGGAGTGCGCACCGCCCGCTACGCGGGGCCGGCCGCCACCGACGAGGAGAACCTGGCCCGCTTCTGCGCCGAAGTGCCGCCCGGCAGCCGGCTCCGCTACGTGTGCGTGATCGCCCACGTGGAGGCCGCCGGCGTGGAGACCCTGTTCTGGGGTAGCTGCGAGGGCACGATGGCGGCGGCGCCCGCCGGAGCGGGCGGCTTCGGCTACGACCCCGTCTTCGTGCCCGACGGCGAGGCGCGCACGATGGCCGAGCTGGCCGACGCCGAGAAGGACGCGATCTCCCACCGCGGGCATGCCGTCCGCGCGCTCGGGGAATGGCTCGAGGCATGAGCGGTCGCGCCGGGCACATCGTGCCCACCGGCGGCAGCCGCACGCGCGCGGCCGCGGTCTCGATCGTCTCGAACACGCTGCTGATCGCGCTCAAGCTGTTCGCCGGGGCGGTGACCGGCTCGGTGGCGATCATCACCGAGGCGATCCACTCGGGCATCGACCTGATCGCGTCCTACATCGCCTACTTCTCCGTCCGCCAGGCCGAGGAGCCCGCGGACGCCGGGCACCGGTACGGCCACGAGAAGTTCGAGAACGTCGCCGCGGCCGCGGAGGGCGTGCTGATCCTGGTCGGCGCCGGCGTGATCATCTACGCGTCCTCGCTCGCCCTCGTCCGCGGTGCGGAGCTCGACTCGCTCGGCTTCGGCATCGGTGTCATCGCCTTCGCCTCGCTCGTCAACCTGCTCGTGTCCTCGTGGCTGTTCCGGCGTGCGCGCGAGACCCAGTCCGCCGCGCTGGAAGGGGACGCCGCCCACCTGCGTACCGACGCCTACACGTCGCTCGGCGTGCTGGTCGGGCTGGCGCTCGTGCAGTGGACCGGCTGGGAGTGGCTGGACCCGGCGGTGGCCCTGGTCATCGCGGGCGCGATCGTGGTCACCGGCCTGCGCCTGGTCGCCCGCTCCTGGCGCGTGCTCGTCGACGAGGCGCTGCCCGAGGACGAGCTGCTGGCGATCCAGGCGGCGATCACCGACTTCGGCCGGCACGAGGTGGTCGGCTACCACAAGCTGCGCACCCGCCGCGCGGGCGCCCGCCGCTACGTCGACCTCCACATGCAGTTCCGCGCCGGCACCACGCTCGAGGACGCCCACGCCACCGCGCACGAGCTGCAGAACCGGATCGCGACCCGCCTGCGCGGCACCGACGTGCTGATCCACCTCGAGCCCGAGGACAAGGTGCGCGACGATCCGATCGGCGACTTCGTGCTCACGCCGCAGCCGCCCGGCCCCGAGCGCTGAGCGGCCGCCGCCGGGGGCGTCAGCGCAGGTTGATGGCGGCCGCCAGCGACACCGCGAGCACGACGCCCGCGTAGCCCACGTAGCCCGAGAGCAGCAGGATCAGGGCGGCGACGACGCAGATGGCGACGGTGATCAGCCAGGCGACCTTGGGGAGCGGCACGGGTGGGTATTCTCGCGAGGGCCGATGACCCCTGCCGTCACCTCACCTCCGGGCGCCGGTCCGGCGCCCGCGGCACGCGTCGCGCGATGACCGGCGGCGCCGCGCTCACGCCCGAGCTGGCCGTCGACTACCTCCGCGAGCTCTCCGCCGACATCCGCGCCGCGCTGGTGCTCGCACCGTCGGGCGAGGCGCTCGCCGGCCCGCCCGAGCTCGCAGATCCCGCCCGCCGCCTGCTGGCCGCCGCGCCCGACGCCGCCGAGATCGAGGTCGCCGCCGGCGGCGGCGCCGTCCACGCGGCGCGCTCGGATCACCACGCCGTCGTGGCGGTCTGCGGCCGCTTCGCGCTTCCCGCGCTCATCCGGTACGACCTCAAGGTCGTCCTCGCGGAGCTCGCGGGCGGCTCCGGCGACCGCGAGGCGGCCGCCTGATGCCCCGGCTCCCGCGCAAGCCGGGACCACTGCGCCCGCGCGGCGTCTCCGGCGCCGTCGCCGCCACGCTCGCGCGCCGCAAGGAGGCGCGCGCGCCGCGGGTCGTCGTCCGCGACCGCGGCGGGCGGCCGCGTCTGCTCGACGCGCACGAGGACCCGGTCGCGCACGCGCTGTTGAAGGCCGCCGAGGACCTGATTTCCGCGGCGCAGCGCGGTTCGACCGCTTGAATCCCACCCAATTCGGGGATCACTTCTTCCGCAAAGTGCGGGTTTTTCCCCCTGACGGCGCCGGGCGCGTCCGGAAGCGCTGTTAGCTTCGCGCCGAGTCAACCCGTTCCTGGGACAAGGAGGAAGTCATGACGAAGTCGGACTTCGTTGAGAAGGTCGCTTCTGAGAGCGGTCTCAGCAAGAAGGACGCCGGTACGGCCGTCGATGCCGTCATCGCGTCCATCGAGAAGGCGCTGAAGAGCGGTGATGACGTCTCGTTCACCGGCTTCGGCAAGTTCCACGTCGCCGATCGCGGGGCCCGCGAGGGCCGCAACCCGCGCACGGGCGAGACGATGACCATCGCCGCCAGCCGGGTCCCGCGCTTCACCGCCGGCTCCGGCCTCAAGAAGGCCGTCAAGTAGCCACCGGATCCGAGCGGGAGGCGGGCGCCGGCTTCGGCGCCCGCCTCACCGCCGCCGTCGCCGCGCGGGAATCGCAGGTGGTGGTCGGCATCGATCCCGACCCCGCCCGGCTGTGGCCCGCCGCCGCCGGTCGCGCCCCTCAGGCGCGGGCCCGGCTCGTGCAGGCGCTCGCGGCCGCCGACGAGGCCGCCCACGGGCTCGCGGGCACGGGTGCCGCGCCACCTTCCGCCGGCTCGGCCCGCTTCGAGGCGGCCGCCGCGATCCTCGCGCACTCGCTCGCGCTGATCGACGCCGCCGCGCCCGCATGCGTGGCCGCCAAGCCGCAGCTCGCCTTCTTCGAGCAGCTCGGCGCTCCCGGCTGGCTCGCGCTGGAGTGCGTCTGCACGCGCGCTCGCGCCGCCGGCCTGCTCGTGCTGGCCGACGCCAAGCGCGGCGACGTGCCGAGCACGGCCGAGGCCTACGCCCGCGCGCTCGCCGGGCCCGCTCCGGGCCTGGGCGCCGACGCGTTCACCGCCAACCCGCTGCTCGGCCGCGACGCGCTCGCGCCGCTCGTCGACGGCGCGCGGGCCGCCCACGGTGGCGTGTTCGTGCTCGTGCGCACCTCCAACCCCGGCGCGGCCGACGTCCTCGACCTGCCGCTCGCGACGGGCGAGCCGCTGTGGGAGCGGCTCGCCGCGATCGTCGACGAGCTCGGGGCGGGCGGGGCGGGCGGGGGCCTCGCCGACGTCGGCGCGGTGGCGGGAGCGACGGTCCCGGAGCACCTCGCGCGCATGCGCGACCTGATGCCGCGGGCGCCGTTCCTGCTGCCGGGCATCGGCGCGCAGGGCGGCGCCGTCGAGGCGCTCGCGCCGGCCTTCGCGCCCGGCCGCGCCGCCGGGCTCGTGACCGCCTCGCGCTCGATCGCCAACGCCCACGAGCAGCACGGGGGCGACCCCGCCGCGGCGGCGCGCAGGGAGGCGGAGCGCCTGCGCGCGGCCGCATGGGCCCTGGCCTGACCGCCGCTATCCTTCGCCGCGATGGCCGGTCGAAGCCCTGCGCGGTTCCTGGCCCCGCTCGCGCTCGCGGCCGTCATCGTCGCGCTGCTGATGGTCTTCTCGTCGGGCAACGGGAGCCAGGACGGGGAGGAGCCCGCCACCAACGCGCGCCCGGCGGCCACCGCCACGGCGACTTCGGACAAGCCGAAGCGCAAGCGCAAGGTCTACGTGGTCAAGCCCGGCGACACGCCCTCCGGGATCGCCGAGAAGACCGGCGTCTCGCTCGAGCAGCTCGAGAAGGCCAACCCGGACCTCGATCCGCAGCTGCTGGCGCCCGGCCAGCGGATCCGCCTGCCGCAGTGACGGCGCGCGTTGTGAGGACGCTGCTCGCGCTCACCGCGTGCCTGCTCGCCGCGGCCGCGCTCGGGGCCGCCGAGGCTTCCGCCGCGGATCCCGCCTGCCCCGACTCGGTCGTCGCCCCCAGCGCGATCGTGATCGAGGTCTCCACGGGCGAGGTGGCCTGCGCGCGCGACGCCGACGAGCGCCGCTCCGTCGCCTCCACCACGAAGCTGATGACCGCGCTGCTCGCGCTCGAGCGGGCCGAGCTCTCGGACGTGTTCACGGCGGCGCGCTACTACCCGCCGCCGATCGAGTCCCAGATCGGCCTCGAGCCGGGCGAGCGGATGGCCGTGCGCGACCTGATGCGCGGGCTGCTCGTGGAGTCCGCCAACGACGCCGCGGTCACGCTCGCCGAGGGCGTCGCCGGCTCCCGCCGCGCCTTCGTGCGCGCGATGAACCGCCGCGCGGCCGAGCTGCGGCTCGAGAACACCCGCTACGCGAACCCGATCGGGCTCGACGAGCAGGGGAACTTCTCCAGCGCCCGCGACCTGGTGCGGCTCGCGGTGATCCTGCGCACCAACCGCTTCTTCCGCACCACGGTCGACCGGCCGAGCGTCAACCTCATCTCGGGCAACCGCCCGCGGCGGTTCGCCAACCGCAACACGCTCGTCAACGAGTACCGCTGGATCAACGGGGTCAAGAGCGGCCACACGCGCCAGGCGGGCTACGTCCTCGTCGGCTCGGGCCGCGACGACAGCCGCGGCATCCAGCTCGTCTCCGCCGTGCTCGGGACACCGAGCCCGGCGACGCGCAACGCGGCCACCCTCGCGCTGCTGCGCTTCGGCTTCAAGCGCTTCCGGCGCCTCCCGGTGGTGAGACGCGGGCAGGTGCTCGAGCGCGTGCCGATCCGCTACCGCCGGGGAGCGGAGCTGACCCTGGTGGCGGGGCGCGGCGTGCTCCGCGTCGTGCGCCGCGGTCAGCGCCCTGACGTCACCCACCGCGTGGTGGGCCGGCCCGACGACGTGTCCGGCCCGATCGTCGCGGGGCAGTCGTTCGGGGCGGTCGAGGTGCTCCAGGACGGCCGCGTGGTGGGCCGCGTGCCGCTGGTGGCGGCGTCGAGCGTGCCAGCGGCGGACTTCGAGCAGAAGGCGAAGGCCTGGTTCACCGGCCCGCTGCCGATCCTGCTCGCCTTCGCCGCCCTGGCCGGTACCTTCCTCGTCGGCAGGCAGCTGAGTCGAAGCCTGCGCGACGGGCGTCGCACCGGCGACGAGCCTCGAGCCGCATGATCATCACCGTCACGCTCAACACCGCGATCGACAAGACGTTGTCGGTCCCCAACTTCCGGCTCGGGCGGCGCCACCGCACGGTCGAGCAGACGGCGATGCCGGGCGGCAAGGGCGTCAACGTCGCCCGCGTGCTGAAGGCGCTCGGCCAGCCCGTGATCGCCACGGGGCTCACCGGCGGGGCGACGGGCACGCGGATCGTCGACCAGCTCACCCAGCTCTCCGTGCTCAGCGACTTCGTGCGCATCCGCGAGGAGTCGCGCACCAACACGGCGGTGATCGACCCGACGACGGGCGAGCAGACCGAGATCAACGAGCGCGGGCCGAAGGTCACCGAGCAGGAGGTCGAGCTGTTCGTCGACAAGCTGCTCTACCTGGCCAAGGGCGCCTCGATGTGCGTGTTCGCCGGCTCGCTCCCGCGCGAGGTCGACACGGACATCTACGCCAAGCTGATCCGCGAGCTGCGCCGGCTCGGCGTGATCACGATCGTCGACACCGACGGCGACCCGCTGCGCCGGGCGGTCCGCGCCGAGCCCGATGTCATCTCCCCGAACGTGCTCGAAGCCGAGGAGCTCGTCGGCCACGAGTTCAACGACGGCGTCGACGACTGGAAGATCGCGGCGCGCGAGATGTGCGAGCTGGGCGCCCGCGAGTCGATCATGACCATGCCCGACGGCTGCTTCGCGCGCATGCGCTCGAAGGAGACCGGCGGCGAGGCGAGCCTCTACCGCGTGAAGCTCGGCTCGCCGGCGCTCGAGCCGCGCGCCACGGTCGGCTCGGGCGACGCGTTCCTGGCGGGCTTCGTCGCCGCCAGCTACACGGGCCGGCCGGTCGCCGAATGCCTCGCCTACGGGGTCGCCTGCGGCGCCGAGTCCACGCAGCACCTGGGCGCCGGACTGATCGACCCGGAGCGCGTCGAGCGCCTGCTCGGCGAGACCCAGGTCGAGCGGCCGGAGATCCCGGCCGAGGTCTCGTGAGCCGCTGAGCGTCGGCTTCGCCCGGCCCGGCCGGACGTGCTCGACGCTCGGCCGGAGGGAGCGGGTAGCCTGCTTATGTCCCCCGTTTCGTCCGCCACCACCCCTAGGATCCATTCATGGAGATCGAGATCGGCCGAGGCAAGAAGGCGCGCCGCGCCTACGGATTCGACGATGTGGCGATCGTGCCGTCGCGCCGGACGCGCGATCCCGACGACGTCGACATCTCGTGGACGCTCGGCCCCTACCGCTTCGAGCTCCCGCTGCTCGCGTCGGCGATGGACGGCGTCGTCTCGCCGGAGACGGCGGGCATCGTCGGGCGGCTCGGCGGTCTCGCGGTCCTGAACCTCGAGGGCATCTGGACCCGCTACGAGGACGCGGACGCGATCCTCGAGCGCATCGCGGGCCTGGACCGCGAGGAGGCCACCCGGGAGATGCAGGGCATCTACCAGGAGCCCGTCAAGGAGGAGCTGATCGCCCAGCGCGTCGAGGAGATCAAGTCCCACGGCGTGGTGGCGGCCGCGTCGCTGACTCCGCAGAAGGTCGAGCGCTGGCACGAGATCGCACTGGAGGCGGGGCTGGACATCCTGGTCGTGCAGGGCACCGTGATCTCGGCCGAGCACGTCTCGAGCCAGGGGAACGTCCTGAACCTCAAGGAGTGGGTGCGCGAGCTGCCGATCCCGGTCGTGCTCGGCGGCTGCGCGAGCTACCACACGGGCCTGCACCTGATGCGCACGGGCGCGGCCGGCGTGCTCGTGGGCGTCGGCCCGGGCGCCGCCTGCACCACGCGCGGCGTACTCGGCATCGGCGTCCCGCAGGCCACCGCGATCGCCGACGTGGCCGCCGCCCGCTCCCAGCACATGCTCGAGACGGGCGACTACTGCCGCGTGATCGCCGACGGCGGGATGCGCACCGGCGGCGACATCGCGAAGGCGATCGCCTGCGGCGCGGACGCGGTGATGGTCGGCTCCCCGCTGGCGCGCGCCTACGAGGCGCCGGGCCACGGCTTCCACTGGGGCATGGCTACCTTCCACCCGTCGCTGCCGCGCGGCGCCCGCGTGGCGACCACCCAGAACGGCTCGCTCGAGGAGATCGTCGTGGGCCCGGCGCGCGAGAACGACGGCACGTTCAACCTGATGGGCGGCCTGCGCACCTCGATGGCGACGTGCGGCTACCAGGACATCGCGGAGTTCAACCGGGCCGAGCTGATGGTTGCCCCGGCGCTCCAGACCGAGGGCAAGGCGCTGCAGCGCGACCAGGCGATCGGCATGGGAGCGCGCGGCGGCGGGGTGCCCGCGCTGGTCGGCGAGTGAGGCGGTCGCCGTGAGCCGGGCGGGGCCCACGGAGGTCATCTCGGAGGGCCCCGGCTCGTCGCTGCCGGCCGAGCAGGGCGTCGAGGAGCTCGCGCTCGAGCGCTCGGTCGCGGCCGACGAGGTCGTCGTCCTGGACTACGGCGGGCAGTACTCGCAGCTGATCGCCCGCCGCGTGCGCGAGTGCGGCGTCTTCTCCGAGCTGCTGCCCCACCACGTCGGGGTGGACGAGGTCCGGCGGCGGCGCCCCAAGGGCTTGATCCTCAGCGGCGGGCCGGCCTCGGTCTACGCGCCGGGAGCGCCGCGGCTGGATCCGGAGCTGCTGGAGCTCGGGATTCCCGTGCTGGGCATCTGCTACGGGATGCAGGCGCTCGTGCTGACGCTCGGCGGGCGCGTCGAGGGCGCCGAGGTGGGGGAGTTCGGCCGCTCGCGGCTGACGGTCGCGGACACGGGCCGGCTGCTGGCCGGCACGCCCGCGGACCAGTCGTGCTGGATGTCGCACCGCGACACGGTCTACGAGGCGCCGCCGGGGTTCGCCGCGCTGGCCAGCTCGACCGGGTCGCCGGTCGCCGCGGTGGAGGACCCGGAGCGCGGGCTCTACGGCATCCAGTTCCATCCCGAGGTCGTGCACACCCCGTACGGGCAGCAGGTCCTGACGACGTTCCTCGACGACATCTGCGGCTGCGAGCGCACGTGGACCGCCGCCTCGATCATCGACGAGCAGGTGGCGGCCATCCGCGAGCAGGTGGGCGGCGGACGGGTCATCTGCGGGCTGTCGGGCGGCGTGGACTCGAGCGTCGCGGCGCTGCTCGTGCACCGCGCGGTGGGCGATCAGCTGACGTGCGTGTTCGTCGACCACGGGCTGATGCGCAAGAACGAGGGCGAGCAGGTGATCTCCGCCTTCCGCGACCACTTCAAGGTGCCGCTGGTAGCGGTCGACGCCGAGGACCGGTTTCTGCGGCGGCTGGCGGGCCTGAGCGAGCCGGAAGCCAAGCGCAAGGCGATCGGCGCCGAGTTCATCCGCGTCTTCGAGGAGGAGGCCGCGCGGATCGGGGACGCGAAGTACCTCGTGCAGGGGACGCTGTACTCGGACGTCATCGAGTCCGGCGGCGGCACCGGCGCGGCGACCATCAAGTCCCATCACAACGTCGGCGGGCTCCCCGACGACCTCGAGTTCGACCTCGTGGAGCCGCTGCGGGCGCTGTTCAAGGACGAGGTGCGCACCGTGGGGGCGGAGCTCGGGCTGCCCGAGCGGCTCGTCTGGCGCCAGCCGTTCCCCGGCCCCGGCCTCGCGATCCGCATCGTCGGCGGCGAGGCGACGAAGGAGCGCCTGGACACCCTGCGCAACGCCGACGCGATCCTGCAGGACGAGATCCGCAGGGCCGGCCTCTACCGCGAGCTGTGGCAGTCCTTCTGCGTGCTGCCGGACATCCGGACCGTCGGCGTGCAGGGCGACGAGCGCACCTACGGCTACCTGGTCGCGATCCGCGCGGTCACGTCCGACGACGCGATGACCGCCGACTGGGCGCGGCTGCCCTACGACCTGCTCGAGCAGATCGCCTCGCGCATGATCAACGAGATCCGCGAGGTCAACCGCGTCGTGCTCGACATCACGAGCAAGCCCCCGGGCACGATCGAGTGGGAGTAGGCCCCGAGGAGCCCGCGGCGCCCGCGGAGCCCGGTTCGCCCGATCGCCGCTCGGCGAGCCAGCGCCGCATCGACCGGCCGATCCCCGAGCCGCTCAGCACCCGCCAGCTCGCCGTCGCCGGCGCCTTCGTCGGCATCCTGTACGCCGCCGGCATGATCGGTCGCGGCGAGGTCGTGCCCGGGGTGGTCGGCGGGGTCCTCGCCGGGATCCTCATGTTCCTCGTCCTGCGCGAGGTCGGCAACCGCCAGCGGCGCCGGATCGCCGCGCGCGAGCGGCGGCGGCGGCCGAAGGCCTCCTAGCGGTTGTGCCGCGGTACGGCGACTGCGGTCCGGTAGGCGGCCTGGCGGCCCTGCGGGGGTGCCGGCGTCGACCGCGGCCGGGTAAGGGAGGAGGTCGCTCCGTTGTCCGAGAATAGGTGCTGTGCCGCTGCGCGCGTACAACGTCGTGCGGGGCGCGCTGGCGCCGTGGCTCCCGACGTTGACCCCGACTATCGCGGTCAACGTCGCGCGGCGCGCGCCGGTGAGCGTGGCTCCCGACGTTGACCCCGACTATCGCGGTCAACGTCGCGCGGGGCGCGCCGGCGGGACTCCTCCGGACGTTGACCGCAGCACCACCACGGCCGAACCTCGCCGCCGGGCTCCCGTGCCTCCGTACATGCGCCGTTCCAGCGCACGACACTGGAAGGCGCACGAGAGTGCGCCGCCCGGCTGGCGCCCCGCCGCCCGGCTGTCGCCCCGCCGACCGGCTGTCGCCCCGCCGACCGGCTGTCGCCCCGCCGCACCATGAGCGGCCGGCCCTACGACTGCCGATCCCAGGCCAGCAGCTCGGGCAGCGGGTCGAAGGCGGAGCCGCCGCTGTACCACCCGGGCCGCTTCCACATCTCGAAGTGGAGGTGGCAGCCGCTCGTGTTGCCCGTGTCCCCGACGTAACCGATCAGCTGGCCGGTCCGGACCCGCTCGCCCTTGGAGACCAGGGCGGCGGAGGCGAGGTGCATGTAGGAGTAGTCCACGCCGGTCTGCTCGCCGTCGATCACCAGGTAGTACCCGGCGCGCGAGTGGTACTGCTTGAACTTCACGAGCCCGCCGCGGGCGGCCACCATCGGGGTGCCGCACGCGGCGAAGACGTCCTGGCCCTGGTGCCCGCGGCCGCCGCCGAATCTGGCCGCGTACTCGCCGTAGCTGTGCGGGCCGCGCACGGGGAACTGGTGGCGGAGGAAGACGAACTCGGATGGATCGCGCTCCGCGCTTGGCACCGGAGGCCCGGCCTGGGCGCTCGTCGCCCGCAGCGCCCCGCCCTCGTCGGCCGCGGTCACGCGGAACGCGTAGCGCCCAGCCCTCTGGACGCGGCCTCCGGCGACGCCGTTCCACTGGACGACCTGCGGCGTCTCGGGCTGCACGACGCCGGGCGCCCAGCTCGCGATCACGGCCTCGTCGGCCTGGCGCACGAGCTCCACGCGCACGTCGACCGGGCGGTCGTCGTGGACGACGTAGGAGACGCGCATCGGGCGCAGCGCGTCGAAGTAGGCCTTGGGCGCCTGCACGTCGACGTCGATCGACGGGCCGCCGGCCGCCGTCGCGGGGATCGCGGGCTCCACCGAGAGCGGCACCGGCGCCGGGGCGGACGCGACGCCGTCGCGGTCGAGCACGGTCACCGGGCCGGTCGCGGCGCCGAGCGGCACGCGCACGTCCACGAACGTCCTGCGGCGCCTGGCGGGCGCGGATGCGACGTCGTCGGCCTCGCCGGGCGCGCCGCCGAAGCCGACCTCGGCGGTGCGCCGCAGCCCGCGCCCGCGGACGCGCAGCAGCGCCCCCGGCCGGACCGCGCCGCCCTCGGCGCAGCCGCTCACGCACGCCAGCCGGGCCAGCCGCGCCTTCGAGCGGACCGGCGGAAGCGCCGGCGCCGAGCGCGGGGCCGGGGTCGGCGCCGAGCGCGGGGCTGGGGCCGGCGCCGAGCGCGGGGCTGGGACCGGCGTCGCCTCGGGCCCCGCGCCGCCCGTGCCCTGGGCTCCGGCGGAGGCAGGTACCACGGCGACTACGAGCGCCGCGCCGGCGAGCGCGGAGCGGACGAGGACGGCGCGGGCGACCACGGCACGGGCCGGCACGGATGCCGACTTCGCCACGACCGCCTCCGACCCCTTCCCGCCGCGCCGGAACGCGGCGGACCCGCGGGCACCCGCCAATGCTGCTCCTCGTCGTGTGGCGGCCTACGGGGTTAGCTGACGGGCTCGCGCAGCGTGCGCTACCTGGCGGCAATGCCAGGATTCGCCCCAAACACCGGTTCCCCCGCTCCACCCGTCCCGGATGGACTCGGCCGTGCTTGAACGCGCGGAAGTATATGCACGGCGGTCGGACGGCGGCCGGGCGGGCGGGAATGACATCTGGCTATCATGGTCCGCCGCCGCGCCGCTGACGCGTGGCGTTTCCATGCCGATGAAGACTTACGTCGCCACCCCAACCGACCGCGAGCGCAACTGGCTGCTCGTCGACGCCGAGGGCCAGACCCTCGGGCGGCTCGCCACCCAGATCGCCGACGCGCTGCGCGGCAAGCGCAAGCCCGCGTACACGCCGCACGTGGACACGGGGGACTTCGTCGTGGTCGTCAACGCCGAGAAGATCTCGGTGACCGGCTCCAAGCGGCAGGAGAAGTTGTACTACCGCCATTCGGGCTACCCGGGCGGTCTGAAGTCGCGCACGCTCAACGACATGCTCGAGCGCCGGCCCGAAGAGGTCATCCGCCTCGCGGTGAAGGGCATGCTGCCCAGGAACCGCCTCGCGCGCAAGCAGCTGACCAAGCTCAAGGTCTATGCGGGTCCCGACCACCCGCATACCGCCCAGCAGCCGAAGCCGCTCGAGCTCAAGACCAGCTAGGAGCCACATGGCCGAGGACGACAAGCAGGGCGAAGTCAACGAGCCCGAAGAAGTGGCTGCCGAGGGCAGCGTGGGCGAGCAGAAGCCGCCGACCGAGCGCCAGCTGGACCGCGAGCAGGCGATCGTCGACGAGCCCGTCGCGGAGTCCGAGCAGCGTCTCGCCGAGTCCACCGACGTCGTGGCATCCACCCCGCAGGCCGCCGCCGAGGGCGACGAGGACGACGACGAGGAGCCCACTCCGCGCGTCAAGCCCGCGATCCCCGGCATGGACCTGGAGGTCGACATCGTCCGCGAGGGCGAGGACGCCCTGCGCGGCGGGGACGGCTACGAATACGACGAGGAGACGGGCGAGCTCGTCTCCAGCGACGACGAGGACC
>Ga0183260_10003029_pt1 | contig 13647 bp, 10 predicted proteins | sample AntDrymUQ4972206_2_FD_129768 | JGI IMG/M metagenome (GOLD analysis project Ga0183260, IMG submission 129768) | Polar desert sand microbial communities from Dry Valleys, Antarctica - metaG UQ497 (22.06) (version 2) (version 2) | ecosystem: Environmental > Terrestrial > Soil > Desert | place... | reverse complement strand
GAGATCCAGCGCTACGCCCTCGACCTGCGCTCGATGACCGGCGGTCGCGGGACGTTCGAGAGCGTCCATGACCACTACGACGTCCTGCCGGCCCACCTCACCGAGCAGGTCAAGCGGGAGGCCAGCGCCAGCGGCGCCCGCCACCACTGAAACGGTCGGCGCTGCTCGGAAACGAGCCGGGCGCCGGCGAGACACCGGGACGGCGATCAGCGGCAGTACGTTGGCGGGCCGTGCCCGCCGCCGCCTTCCCTAACGCGCGAGGCCACGCCTCACGACTGGCGACGGCGTTCGTCATCGGCTTCGTCACGCTGACGCTGGAGATCGCCTACACGCGCATCGTCTCGTTCAAGCTCTTCTACTACTACACCTACTTCGTCATCGGCCTGGCCCTCCTCGGGCTCGGCGCGTCGAGCGCGGTGGTGGCGCTGTCGGGCCGGCTGCGGGCGATGGACACGCTGACGCTGGCCCGCCGCGTCGGGCCGATCGCCGCCGTTGCCGGCCTCGTCGGCTACGTCTTGGCCGCCCGCCTGCCCACCGACGTCAACTTGATCTGGGCCGGCACGCTCGGCGAAGCCGTCGGCCAGATCGCCCGCCTCTTCGTGCTGGCGCTGGCGCTCACGGCGGTCTTCTTCTCGGCCGGGCTGATCATGGCCTCGCTGTTCGTCGCCGAGGCGTCCGACGTGCGGCGGCTGTACTTCTGGGACCTCACCGGGGCCGCCCTCGGGTGCCTCGTGGCCGTGCCGCTGCAGGCCACGATCGGTCCGCCGGCGATGATCCTCACCGCCCTCGTCCTCCTCGCCGGCCTCGGGCTGCTCGGGAGCTGGGCCACCGGCCGGGGCCTCGTCACCGGCGCGCTCGCCGTCGTGCTCGTCGCCGCCGGCGCGCTCGCCGCCGAGCAGCTCAAGGTACGCACCGATGCCACGAAGACGCTCAAGGACGGCGACACCATCGCCGGCGGCGACTGGGGGGCCGTGTTCCGCGTCGACGCCGTCGACCTCGGCAATCTCGGCGGCACCGGCGAGCACCACATCCTCCACCACGACGGGCTGTGGGGCTCGGCGATCTGGCGCTACGACGGGACGCCGGCCACGACCGAGCGGTTCGAGACCGACAGCCGCCAGATCCCGTTCGCGGCCGTCGAAGAGGATCCCAACCTGCTGATCATCGGCGCCGCCGGGGGCAACGAGATCCAGGCCGCCCTGACGTACGGCGTCGGCCACGTCGATGCCGTCGAGCTCAACCCGATCACCGTGGAGCTGCTGCGCGGGCCGTTCGCCGACTACGCCGGCGACATCACCGAGCACCCCGACGTCAATTACGTGCAGGGTGACGGCCGCACGTTCCTCGCCCGCAGTGACGACCAGTACGACCTCATCTGGTTCGTCGCCCCCGACAGCTACGCCGCCGGCAACGCCGCCACGTCGGGCGCCTTCGTGCTGTCGGAGAGCTACCTGTACACCGAGGAGATGATCGACACCGCCTTCGAGCACCTCGCTCCGGGCGGCGCCATCGTGGCCCAGTTCGGCGACTTCGACTTCGACAGCCGCCCGACGCGCACGGCCCGCTATCTCGTCACGGCCCGGGCCGCGCTCGACGATGAGGTCGAGGACTTCAGCGCCCACACGGCCCTGATCGTCGAGCGCAGCGAGCTGGAGGTCGGGCGAGCGACGACGATCCTGTTGGCGCGCCAGCCGATCACCCCGGCAACCAACGAGCGCGTCGCCGCCGCCGTGGCCGAGGTGCCCAACGCCCGGATCCTTCATGAACCGGGCGGGGCTGTCGAGGAAGGCCTCACGACGGAGCTGATCGTCGACAGCGACCAGGAGGTCGCCGCGCTCGTCGACGGCTACGACTACGACATCTCGGCCATCGACGACGAGCGGCCGTTCTTCTGGCACTTCACACCGTTCTCGTCCGTGCTGACGAACTGGGAGCGCAGCTACGAGGACTCCGAGATCGCGATCGGCGAGCGCCTGCTGCTTGTGTTGCTGGCTGTCGCCACGATCGTGGCGGCCGTGCTGTTGTGGCTGCCGTTCGCGCTGACCCGCCGCCGTGACACCGGCCGTGCCCCGCCGCCACACCGCGGGCGCTTCTTCGTCTACTTCGCCGCGCTCGGGCTCGGGTTCATGCTCGTCGAGATCAGCATGATCCAGCGGTTCGCACTGCTGCTCGGGTTCCCGACGCTGTCGCTGTCGGTGTCGCTGTTCACGCTGCTCCTGGCCACGGCCGCCGGGGCGCGGTGGTCGGCGTCGACCCGGCGGGTGGCCGGCCTGCTTGGAGTGACCGGTGCGCTCGTCGTGCTGACCGTCGTGTACTTGCTCGTCGCGGCGCCGATCACCGACGTCGCGCTGGCCTGGCCGCAGTGGGCCCGCATGGCCGTCGTGTTCGTGCTGCTCTTCCCCGTCGGCCTGCTGCTGGGCGTGTTCCTGCCCACCGGCATGAACGCCATCGTCGAGGCCACCGACTCCGCCGGCGCCGGAGCCGACCGGGGCCGCCTCGTGGCGTGGGCGTGGGCCGTCAACGGATTCTTCTCGGTGCTCGGGGCGTCGCTGACGACGATGCTGTCGATGGCCTTCGGGTTCAACCGGGCCGTCCTCGCCGGCCTGGCGCTGTACCTCGTGGCCGCCGCCGTGCTCACGACCCGCCGGCCGGCGGCGGCGGCCGAGGCGACCGACGAGCCGGCCGTTGCGCCGCCGGTCAGTGCCGAGCGGCCGGTCGCGGCATCCGTCGCCGGCGCACCAGCCCCAGGTAGCTGACCACCACCAGCGCCGCGACGAGCGCCCGGGCCAGGCCGGTCAGGTCGCCGGGGTACACGACGTCGCGCAGGTACTGATCGATGAACCCGCCCTCGTAGGCGGCGCCGCCGGCCCGCCGCCGGAGCGCCTTCTCCAACGGCGTCAGCGGGCACGGGAACCCGACGGCGACGATGAACACGCCCCAAACCACGACTGGGACGTGTAACCACACGAGCGCCGGCCAGCGCCAGGCTAGGAAGCCCCCGACGACGAGAAACGCGATGAACGCCAGGTGCACGGCGACGACGGCACCGGCCAGCCATCCGTACACCAGGGCCGCACCTCCTCTCGGCGCCTCCAGTCTGCCCGGGCACGGAGCCGCGAACTGCGCACCCGAGTGTCCTCGGAGACCACGGGGTCACGGGGACCACGGGGTCACCGAGGACACTCGCGTCGGCTTCGACACTCGGTTGAGTCGACGGCGGGCCGGCCAGCGTGATCAGCGGTGAGCGAGGTCCTCGAGGATCGGGACCGACGCCGCCACGTCGGGCAGGGCGGCGATGTCAGCGGCGACGCCGGCCGCGGAGGCTGCGTAGCGGGGGTTGGCGAGGACGTCCGCCACGGCGTCCGGAATCGCCGGCACCGCGGCCGGGCCACCCTCGAGGTGGATGCCGGCGCCGATGGCGGCGACACGTTCGGCGTTGACGGTCTGGTCGAACGCAAAGAGGGGCAGGACCACCTGCGGCCGGCCGGCCGCAAGGGCGAGCATCGTCGTGCCGAAGCCACCGTGGCCGACCACGGCCGCGGCGTGATGCATCACGTCGGTCTGCGGCCACCACCGCTCGACGTGGGCGTTGGCCGGCACGCGTTCCGGCGGGACCACGCCGTCGTCGCCGTCACCCGTCGTCATCAGCACGCGCACCGCTGCGGAGGCGAGCACGTCGAGGGTTGCGGCGTAGAGCGGGACGAACGGCGGGAGCGTGCCGGCGACAGATCCGTACGTGACGTACACGAGAGGGTGATCCTGGTCACCCCACGACGGCGGCAGCGAGCCCCCGCCGGTGGCCAGCGTGCGGTCGCGGAATCGCCAGAACCTGCCGGACTCCCCGCCGTCGCCGGTCGGGGACCCACCACCGTCGCCGTCGAGCTCAGCGGGCACACTCGTGAACCCGGGCGAGCTGATCATCGCCGCCATCGCCCCATCCTCGGGCAGCCCGGCGAGCACGCTCAGCTCGGCCAGTGGCTCGGCGACCAGCCCCATGAGGTAACGACTCATCGAACCGATACCGATCGAGACCTGCACGTGCGGCACCCCGGCCGCTTCGGCGGCCGCCAATGAGCCGAACTCGCACGATTCGCGCAGGACGACGTCGGGTCGCCACTCCTCGACCAGCGCGCGCAGCGCCGGGAGCGCCGCCTGGGCGTCGAGCCGGCCGAAGATCTCGGTCACGACGACGCGGTCGGCCTCACCGGGCGGCAGCTCCGGCAAGCGTCCGAAGATCGGCCCCATCACGTCGGGCGGCACGTCCGGAAACCGCGCGTGCTCGAAGCCGGCGCGGGTGACCGCGCTGGCGAACGATGCCGGTGCGGCGACTCGGACATCGTGGCCCGCGTCGCGGCACGCCGCTGCGAACGGCACGAGTGGACCGAAGTGTCCCGAGCCGGCCGTGGTCGAGACGAGCACCCGCATGAACCCATCGTCGCGCACCATCGGCGCCCAGTGCCCCGCCGTTCGTCGTCGCCCGCGCATCGGTACCCTCGACGGCCTCATGGCCCACGAGTTCATCTATACGTCCCACAAGCTGACGCGCTTCTATCCGCCGGACCGCACGGTCCTGGAGAACATCTCGCTGTCGTTCTATCCGGGCGCCAAGATCGGCGTGATCGGCGCCAACGGGGCCGGCAAGTCGTCGCTGCTCAAGATCATGGCCGGCCTGGACGACGGCTACTCGGGCACGGCCCGGCTGACGCCTGGGTTCAGCGTCGGCTACCTGGCCCAGGAGCCGCAGCTCGATCCGGCCAAGGACGTGCGCGCCAACGTCATGGACGGCGTCACCGCCGTGCAGTCGATCATCGATCGTTACAACGAGGTCATGGCGATGTGGGCCGAGCCCGACGCCGACTACGACAAGATCGGTGCCGAACAGGCGGCCCTGGAGGACAAGATCGCGGCGGCGGACGCCTGGAGCTTGGACCGCAACGTCGAGATCGCCATGGACGCGCTGCGCTGCCCGCCCGACGACGCCGACGTCACCACGCTGTCGGGCGGCGAGCGCCGCCGCGTCGCCCTCTGCCGTCTGCTGCTCAGCCGGCCTGACCTGCTGCTGCTCGACGAGCCGACGAACCACCTCGACGCCGAGTCCGTCGACTGGCTGGAGCAGTTCCTCGGCGCGTACGCGGGGACCGTGGTCGCGATCACCCACGATCGCTACTTCCTCGACAATGTGGCCAAGTGGATCCTCGAGCTCGACCGCGGCCGCGGCTTCCCGTTCGAGGGCAACTACTCGTCGTGGCTGGAGCAGAAGCAGGAGCGCCTCGCTCGCGAGGAGCGCTCCAACGTGGCCCGCCAGCGCACCCTCGAGCGCGAGCTGGAGTGGGTCCGGATGGCGCCCAAGGCCCGCCAGGCCAAGGGCAAGGCCCGCCTCGCCGCCTACGACAAGCTGCAAGCCGAGGCCGAGGCGATCCGCGGCGAGGACCAGCGCCTGGAGATCGCCATCCCGCCCGGCCCTCGCCTCGGCGACACCGTGATCGAGGTCCAGGGGCTGCGCAAGGGCTTCGGCGACCGGCTGCTGATCGAAGACCTCTCGTTCTCGATGCCGAAGGCCGGGATCGTCGGCATCATCGGACCCAACGGCGCCGGCAAGACGACGCTGTTCAAGATGCTGACCGGCCAGGAGCCCGTCGACGCCGGCGCGATCACGATCGGCGACACCGTCAACCTGAGCTACGTCGACCAGTCACGCGACTCCCTCGCCGCCGACGCCACCGTCTACGAGGAGATCACCGGCGGCGTCGACCACCTCAAGGTTGGCAACCGCGAGATCCACGGACGGGCCTACGTCGCCAGCTTCAACTTCAAGGGGGCCGACCAGCAGAAGCGCGTCGGCGACCTCTCCGGCGGCGAACGCAACCGCGTCCACCTGGCCAAGGTGCTGAAGGCCGGCGGCAACGTGCTGCTGCTCGACGAGCCGACCAACGACCTCGACGTCGACACGCTGCGGGCGTTGGAGGCCGGCCTCGAGTCGTTCCCCGGCTGCGCCGTCGTGATCAGCCACGACCGCTGGTTCCTCGACCGCATCGCCACCCACGTCCTGGCCTTCGAAGGCGACAGCCAGGTCCGCTGGTTCGAAGGCAACTTCTCCGAGTACGAGGAATGGCGCCACAAGGAGCTCGGCACCGCCGCCGACCAGCCGCACAGGATCAAGTACAAGAAGCTGGCGTAGCGCGGGCGCGGCCCGTCGTCTCCGACGGCCGAAGGCGCCCTCCCGGCGTTCACCAGGCCCCCGAACGCCGGCTCGGCAGCCGTTCCCGAGGCGGGAGAGCGAACCGCCGCCCCGTCGTTCGGTGCGTCCTCTCGACCGCCGCAAGCTCCAGCCCTCGACCGCTTCGAACGCCGGATCAGTTGCTCGACCCGTCGTCCGGGGCCGTCTCGACCGTCGTCGTTCGGTGCGCGCCGAACTCGTGGTGGCGGACTCCGCTCACGGCTCCCGACCGCAGGCTGGGGTGCGACCAACCGTCCGAGAGGGTTGTCGGTTGTCGCCTAACGTCGGCGTCGGTTGCCGCGCCCGAATGGTTCCGCCGATTCGGCGACACCCGGGCGTGTCGTTCACGCCACCTGCAGGGCTCGTTGATCTGTTGCGATCGTCAAGCCCAGGCTCCCCGTCCGAGCCGATGACCGGAGGCGCGGACGACTTGCTCATGTGGACCTACGTTGAGAATGGCGAGGAGGTCATCTCATCGGAGTCGCCCGCCGTCAACGCGGCCGAACGGATGCCGGACGTGGCCACCCTGTTCCGAGCGCTGGAGCTACCCGGTGAGCCCTCGGACTACCACTACGCGTTGACCGCGGCGCAGGGCGCCGTCATGGATCGGCGTGACCGGCACCAGTCCGACTTCACAGCAGTTATCAATGAACCAACTGCGCGGCCCGTCGCCGCTGTGGGGAGCGACGAAGAGACATCCCCTGGGTAGCGGGCCATCGCAGGCTTAACCGTGGCGGCAGAATGCCTCCCGTGAGCTACCCGGACCTGCCTCACGTCCCGGAGTTGCCGCACCATCGGCTGAGCGAGCTGACCGTTCAGCAGATCCTCGACCAGGCCGGCGGCGCACTGCACGCTGCGGAGCATGCAGTGCACCAGCTGGAGCATGGAGCGCCAGTAGTGATCCAGCTCGCCCTGATCCGGTATGTGGTCATCGAATGCAGGCGCTCCACCTTCCTGCTCCAGAAGTTGTCGAGCAAGATCGATCGCTTCGACGGCTGGTATGCGACCCGCCGAGCCGCACTCAGCGCCGATCCGCTGATGGCCTACTTCAAACGGCTGCGGAATCAGATCGAGAAACAGGGTCTGCCGGGACAGATGGCGGAGTTGGTGGACATCGAGTCGGGCAGAACGATCGCGGATGTTGCGTGCGGCGAGGACCGTCACGGAATCTGGGTCGCAGGCGCGATGCGCCGGGACGTGCCGTCTGAACCGGGCGAGGTCCCGGACGCGTCCGAGAAGATGGCGCTACGCAACTTCCGGCTGCCTGATCCCCCTCCCGCTCATCGTGGGCAACCCATCACTGACTTCCGCTTCGTCGCACTCGCCGGCGACGCCATCGCGTTCCTCTGGCAGGAGGTCATCCGGCCAGCAGAGAAGGAGTTCGGCTCGGGAGTGCCATAGCGAAGGCGGCCCCGTCCGGTGAGCTACCTCACCTGCCTGGGCGTTTGACTCCCGGCCGACACCCCAGCTGCACCGTGCACTCTCGCACGGACACGCTCGCCTGCGAACTCTGAAGTGGTCCAGAGTGCGTCTCCGACGGGGCGCTCGGCGTCCAGTCGGCAGCCGACGTCTGCACACGTCCGGCCGGCTGTCGGACTGATCGGGCGGCAGCGCACGTACCGTGCCCGCCGTGGAGACGAGGTTCAACTCGTCCGAGGAAGCTCAGCAAGCCTTCGATGACTGGTTGCTGCGCCATTTGCCGTCCAAGGTTCAGGTCGAGCTCGCTGCTTTCGAGGCGCAGCACCTGGACGGTTTCATGGACGAATACGGGCGCGCCGTCGACCAGTTGCACGTGCCCTTCGACGAGCTGGTCGCGCTGGTCGACCAGGTGAACTTCGTCGACAAGTCCGCCTGGCCTCAGCACCGCGCGGTCCAGTTCATCCTGCTGGCCGAGAACCTCAAGACGTTCCACTCGGCCATCGACCGGCTGACTAAGGGCTCGTATCAGGACGCTATGACTCTGACTCGCACGATCTACGAAGCCTTCCTCCGGATCGTGCACGTGTCGGTCTACCGAGACCATCCGTGGGGTGCGGTCAGCAACAGGTCGCTCGTTGGTGAGCCCAAGTTCAACGCGACCGGACTCGTCGCCGATGTGCTGAGGCTCGACTGGCGTAAGTACGGGCTGCTTTCTCCCTTCACCCACTCGAACACGTTCGAGGTCCAGCTCGCCCTTCGCAAGATCGAGACCCGAGAGGGGGAGCCCGAGCGGTTCGGACTGGCCTACGAGGACAACGTTGCGCTCGTCGAGGTGGTGTTGCCGATCCTGCAGTTCCTGACCTACGTGTACCTGCGGTTCGTCCGAGAGGTGCTGATCGGGTCGGCCCAGGTTCGAGACACGGCCCAACTGGTCCAAGTGGAGGAGGCGCTCGGGTGGGCGCGGTTCGTTATCGCCGGCCTGCCCAAGGACTACTGGCGCCAGGTGCTCGACGACACCAACTACCTGTTCAACGTCCTCGAGACCGCGGACGCCGGGGGCGACGGGAAGCGCCCCGCAAGCAGCGCCCTGTGGTCCCTCCCAAGTCGTCGAAGGAGTAGTGGCTCAGCTGACGGTGGCGCCAAGTCGCAGGAGCCAGCTGCGTCCGCGTCAGCGCTACAGGGCGTCGTAGCCGGGTACCTGGAGCGGGTCGGTGTCGAGATACACCTTGGCCTCGGGGGCGCCGTTGAGCTTGCCGTGCGACCAACGGACCTCCACGTGCCCGGCAACCACGACGTCGGCGCCCGTGTTGCGCTCCGTGACCAAGACACGCCAGTCGACCGACGGTTGACCGCGCGACCCAGGCGTCACGTCGAAAGCGCTGATCATGTGGCGGCGCTGGAAGTCCCATGGCGTGTCGATCCGGTAACGCAGCGCGGAACCGTCGTGGCGTGCGCCGAGCACGAAGTACGGTGCCGCCTGCATGCGCAGCAGCCGCCAGTAGAGCTCGCTGCGAGCCGCTGCGCTGTTGAGTCGCAGGCGCCAACGTCGCGCTGTCTGCTGCGACACCGCCTCGACGAACGCGGTGTAGTCCGGCGACATCGTCACGATCGGCGAGAGCTCGAGTGCCCCCCTGATCAGCTGACGCTGTTGCTTACTCGTCGTGGATGGCGTGATCGTCGCGGCGAGACCGACGCTGGCCAGCACGGGCTGCCACACGGCACGAAACGCGTCGGGGGCGACGAGCTCGAACCAATCGGCGCGACCGACCGGGCCGCTCGGTGCAAGGTGGTGGTCGAACAGGGCAACGGGACCTGCGTTGTGCAGGATGCGTGACCCGTACTTGCAGGAGATCAGGTAGACGCCGTCGATGCGCAGATCGGCCGGGATCGTCTCGATTGTCTTGCTGGCCGGCTTGTGGTGACCCTTCCACTCCAAGGTCCAGGGCGGGCGCCCGCGCAAGCCGAGCGACGAGCGGGCGAACGCGCTGCCATTGTCCCAGGCGGTGCTGAACTCCGAAGCGAATCGTCCGCTCGTCCACGCAACGTCGAGGCGGTCGAAGACCGGCTCGTCGACGTGGGTGATGTGGCGAGGCCGCACCTCGAGGGCACGTCGGACGTCTTGGTAGCCGAGCATGGCGAGACCTGTGACGATCTCGGTGATCTCGGTTCGGACGTCGGGCACGTCGCGGTCTAGCCCTGCCGGAACAATGGAGTCATCTGAACCCGCCCACCGAACTCCTCGTCGGGGTAGTCGCGTTCCTCGTGGATTTCCAGACCGAACGGGAAGATGTCGAGCACCTCGCCCGTGGCGGTCATCCAACCGACGACCGCATCGCTCCACCGTTCGTCGAGGATCGCCTCCCGCACCTCAGCGGCTGCGGAGTCGTCGGCGTGCGGCTTCCACTCGCCGATCCACTTCAGGGCGATGACCTTGTTCAAGGTCTCCTCGGAGTCGGCGAGCAAGGGCGCCTGTTCGGGATCACTGCGTCGCACCGCGTACGCGCCGATGGACTTGAGGACCATCACCGCGGGTTCTCGACCAGCTCGCTCTCGAGCCAGAAGCCGGGCAGCGGCGCCTGATCCGACGACTCGGCGTATCGCCTGAGCCGGTCGAGGCCGGCCGGGTCGTACAGCTCGATGGCGTCAAAGATAACCCCGGGGCCGATCGCGTGCAGCGCTCGGTCGCCCGGCGAGCCCGGTTTTGGCAGGTTGGAGGTGAGAACGAGCACGCCCTCGTCCCGGCGGTCTTGGCCGTCGCTCATCGCCTTGAGCACGTGGAGTCGACCGAGCAACTTCCACACGGTGTCGGTTCGCTGGAGCCCCGGGCGGCTCGTTGTGAACGCTCCTGAGACGTCGACCCACCATTGGCGAGCCGCGTCGGGGCTGGTCAGCAGGAAGTTGAACTCGATGATTCCCGAGGGGTGGCGGGCCTTGTCGTCGACGTTGTCGAACCCGGCCTCAAGCAGGCGGAGCTTGGCGATGTCCTGCGCCTTCTTGCCTTCGCGCACGGCGCGTGCTTGGAAATGCTCTTGGCGGTCCTCAGGGAGCAGCTGGGCAAGGAGTTCCTGCTGCTGAGGAGGCTCGGCGAGCTCAATGCGCCGGATCGTTGCATCACGTTTCGTCGCCCGCTCGAGCTCGGCGTCGAGGCGCCTCTGGGCGAGGTGCACGTACTTGTCATCGGTGTCATAGCCGACGCCGATCCGACCTGTTCGTGCTGCCGCCACCAGCGTGGTGCCCGAGCCGGCAAACGGATCGAGGACGAGGTCGCCCTTGTAGGTGTATAGGTCGATCAACCGGCGGGGCAGCTCGACTGGAAACGGAGCGGGGTGGCCGACCCGGGTCGCCGACTCGGCGTCGATGCGCCATACGTCACGGGTGACGTCCACGAACTCGTCGTTAGCCAGCGTGGACTCGTGGGGCAGATGTCGAAGGCGCCGTTCCTTCAAGCCCAAAGCCCGGGAGAACCGGCCCTTGGAAGCGATGATCACCCGCTCGGTCATGTCCCGCAGCACCGGGTTGGACGCCTTGGCGAACGAGCCCCACGCGCACGACCCCGACGACGTCGACGCCTTCTCCCAGATCACCTCACCGCGCAACAGCAGCCCCAGGTCGTCTTGCAAGATGCTGATGACGTCGGCGCTGAGGCTGCGGTACGGCTTGCGACCCAGGTTCGCGACGTTCACCGCGATCCGCCCGCCCGGCTCCAGCACCCGGACGCACTCGGTGAACACCGAGCGAAGCATGTCCAGGAACTCGAAGTAGGTGCCAGGGATCCGTGACGCCGAGTCGAACTCGCCCGTTACCGCCAGCTCGTACTCCTTGCCCACGAAGTACGGCGGCGAGGTGACGACCAGCGCCACGCTGGCGTCGGGCAGCTGATGCATGTCAGTGCTCGACCCATGGAACAGCCGGCCGCCGGCAAGATCCTCGATCAGGGCATCAGGGCGGTTGACCTGATCGACCTCGGACAGCACCGGCGGAGTGAACCGGGCGTAGAACGCACTCGCGTCGTGCCCCTCCCGGCGACCGACACCGAACGCCGAGGTATGCGTCCGATCGTCACGGGGCTCCATCTCGCTGATCCTATGCAGGGGGTGTCACAGCTGCCCGGCTTCTCCCTGGTGCGCCACTTGCGGCTGCACCTCGCCCTCGTTGAGGTCTTGGCGTGATGCTGTTGAACGCCGCCCTCCAGGTCCTTCGATGACCTCGCTGGCTTGGCTCGCAGCTGGGCGACGTCGTGCCCATGGCGCCGCGACGCCGGCTGCGTTCCACATCAGTCGAGTGAAACAGCCCCGTGCGCGAGACCTTCGTCGATGTAGGGCGCAACGAACGAACTGACCAGAGCGGGCGCGAGGTCGAGGAGGACGTTCCACTCCGCCTGCTGATCGTCTGCATGCGCGACGGCGAGGTAGGCAGCCCATCCGGCGAGCTCCTCGTCACGGGCGAGGAACGCAACTGCTCCTTGCCGTAGCAGCTCACCGCAGCTCGGGTCTTCAAAGACAAGCATGAACATCGACTGGCCGGTCGATCCTCGGTCGATGCCGTTCTCGTCGATGACCTCAAGAAGCGCAGCAAGCTCTTCGAGACTCCACCGCATCGTGCTGCAAACCTCGTCGCGAATGGCACGTGGTAGCAGCGTGTCCGGCGTCCAAAAGATGTCCGGGTGAGGAGTGCAATGGGCTAGCACGTTGACAGCGTGCGCACGGGCCACTGGGTCGAGGTTGGCAATCACCCGGCGGAGTGCGACCAGCGAGTGCGACGATCGAGACCCCAGCATCAGTGACTGCCACGCTGCCGCCGCTTGCTCGTCGACGTCGGTGCTGCCGATACCTCTCGGCACTCCGAACCGGAAGTCGGCTCGGAGCCGCACGGACCGAAGGAGCGACAGAGCATCTTCATCACCCGTGGGCAGCGGCTCGGTGACCGTGATCGTGGTCAGAGTGGGGTCCTGCTCGAGCGCGTCCGACGCATTTGCCCACCACATGGCGCCGGTGCCCGGGTCGTGCACAACCACGATGACCGGAGAGCTCGCGTACCTCCACAGCTCGCGATGGTCGCCGACGCCCACCGCTCCGCCAGTCGAACGCAGGTAGGAGACACCCGACTTGACCTGGACGGCGAAAACGTCTCCCGTCGGCCGTCCTTCGTCGTTTGTCACCTGAACGAAGCCATCGATGCCGATGTCTCGTTCCGTCGGGACTCGAACCATCGGCCATCGGCGTTCGACGCACCACGCGTCGAACGCTCCGATCCCTTCCTCGCCGATCCTCCACCGATCCGTGACGGGCACCTCGTCATTGTTGCTCGCTACTTCGCGCAACGTGGCAAGCAACCCGGACGGCACAAGCGACGTTCGCGAAGCGGGCACCAGGTCGGGCGCTACGGAACTGGCGGCGAAGGGCCGAACGCGCGGTTGCATTTCAACGTCGATTGTCAACCCGGAGGTCCCGATGGCCTGGGTTCGTCGGTGGGGTGTCGTGTCTGAGGTCGCCCGCGTCGTGGGGCCGATGTCGCGGCGTTCGATCGGCCCGGCGACGACCTCGACTACGGTTGACGACGCGAATGGTGGGTCGTCAACCTGCCCAGGCGGGTTACGCCGATCCGAAACTCGCGCAAAGCAGTGAGTGGCTTGTCCTCAACGTGCCGGTAGCAGCGACCGAACGCGCAAACCGAACATTCGCTGCCCCCTCAGCCGAGACGCGCCCGATCGGCATGTAGTTGCCGAGGGCTGGAGCTCGCACCCTCAGCGGCTGGCGCCGCGACAAGCGGGATCGTTGCCAGCGAACGTCGCGACCGAGCGATACTTATGCAGGGTGCGATGCCGCCTCGAACGGCCATTGACACACCTCGATTGGCTCTACCTGGCACTGGAGTGTCGAGTCAGCTCGACGTGAGCAGGCCGTGGCCACGAAGCGGCGATCTCGCCGTCGTTGACTACGTTGTGCCGCACGCCGAGGTTCGAAGGGGATCGTGATGGAGGTACGCGACTACACACAGTTCGACGCGACCGG
>Ga0183260_10003028_pt1 | contig 13651 bp, 12 predicted proteins | sample AntDrymUQ4972206_2_FD_129768 | JGI IMG/M metagenome (GOLD analysis project Ga0183260, IMG submission 129768) | Polar desert sand microbial communities from Dry Valleys, Antarctica - metaG UQ497 (22.06) (version 2) (version 2) | ecosystem: Environmental > Terrestrial > Soil > Desert | place... | reverse complement strand
TAGAACGAAGAAAAGCGCCCCGCCGAAGCGGAGCGCAGAAATGCAGCTATGCAGTTGAGCGGCTAGACGGGCTCGTCGCCCCCGCACCCGACCGGCTGGGCGGGTGCCTTCGGTCGTGTGAGCTTGGCGTCGCCCAGGAGGTCGATGGCTTGGCGAAGGTCTACCCATGCCGAGACTGCCTTGGCGCAGGCTTCGTGGAGATGCAGGCGGATGAGCTGGGCGGATTCGGAGTCGATGCGGCCATTGCGCTCGTCGGAGTAGAGCCTTTCAGCTATGAGGATCGACCAGGCCACGGTGTCCTCGGCCTCCTCGTGGGGCTCTCCGAGCAGTTCCTCGAGCGGGCGTTCCAGATAGCCGGTCTCGCCGTATTCGCGCGCGCCCTTTTCCAAGCGGCGAAAGACGGCGGCGGCGAACTCGTCGGCGTGGCCGATGAGGCCGGCGCGGCGGGAAACTTGGCGACACCACTCTGACTCCAGGGCGTGGTCTCTCATTCGTATCGCTTTCCGCCCGGAACCATCAGGCGACCGGGCACGTAGACGGCGGGGGCCAAATGAAAGTCGCCGTCCGAGTAGAGGTGGGCGATGATGAAGCCGTTGTGCCAGTCGGGGTCCACGGAGTGGCCCAGCCCATCGGCAATCTCGGCCATGCACCCGGCCTCCACCGCAACCCGCGTCGAGGTCGGCTCCTCGGGCTGCTGGTCGTGCTCGGTTCGCAGGGTCAAAGACATTCGGTGGGAGTGGCCGACGACCGTTGAGCGGCTGAGCTTGGTGAGCATCTTGTCGCCGGCGGTCTTGACGGTCGTGTAGCCGTGGCGGGCGGTGAGGTTGCGAGACAGCGCGACCTTCGTGGTGTCCCACTCGCCGTCGATGAGCTCGATGTTGAGCTTGTCTAGGTGAAGCAGCCGCCGCAGGTTGAGCGCGGGCACGTTATCTCCCGCCGCCGTGACGTTGTGAAGCGCCTTGGCGTTGTCGATCAGCGCATAGCCGAGGCGACAATCGTGGTTTCCCAGCAGCATCGTCCATTGCGTGTCGGGGGAGGCGTCGCGGTAGTCCATGAGCACCCTGAACCCAGCCTCCAGGCATTCGTTTACCGTGGCGGCGAATCCCTCGCGCTCCCGAAAGCGGCTGACGGTCGGGAAGTCGAGCAGGTCTCCGAGCAGGACGCCGCGGTCGGGCCTTTCGTCGCGCAGGTAGTCGCAGAACAAGCGGTGGAGCGTCTTATCGTGAAGCGGGCAGTGCTGGTCGCCCGCCAGCACCACGGTCTCGGGCTGCTTTCGCTTGCGCGCCTTCGGCTTAGGCGGCGGCTTCCACTTGCCCGGATCGGGTGCCGTTATCAGCAGTCGGCGGGGGATGAGGTCTAGGCGGAGCTGGTGGCGGGGCTCGGCGGGGTCGCCCCAGATGTTCGGCCGCGCCCGGATTATCTCCCACTCGTCGGGGTCGAGGCCGTAGTGGGTAAGCAACCCACTAGGGGTCCAGAGGTTCGAGGCGTTGGGGTCTGAGATCAGCGAGGCCGTGCCGTCGTCGTGCTCGACTATGCCCGGTGCCTCGACTTCGACGTTGCCGATGGCTGGGTGAAGCAGCTTGTCTACTTCCTCGACCCAGCCCTCGCTTCGCAGCCGCTTGTTGAAGGTGGACTCGATGAGCCCGAGGCGACTGGCTACCTTCGCCCGCGAGGGCTGGTGCTCGGTCTGCGCCACCTCACGCGCGGCGGCGAGCACGTCCTCTTTGGCGATGGTGAGCGGCTTAGGCGGCATGGCGCTTTCCCCGCCCTCCGAGAATCCACCCGCAGTCGCGGCACCACTGGCGCGGCTCGCCCGGCTTGAGGGCTATCTGCCACAGGTGCCCGCCCGTCCTGCCGTCAGGTCGGCGGCAGGTTTCGGCGGTGCCGGCCTTGCCGGGGTAGGGCTTCATGCCGGGGTCAGGCCCTTATTGAGCTCGGACCCGGTCCGGTGGGGCTTTTTGTGGTGGGGGCAGCCCGTATTTGTGCAGTAGACCTTTCCATCGCCCTTGCTTCGCGGGACGAAAAGATCGTGGGCGCAATGAGAGCAGCAGCCCTGGGGCGGGTTGAGCGCCCGGTACTTGGTCGTCAAGTATTGGGAATGCGCTCTACCACGATCCCGGTGATAACTGCGATGATCGCGGCGGTGGTGTCGGCGTCGAGGTTGAGGCCGACCTTGAGCGCGACCCAGATGACGACGGGCGTCACCAAGGCCGCGATTGCCTTGCGGTAGTTGCTCATATTCTTCCTCCTGTTTGGTTGCGTCGAACTAGGAACAAGCCACCCAGGGCTGGAGCCCCGACGAGGCATAGAGCGCGCCCGCGATTCGATGGTGCGCCATCTTGTCCGCCCAGTTATTCACCGGCCAGGGCTCGCCGTGGCCGAGTAGCTGATAGGCACCGCGGGCGTCTGAGGATGGGTTGTCGGCCGACCAACTGCCGCCGCTTTCTTTGAGCACGCACCAGTACGGGATCGCCCAGTACGTCCCGCCGCCGGGAAACGGCGCGACGAGCCGAAGCTCTCGGTACTGCTTGAACTGCGCTCGCTCACGCTTGACGATCTTCCGCATCTCCGCTCGAGCTGCATCTCCCTCCGCGCAGTGGCGGAAATGGCGCATCGTCTCGCGCTCTGAGCGCTTCACGGGGTTGGCGTGCTGCCACCTGCCGGGTGAATAGGCCCGCTTCGCCACTCGGGCGAAGTCGGCTACCGCGTGTAGGTGGTCATGCCCCTCGCACTGAATGAGGGTTGGGGGCTCCACGACTCCGGGCTCCCCTTCTTGTGCCGTTGCGCTCGCAACCCAAATCAGCAGGGCAATGAGCACGGGTATGTATGCGATCCGAGAGATGACTCCTTCGGGTCGGGTGCATGGATGGGCCAACGCCCACAAGGGGCTTGGCCCTGTCAGGTGGTGAGGCTTAGGGCAGGCTGCGCTTGATGCGCTTTGCCTTACGAAGAACGCGAGCGATCGGGTAGGAGGGGCCGGGGTCGTGGTGATTTCCGCCAACCGAGCCAAGCTGCGCGTGCGTGACGACGCCCTTGCGCGTTACGGAGGAGCCCGAAACCGCGCCGCGCTCGATCGGGATGCCGTACTTCTGCGACCAGCGAGCTATCCAGCGGGCGGTTTCCACCTGCTCGGGCTTTAGCCACACCGACTGCGAGGCGAAGCCAATCTGCTCGATGTTGAGGCTGACCGCGTTAAAGCCCGCGCAGGTCCATGCCTTCTCGTTGTCGGGCACGCAGCGCGCGGAGTTGCCATCAGCGTCGGTGACCACATGCGAGGACGCCTGGGCAGCCGGGTTGTTAAACCAGCCGACGATCGCCTGGAGATCAGCGTTGCCGGGGCGCTGATGGCTCTCGGTGCTGTGTAGGACGATCAGCACGGGCCTCACCCCCCCGCGTGTGGAGCGGTTCTGGACTTGGGCCGAAATGACGATGTTGGGTCGTAGCCTCATCAGTAGACGAAGGCGTGAGAATGGTTGTCGTGCAGCTGCTCAATCCCCGAGCCCTCGGCCATCGAGTAGGGCAGGCCGTTGTCGGCGCAAGCCGCGTTGTCGGGGCCAAACAGCTCCAAGAGGTCTCCCAGCGAGTAGCCGTTGATGCGGCCATAGCGCAAGTCGCGCTGGAAGTCGGTCATCCGCGCACCGGCGCAGTCAAAGCCGCGCGTCGGCACGTCCTCGTGGTGTGACCCCGTGCCCCAGTCGCGGGTTATCGAGGTGCAATAGCAGTCATAGGCGACCACGGCGACCGCGAGTAGGCGCTTGGCGTTGTCGGTGAGGTTGTGCCACTCGTGGCCGTTGGCCTGCCACGCCGCGGGCGTCGGGGACTGTTCCTGCTTGGCCTCGTGCAGCTTTCTCCGCAGCACGGTCTGGCGCTTGGCGCCCCACTTGACCTTCGAGACCAACTCGCCCAGGCGTTCCTTTCGATGATGGGCCTCGTCGTTTCGGCGGTCGGCCTTGCGGTGGTAGTCAGCGATGCGCGCCTTGAGCGCCTCGCGCTCGGCCTCGTCGGTTTCGAGATCAAGCACCAGCAGCAGCTCGCGGCGCTTTCGCTGGGCGAGCTGGGCGCCGTGATCGAGGTCGGCTATCTCGTCGCGCTGACGATCACGCGCCTCCCGGCGGTCGTTGAGGCGTTCGGCGTTCTTACGCAGCGCAGAGCGCAGGCGGTCAATCAGAGACATGAAACCTTTCGGTTAGGTAGTGGGCGTTACCGATAGCCGCCGGGGAGCCGTTCCGAAAGCCGGGTCAGCTCGTTCAAATAGCGGCGGCGGCGCTTACGCCTGACACGGCTCAGAAGCTGGCGGATCATGTGGTGGTCAGGACGTTGACGGCGACCACGATCAGCGTCAGAAAGATCGTGATTCCGAGGCCGGCCAGGGTCAACGTGAGGTTGGTCGTGCGGTCGGTCGCCTTGCGCTGAACGCCGACGCCCTCCTCCTGCCCGGTGCGCCGCTCGGAGTGGCCCTCGAGCCTGACGATGCGCTCCCCGAGGCCACTGGCGTTCCCGCCCAAGACCTCCATCGACTTCTCCACGATCTCGCGCATCGAGGCGATGTCGCCCTTCGTCGCATACTTGTCCTTGTCGCGCTCGCCGGCGCGGATCAGATCGTTGTGCTTCGCCGCCAACTCGGTCGAGGCCGAGAACGCCTTAGCGACCGCCAGTTCCGAGGCTTCATGGCGCTGGTCGGCAAGCTCCTTCGCGGCGACCAGGGCAGCGGACAACTGCCTGTCGCCCTGCTGCGCATTCTCGATCAACGAATTCCGAAGCGCCGATGCCGCCTTCTCGCGCTCCTGCTCGGCAACCCTGAGTGCTTCCTTTCCGGCCAGGAAGTGCGACTCGATCAGTTCCTTCGCCGAGTCGTCTACATGCTGAGAGAAACGTTCCTGCGCGTTGAGCGCGGCGTGGATCGCTCTGATCTGCTCGCCAATATGACGCTCAAGTGCCGTGTCCCCGGCGTCGATCCGCTCGGCCAGCGACTCACGCAGCGCCGATGCCGCCTTCTCGCGCTCGACTGAGGCAGCGGCGGTCGCGCGGTCGCGCTCGGCCAGCGCCGCATCGAAAAACTCCCTAATCGAAACCGCGCCCTGGGGCCACGGCTCCTGTTGCGGTCGGTTCAGAGATTCGTCTGTCACGGGAGCCTCTCCACGTTGGGTTCGTTGGGGTGAGTCATGGCGGGGTGATCGGGGTTTCGCTGACACCGACGACGACCGTGCCCTTGGCGTCGACCATCTCGACGGCCTCCTCGGGGGAGGTGGCCTCGACCTCTACCTGATGTGGCCGGCCCCCGATTGACGCGGCGACGAAGTAGGTGCGGTCGGCGCGGGCCTCGGATACGGAGGTCACCGTTACGCCGCGCTCGGTAAGGAACTCGGCCACGGCATCGCGTAGGGCGGGGCCGTCGTCGGTCTCGACCCGAAAGCTGAGGTCGTTGAGGCTCAAGCGATCCTTCCTTCGAGTACAACGTTTGCCCTCGCCAAGATCACATCGAGGCGATCTCCCGGCTGACCTATCGAAACCCGGTTGGCTCGCGCTGCGTTGTCATATGAAGTGCCGATAATGCGCCTCTCGGTTGTGTCGTTTGAGTCCTCGTTTACCACGCGGTCCCCGGCTCGGATAGCGGCCACGGGGTGTGAGTTTCCGGTCGAGTCGAGCACGTCGCCCCTGACCGTGACCTCGCCGCGCCAGTCGGTGCGGTTTCGCTCCGCCAAAATCAGTTGCCCGATGAGAAGCGCGCCGGCGGCCGACGTAACGCCCGCTGAGAACGATTCCCAATGGCGCTCCCCGCGAGTGTTGGTGGGGTTCGACGGGTCGGTGTCGAGTAGGGCCGTGGTCTCGGTGTCCGAGCCAGAACCGGGGGGGCCCACCGAATGGTCGGAGCCCGTCCCGTCGTCGTAGACGACCTTGATGCCGTTGAGCCGGCGTGAGGCGTCCGGGCCGGAGTCGTCTTCCTCCCCGCCTTCATCGAGGCGCATCCGCCAAACCCGCCCGTAGGCGCCGGGGGACTTAAGGAAGAACTCGCGATTGTCATAGACGCCCCAGTCGAGCGGCTGGTTTGTCGTGCCGCCGAGCATTACCAATGCCTCGATCATCTCCGTCGCGGTCGTGTCCTCTCGAAAGACGAGGTGAGGGACGGCGAAGCTGGTTGGCGCGATCGAACCACCCACGCCCGTCGAGTAGCTGAGCGAGGGGGCGAAGCGGCCGAGCAGGTGGGCGCAGACATCGGAGACCAATAGCCCTCGGCCCGTCGCAGGCGCTGCGACTGAGCCTTGAAGGGGGATGCCGTGAGTGCCGACGACCCCCAAGAGGGTCCAGGCCACGATTGCCTTGATCGCGTGAACGGTGTTGGCGTTGTAGTAGGCGATCACCGATGCAAACCGCTTATCGCCGCCGCTGGTCGTCAGGGTGCCGGCGCCAGGCCCAGCAGCACGCAGGTTCCCCGTGGCGTTCGGCGTCCCCGAGATCAGGTCGCTCACCGCCGCATAAACGACCCAGCTCCAGTTCGCGTCGGCCGAGTTGATGCCGCTGATCTTCCAGGCGTAGTCGACATACCCGATGCGGTTGCCCGCCCCCGCGTCGTAGACCGCCTCGGAAACGACGATCCGGCTGGTCGAGCCCTCGCCGGGGTCGAACAAACAACTGAGGGCCGGTTGCCCTGTCGTGTCATCGGGAATGGACTCCGTGCCCTTAAAGGCGAGGGTCGCCGCGTTCGCAATCTGGCGCTCGACGCTCGTCTGCTCCCAGTTGCCCTTGTCGATGTCGAGCCCAAGAAGGCGGGCGGTCCTGTCGTCGTCCAACGCCTTCGAGAATCCCTCGACCTCGAGGCTGATCTGCGAAGCGCCGGCAGCGGGGGTGCCAACGATGCGCCCTTCGTGGAAGGTCCGGTTGGTCTCGGCTTCGTAAATCCTCGTCGCGGCCCAGAGCTTTGCCTGTAGCGGGTCGAAGCGGTCGGGGCGGGGCAGGGTGATATTGGCCGGGCCAAATCCGCCGGGCAACTCGGAATCGCATGAGATGTCCGTGGGCACGTCGCCCACGTCGGCCTCATCAGGGCCGTATCTCATCCTCCCGCCATCAGCGAGCTCGACCTCGACGGCGAGCACCGGCTATCTCCCGAGGAGGGTCACGCGCGGTTCGACGGTCAAGTCGACGCGAACCGCGTCAGCGATGTTCGTCGCAGGCAACTCGTCCACGTCGAGGCGGTGGTGTGAAACCGCGATGCGGGTGGTCAAGCCCTCGCGGCCTGCGGGCGGCAGCTTGAGATAGGCCCCCGACGAGTCCGGCACCCGTCCCCAGTTCGTGCCCGAGGTTGGCTCGTAGATTGCGCGGTCGTTGCGCAGCTCCATTGCCTTGCCCGAGTTGATGACGTGGCCCGAGGAGGGCAAGGTGTCAGCGATGATGAGGTTGGCGTAGCTTCTGGTCACGCCAGCGGCGGGCTGAGTGAGGGAGTCGAGGACGCCACGCTTCCCGGTGGCCAGGGTGCCGGACACAAGGTCGGCGCTCTGGCCGCTGATGGTCTGGAATGGCGTGCCGTTGAGCGCGGAGACGTAAAGCGTCGCAACTCCCAACGCCGTCACGTCGAGCCGAATCGTGTACCAAACCGATCCAGTCGAAAAAGACGTATAAGCGGTCCCGATGGCAAGGAGCGTAGGCGTGCCCGTCTTTACTTGGTAGATCACCGGATACGAATAGCCATCAGCGTGGGAGATAAGAACTCCGCCGAACACGTGGTTGTTCGCGTCAGTAAAGCGCGCCAACACCGCATTCAGCGTGTAATAGGCCCCTATCTGGAACAGGCTCGACAGCCACTTGAAATCGACCTGCATACTGATATCCGACGGGGTGGCGGTGCCGAGCGTTGCGAAGTGCCCGCCGGTCCAGAAGTTCGCGTCCGCGTACTCGGACCGCGAGATCAGCTTGCTGGTCGAGTCGTAGCTGAAATCGGTCGGGTCACCGACGTTGCTCGTCCACGTTCCACCGAGGTCGCTGGCCTTGTTGTGCAAGAAGCCACCACCGGACTGCTGAAAGGTGTCATGCGCCGACACGTTGAGCGCCGACTGAATCTGCGGCGCGCGGCCCTTCCAATACCGGGTGGCGGGCAAGACCTTGATGTAGTCGACGTCGAGCGTGTCCCCGACCACTGCGGAGTAAGCCTCGATGCGCGCCTCCCAGGACTGGCTGCCCCGGACGGCTTTGGGGATGTCCACCAACCCGAGGTCGGGCTCGTAGAAGTTCGCCACACCGGGCAGGGTCACCCAGCCCTTGTCGGTTTCCCCCCACGGACCCTCTCCGATTCGGTACATGACCCGCACCCGGATCGGGCCGGTACCCGCGCCGTAGAGCCGGGGACGAAGTCGAAAGCGCCCGATGTGGGTCTGGCTGCCCGTCGAGCAAACTTGGATTGCCGCCTTGAGCAGCGTGGCGCGGTAGATGTTGGTCGAATAGGAGCCCGAGCGGGTGCCAGAAGCGCCCGCCATCCCCGTCGCGTTTAGGTCGGGCTGGGAGAGCAGCAAATCCGTAGGGGCGGCCGGGTTGTAGTAGCGCTCGTCGTCTACGCAAACCTCAACGAGGTCCTGCGACTGCGAGGTGGGGGTCAGCTTGAGCGTGGCGAGAGCGTCCACCGAGCCCGGAATGTTTGCGACCTCGAACTCCAGCAGCGGGGCAGAGCCGTTGGCGTTCGTGACCGCCGCATAGGACGCCAGCAGTCCATAGGGCTTGTAGGTGATGTCGAACTCCGAGGCGCAGAGGCTCGCCTGCTGGAGCACGCCGTCCTGCGGCATCTGGGTAATCCGCAGCGACTCGATCTCGAAGGTGACTTCGGTGCCGTCGTGGGGCGTGTAGGTAAGCGTCCCGCCGTGGCGTCGTATCGCCTCGACGGTCTCCTGCCAGTCACCCTGGTAGTTGCCGAGGGCATCGCCATTCGTGGCGCCGATGAGCACCCGACCCGCTCCCTCGGGGTTCTGCGGCCTCGAGCGAACGCGCTTGGCGCCCTCGGTATCTGGGGAGTCGGCGTACTCCTCCTCGTAGACGGGCACGGGAAACAGGTTTTCGTTGCCCTCGCGGTCGAGCCAGATACCTATGCCGCCAAGGCCGCCGACGAGCTCCTGGCCAACGGCACCCGGAAGGTTGGGGCGAATGACGATGCTGGCGGCTGCGCCTACCGCCGGGGGGTTGAGGATGAGTGGCATTTAGCGCGCCTCACCCGCGAGGACTAGGTGCGTCATGTGGCCCCCTCTGCTCGAATCCGCAGGGTGTGGCCCGTGTTGAGTTGTATGGGATCAAAGAGCATTTCCCCGCCGGGCCAGTTGTGATACATGTTGTAGGCGTTGCGGGTAATGAAGATGTCGCCCCAGTAGCTGATCGCAATGTCGTGTCCGGCACCAATGATTGGCACATCGACGTAGCGCGCCAGCGACGGCAACTTGAAGTGGTGGATCGGCTCATTACCGGCGCTCTCCCGGCACGCCCACATCGCTCGCCCGTCGCGGAAGATCGCCAGGTGCTGCATAACCTGTCCCGCCGTGGCGACGCTGGCTTGGATGGTCATGTCGCTGGTGCGAATGCGGTGCAGCTTCGAGTCGTTGGTCGCAACGTAAATCTCCGTCCCATCGGGGGTGACCGCGAGCGCTTCGGGCGTCACGACCCCCGTAACGGTGCAGAAGCTCGCCACCGCCAGCGTCGCGGTGTTGATCTTCACCACGCGCCCCGAGCAGTTGACGTAGGCATACGCCCCGTCGGGCGACAGCCTGACCCCGTAGGGGTCAAGTGCGCCGGGGTCGATCGCGGCGCTGAACGTCCCGTCTGCCATCGTCATCCGAAACACCCTGTCGGTGGTCAGCGTCGAGACCCAGGCATAAGTCCCATCGGGGGTGATGTCGATGCCGATTGGCCCCGGCGTGGTGCCGGGCACCGTGTACTTGCCTTGCTGGGTGACCGTATTGAGCAGCCCGTCGATCACGGCGACGGTGACCGAATGATCCTCGTTGTTGACGACGGCGGCCTTCTGAATCGAGGAGGCATGGACGGGATAGCGCGTGATCGCCACGTTTCCGTATGCCGCCGCAGCGGGCAGCGCCAGTGTGCTGCCCATCTGAAAGCCAGCGATCTGCTCCAGCGGGCGGTGACGATAGACGCGCAGCTCGCGCGTCGCGCCGGGTCCGGTGAGCTTCACGGCGACATATTGCGCGTAGTCGGGAGCCTCGGTCGGGTTTGACACGGCGAGCTTGAATGGTGGCCCCGGCAGCTTCATGGCGCTGTATCCACCGACGACCGCAGCCGTCAGCTCGTACTTGACTGCCCGGCCCGCCACCAGTCCCGAGAGCAGGAGCTTGCCGCCAGCGCCGCCCGTGAACACGCCCAGGCTTCCAAGAAACTTGCGCACCACGCCTGCCGCAAGCGCGTCTAGCTCGAGTACCGGCGTCAGCACGGCGGGGAAGTTCCCCCCCGCGTCGGCCTGGGCGTAGTAAAGCTCCCACAGGATGTTGCTTCCGAAGCTGTACATATTGTGCGAGATGTCGATGTCCACGGCGACTGAGGCGGCGTTCGGGGTGAACTGCCCCGTATGGACGATCTCGCGCTGCGGGGAAGTCAGCGAGTAGTCGGTCGTGCGCTCGCTGGTGTAGAAGGTTGAAGCGGCGGCGACGCTACCCGCGCTAACAGCCTGATACTGCTGGGCCTCCCCCCCTCTGGGGGCCAGCCAGTAGGTGCCCTGCTCGACCCAGGCATCAATGCGCCCGCCCGAGTCGGTAACGGCATCGGCCGTCGAGGACGTGCCGCCGGATTCGGCCGTGTACCACGTCGCGCGGGTTGAGCCGTTAGAGGCGTAGATCGTGACAGACGCACCCGCCGTCGGGCGCCCGGCCGAGTTGAACACAACCTCGTTGATTTCTACCCTGGCCATCTAGACATTCACCCTTCGTCGGCTTTTGCTCAGGTCCGCGCTAACGGCCTTGCGCGCCCGGACCTCGATGTAATCGCTGTTGACCGCCCCGTCGTGGACGTGAACCTCGAACGAGGGAGAGATGGGCGGCCCCTCCTGCCCCACGACCTCGCCGCCGTGGGCGATGATGGTGCGCGGGGCACCCGAGGGACCAGGCACCGAGCCGCCCTCCGCGAAGCTCCCGCCAAAGGGCGGCATGGAGCCGAAGAAGTCCTGGAAGACCGGGTACTGGGCCTGGCTGACCACGAAGCGCTTCTGCCAGTCGGAGACAAGCCCGGCGAGCAGATCGGCCGTGAGGCTGTCGCCGTCCCCACCGCTCAAAGTCGGAGAGGTGGGCTCGCCCAGTTCCTTGAGTCGAAACTGAGCGTCGAAGATGCGCCCGCCCAATGTTCCGATCGGCGGGAGTGCCTGGCCCGTCATGTCCGTCAGCGGGGAGGAGATGCCCTGGACATCGGTGAGGGTGTCGAGGATGTCCGTGTCGTTGGTGGTCAGCGTGCCCGACTGGTCCTTGAGCACCCCAAGAACGTTGTCGCGGATGTGGGTGCGCTCGGCATCGAGGTCGTCTATCTGCTTCTGGATGCCCTTCTTGTCGCCGCCCTTGGCGCCGCGGAGTTGCTCGACGAGGCCCTTGCGGCTTTCGCGGAGCTTCTCCAACCGCTTTTGTGCCGCCTCGAGCATCTTGGTCATCTCGGCCTTGGCCGCCTCGATCTGCTCGTGGGCGCGGGCCAGGACGTTGCGAAGCTCAAACAGCTTGTCGAGTGCCTTGGTGAGCCACTCGCCCTCGGTCTGCCACTCGCCGCTTGGCCCGAGCGACAGGCCCTGGATGACGTTGCCGGCATCGTCCTCTGCGGAAAGTGAAGCTGCGCGGCCGGCCAAGTCCTCGAACTCCGCAGCGCGGCCGGTGAGGTTGGTGAGCTTCTCCTGGAGCTTGGGGTCGAGGCCCATCTTCTTTACCTTGTCGAGCAGCTTCTTGATCGGCTTGCCCTTGTGGACCTTCTTGAAGATTGAGCCCATCAGGCCGCCCTCGGCCATGCCGCCGAGCAACCCGCCCTTGGCGTACCAGTTGTGAGAGTCGTGCCAAGAAATGGCCCCCGCCGGATCGCCGTAGCGCTCCTTGACGTAGTCGACCATCCAGCCGAGCTGCAACTTTGCGGACTCAACGCCCTTGTAGGGCCAAGCACCGGGCGGATACTTCGAGGCCGGGAGCGCCTGGGCGAGTCCGGCTGCGCCGCTGTCGGAGTTCACGGCCTCGGGGTTCCAGGCCGACTCGCGGGTGACAAGCTCATCGAACGGGGGCCACTGCCCGCCATCCCAGGCTTGTAGAACCATCGCGCGGGCCATCTCCTTGAGCGGGCCGTTGGCGACGCTCCCGGCGCTCCCGGCACTCGCGCTGCCGGCGTGCTTGTCGAGGTAGGACTGCGCGGCCTTATGCACTTGGTCGATGGCGCCCTGCCCCATCGAGGTAAGGGCGCCGGGGGGGCCGTTGAGGATCATCTGGGCGAGCTGGGGGGCTGCGGCGCCGGCGGCAGCCGCCCCGACGGCAGCGAAGTCACCCAGCGCGCCCCCGCTCCCGCTACCGGCGATCGCGGCGTGGATGTGGTCCAGGTGGCCCCCGATGGCACCGATCATCTGGCCTGAGTCCCAGCCACCCCACGGGTCGTAGAACAGCTCCTCGAGCTGGTCCTTGAAGGCGGCAAAGATCGCCTCCGTCGTCTTCATGCTCGGCGGGGCGAGGTCGACTGCCTCGCCAGAGCCATGGAATGAGTCGCTGTCGCCGGGACGCAGGCCGCTGGTGACGCTCAAGCCCAACTTATCCTGGGCGAAGCTGACCAGGCGGGCGATGCCGGGTTGCAGGCCGCCGGCGGCGAAGGGGAGCACCCCGCCCTGCGCCATGTAGTGGGGCGTGTCTACCGTGTTGAAGAATCCGGGCAGCCCGCCCATGTCGGCCAGGCGGGCGTTGACGATCGGCAACTGGTGGCGGTTGAAGACCGCGGCCACCTCGCCGGGGGCCACTCGGACATCCTGCTTGCCGATGCGCGCGGCGATGGTGTCGTGGCCCACGTCGCCGGGAGCGCCGAACTGAACTATCCCGCCCGTCGCCCACGAACCCCCTCCCCCACCGCCGCCCTGTCCGGTCGTGTCTCCGGTCGTGTCTCCGCCGCCACCCTTCTTCTTCTTGGTACTAAACCCAACCGGATCGATGCCCATGCCCTTGAGAATCTCGTTAGTGTGCGCCATCAGCTCGTCGGCGGCCTTCTGCGAGATTTTCTGCATGTCCTGGTAGGACCCGGAGACCGCCTTCTTGAAGTGGTCGCCCTGGGTCGAGCCGTCCTTGACAAGCGCCCGCAGCTTCTCGTCCCAGCCATCCCAGACGTCCTTCGCGTGCTTCTTCGCGTCGCCGGACATGCCCCTGCCGTGGTCATTGGCGGCCTTGCGGACCTTCTTCCAGGTGTCAGCGAAGCTGCCGAGCTGCTTGTCCGCGCCATCGGTCGTGCCCTTGAGACCCCGCAGGCTCTCGCGGGCGCTGTCGATTGCGTCGGACGCCTCTGTCGCCCCGTCACCGATGGAGCTGAGGCCTGGGATGCCGTCGGGGATTTTCCCGATGCCGTCGAGGAAGGTGGAAACGGCACCGAGCATGTCGTCGAGGGCATTGATGAAGATGTTGCGAATCCCGCGCCATGCCTCAGCGATGTCGCCGCGCGCCACGGCGCTGAGGACACGCAG
>Ga0183260_10003027_pt1 | contig 13653 bp, 12 predicted proteins | sample AntDrymUQ4972206_2_FD_129768 | JGI IMG/M metagenome (GOLD analysis project Ga0183260, IMG submission 129768) | Polar desert sand microbial communities from Dry Valleys, Antarctica - metaG UQ497 (22.06) (version 2) (version 2) | ecosystem: Environmental > Terrestrial > Soil > Desert | place... | reverse complement strand
CGTACAGACGGGTCGTGAGCGGCGCAAAGACCGCCGTGAGGGCCGCGGCCGTCGCCAGCACGATGCCGATGTCTCCCGCCGAAGCCGTTCCGTCCATCAGTCCGCGCGACGCATTCGCCAGGATGGAGATCGGGTTGACATCCACGAACGCCTCGAGCCCCGCCGGCAACGTGTCCGGGTCGACGAAGACGTTGGAGGGCGTGAGCTAAGGCAACGGGAAATCGACCCGGTCGCGGTGACGACAACGACCGGCTGACTGCAGAAAAAGCTCAGCAATGACCGTTCCGGCGGCTCGCCCAGCGCCCGAGCCCACCTCATGGACCAAGTCGCATAACGCCTCCTCTCATGGGACACTCAGAGGAGTAAATCACATCATTGTGATTTGCGCGTGGAAGCACTAGTCCCGCGACCCAATGACCAGAAAGCTCACGCCGAGGTGAAGCGCGCGGCGGGTTGAATGATGTTACCCACGATCACCGAGGGGACCATCGTCTTGTACGCCTGCGTGCAGTAACGCAAGACCTGGGTGAGCGCGAAGAGCGGGACGAACAACGAGCCGATCCGAAGCAGCCTCGCGAGTTCCTGCGAACGGAAAGGGTCGTCTGCGAACTGCCTTGCCAGCGCATCTGCGGCGATGAGAATTGCGAGGGACGCGACCCCGGACGCCACCGAAACGGATATCAACGCGGTCCAAGCGGCGCCACGCACCCCACCAGGGTTTCCCGCTGCGCGCGAGCGCGCGATGAAGCGCATCGCCGAGTAGTTGAAGCCGACGAGACCGATCTGCCCGGCGATAGCGAGCGCCTGCACCGCCTGCCGGAACAGCCCGTAGTCGGCTGTTCCCAACATCCGGACCGCGATCGCGACGAACACGAACGAGAGACCGCCCTGCATCAGCTGTCCGGTGATCTGTACGGCGCCGCCCTTGGCGATCACCCGCACATCGGAGCGTGACCCCCTATCGAGCTGCGAGCTTGCCTCGGGTGCCCCTTCGCCACTCACGCTGGCTCGTCGGTGGTTTGAGGAGTTCCGAGGTCGGGCGCTTTCAGAAAGCGATCCGCGATCGGCTCCGAGAGGCGGGCCGCGATCGGGCCGACGACCGCAAGCAGGAATACGTAGCCGACTGCCAGGGGGCCGAGGTCGGGTTCGATCTCCGAGGCGACCGCCAGCCCCGCCACCGCGATGGAGAACTCGCCACGCGCGATCAGGGTTGCGGCGGCGCGCGCGCGACCCTTGGGTCCGATGCCGCTCCTTCCAGCGCTCCACCACCCGGTGGCGAACTTTGTCCCGGCGGTGACGATGCCGAGCACCACCGCGGTACCGAGAACCGGTGGGATCTCCGAGGGATCGAGATTGAAGCCGACGAACGCGAAGAAGATCGCGGCGAAAAGATCGCGCAGCGGCGACAGAAGCGCTCGCGCACCATCGGCGGCAGGGCCAGAGAGCATGATGCCAACCAGAAGGGCGGCTACCGCGGCGGAAACCTGGAAAAGCTCGGCGAGTCCCGCCATCAGAAGCGTGATGCCCAGGATTGTAAGGAGAAGCGCTTCGTCCGATCTGCTGAAGATCATCCGGCTGAGACCCATCCACCCGTAGCGCGAACAACAGCAGGAGGACGACACCGGCGAGTGCGGCGGCGGCGGTACCCAATCCGGAGAGCGTGCTGCCCCCGATAAGCAGGCCTGCGAGGATAGGTAGGTAGACCGCCATAGCGAGGTCCTCGATGACCAGGATGGACAGGATGAGCGGCGTCTCGCGGTTTCCGATCCGCCCGGAGTCCTGCAGCACCTTGGCGATGATTCCGGAGGACGACACGTACGTGATCCCGCCAAGGGCGACCGAAGCGATGGTCGACCAGCCGAGAAGCATTCCGGCGATCACTCCGGGCGAGAAGTTGAGGACGAGATCGAGCGCTGCAGTTGATGCCTGGACGCGAACCGTTGTGAGCAGCTCCCTGGCCGTGTATTCGAGCCCCAGCATGAACAGCAGCAGGATGAGACCAATCTCCGCGCCGATCTCGACAAAGCCCTCGGTGGTGACGAGTGGCAGCATCCCGCCCTTTCCGAACGCGAGCCCGGCCGTCAGATAAAGAGGGATGGTGGGAATCCCGAGCCGGCCCGCGACACGAGCAAGGACCGCGAGACCGACTATCACCCCTCCCAGCTCGAGCAGGACCGCGGCGTTTTCCACCGCCTACCCGCGGTGGAGGAGCTCGACGACCTCTTCGATGCCGCGCGTCGTGCCGACCACAACCAGATAGTCACCAGGCGCGAGGCGGAGATCCGCTCCGGGGGAGGGGATTGCTTGGTCCTCCCTCAGCACCGCAACGATCGAGACGCCGGTTCGGGTCCTCACCCGCGCGTCGCCAATGCTTCGCCCCGCATAGGGCGAGTCATCGCGCAGCGGGAGCCAGTCGATCGCCAGACCCTCGATCCGATGCTGGAGCTCGGCGAGGTCCTCCGCGATCCGGGAACCCCCGAGAATCTCGGCCAGCGAACGCGCGTCCTCGTCGCTGAGGCCCAGCATCCGCTTGAACGCATCGGGGTCGTCGGGATCAGGGAAATACAGCTCCTTGCGCCCAGAGCGGTGAGACACCACCCCGACCCGCTTTCCCTCCTCCGTCGTGAACTCGTACCGCACCCCGAGCCCGGGGAGCTTGACCTCCCTTATCTCGGCCATGTCATCCGGAACCTCCCTTCTCGCCGGGAGACAACCAGCACACATCCGCTGCGATCACTCCGGGAAACCGCTCGATGGCTTCGACTTGAGCAGACCCCGCTATATGGATCACGAGGTCATAGGGGCCGCGAACGCGTTCCACTCGCGACACCCCCTCCATGGCGCCGAACACGCGAACCAGGTCCCGTGGGCTTGGTGTCGCGCGCAAAAGAACCAATGCGCCGGCATCCGGGGTGGGTGTCACGGTGGTGGAGGAACACCTAGATCGCGCAGCCGCTGTTCGAAGCTTTCCGGTATTTCGACGGTCCAATCGTTTCCTTCCAGCTCGCGACGCGACACCTCCACTTCTTCTTGGTGCTTGCCGACGTAGTCGAAGCGGAAGATCCAAACCTCGCCCTGATCGATTACCGCTTCGACGGTGCGGGTCGACTGCGCACCCACCGTCGTCAATGCCAGCCATCCCTCCCGCGTGCTGTCGGTCACGTCGACATTGGCCGAGTACTCGGTGGCGTTGACGATCGTCACCTCATCAACGAAAGAAACATTTGAGCAGGCGGCGCCCAGAAGAAGGACAAAGATCGCGGCAGCCGCGAGCGAGCGATTCACGTGATCTCCTTCAGTTGTCGTGGAACAGCTTGGGACCCCGGCGACGGGCGAGGGCCAGCAGCGCTTCCCGTACCAAGGCGTCGCGCTCAAAGCGTGAGAGGCCCACCTCCACCGCGACGGAAACGATGCCGAACCAGCAGATTGCGGCCGCTATAAAGGCACCGGCGGCGGTGAGCTGCCCCAGTCCGCTCGTGGGTCCTTGGCCGAAGCCGACCGTCGTGATGATGTTGAATACGATCCATAAGCCCGCGGTGTAGGCGATTCCTTCGGCCGCAGCCATCAGGATCCCGCCGAGAACCCATACGGCTACAAGCCCAAGGGCACACATGCCGAACACCGAGCGAGCACTGATGCGTCCCGCAATCATCGGCGGTTCCTCCTTTTCCTCTTAGCAGTGCCAGCCCGCTTGCGCGCTGGCTGCGTTGTGGTCGACGTCCTTCGAGAGGTCGAAGTCTCTTGGGACGACGTCGATGCCGCAGCAGCCGAAATAGCCGCCGGTTCCTTGCGTGCCCGGCGCAACGCCGCGTCCTGCGCGGTCGTGCCTGACGTCGCTACCGACCCCGGCGCGGGCGACAGACGATCGAACGCAACGGCGAGGGGGGCTGCGGTGAAGACGGATGAATAGGTCCCGACCAGGATCCCAACGATCAACGCGAGGGCGAAGTCGGTGAGCGTCTCTCCACCCAGGAAGTAGAGAGCGGTCAGGATGAAAAGCACCCCCAATCCGGTGTTGATCGTGCGCGGGATCGTGTGCAGGCAGGCGTCGTTTGCCACCACCGAGAGCGGCTCCTTGATTCGGAACCGGCGCTGCTCGCGGATGCGGTCGAAGACGACCACGGAGTCGTTGATCGAGTACCCGATCACCGTCAGCAGCGCGGCGACGAACACACCGTCGATATCCTTTTGCAACCACGCAAAGATGCCGAGCAGGATCATGACGTCGTGGAAGAGGGCGACGACCGCGGAGGCACCGTAGGTCCACCGGAAGCGCACCGCGAGATACAGGAGCTGTGCCGTGAGTCCAAGCGCGAGGGCGATCACTGCCTTGCGGCGAAGTTCGTCTCCGATCGTCGGCCCGATGAACTCGTCGCGCACCTCGTCGGCATCTCCTCCGAGTACCTCGACCACGCCTTGAATTTCCGCTTCGTCCTGCTCCGATAGCTCTCCGGCGCGTATGGAGACGTTGCCGTCGCCCGACTCCTGCACCACCGCTCGTGGGAAACCCGCGCCGGCGAGCTCTGACCTGAGCTCATCGAGGTCCACCGCGCGAGCGCTCGAATACTCGATCAGCCTGCCGCCGGTGAACTCCAGCCCGAAGTTGAGTCCCCGCCCTACAAGGCCTGCAAGTGCGACCGCCAGCACGAGCGCCGAGAACGCGAACCACCATTTGGAGCGCGACATGAGGTCGAAGGGACGTTCGTCCAAGCGCTTGCGCAAACGGCCGCCGACGTTCATGCCCATGGCGCCCGGATGGGAGGTAAGGAAACGACTTTTCATCGCGATCTCGACGAGTACGCGTGTCACCACCAGGGCGGTGAACATCGAAACCAGGACCCCGATCGTGAGCGTGATCCCGAAGCCTCTTACCGCGCCGGCGGCGAAGTAGAAAAGGATGATTGCTGCCAGCAATGTTGTGGCGTTGGAGTCGGCGATGGCGCTCCACGCCTTCTTGAACCCTTCGAGCGCAGCGGCACGCAGCCGCTTACCGGCCGAGAACTCCTCCTTGGAGCGCTCGAACACGAGCACGTTGGCATCGAGCGCCATCCCGATAGCGAGGACGAATCCGGCGATCCCCGGAAGCGTCAAGGTTGCACGCATGCCGACGAGGACCGCGTAAGAGATGAGCCCGTAGGCCACAAGAGCGATCGCCGCCAGGACACCCAGCAGGTGGTAGTAGGCGATTACGTAGAGGATGGTGAGCGCGCCGCCGATGATCGCCGCCTCGACACTCGCCCGGATGGCCGCATCGCCCAACGTCGGCCCGATAGTGCGCTGCTCCACAACCTCAACGGGGACAGGTAGTGCGCCGGCCCGAATCAGGAGAGCGAGATCCTTGGCTTCCTGCGAGCTGAAGTCGCCCGTGATGACGGTGTCGCCGCCGGTGATGCCGACGTCACAGTCGACCTCGGGCGACACCTCCGGGCTCGAGATGATGTCTCTGTCGAGCACGATCGCCACGCGTCGCTGCGGGCTTCCCACAGGCTCGCACGCAGCCTGGCCCGTGATATCCGCCCACCTTTCGCCGCCGTCCTCCCGCCAGGAGATCGTCACTTCCCATGCGTTGCCGAGTTGCGGATCTATGAACGCCTCGGCATCCCCAACCACATCGCCAGTAAGGGCCGGGGGCGCGAGGCGAAGGCGATTGCCCTCCTCGTCGGCGAGCACAATTTCCTTCTCGTTCCCGGCTCCGGGTCCCCGGTCTCGTCCCTTCGGACCTGCGACGCCGAGCACTTGGTGGAAGGTGAGCTGCGCGGTCCGCCCGATCACTTCGAGGGCCTCCTCGGGATCGGTGACCCCAGGGAGCTCGACGATGATGCGTTCCTCGCCCGAGCGCTGCAAACTCGGCTCCGCTACTCCGAGTTGGTCGACGCGCCGACGCAGGACCTCGAGGGTCCTGGTCACAGTGTCGGCGTCAACCTGCTGTGTTTTGGTTGCCTGAGCCTCGAGGACGATTTGCGTACCGCCCCGGAGGTCCAAACCCAACCGGACGGGCCGAGTGACCACGAGCGCGACGGCTGCAGCTATGACGGCGAGAACGGCGAGCGCTCGCCAGAAAACGTGACGTGACAACTACCACCTCCAGCACCGGCCGCGTTTAGCGGCGTCTACTTACGCGGGCTGGAGGTGGGGTGGGGCTCGGCTAAAGCGATAGCGAACTCGGTGGGGGGGAGGCGGGGGTTCGCGATGACAGGCGATAGCCCAATAAAACGACAGCGCTGTCGCGCCTAGCCCGAAAGCGACGATGGCCACGAAAGTGAAGTTCGGACGCCACCGGTTGCCCTGTCGACTGCTGAGCTGAGGCTTTGGGTCCGCCGCGGCCTCGCGCATCGCCCCCTCGTCCCCCGTGGGTGTGAGAACACGGGCAACGAGGTCGCTGCCGCGGGGATGCTGCGGCGCCTCCTGCCCATACCAGCCGGCGGCGAATACGACTGCCGTTGCAATTAGTAGCGCGAAGCGTGAACGCATGAGAGCCCTTTCAGCCGAGCCCCAAGCTACTTCATCCAAGGGTTGTCTGGGATATTCAAGCTTCAAGAGGCGCGCGGATCCCTCCCCCTCCTTCGGGAACAGCGCGGCAGTTCATAGGCCGTGACCTGCCCATACGCATGACCCCGGTGCGTTCCGGCCGCCACCCAAAGCGCCACCAGGAGCGCAGGCGAGGCGGATCGCCTCACCGATCGCGCTACCCCGTCGCCACGGGTGTGGCCAACGCGTCCCTCTAAGTGAGGACGTAGGTCGCCGCTAGCGTGATCGCTGACGTGCGCCCCTTTCGTTCGGTTATTATAGAGAGCCGCCTGGTGGTTAAGTCGGGCGACCCAAGATGGACGGCGTGGCAGTTGAGTGGGGAGATGGTGCGGTTTCACGCCACCCCACCAGGGGGCGGAGAGGGCGGGGCCGTCCACGACCTTGTCCGGCGCCTCAAGGCCCCTCTACCGGCGCTACTCCCGAGTCGATCAGCAACGTCGACACCCCTGCCCGTGATTCCTTTTTCCCAGTAGCTCGGCGCTCTCGCAAACTCACCCGCCGTTGCGGACAGCGGGTCGTTCGCTCCGGCAGGCGGCGCACCGACCGGGGGCAAGCCAACGCCTCGAGCTGGCGAGCTCCGCCGGGCGCGTCGCCAACGCCGCGGCCGGCAAGGCCGTGATCGCCGGCTACGCGGACTAGCTCCGAGACGTCGGACACGGCCCGGTGAGGGTGTCGAAGAGCCCCGACAGCTGTGCATGCTCAGGCCGTTCGAGGACGAGGTGTCCTGCGACAGCTCGAAAGGTGGCTTGATGAACTGAGCCCGGGGGCCGAGGGATGGCGCTGGGCACTACCGCCGGGGTCACCGATGACACTCGCTTCATCGCCTCGTTACGTTTCCATCGAGTACGTCAATAGGGGAAGTGCCAAACCTCGTTTCGTAGAGGCGATACCGAAGGATCGCGATGCCAGCGCTGACAGGAGCCAGCGCCAGGGCGGTGAAGAATGACCGTTTGGGTGGGTAAGGTCTATGTTCCCCACGCTTTCAGCACCATCCCCTCGGGCAGCTGGCTCGACCCAATTAAGAAAGACCCGTCAGCGTAAACTTGGATGCCGATTAGGCTCCCGACTATCACGTTGTCCGAGGCGGTTACGACCACATCCTCACCCCTGGTGACCCTAATGTCTCGATCGTTGATGTGGACTTGAAGCTCATCGTCAATCGGCACGTGGCCAAAAATCTGCGAGACGGCGGGCTTGGGACGGAACTTGAAGAGGAAGGCGCCAGTCTCCTCCTCCCCGAAGGTCACGATGCCGGTGGGGTTCGAGTCAATGTTGTCCTGTAGGGGCTGGTTGCCCCGGACTTCATAGGAGGGTGTCTTCGTCGTCTCATCCCAGCGGAAAACATCAATCAAGAACCTCCCCTGTTCCTCATACATATGGAAGAAGCGATCAGCGACGACGATAGGGAAGGGCACACCAAATGACTGGTTGGTGCCCAGGTTGATGCCGGAAGGATTGTGAGCCTCCGTCATGCTCGCCCTCGCCAATTGAGAGTCGTTCGGCAGTAGGGCAAGGCCGACTCGTTCGAAGCTGCAGCGCACAAACTGGCAATCCTTGAGTCCGATCGTTCCTCGGTTCGGTACCTGATCCGGGTCCGCTTCCCATTGCACCACATCAGGGTGGTCGTCGAAGGTGCTGCTCTCGAGCGCGTTGTCCACCAAGAGGGCCAATACTGCGGGGCCCACAATGCGGCAGCCTTCGAAGCGGTAACCCTCAAGGATCTCCTTGCCCCCGGCCTGCTCTTCCCTGGCTAGCTCCACGATGTCGATGGTCTCGTTGCGAAAGAAGTCTGCCATCCCTGGCCCCCCTTTCCCTCAGATTAACTGCTTGCACCCCAATGGTTGTCTCGAAGCACTGCAAGAGCGAGGCGATCAATCCACAATGTGGACGTCGTCTTCTGCAAGCTTCCAGCTCGGTCCCATGCGGGACGGGCGCAGCTCATACTCATCCGTGTACGGACCCCGGAAGCGGGCCGGCGAAAGGAGTTGCAGGGGTGCGGGTCAAGCACTCCTTCGTGCTCGGGCGCTCGGACTTCCACTACCGCCACGAGCTCCTCCTTTACGGGTGGAGAAGGGCCGACACCGGAGGCCGCCTGGGCGCTGTCACGACACCGTGTGGGACATCCCCCGACTGGATCTCATCTGCCCGATGTGCGTGTAGGCGACGGTGGAGGTCGTCCGGGCGAACGGGCTCGAGATCGCCTACGAGCGCGTCGGCGCGGGGCCGCCGCTGGTGTTCGTGCACGGCGCCGCCGAGGACGGCCGCATGTGGCGGCCGCAGCTCGCTGCTTTGGCCGACGAGTTCACGGTCGTCGCCTGGGACGAGCCGGGGGCGGCTCGCTCCTCGGATGTGCCCGCGGATTTCGGCCTGGCGGACTACGCGAACTGCCTCGCGGCGCTGATCGAGGCGCTCGCGCCCGGCCCGGCGCACGTCGCCGGCATCTCCTGGGGCGGCACGGTCGTCCAGGAGCTCTACCGCCACCATCCCGGGCTCGCCGCGACCCTGATCCTGATCGATACCTACGCCGGCTGGAAGGGCTCGCTGCCGAGGAGGAGGTGCGCGCCCGAGTCGCGGGCGCGCGTCAGATGCTCGCAGCGCCCGCCGAGGAGTTCGATCCCACCCTTCCCGGGCTGTTCGCCGGCGACCCGCCGGCCGAGTTCGTCCCCCTGCTCGAGGAGATCGCCGCCGCCGTCCGCCCCGAGACCGTCCGGAGGCAGCTGTTCGTGATGGCCGAGGCCGACCAGCGCGACCTGCTGCCACGCATCGGCGTGCCGACCCTGCTGATCTGGGGCGAGCTCGACGCGCGTTCGCCGCTCAGCGTCGCACGCCAGTTCGAGCAGGCGATCCCGGACACGACGCTCGTCGTGATCCCCGGCGTCGGCCACGTCACCAACCTCGAGCGGCCCGACCAGTTCAACGAGGCCGTGCGCGAGTTCTGCCGCGCCCACCCGCCGCGTGAGACCTGAATACCAGCGGGTCGCCGCCCGCGGTGGATGCCTGAAGTCACCGTATCCGTGGGCGGGCCGGTTACTGGGCCGCCGCCCCGTTCGCTGACCACTGCCGCTCGGCTTACTTGATCCTTCCGAACGAGCGCTGATCGCCGCCGGCTCGCCTCTACGACGGGCCGGTACCCACCGCGCGGTGGCGAAGCGAGGATCGCTCGCGGCCTGGTGGATAGGCGAGCATCACGCCCGCTCCCGTTACCAATGCAGGAGCAGTTCACCGCGGCAGGCGGCCGCGTCATCATCGCCGGCCGCCGCGACGAGCAGCTTGCCGCGCTGAAGTCCGAGCACGGGTTCGACGGGGATACCGTCGATGTCACCGACGCGGGCTCAGTCACGGACTTCCGCGATCGTGTCATCGCCCGGTTTCCCGGGATCGACACGGTCTTCATCTCTTCGGGCATCATGGTCGCCGAGCGAGTCCTCGAGCCGGGCGCGCTGGAGGTCACCGAGCGTACGGTCGCCACGAACCTGCTGGGCACCATCCGCGTCGTCGACGCTTTCCTGCCGCATCTGCTCGGCCGCCCCGCTGCGAGCATCATCACGGTGACGTCCGGTCTCGCGTACGTCCCGATGCCGCTCACTCCCACCCGAAGAGATCGAGCCTGTCGATGCTGCGCGACACCGCGTGGACCGGCGCTGCGGCCGGAGCACGCACGTCGCCGATCGGCCACCAACCACGCCAGCCACCGCCGCTCGGCTCCCTAGCGTGGCGTCGTGTCGTTGGCAGGAGATCAAGGTGAGTCACCGCAATCCGATAGGTAAATGCAGATTCGCTGGTCAGATCCTCGACCGCCCGTCGAAAAGCTTCACCCCACTTGGGCACCCATAGTTCCCGGAAGTGATGCCAAGTCGGCCTTCTTTTCCACCTTCTCCGGGCAGGAGAGACTTCCGGCCGTGGGGGCAAGCAAAAGAAGTTGCAGGGGTGGGATTTGAACCCACGACCTCCGGGTTATGAGCCCGGCGAGCTACCAGACTGCTCCACCCTGCCCCCCTATTCTACAGAAACCGTGAACGGCTCGCGAACCCGGGCAGGTGCTCAGCCGGCCGGCTGTGACTGGAGGCTCCGGGCCTCCTCGAGGAGAGTCCCCACCTGCTCGATCAAGCGGGCATAGGTCTCGAGGTCTCCCTCCTGGAGGGCGTCCTGCGCCTGGGTGTAGAGCCCGTCCGCCTCGTCGATTATCTCGATGAGCTGCTCGTCGGTCGTTCCTCCCCGGGGCCCGCCGCCCCCGCCTCCGGTCCCGTCTGGGGGCGGCTCGGGCGGCGCCTCAACCCCGAACAGCGTGTTGACGGCGCCCTCGAAGGAGTCGCCCCTCACGATCTCATCCCCCAGGATGACGATCACCTGGTAGAGCTCGGGGATGCCGGCGGACCCGAGCGTGCCGTCGGTGGAAGTCGTCGCGCTATCCGACGCCCGCACGAACAGCGGCTGCACATAGAGGATCGAGTCTTCGATCGGCAGGATCACGAGCGATCCGAAGTCGACAGTCGATCCCCTCTGGCTGAGCAACGAGAGATCCTCCGAGATGTCGGCCTTCTGGTTGATGAGGCTGTCGATCTGCTCGGGGCCCCGCACGAGCTCCTGTGGAGGGAACTCGAGGATGACGAGCTCACCGTAGTGCTCTGGATCTGATCGCCCCACCATGAAAGCGATCATGTTGTCGCGCGCCCTGGGCGTGAGGGGACGCGTCAAGAGGAACTCTTCCTCGATCTCACCGGGAAGCTGGGTGAGCAGGTACGTCGGCGGAACTACGGTTGGGATCCCGAACACCCCGCTTACACCGCCAAGGTTGCGCCGGTTCTCGGGAAGCGCCCACGCGTCTGCCTTCTGGTAGAACTTGTCCGCCTCGTCCATGTGATAGGTGAGGTAAACCTCCGACTGGATCTTGAAAAGATCCTCCGGGTAACGAAAGTGCGCGGCGAGGTCCTCGCTCGGCTCCTCGTCGGTGAATAGAGAGGGAAAGGCGTTGCGCCACGCCTCAAGCAGGGGGTCGGAGTCGTCGACCACATGAAAGTCCATCGTGCCGTCGTAAGCGTCGACGACGATCTTCACAGAGTTGCGCACGTAGTTGGCAGTCCCCTCGAGCGTTCCCGAGGCATCGCTTCCAACAATCGTGTCCATGTCGAAGCGCTCCGAATACGGGTAGTAGGGAGTGGAGGTGTACGCGTCGAGCACCCACACCACGCGGCCGTCGACCAGCGCTACGTACGGGTCGTGATCGAGCGACAGGAACGGCGCGGCTCGCCTCACCCGATCACGAACGTTTCTGTAGATGAGCACCTTGGACTCGTTCGTGATCAGGTTCGACAGCAGCAGGTTCGGATCGCCCTCACGTATGGCGAAGGCAAGGCGGGGCAACAGTCCTCCGACATTGACCCCACCCTCTCCTGCGTAGCGGCTCGTAACCGCTTCGTCGGACTCGGCGGTCTCGTAGTCGAGCTCGGCCTGACCGGAGTTCACAATGGAGTACTCCGAGGGCTCGAAGGCATCGCCGTAGTAGATCCTCGGCTCCTCCGCGTTCAGGCTCTCCGCGCCCTTGACCACCGTGCCCGGCACGTCTTGAACCACAAATTTCGGCTGGCCGGTCGAAGTCTGCTCGTTTGCGAGGCTCGCCACGAGGCCGTAGCCGTGGGTATAAAAGAGATGCTGGTTGGCCCAGCTCCTCGAGCCTTCGGGAAGGTCGGCGACCGACAGCTCGCGCGCCGAGAGCAACACCTGGCGCGACCTCCCGTCGATCTCGTATCGATCGATGTCGACGTCGGGGAACTGATAGTAGGTACGGATTGCCTGCAGCTGCCTGTACACGGTCTGCAAGATGCCCGGGTCCCATACCCGGACGTTTTGTACGAGAGCTTCGTTCTGCTGGATTTGCTCGCCGGTGAGGTCCGTGGTTGCGGGATAGCTCTGAGTCTTGACGTCGGACAGACCAAAGGCTTCCTGCGTCGATGTGATGTTGCGCTCTATGAACTCGCGCTCGCGCTGAAGCTCCTGTGGTTCGACCGAGAACCTCTGCACGAGTCCCGGCCACACGGCGCCGGCGGCGATCGAGAAGAAGATCCACAACCCAACTGCTCCGAGCGGCAGGGACAAGCGCCGAAACCGAATGTTGACGATGAACAGCACCGCCGAGATGACAGAGATGATTGCGAGAAGACTGAGCGCGGGCAGGTGCGCGTTGACGTCGGTGTAACTGGCTCCGGTCACGGTTCCGCGTACGGAGAAGTTCAGCGAGAAGCGCCCGTACCAATACTGGCCTGCCTTGACAAGCGCCAGGCAGCCCAACAGAACTGAGAGGTGCGCAAGCGCGCCCGGCCATAGGCCGGGGAGGCCGGCTTCCGGACGTATCGAGCCATGGAAGAAGTGCGCGCCAATTGCAAGAAGAAACGAGATGAGAAAAGCAAACCAGAGGTAGTCCAACACCATATTGAATAGCGGCAGCTCGAAGACGTAGAAGCCGATGTCGCGCTCGAACTGCGGATCGACTTGGCCGAAGTCAACGCGATTGATCCACAGCAGAACGGTCTGCCATCCCGCGCTTGCGCCGAGGCCGGTCAGCAGCCCGATCACGCCGGCTATTGCGATGCGCACCGTGTTCAGGTGCGGCGACACGAGCTCGCGATATTGATCGAGCGGATCGGTGCGCCCGACGACCTCAAGTCTCGGGGCCCGATAGGGCGGGGCCACCCTCTGGGCAACAACCAGATTGACCCACACCAGAACGGCCATGAAGGCCCCAACAACGACACCGAGGCCCCACTGCGTCCCAAGGGTCGTCCACAGCACCGGTGCAATACCAACCTCCTGAAACCACAGCACGTCGGTGTAGAAGCCGGCGAGGCTGAACGCGAGGAACAGGACGAAAAGGACGGCGGCGATGACAACCACGAGTCTTCTTCGGCGGGTCCCGGGGAGGGCCATGTAGCTCAGATTAAACGCTTCCCCTAGCTATTCAAGGTTCTCGAGGTAGTCCACGGCTTCGGCAAAGGTGGACACGGCGACGACGTCGAGCTCGTCGGCCGCCCGGCGGGCCGCCTCAGCGTTCGCCTGGGGCGCAAGGAAGATGCCGGCGCCCTGCCGCTCCGCACCTGCGACCTTCTGCTCGACCCCGCCGATGGGCCCGAT
>Ga0183260_10003026_pt1 | contig 13654 bp, 15 predicted proteins | sample AntDrymUQ4972206_2_FD_129768 | JGI IMG/M metagenome (GOLD analysis project Ga0183260, IMG submission 129768) | Polar desert sand microbial communities from Dry Valleys, Antarctica - metaG UQ497 (22.06) (version 2) (version 2) | ecosystem: Environmental > Terrestrial > Soil > Desert | place... | reverse complement strand
AGTTCTGGACATGCGATCCGTCAGCTCTGGTCCGTTCGGCAGCACGGGGCCGCACGGGGACGGTCGGAGTCCGCGGATGGGCGGTTCGGAATCCGCGGATCGGCGGTGGGGGGAGGGACCGCGTCGACCCCGACGTACGGGTGCGGTTGGCCCGCGCTGGATAGGGTCGCGCGTGTGCTGAGGATGTCGACCCTGCTCGTGCGGACGCTGCGCGACAACCCCACCGACGCCGAGCTGCCGAGCCACCGGCTGCTGGTGCGCGCCGGGTACGTCCGCCGGGCCGCCCCGGGCATCTACTCGTGGCTGCCACTCGGCTACCGGGTGCTGCGCAACGTGGAGCGGGTCGTCCGCGAGGAGATGGACGCGATCGGCGGGCAGGAGGTGCACTTCCCCGCACTGCTGCCGCGCGAACCGTACGAGGCGAGCGGGCGGTGGACCGACTACGGCGACAACATCTTCCGGCTGCGCGACCGCAAGGGCGCCGACTACCTGCTCGGCCCCACGCACGAGGAGATGTTCACGCTGCTCGTCAAGGACCTCTGCTCGTCCTACAAGGACCTGCCGCTGACCCTCTACCAGATCCAGACGAAGTATCGCGACGAGTCACGGCCGCGCGCCGGCCTCCTGCGCGGCCGCGAGTTCGTCATGAAGGACTCCTACTCCTTCGACGTCACCGACGAGCAGTTCCTCGCCTCGTACGCCCGGCACCGCGCGGCGTACGTGCGGACCTTCGACCGGCTCGGGTTCGACTACGTGGTGGTCGCGGCGATGTCCGGCGCCATGGGCGGCTCGGCGAGCGAGGAGTTCCTCGCGAGCGCCGCCAACGGCGAGGACACGTACGTGCGCTGCACGACGTGCCACTACGCCGCCAACGTCGAGGCCGTCCGGGTGCCCGCACCGCCGGCGGCGCCGTACGATGCCGCGCCGGCCGCGCACCCCGAGCTGACCCCGGGCACGCCCACGATCGAGACCCTGGTCGCGCACCTGGACGAGGAGTTCCCGCGCGCCGACGGCCGGGCCTGGACCGCCGCCGACACGCTCAAGAACGTGCTGGTCGTGCTGCGCCACCCCGACGGCACCCGCGAGCCGCTGGCGGTCGGCCTGCCCGGCGACCGCGAGGTCGACGAGAAGCGGCTCGGCGCCCAGGTGGAGCCGGCCGAGCTCGAGCCCTTCACCGACGAGGACTTCGCGGCAAACCCGGCCCTGGCCAAGGGCTACCTCGGCCCGGGCGCGCTCGGCTCCGACAACGCCTCCGGCATCCGCTACCTCGTCGACCCCCGGGTGGCCGAGGGCACCCGGTGGGTGACCGGCGCCGACGTGGACGGCAGCCACGTCCTCGACCTGGTCGCCGGCCGGGACTTCACCCCCGACGGCACGATCGAGGCCGCCGAGGTCCGCGCGGGCGACCCGTGCCCGGTCGACGGCGGCGCGCTGGTGACCGCCCGCGGCATCGAGATGGGCCACATCTTCCAGCTGGGGCGCCGCTTCGCCGAGGCGCTGGACCTGCGGGTGCTGGACGAGAACGGCCGGCTGCAGACGGTCACCATGGGCTCGTACGGCATCGGCATCTCGCGCGCGGTCGCGGCGGTGGTGGAGAACTCGCACGACGAGCAGGGCATCGTGTGGCCGCGCGAGCTCGCGCCCGCCGACGTGCACGTGGTCGCCACCGGCAAGGACCCGGGCGTCTTCGACGCCGCCGAGCGGCTGTGCGGTGGCCTGGCCGACGCCGGCGTCGAGGTGCTGTACGACGACCGGCCCAAGGTCTCGCCGGGAGTGAAGTTCACCGACGCCGAGCTCATCGGGGTGCCGACCATCGTGGTCGTCGGCCGCAACCTCGCCGAGGGCGTGGTCGAGGTGCGGGACCGGGCCAGCGGCGCCCGGCACGACGTGCCCGTCGACGACGCGGTCGCTGGGGTAGTGGCCGCCGTCCGACACTGAGGTCGCCGGTGGGCTTCCCCCCCGAAGAACCGGCTTAGGGTGCGGGTTGACCCGATGTGGCCCCCTTTGTCCCTTGCCCCTCCGTTGGAGGTCCGATGTCAGCCGTCCCCGTCCTGTCCAGGCTCGCCGGTGTGGGGGTGCTGGCCGCCGCCGTCGTCACCGTGCCGGCCGCCGCTGCCGCGCCCACCGTCGACGGCCTCGGCGGCGCGTACGCCGCGATCTGCGACGAGGAGGAGGTGCACGGCGGCGCGCGGCCGGCTCCCGGCCAGCCCGACAAGGAGCGCAACACCCTGACCACCGCCGAGGCGCGCGCCCTCGACCGCACCCTCGACCGCAAGATGGAGCGCCCGGTCAACCAGCGGCAGTCCGCCCGGGTGCAGCAGCAGGCCGTCGTCGTCGACGTGGTGATCCACGAGGTGCAGGGCAGCGACGGCACCGGCGCGGTCTCCGACGCCACCTGGGACGCCCAGATCGACGAGCTCAACGAGAACTTCGCCGGCGGGGAGAGCGCCGAGGCGGCCGAGACCGGCTTCCGGTTCAACCTGCTCGACGTCCGGGAGTACACCAACGATCGGTGGTTCAACAGGGTCGACAAGCACGGCGTCGAGCGCGACATGAAGCGGTCCACCCGCGTCGGCGGCTACGACGTGATGAACGTGTGGTCGACCAGCACCTCGTTCCTCGGCTACGCCTACTACCCGACCGACGACAAGCACCGGCTCGCCACCGCGGCATCGTCATCCAGTACGGCTCGGTGCCCGGCGGTCCGATCGAGAACTACAACGAGGGCAAGACGCTGACCCACGAGGCGGGTCACTGGTTCGGCCTCGCGCACACGTTCCAGGGCGGTTGCACCCCGACCAACGACGGCGTCAACGACACCCCCGCGCAGTCCTCGCCGACCTCCGGCTGCCCCGAGGGCCGGGACTCCTGCGACCTCCCGGGTCTGGACCCGATCCGCAACTACTTGGACTACTCCTACGACTCCTGCTACGACCAGTTCACCGGCGGCCAGGCGCTGCGGATGGCCGACATGTACGCCGCCTTCCGAGCCTGACGCGCGCACCGGGTCGTTGCCAGTCCGGACCGTCGGCCATCCGCGATGGTCCGAACGGCCCGGCCCGGCTCAACCGTTCGGTGCGTTGTCCCCGTATCGACCGGTACGGGGGCCGACAGCGCGGTAGGAATCGGGTCGAGGGTGGGGAGATCGCCCCACCCGTCCCGAGGGAGCCGTTGCCATGCGTCCGTTCCGTCGCCTGTCCCAGGGGGCAGCGGTCGCCGCCGTCGCCGTCGCCCTGCTCGCCACTCCGGCGCCGAGCCAGGCGGTCCTCACCCCGGGCGTCCCGGGAGCCTGCGCGCCGACGGCCCGCACCGCCGCGGGGGCGGAGACCGCCGAGGACACCCGGCCGATGACCCTCGCCGAGGAGCGACAGGTCGAGCGGGTGCTCGCCGACCGCGGCCTGCCCGCCGGGTCGGCCACCGCTGACTTCTCCGCGGTCGTGCCGGTCCACGTGCACGTCGTCACCGACGAGCAGGGCACCGGCGCCGTCTCCGAGCAGCAGGTCGCCGACCAGATCACGGTGCTCAACGAGACCTACGGCGGCACCGAGCACGAGCTGGCTGCCCGCACCGGCTTCACCTTCGTGCTGCGGTCGGTCGACACCTACGCCGACAAGAGCTGGTTCAAGGGCTCCGGCGTGAGCAAGATGCGCAGCAGCACGCGGGTCGGTGGCGCGGATGCGCTGAACATCTGGACGGTGGGCTTCGACCTGCTCGGCGTGGCGAGCTTCCCGTGGGACTACGCCAAGAAGCCCGACCAGGACGGCATCCTGGTCTCCTACTCGACGCTGCCGGGTGGGTCGGAGACCAACTACGACCAGGGCAAGACCGCGACGCACGAGGTCGGCCACTGGCTGGGGCTGTACCACACGTTCTCGGAGGGCTGCTCCGAGCCCGGCGACCGGGTCGACGACACGCCCTTCCAGGCGGCGGCGAACTTCCGCTGCCCCGAGGGCGCGGACACGTGCGTGTCGCCCGGTCTCGACCCGATCCACAACTACATGAACTACACGTACGACGCGTGCATGGACCAGTTCACCCCCGGCCAGTCCGCGCGGATGGTCGACTCCTGGGCGGCCTACCGCGCCGGCTGACCGGGCCGGGCCAGCCCCGGGAACGCCGTCGGCGCGGCACCCAAGCCGAGTCCACGCGTCGCGGCGTCGGCCAGCCAGTCCACCGCTGCGCGTCGCACGTCGCCGGTGGAGCTCGCCACGACGGCGGCGTACGCGACGGCGCAGCGGTCCTCGATGCCGACCGCCAGCCGCGTGGCCGACGCCGCGCCCGTCAGCGGTGCGGGCAGCGCGTACCCGGGTTCGGCGGCGACCGGCTCGGCACCCAGGCCGCGCAGCAGGGACTCCAGCTGGTCGCGGCGTCGCTCGTGCACGGCGTACGCGTCGCGCACCCGGGCGCCGTCGTCGGACAGCGGGTCGACGACACCCCCCGCCACCCCGTACGCGTACACCGCGGCGTGCTCGGCGGCGAGCGCGTCCTGGGCGGGCGGCACCGACGGCGCGGCGGGGTTCACCGTCGCCTGCCCGTGCCTGCGCGACCGCCGGCAGCCGCGGCGTCGGCCGCCGCGGCGTCGGCCGCCGCGGCGTCGGCAGCCTCGTCGAGGAGCAGCACGTGCTGGGACAGGCTCGCCGCGCACGAGGCCAGTGCCCGGGCGAGGTCCCCGCTCCCGGCCGACAGCGCCGCCGTCCGGACCGCCGCGGCGGCGCGCTCCTCGGCCCTGACGAGCCCGCGCAGCGTGGCCACGACCGAGCCGTCGCGGTCCGCGCGCCCGGGGCCGGCCGGGGCAGGGGCGCGGACCCGCTCGCCCTCGGGCACGAAGGCCACGGCGTGCTCGTCGTGCCGGGCGGCGACCTGGGCCAGCAACGGCGCCAGCGACCGCTCCCTCCGCGCGACCCGTCGCTGCGCCGCGCGTACGTCGCCGGCCAGCGCCGCCGCCCGGCCGGCCACCGCGCGGGCGGTGGCGAGGTCGTCGGGCCCGACGACCCGGGCGACGGGGAGGCCGGCGGGGCCGGTGCGGTCGACGCGGCCGGCGCAGCCCGTCAGGGTGCCGGCCGCGGCTGCGGCCCCGACCCCGGCGACGGCGGCGAGCAGCCGGCGACGGGGCACGGTGGTCGGGGGCACGAGCGCCGACGCTACCCCTATAGGCTGAGTGCGTCGGCTCGTCCGGCGCCGCGGTCCGGCACCGCGACCCGGCTCCGCGGTCCGGCGCCGCGACCCGCACCACAACACCACAGCGAGGAGGCCCCGATGAGTCCGGCGTCGACCGCCCACCTCGAGGAGCTGTTGGCGTCCACGGTCGCGGGCCTGGGTGCCGACCTCGACGCCGTCGAGCTCACCGCCGCCGGCCACCGACGGGTGCTGCGCGTCTTCGTGGACCGTGAACGGGGCCTCACCCTGGACGACATCGCCGACCTCACCCGCGCCGTGTCCCGGCAGCTCGACTCCCGCGGTGCCATGGGCGAGCAGCCGTACACGCTGGAGGTCACCTCGCGTGGCGTGGACCGCCCGCTGACCCTGCCGCGACACTGGGCCCGCAACGCGCGCCGGCTGGTCGCGGTCCGGCTGACCGGGGGCGGGACGGTCTCCGGGCGCATCACGTCCGCCGACGACGACGGCGCGGATCTCGACGTCGACGGGACCGCGCACCGGGTGGCGTACGCCGACGTGGCCCGCGCGACGGTGACGGTCGAGTTCGCCCGCAAGGAGGGCTGAGGGATGGACATCGACATGGCCGCTCTGCGGATGCTCGAGCGGGAGAAGGACCTGCCGCTGGAGGTCGTCGTCGAGGCCATCGAGCAGGCGCTGCTGGTGGCGTACGAGCGCACCGAGGGTGCCCAGCCGCACGCCCGGGTCGAGCTCGACCGCAAGAGCGGGCACGTCGTGGTGTGGGCCCGCGAGCTCACCGACGACGGCACCGACGCCCGCGAGTGGGACGACACCCCCACCGGGTTCGGCCGGGTCGCCGCCGCCACCGCACGCCAGATCATCTTTCAGCGGCTGCGCGACGCCGAGGACGAGCAGCGCTTCGGGCAGTTCTCCGGCCGGGAGGGCGACATCGTGTCCGGCACCGTCCAGCAGGGCCGCAACCCCGACGACGTGCTGGTCGACCTCGGCAAGGTGGAGGCGTTGATGCCGTCGGGCGAGCGGGTGGCCGGCGAGCGCTACGAGCACGGCTCGCGCGTCAAGTGCCTGGTGATCAGCGTCCGCAAGGGCATGCGCGGCCCGCAGGTGATGGTCTCGCGCAGCCACCCGCACCTGGTCAAGAAGCTGTTCGCCCTCGAGGTCCCGGAGATCGCCGACGGCAGCGTCGAGATCGCCGCCATCGCCCGCGAGGCGGGACACCGCACCAAGCTCGCCGTGCACAGCTCGGTGCCCGGTCTCAATGCCAAGGGCTCGTGCATCGGGCCGATGGGCCGTCGAGTCCGCAACGTGATGAACGAGCTGCACGGGGAGAAGATCGACATCATCGACTTCTCCGAGGACCCGGCCGAGTTCGTCGCGCAGGCACTGTCGCCGGCAAGGGTCGTGTCGGTGGAGGTGGTCGACGCGGCCGCCCGCTCGGCGCGGGTGGTCGTCCCCGACTACCAGCTGTCGCTGGCGATCGGCAAGGAGGGCCAGAACGCCCGCCTCGCCGCCCGGCTCACCGGCTGGCGCATCGACATCCGCCCCGACACCCCGCTCGCTGAGACGACCTGACGCCGACCGGCCGACCCCGCGGACCCCGACGCGGCAGGCGGGCGGCGGCCCGCCCCCGCGTACCGCCGACGTGCCCCGGCACAGCGGTGTCGGCTAGACTCGACGGCGATGGCTCGCGTGCGTCCGGGTCCACACGACCGCGTACGTCGTCTGGTGACGCGTACCTGTGTGGGATGCCGGGAGCGGGCGAGCGCGACCGAGCTGATCCGCGTGGTGGCGGTCGGTGCGCACTCCTCGTGGGTGCTCACCCCCGACCCGCGCAGGTCAGCACCCGGTCGCGGGGCTCATCTGCACCCCACGACCGCGTGCCTCGACCTCGCCGAGCGTCGACGGGCGTTCGGCCGTGCCCTCCGGGTGGAGGGCACGGTGGACACCGTCGGAGTCCGGCGGCTGCTCGAGGAGCGCGCCGCGGAAGCGGGCGACCCCACGACCACCGACAGGAAGTGAGCACCCGGCTCATGAGCACTCGATGAAGCAGTTCTCGAGATGACCATGTACGTCTGACGACCGGTCTGCGCCCGACGAGGGGCCCGGACCACTTAGGGAGAACAGTGGCCAAGGCCCGCGTCCACGAGATCGCTAAGGAGCTCGGCGTCCCGAGCAAGGTGGTTCTCGAGACCCTCAAGGACATGGGGGAGTTCGTCAAGAGCGCCTCCTCCACCATCGAGGCACCCGTCGTACGACGGCTCAACGACCAGTACGGCGACCAGCTCAAGGCTCAGGCGAAGCCGGCCAAGAAGGCGGCGTCGGCCGGTCCCGGCGCCCCGAGCCAGGCGCCAGCCCCCGCCACCAACGGCGCCCCCGCCACCAACGGCGCCCCCACCGGGACCGTCGACGCGTCCGGTCCGGCGACCGAGACCGCGCACGGCGGTCCCGCGACCCAGGAGCCGGCCGAGCCCTCGGGTGCCGAGCACGCGGCGCCGCCCGACGTGCACCCCGACGTCGCGGCCCCTGCGGCGTCCGCCGGCGCACCCGCCGCCGCACCCGCCGCCGCACCCGCCGGCGAGGCTCCGGAGCAGCCGGCGGCCGGTGACACCGGCACGACCGCGCGCCCGGCCCCGGCCCGCCCCGCGGCGCCCCAGCCGGGAGCACGTCCCGGTGCCCGCCCCGGAGGCGGCGCGCCGCGTCCGGGCAACAACCCCTTCACGTCCCGGCAGGGCATGCAGCGGCCCGGTCCGGGTGGCGCCGCGGCGGCGGGCCGGCCCGCTGCGCGCGACGGCGGCGCCCCCGGGCGTCCCGCCTCCGAGCCCGGTGGGGTGCCCGGCATGCCACGTCCCAACCCGGCAATGATGCCCAAGCAGAGCTCGCCTTCCCTGGCCGGACGTCCCGCACCCGGCGGCACCCGGGCACGCCCCGCGCCCGGCGGGCGTACGGGGGCTCCCGGCCGTGGCGGGCCCGGTGGCCCCAGCCGCTTCGGTGGGCCCGGCGGTCCGCCCAGCGGCGGTCGCCCGGGCGGTCCCGGCCGTGCCGGTCGCGGCGGCACGCAGGGCGCCTTCGGCCGTCCCGGCGGCCCGTCCCGGCGGGGACGCAAGTCCAAGCGGGCCAAGCGCCAGGAGTTCGACAACATGCAGGCGCCCGTCACCGGCGGGGTGCGGGTCCGCACCGGCGACGGCCAGACGGTGCGGCTGGCGCGCGGTGCCTCGCTCACCGACTTCGCCGAGAAGATCGGCGTCGACCCGGCGTCGCTGGTGCAGGTGCTGTTCGGCCTCGGTGAGATGGTCACCGCCACCCAGTCGGTCAACGAGGAGACCCTGCAGGTGCTCGGCACCGAGCTGGAGTACAACGTCGAGGTCGTGTCCCCCGAGGACGAGGACCGCGAGCTGCTCGACTCGTTCAACCTGGAGTTCGGTCAGGACCAGGGCGACGAGGGCGCCATGGCGCCGCGTCCGCCGGTGGTCACCGTCATGGGTCACGTCGACCACGGCAAGACCAAGCTGCTCGACGCGCTGCGCGAGGCCGACGTCGTCGCCAGCGAGGCCGGCGGCATCACCCAGCACATCGGCGCCTACCAGGTCGCCACCGAGGTCGACGGCAGCGAGCGGCGGATCACCTTCATCGACACCCCGGGCCACGAGGCGTTCACCGCCATGCGTGCCCGCGGTGCCCAGGCGACCGACATCGCGGTGCTGGTGGTCGCCGCCGACGACGGCGTCATGCCCCAGACGGTGGAGGCCCTCAACCACGCCAGGGCCGCCGGCGTACCGATCGTGGTGGCGGTCAACAAGGCCGACCTGCCCGACGCCGACCCGACCCGCGCGCGCGGTCAGCTGTCCGAGTACGGCCTGGTGCCCGAGGAGTACGGCGGCGACACGATGTTCGTCGACGTCTCGGCCAAGGCCGGCACCGGACTCGAGCAGCTGCTCGAGTCGATCGTGCTCACCGCCGACGCGGCGCTGGACCTGCGAGCCAACCCCGACCAGGACGGTCAGGGGTTGGCGATCGAGGCGCACCTCGACCGGGGTCGCGGTCCCGTGGCGACCGTGCTCGTCCAGCGCGGCACGCTGCGGGTGGGCGACTCGGTCGTCGCCGGACCGGCGTACGGGCGGATCCGGGCGATGCTGGACGAGCACGGCCAGAGCGTCGAGGAGGCGCCGCCGTCGCGGCCGGTCCTGGTGCTCGGCCTGACCGCCGTGCCCGGCGCGGGCGACAACCTCATGGTGGTCGACGACGACCGGATCGCCCGGCAGATCGCCGAGAAGCGGGAGGCGCGCGAGCGCAACGCGCTGCTCGCACAGCGTGCCGGGCGGCGCACCCTCGAGGACTTCATGTCCAGCATGGAGAAGGGCGAGACCGACGAGCTGCTGCTCATCCTCAAGGGCGACGTGTCCGGCTCGGTGGAGGCCCTGGAGGACGCGCTGGCCAACATCGACGTGGGCAAGGACGTGTCGCTGCGGGTCATCGACCGCGGTGTCGGTGCGATCACCGAGACCAACGTCAACCTGGCGGCGGCGTCCAACGCGGTGATCATCGGCTTCAACGTGCGCCCGCAGGGCAAGGCGACCGAGCTGGCCGACCGCGAGGGCGTCGAGATCCGCTACTACTCGGTCATCTACTCGGCCATCGAGGAGATCGAGTCGGCTCTCGAGGGGATGCTCAAGCCCGAGTTCGAGGAGGCGCAGCTCGGCACCGCCGAGATCCGCGAGGTGTTCCGTTCCTCCAAGATCGGCAACATCGCCGGCTGCATGGTCAGCAGCGGGGTCATCCGCCGCAACGCCAAGGCCCGGTTGCTGCGCGACAGCGCCGTGGTCGCCGACAACCTCGACCTGTCCAGCCTCAAGCGGTTCAAGGACGACGCCACCGAGGTCCGCGAGGGCTTCGAGTGCGGTCTGACCTTGCGGGGCTACAACGACATCAAGATCGGGGACGTCGTCGAGTCCTTCGAGCTGCGCGAGAAGCCGCGCGCCTGATCGCGCCCGCGCCCCCCGCCCACCCCGCGAGTGGCGGAGACACGTCGACGACAAGCCGTACGGTCCGACGAGCTTCCGCCACTCGTGGGTGGGCGCGCCGGGACGTCGGCCAGCGACAGCCATGATGGGGTCGGTGTACGTCGGCGCGCTCGAGGTGGAGCTGCTGCTCGGCGACGTCCGGTCGCTGAAGCACAAGCGTGCCGTCGTACGCCCGCTGCTGGCCGAGCTGCGCCGCCGCTACGACGTGACCGCGGCCGAGACCGGCGAGCAGGACCTGTGGCGCCGCGCTGCGCTGGGCGTCGCGACGGTGTCCGGCACGGTCGAGCAGGTCGGCCGGGTGTGCGACGAGATCGAGCGCTGGGTGTGGTCGCGCCCGGACGTCGAGGTCGTACGCGTCACCCGCTGGGTGCGTTCCCTCGACGACTAGGCTGGTCCGATGGCCTCCCCCCGTGTGCGCAAGATCGCCGAGCGCATCCACGTGATCGTCGCGGAGATGCTGGAGCGGCGGGTCAAGGACCCGCGCCTCGGGTTCGTCACCGTCACCGACGTGCGGCTCACCGGCGACACCCTGCAGGCCACGGTCTTCTACACCGTGCTCGGCGACAGCACCGACATCGACGGCACGTCCGTCGCGCTGGACAGCGCGACCGGGCTGATCCGGTCCGAGGTCGGCAGGCAGCTGGGGATGCGGCACACGCCCACGCTGGAGTTCGTCCTCGACGCGGTGCCCGAGAACGCCCGGCACATCGACGACCTGCTCACCCGGGTCCGCGAGAGCGACGCCGAGGTGGCCCGCCGCGCGGCGGGTGCGTCGTTCGCCGGTGACCCCGACCCCTATCGACGACCGGACGACGACGCCGACGACGCGGGCTGAGGTGGCAGGCGCGACCCCCGACGGCGTCGTCGTGGTCGACAAGCCGGCCGGGTGGACGTCGCACGACGTGGTCGCTCGGGTACGTCGGCTGGCCGGCACCCGCAAGGTCGGCCACGCCGGAACCCTGGACCCGATGGCGACCGGCGTGCTGGTGCTCGGCCTCGGCCGCGGCACGCGCCTGCTCGGCCACCTGGCGTCGACCCGCAAGACGTACGAGGCCACCGCCCGCCTCGGTCTGGCGACGACGACCGACGACGCCGAGGGCGAGCCGCTGTGCGCGGTGCCGACCGGTGGTCTCGACGAGACCACCGTGCGGGGTGCCGTCGCCGGCTTCGTCGGCGACATCGAGCAGGTCCCGTCCACCGTGTCGGCGGTCAAGGTCGACGGGCAGCGCGCGCACGCGCGGGTACGCCGGGGCGAGGAGGTCACCCTCGCCGCCCGACCGGTCACGATCCACACCGCCGAGGTCACCGCCGTACGCCTCGGGCCGGCCACCCTCGACCTCGACCTCGTCGTGGAGTGCTCCTCCGGCACCTACGTCCGGGCGCTGGCGCGCGACCTCGGCGCCGCGCTCGGCGTCGGCGGGCATCTCACGGCCCTCCGGCGTACCGCCGTCGGCCCGTTCACGCTCGCGCTGGCGCACACCGTCCCCGCGCTCGAGGAACGGGGGGTGCGCCCGATGGGGCTCGGCGACGCGGCCGCGCGGGCGTTCCGCACGGCCGTGCTCGACCCTGCCGCCGCCGAGGCCGTCTCCCACGGGCGGCCGCTCGACCCGGCACCCGCGGGCCCCGACGGGCTGGTGGCTCTCCTCGACGGCGGGGGGCGGCTGTTGGCGCTCTACACCCGTGCCGGCGGCTCCGCGCGGGCCGCGGCGGTGTTCGCCCCGGGCTGAGCGGCGGCGTTCGACCGCGTGCGCACCGGGATGAGGGCGCTCTCACCGAGACCTCACGGAGGCCTCACCGACGCGAGGGAACGTTCAGGGGTCAGCATCCCCCGCGGGGCACCGGCCTCGATGACGAAGGAGCCCCGTATGAACATCACCCTCCGTACCCTGGTCGCCCAGCTCGCAGCCGTGGTCGGCGGCAGCCTGTTCGTCGTCGGCGTCGGCTCGACCGCCGTTGCGGCCGACGACGACCGCGTCGCGCAGAAGCGCGAGGACAGCAGCTCCGAGGTCGCGACTGTCGACGACGACGATGACGACGCCACCGGCACCAACTCCGGCACCGGCAACACGGGCAACACCGGCACCGGCAACACCGGCACGGAGAACGGCACCTCCGCCGACGGCACGGGCCAGAGCCGCAGCAAGGCCGACGGCACCAACAGCCGCCACACCGCCGTCTCCCGGGACCGGGACCACTCGCGTGGCGACCTCACCAAGGACTTCACCCGTGACGGTCCCGGTGACCGCACGCGTGACTTCAGCCGGAACCTGACCAACGACCACAGCCGCAACGACACCCGCTGACCGGTCCGCAGATCCCGCTGAGCCGCCCGTGTCCGGGGCGGGGCCGTCCGGTCCCGTCCCGCCGACACGGCTTCCCACCTGCGCCACCGTGATCGGCCACACCGAGGAGCCCGTGACATGACCGCCAGCTGGGAGCTCGCCGAGGGCGACAGCCTCTCCGACCGCCTCACCGTCGTCAGCCTCCTCGGGGGCGGCTCGGCGTACGAGGCATACCTGTGCTTCGACCAGGAGCTGTACGCGCCGGTGGTCGTCAAGGTGGTGCGCCCGGACCAGGTCGACGACGCATCGACGCTGCGCGGGCTGCGGCGCGAGACCGACCTGGTCGGTGCGCTCAACCATCCGGTGCTGGTACGCGGCTTCCACGCCCAGCTCGACCCGGCGAGCGCCCGCACCTGGTGCTGGAGAACCTCGACGGTCCCCGGCTGTCCACCCTGATCCGCAAGCATGGGCCGCCCCCGCTGCAGCAGCTGCTGCCGCTGGGGCTGGAGCTCGCGTCGGCGCTGCACTACCTGCGGCAGCGCGACATCGTGCATCTCGACGTCAAGCCCAGCAACATCATCATGGGCGCACCCCCTCGACTCATCGACCTCTCGATCGCGCGCTCCACCGAGCGCGCCGCGGCGCTGACGCACGGTGTCGGCACCGACCTCTACATGGCGCCGGAGCAGTGCGATCCGCCCCGCACCGGCCACCCCGTGCCCGCCAGCGACGTCTGGGGTCTCGGCGCCACGCTGTTCCACGCGGTGGCGGGCTACCGCCCGTTCGCCCGCGGAGTCGACGACGCGGAGGCGCCCGCGGACAAGCGCTGGCCGCAGCTGCTGGACCGGCCCATGATCCTGCCCGAGACCGTCCCACTGGCTGTGGCCGAGCTCGTCGAGGACTGCCTGGCCTACGTCCCCGAGCACCGCCCCACGCCGCCGCAGGTCGCCGAGCGGCTGGAGCCGCTGCTCGGCGCCCTGCCGCGCCCGCGACTGGCGGGTTTCAAGGTGTCGATGCACTGAGCTCCACCCGCTGTCCGTCGGGCCGCCCGCCGTTTGCCCCGTAAACGTGGCAAAGCGCCGCTGTGCGTAGTGAATCTCCCCCGCAAGGTGCCTGGTTGCCGCGCAAAGCGCGTGCGCTTCGGCGGCTGCTGTGACGCGTGGGGCAGGAGAGCCGAGCAGGTGGAGGTGGACGGTCGTGGCGGCCGTCCACAGGTTCGGT
>Ga0183260_10003025_pt1 | contig 13656 bp, 14 predicted proteins | sample AntDrymUQ4972206_2_FD_129768 | JGI IMG/M metagenome (GOLD analysis project Ga0183260, IMG submission 129768) | Polar desert sand microbial communities from Dry Valleys, Antarctica - metaG UQ497 (22.06) (version 2) (version 2) | ecosystem: Environmental > Terrestrial > Soil > Desert | place... | reverse complement strand
CTGTTGCACCGATGGCGTGGTGTAGTAGCGCATCAGGATGTGCGGCAAGGCGGCCGTGCCGAACATCATGCAGAACGTCAGCGCCAGGAAATTCCAGCGCTTAGTGTCGCGTTCGGCCTCACCCGCGGCGCCGGTCTTGTTGGTCGGATACGGAGTCCCGTGCTGGAAGGGAGGAGCTGTTTTGGCGTTATTGGACGCCACCTGCTTGTTCCACGCAGTTCGCGCGTCATCGAGCGACGCCGGATAATCCGTCACCGCCTTTTCCGCTGCACGAATCTCCGGTGCGCCGGCATTGGCCGCCTTCAGGTCTTCGACCCGCTTGGCAGCTGCAGCACGGCCCGCTTCCCATGACGCCGGCAGTGCATCGACCCGCGCCTTGGCATCAGCCGCGTTCTTCTTGTAGATATCGCGCACCGCAATTTCGGCCGGCGCGGTGCGCAGCTCGTCTGTCTTGGCGGTGACTTGCTGCAGCACCTGGCCGTAGACCAACTGCGGAATCGGAACCCCGGTGATCTTTACCGAGAGCCAGACGACCGGGATCAGGTACGCAATGATCAGAATGATGTACTGCGCCACCTGGGTCCAGGTCACTGCGCGCATCCCGCCCAAAAACGAACAGACCAGGATGCCGGCCAGTCCGACGAACACCCCGAGCTCGAACGCAACGCCGATAAAGCGCGACGTGATGATGCCCACGCCATAGATCTGCGCCACCACATAGGTGAACGAGCATAAAATCGCCGCGAAAACGCCGATCGCCCGGGGAATGTTGCCGCCGTAGCGCGCCCCAAGAAAATCCGGGATCGTGAACTGGCCGAACTTGCGCAAGTAGGGCGCGAGTAGCAGCGCTACCAGCACGTAGCCGCCGGTCCATCCGATCACGAACCCGAGGCCGTCGAAGCCGGCCAGGTACAGCGTTCCAGCCATGCCGATAAACGACGCAGCCGACATCCAGTCGGCACCGGTCGCCATGCCGTTGAACAACGCCGGCACGCGCCGGCCCGCGACGTAAAACTCGGCGACGTCGGAAGTGCGGCTCATGATGCCAATGCCCGCATACAACCCGATCGTGGCCACAAGAAACGCGTAGCCAATCCATACTTTGGGCAGACCGAGCTGCTCGAGTATCGCCAGGACAATCACGAACGCGATAAAGCCGCCCGTGTAAAAGGTGTAGTACTTGCGCAGCTGGTTGAAAAACGCTCGATTTCCGCTGGCGGTGGTGGCGGTGGTGCTCATGCTTCGTCTCCTTCGTCTACACCGTATTCAAGATCCAGCTTGCGCATGTAACGCGCGTAGAACCAGATGATGATGACGTAAATGATCAGCGATCCCTGCGCCGCCATGTAGAACGACAGCGGCCAGCCAAAGAAATTGATCTCGGCAAGCGGGATTGCGAAATAGCCCATCACATAAGTTACGACGAACCAGATCGCCAGAAGCACTGCGGTAATCTGCAGATTGCGCCGCCAATACTCTCGATGCTTTTCAGTCTGCTGCATGGGTTGCTCCTCGGTAGTTTTTCTTCATTCTGCTAATTACACGGCCTCGACAATGTTGACGTCCTTCGGAACTGAACCTTCATCGCGCTCGCGCGCAACGGCGCGCGGAGCCGTCTGCTGCATATCGCGCTTCAGCGTGGCGGAAAACTTCGGTTCGAACTCGGCCAGCTGTTCGTACACTTTCCGGGCTTCCGTGCTGCGCCCCAAGTGGTGATACGTCATGCCGAGCTGGTAATAGCCGTAGGGACTGAACGGCTGCAGCTTGATGTTACGGGCGAACACCTTGATGGCTTCGTCGAGCCGGCCGCCTCTGATTAGCACGAGGCCGAGGCCGTACCACGCGCGGTCGAGCGACGGACTTAGCTCGACGGCTTTGCGAAAGCAGCGTTCGGCCGCACCAAGATCTTCCCTTTTGTCGTGCAGAAATCCCAGGTTGAACCAGGCATCCGCTGCGAGCGGATCGATTTCAACCAGTTGTTCAAACTCGTCTACCGCAGCCGTCAAATCGCCGGCCTCCGCGTAGAGATTGCCCAGGGCAGCGCGCGCGACGGCGTCGTGCGGCGCAAGCGCAATAAGTTGGCGATAGACGCCGACCGCTTCCGGCGTGCGCTTGAACAGGACCGCGGCGTAGGCCAGGCACCGCAACCGAATGCGCGTCATCAAACGTGCGATCGCCGTCATCCCGTCACCGGCTTTGTTGTACCGCAGCGCACGCGCGCTGCTGCGGATCGGCACGGCAACTTCCGGCGAGCTCGAACAGCACCAACATCCAGAGGACGAACAACAGGAAGAAGGTGGCCAGCGGAATATGACGGTCGAGCACGAACTTTGGCGTGACCAGTCGCGTCAGCCGCGTAAAAGGACTCGTGACAACCTCGAACAGTTTGTACACAAGATTCTGATGCCGCCGATTCCAGGAAAAAGCTCCAATGGCGAGCTGTGCAATCAACGCCATGCCGGCAATCTCGAGCACTGCCTTGACGATCGTCAGCAAGGTAGCCACGCGTTTGCTTCTCCCGTTTGCACAACGTCGACTTCAGAGCGTTATCCCCTCTGCTGCGCCAGGATGGCGGTCACAGTGTCACCTTCAAATGCCTCTGCGACTGTTCACCCACTGCGCACCGTTACTCGAGGTTGCGTTGCCGCGTCGCTGCGAACTTCGGCTCGAACTTTCCCTGTTCTCATTCATTTTCCACACTGCGGCCGAGGTGATACTGAGTCATGCCGAGCCGATAGTAACCATAAGGACTGAAATGTTGAAGCCTGATGTTGTTCAGGCGCAGCGACCGCCTTTTTGGGCGTCCCTGATGTATAAGCACTCGCCCGAGGCCAGTACGCGCGATGCACCGCTGCCAAGGCCAGCGTTCGCGAGAGGCTTCGCCAGTCCGCTGGAATACGGCAGCCAGGTTGACAGCGAGGGTACCAATGTGACGATCAACAAGACGATCATGTGCGCCAGAAGAAAGGGCCGCAGCTCGCGCACCAAGGCACCGATCGGCACCTTCGATACCGCTGAGGTCACTGCGAGCAGGCCGCCGACCGGCGGGGTGATCAATCCCAGCGTCAGGTTGTAGATCACGATCATTGCGAAGTGCACGGGATCGATACCGGCGGCAAATGCCACCGGCGCCAGGATCGGCACCAGCACCATCACGCCGGGCAACGGCTCGATGAAAATTCCGAAAACGAGCAGCAGGACATTGATCAGCAAAAGCAAGCCGAGCGGTCCGACCTCGAGCGATGTGATCCATTGCGCCAGCGATTGCGGCACGTTCTCGATCGTCAGCACCCACGCAAACGCTGCGCTCGCGGCGACGATCAGCAAAATCGACGACGTCAGGATGGCAGAGCGGGCGAGAATGCCCGGCACATTTGACCAGCGCAGCGAGCGGTAAATAAATACGCCGCAAAGCAACGCGTAAACGACCGCTACCACCGACGCTTCGGTCGGAGTAAAAATTCCGGCGCGAATGCCGCCGAGGATGATCACCGGCAATAACAATGCCGGAATGGCATTGACCGTATTGCGCAGCATCTCGCGCGCGGTAGGACGCACTGCGTCGGCGCGGTAGTTGCGCCGCGTCGAAATGATTTGATTGACGATCATCATCGCGACGGCGATAAGAAGTCCCGGGAGCAAGCCGGCCATGAACAACGCACCGGCCGACACACGGTCGTCCTGCAGCGCATAGACGATCATGATGATCGAAGGCGGAATAATTGGGCCAACGATCGCAGTCGAAGCGGTGAGCGCTGCGGCATACGCCTTCGAGTACCCCGCCTTGTCCATCATTTTGATCATCATCGAGCCGGGGCCGGCTGCATCCGCCAACGCCGAGCCGCTGATGCCGGAAAAGAACGTCAGCGACAACACATTGGCGTGGCCTAGACCACCGCGCCGGTGCCCGACAAACTGCGAGGCGAAACGCAGCAGCACCTCGGTGAGCTTGCCGCCGGTCATCAGCTCAGCAGCCAGAATGAAAAAGGGCACTGCAAGCAGTGGAAAGCTGTCAATACCGGTGAACATTTCTTTTAATACGACGATTGTCGTATAGCGATCGTCCAGAGCAACCGCCAACAGCGCAGCAGCGGCCAACGAGAACGCGACGGGCACGCCAAGCGCGAGCAGGAAGATCGCGCTGATAAACAGCGTCCACGCCATCAATGCGGATCCGGACTAGAGCGCGGATACAAGATCTTTGTCCAGGCTGTCCTCACTTTCAATGGGCTGGCCCAGGACGTACCGGCGCGCGACCAGGCCAAGATGCGCAATCATAAGAAGACAACCCACTGGCATGCCGGCATAAACCCACGCCATTGAAATTTGCAGTGCCGCCGATGTCTGAAAGCGCGTGCGCCATGCGTAGTCGACCCCTTCAAGCATCAGCGCAACGAAAAGCATCAGCATGATCACGGCGATCAGGGTCCGAACGGCGCGGCCGGCGGGCGCGGGCAGCCTCTGTTCAAGCGTGTCGATTCCAATATGCGCACCGGCGCGTAACGTCATCCCACTCCCGACAAACGCAAGCCAGATCATCAGATGCCGAGCCACTTCCTCGCCCCACAGAAAAGAATTCTCGCCGCTGTAACGCAAGATGACGTTGACAAAGGTAACCACCACCATGGCTGCGAGAATGATCATCATCAACGCGCGGTTGGCTTGCACCAGCCTGCGCTCTATCCGATCGATGCTGCCACCTCGCTACCCATGCTTGATTGCAATCGTTTTCAGTGTCGTGAATCCCAGTAGCGCCTCGAAACCCTTTTCTCGCCCATAGCCGCTCGATTTGACGCCGCCAAACGGCAGCTCGACACCGCCGCCGGCGCCATAGTTGTTGATGAATACCTGGCCGCAGCGCAGTTTGCGCGCGACACGCATCTGACGCGCGCCATCGCGCGTCCAAACGCCCGCCACCAGGCCGTACATCGTGCCGTTGGCGATCGACAGCATCTCGTCTTCGGAATCGAAGGCAATCGCTGCCAGCACTGGCCCGAAGATTTCTTCCTGTGCCAGCACGTGGTTCGATGGAACGTCACGCAGCAGCGTCGGCGCCTGGTAATAACCGCTCTGCGGCGCGTGTTCGACGACCTGGCCTTGCGCAGCGATTGGAACATTGTCGTGCTCGGCCCGGCTCAAAAAATCCCACACACGCTGCAACTGGTTTTGCCGTATCAACGGCCCTGCGTCCAGATCGTCGAGTGCAGGACCGACCTTCAGCTGCGACATCGCAGCGCCGACGCGTGCGACCAACTCTTCGTAAATGGGTCTTTCGATCAACAGACGGCTGCCGGCCGAGCACGTTTGCCCGGCGTTCTGCACGATGGCATTCACCACTACCGGCAGCACGTCGTCCAGATCTGCATCGGCGAAAACGATTTGCGGAGACTTGCCTCCGAGCTCCAGAGTGACCGGGCAATGATGCTTGGCGGCCGCTTGCGCGACCGTGGTGCCCGTCACCGGCGATCCCGTGAATGAAATGTGATCGATGCCGCGATGCTGTGCAAGCGCGGCACCCGCCTCGGCGCCGAACCCGGTGACAACGTTCAATGCCCCCGCAGGGAAGCCGACCTCGGCTGCCAATACGGCGACTCGCATCACAGACAGGCACGCGTCCTCCGCAGGTTTGACGACGCACGCGTTGCCCGCCGCCAATGCGGCGCCAACGCTGCGGCCGAAAATCTGCATCGGATAGTTCCACGGCACGATGTGGCCGGTGACTCCGTGCGGCTCGCGCAGGGTCAGCACGGTCATGCCGGCCTGGTATGGAATCGTGTCGCCGTGCAGCTTGTCGGCTGCGCCGGCGTAGTACTCGAAGTAGCGCGTCAGTGCGGTGGCATCGGCGCGCCCCTGCTTTAACGGCTTGCCGGTCGTGCGTGATTCGAGCCGGGCCAATTCATCGTGATGATCGGCGACTGCATACGACAGCTTCATCAGCAGACGGCCACGCTCGGTTGCCGTCAAACGCCCCCATTTTCCGCCAAAGAATTCTCCGAGCGCCCCACGAGCTGCGAGCACCGCAGCGTCAATATCGGCGGCATTGCCGCGCGCGATTTTCGCGAACGGCGTGCCGTCGGATGGATCGATCACGTCGATCGTCTGTCCGGTTGACGACGCCACCCAGCGATTACCAATAAAGTGATGCGAACCCGCGGCGGTTGTGTTGCCGTCCATCGCGTTCTCCTGACAGAATCAGCTGAGATTATTACCCGCGCCTAAAATCGCCGCATGAGACTCGATGCCGTTCCCGCTGGCCGTGACATTCCGAACGAGTTCAACGTCATTATCGAGATTCCGGCGCACGCGGATCCGATCAAGTACGAGGTCGACAAGGAAACGGGAGCTTTGTTCGTCGACCGCTTCATCGCCACGTCGATGCACTATCCGTGCAACTACGGCTACGTTCCAAAATCACTCGCCGACGACGGCGACCCGCTCGACGTTCTCGTGATCACGCCGTTTGCGTTGCAGCCAGGCGTGGTCGTGCGGTGCCGCGCCCTGGGCGTGCTACAGATGGAAGACGAAGCGGGCGGTGATTCGAAGCTGCTGGCAGTGCCGATAGACAAGATCCTGCCGTGGTACCGACACTGGCTGAAGTGGTCGGACATCGCGCCCGAGCGGATCGCGCAGATTCAGCATTTTTTCGAGCACTACAAGGATCTCGAGCCCGGCAAGTGGGTCAAGGTGCTCGGATGGGAAGGTCCGGAGTCCGCTCGGAAAGACATCGTCGACGCGGTTGCGGCGTACGAGAACGCAGTGTCTACACGGGGGGCGTAATCAAATCGTCGCGGCGTGCACGCGATGCAATGACGTTCAATGCAAGCCCACTCAGCACCAACGCGATAGCCGTCAGTTTCCACCACGTGATTTCTTCGCCGAGCAGCCATACCGCGAGGCTCATTGCAACAATCGGTACCAGCAACGTGAACGGTGCAACCAGCGCTGCCGGATGCTGCCGCAGCAGCCACGCCCAGATACCGAACGCCAGCAGGGTGGTTGGCCACGCCTGAAACGCCAGACCAAGCCACGCCGGCGTATCCATCGCGCTGACCGCCGCCCACATCGCGGCTGGGCCTTCGAGCACGAGCGCAACCGGCAGCATCATGATCGACGCGGCCGCGCTGGCCCACACGACCACGGCCAGCGGCTGTTCGCTGTGGATCCGCTTGACGATCACATTTGCGATCGCCCAGGAAGCCGCGGCTGCCACGACGAGCAGGAATCCGACGCGCGTCGACGGTGGTAAATGAAACGCGACCAAAACGAGACCGGCACCGGCGATCGTCGCGCCGATCAGTTGGACCGGCTTCGCGCGCTCGTGCGTCAGCAGGGCGACAAGCCCGATGGTGAAGAACGCCTGAACCTGAATCACCAGCGACGCGAGGCCTGTCGGCATGCCAGCCTGCATTCCGGCGAACAACAGTCCGAATTGCACCGTAAACGCAAACAACCCGTAGCCGGTGACCAGGCGCCACGACGGCTGCGGCCTGCGCACGAACAAGACTGCCGGAAACGCAGCCAGTGCAAAGCGAAGAAACGTCAGCGTCATGGGCGGCACGTCGTCCAGCCCCCAGCGGATGACGACGAAGTTGAAACCCCAGATCACGACCATCAGCAGCGCCGCAGCAAGATGGGCGGCGCTCATCGGTTACGAAGCGCGCTGCGCTCGTCCAGCTCGTCGACGTAGTCCTCGATACCTGCGGACTCTCGCTGAAGATAAAGCTCGATGGCGTCGGCAAATGCGGGGTGCTCGAGCCAGTGTGAAGAGTAGGTGGTCACGGGCTCGAAGCCGCGTGCAAGCTTGTGCTCGCCCTGCGCACCGCCTTCGAACACTTTCAACTCGCGCTCAATCGCAAACTCGATCATCTGGTAGTAGCTCGTTTCAAAGTGAAGGCACGGCACGAACTCGAGGGCGCCCCAGTAGCGGCCGTACAGTCGCTGCCGGCCAAAAATTGAAAGCGCTGCGGCGATCGGACGTGACCCCATTTTCGCCACCACCATCAGAAGCGCTTCGGGCATCGTTTGTGCGATTTGCAGAAAGAAAGCGCGATTCAGATACGGCGTTGAATAATGGGCCGCATAGGTGTTCGCATAGCAGCGCATAAAAACATTCCAATCGGCGCTGCTGATCTCGCTGCCCACCTTCCGCTCGAAGGTGACCCCCGTCGCGGCGACCTTGCGTCGCTCGGCACGAATTTTTTTTCGCTTCGGTTGTGACAGCGAGTCGAGATAGTCATCGAAAGATTCAAAGTCCCGGTTGAACCAGTGAAACTGCACCGCACGGCGCGTGAGCATTCCCGCGACCGCAAGGCTTTCGATTTCGTCGATCGGCGCAAACAGAACGTGAAGCGACGACAGATGCGACGCTCGCGCGTGGGATATCAACGCCTGCGCCAACCGTTCGCGCTCAAGATGATTGCTTGCGATCAGACGTGTCCCGGGCACCGGTGTGAACGGAACGGCAGCGAGCCATTTCGGGTAATACTCAACACCATGTTGCTGATATGCGTTCGCCCACGCCCAATCGAACACATACTCGCCATATGAATGATGTTTTCGATACAGCGGCACGGCTCCCCGAAGCTGATCGGCATTCCAGAGTGTCAAGTATTGCGGTTCCCAACCCGAGCGAGGTGATGCGCAGCCGCTTGAGTGCAACGCATGCAGGAATTCGTAGCGCAGGAAAGGATTGTCGCTGGAGGATTGCTCTAGCAGACGATTCCAGCTAACAACGCCGATCGACGCCAGGTCACCGACCAGGCGCGTGCAATAATCGCCGCCATCTGCTGGTGCGTTCATCGATACGGCGTTAATGAGTTCCAAAGTCAAAGTCGCGGTTGCGCAGTTGAATTGCACCGTCGGCGACTTCGAGGGCAATAGCAGAAAGATCCTAGACGCGGCATCGCGTGCCGCCGCGGCGGGTGCCGACCTGCTGCTGACACCGGAATTGTCCTTGCCCGGCTACTCGCCGGAAGACTTGCTTCTGCGGCGTTCATTTTACGCAGCGAGCGACGCGGCTCTGCAAATGCTCACTGCGCAGCTGCTCCAATTTCCGGATTTGACCGTTGTGGTGGGTCATCCGCTCGCGCGCGAGGGCCATCGCTTCAATGCCGCCTCGCTTTTGCAAGGGGGTGTGGTGCTGGGTACGTATTGCAAGCACGACTTGCCGAACTACGACGTGTTCGATGAGCAGCGATATTTCACGCCCGATAATCGCCCGCTGGTGTTTGAACTTAATGGCACGGCGTTTGGCATCAATATTTGCGAAGACACCTGGTTTTCCTACGCGCCCGAGTGTGCGATCTCCGCCGGCGCCCGCGTCCTGCTGGTGCCCAACGGCTCGCCTTTCAATCTGGGAAAGCAGCAGCAGCGGCTCGACACGGTGCGTGCGAACGTCACCCGATTCCGGATGCCCGTGGTGTACGGGAACCTGGTCGGCGGTCAGGACGAATTGGTATTCGACGGTGGATCTTTCGTTCTCGACGCAGATGGTGTCGTGGTGGCCAACGCGCCACTTTTTGAAGAGTTCCTGCTGTTGGTCGATTTTGTCGACGGGGTGCCACAGCGCGGCGATGTAAGACCGGAGCCGAGCGAAGAAGCACTCGTGTACTCAGCGCTTGTGCTCGGGGTGCGCGATTACCTTGACAAGAATGCGTTTCCCGGCGCCATCATCGGATTGTCAGGCGGAGTTGATTCGGCTTTGACTCTGGCAATTGCCGTCGATGCGCTTGGGCCGCAGCGTGTTCGCGCAGTGATGATGCCGTCGCAATTTACTTCGTCGATGAGCCTGGACGATGCGCGTGCGATGGCCGCTGCGATGAACGTGCGTTACGACGTTATGCCGATACAGACTGCATTCAACGCATTTCTTTCGACCTTGTCGCAGGAATTTCGCGGACTGTCGTGGGACACCACCGAGGAAAACTTGCAGGCGCGGATCCGCGGCACGCTGTTAATGGCGCTGTCGAACAAGTACGGGTCGATTGTGTTGACCACGGGGAACAAGTCCGAGACGGCCGTCGGGTATTCGACGCTCTACGGAGACCTGGCAGGCGGCTTTGCCGTGATCAAAGACATCCTGAAAACGCTGGTCTATCGCTTGTGTCGCCATCGAAATTCGATTGCGCCGGTCATTCCGGAAAGGATCTTGACGCGTGCGCCGAGTGCCGAGCTCAAGGCAGACCAGACCGATCAGGACTCACTGCCGCCCTATGACATGCTCGACGAGATCATCGACCTTTACATGCACCAGGGCCGCTCGATCGCCGAAATCGTTGCCGCCGATCACGACGAAGCCATAGTGCGCAGGGTGGTGCGCATGATTCGATTGTCCGAGTACAAACGCAGGCAGTCGCCGATCGGGATTCGCGTCACGCACCGTAGTTTTGGCAGGGATTGGCGGTACCCGATTACCAATCGGTTTCGCGAGGACAGCATCACGCTCTAGAATCGCCGACATTGACTTTCCCCCGCGAAAAGCGACCATGAAACAGATCACAGCGATTATCAAGCCGTTCAAGCTCGACGAAGTTCGTGAGGCCCTGGCGGACGTGGGGGTTACCGGCCTTACCGTCACGGAGGTCAAGGGATTCGGGCGTCAGAAAGGCCATACTGAGTTGTATCGCGGCGCCGAATATGTGGTCGATTTTTTGCCGAAGATCAAGGTGGAAGCGGTGGTCCCGGACGCGCTAGTGGAGCGTGTTATCGAAGCGGTGACCAAGGCAGCACGTACGGGGAAAATCGGCGACGGCAAAATATTCGTTCGCGCGGTAGAGCAGGTGATTCGGATTCGCACAGGGGAGCAGGGCGAAGCTGCGGTTTAATCTGCGCTAGAGCAACTTTCCACTGGTCGGCTTCAGCAGGACAATCAGCGCGCCACTACCGCCTTCGGTAGAGCGGGCCTGGCAGAACGCGATGACATCTTCGCGCTGGGCGAGCCAGATCTTGGTCTTTCCTTTCAGTACCGGTTGCCGGCCACGAGAGCCAAGCCCCTTGCCGTGCACCACACGCACGCACCGCAGACCTCGCTTGACCACGTCGCGAATAAAAATTGCAAGCAGCTCGCGCGCCTCGTCGGTACGACAACCGTGCAGGTCAATTTCATCCTGGATCACCCATTCGCCGCGCCGCAGTTTTCGCAGCACGTCGGCACCGACGCCGGGGCGCTGGAACGAAAGCTCGTCATCGGTATGAAGCAGCGTGTCAATTTCAAACTCGTCCGACACCGACGCGACGAGCACCAGTCGATCGTCCTCGCGGCGCTTGTGTGGAATCGGCGGATGCAAAGCACGCTTGTGCTCGACACGTGTCTTGCCGTTTAGCGGTGTGACGTCGCCGATCGCGTTGCGAAACTCGTCGGTTGCCTTGGCAGTGAGCGAATCAGCCGTGCGTTGGCGCTCGGCAGCCTCTTCGCGCTCGCGCGCCTCGCGTGCAAGCGTGGCGCGCAAGGACTCGAGCTGCGCAAATTGCGTGAATCTCTCCACCATGCACCCTCTCCTTCACGGCGGAATTATGCAGCCAGCGCTTCGCGGGCCGGCGCGACGGATTCCAGATTCTCGAGGTATTTCTGCGCATCGAGGGCGGCCATGCAGCCTGTGCCTGCGCTCGTGATCGCCTGCCGATACACGTGGTCCTGCACGTCGCCTGCAGCGAACACTCCGGGAACGCTGGTGGCAGTGGCCATTCCGGCCAGTCCCGTCTTGGTGATGATGTAGCCGTTCTGCATTTCAAGCTGACCGGCGAAAATTTCGGTATTTGGGCGGTGACCGATCGCAATGAAGACGCCTTGCAGCGAAATCTTTTCGGTCACTCCGGTCTGCGTATTCTTGATCTGCACGGCGTTGACACCGCGGTCGTCGCCGAGCACCTCGTCGAGAACGTTGAAGGTTTTCATCTCAACCTTGCCTTCTTTGACCTTCTGCATGAGGTGATCGACATTGATCGGCTCGGCGCGAAATTTGTCGCGCCGATGAATCAACGTCACCTTCTTGGCGATGTTGGTCAGATACAGCGCCTCTTCGACAGCGGTGTTGCCACCGCCGACCACTGCTACATCCTGGTTCTTGTAGAAAAACCCGTCGCACGTGGCGCAGCCGGACACCCCCTTGCCCATAAATGCCTGTTCGGATGGCAGACCCAGATACATCGCGCTGGCACCCGTGGCAATGATCAGCGAGTCGCACGTGTATTCACCCGAATCACCGATCAGGCGCAAGGGCCGCTCGGAAAGTTTGGCGGTGTGAATGTGATCGAAGATGACCTCGGTGTTGAAGCGCTCGGCATGAGCGAGAAAGCGAGTCATCAGCTCCGGGCCTTGCACGCCCTCCGCGTCGGCCGGCCAATTGTCGACATCGGTGGTTGTCATCAGCTGACCGCCTTGGGCCAGACCGGTGACCAGCACCGGCTTCAAATTCGCCCGCGCTGCGTACACAGCCGCGGTGTACCCAGCGGGGCCTGAGCCCAAGATCAATACGCGCGCGTGTTTGGGTGGGGTCATTTCAGCTCGTGGGTCCGCGGATCTAATGATTATATTGGGCCAATTTGCGGAAATCGAAGATGTCGCGGGCAAGACAAACGGATGGCGTTATTCGCCAGCCGATCCCGGCGCATCGTTTGGGCTGGCTTTCCCCCGGTTCAGCCGGTAGCTAATTGCCCGCTTGCGGGCGGCAGCAAAATATTGATCGTCGCTCACCCGCGTATTCAGGCGCGCGCGCAGCTTCCGCATAGCCGGTGGCGCGAACGCCAGGGCAACTCCAAGGCTGCCGATGATTAACGCGGCCTTCATTCGCCGGCGTTGTCCCGATCGCCATAACTGGCAGGCTCTTTGTTCACGGTGTAAAACGCACCGGCAATACCGACGACCACGACGCCAGCAAGAAACACAAGAATTGACGGACCCACGGCTTGCTTCACATAGATAACGGCCGCAAACTCTAGAGGGTCAAAGCCGATTTGAAGGCCCGTGGAAGGCCCGATTTCCGCGGCGTTTTGTCCAACCAAAGGCGCGCCGACCGCAGTGGCGCAGTACGGCTACATCTGTCGAAACAGGTGCGTGTAGCTATCGGAAACAAGCAGCGTCTCTACGCGGGTTTTCAGCTTCACCATCATGCGGCCGCGAAAATCGCGCGCGACACCTGCAATCGATGTCGCATTGACTAAAGTCGATCGATGGATTTGCCAAAATTGGTTCGGATCAAGCTCGTCGACCAGGTCCTTCAGCGGCTTGCGTATCAACGCCTCGCCGTCGCCTGTCACAACTCGGGTGTACTTGTTGTCCGCCTGAAAATAGGAAACTTCATCGACGGTGATCAGCTTCAGGCTCTGCCCCACCGACGCGTTGATCCAGCGCAGAAACTGCTTCGATGAGGACGGCGCCCCGGAAGCAATCTGTGCAATCGTCGACTCGAGCCGCGCGGGCGGCGATCCCAGGCGCTGGCGAACGCGCGAAATCGCCGTAAACAGACGTGCGGCTGCCACAGGCTTCAAGACGTAATCGACCGCACCTTGGTCAAAAGCGGCCACTGCGTGCTCGTCGTACGCGGTCACGAACACCACGTGGCAGCGACCACTGGCCTGGCGTGCAACTTCGAGTCCGGTGGCTCCGGGCATTTGAATATCAAGGAACAGCACGTCGGGCTGGTGCTCATCCAGCAACCG
>Ga0183260_10003024_pt1 | contig 13660 bp, 16 predicted proteins | sample AntDrymUQ4972206_2_FD_129768 | JGI IMG/M metagenome (GOLD analysis project Ga0183260, IMG submission 129768) | Polar desert sand microbial communities from Dry Valleys, Antarctica - metaG UQ497 (22.06) (version 2) (version 2) | ecosystem: Environmental > Terrestrial > Soil > Desert | place... | reverse complement strand
TTCCATGCTCCAGAGCCACCCGCCGTTGCCATCGGGGCGGCGCTGGCTGAAGTCCTTGGGCTCGTACCGGATGGCCTCGGACAACAGCGCGCCGGTCTCGTCCGTGTACTGGTAAGCCGCGACGATGCGGCGGTGTTGAGTCCTCGGCTCGGTGCTGGACCAGAGCGACCGATCACGGAGCGCGGCAACGACGGCGTCCTGCGCGCAGCCCGCGTGGCAATGGACGAGCACCTTCTGGTCAGCGTCCGAGACGCTCAGGCTGGGCCGCTCGTCGTCGTGCGCCGGGCAGTGCGTCTGGCCCGCGCCACGCCGTGCGGCTGCCGCGCAGGGGCATCCGGCTCGGCCACAAGCGAGGGCATCAAGGATGTTCTGAGCCTTCATGCGGGCTCCGAGTGCGCCGCGCTGTCACTGCGGATGCGGCGCGCTCGTGCCGCCGCGATCAACTCCGCGACCCTCATGACCGGCTCCGGGAGCGGCGCCTCGGGCGCCTCGGGCTCTGTGTCGGTCTGGACGAACGCGGCGCTCGTCATCGCGTGCGCCTTGCGCGGGATCGGCGCTCAGGCCGCCAGAGTTCAGCCTCGGGGAGTCCGAGGTACTCGGCCACGGTTGCGGCCTGCGTCGCAGTCGGGATGCGGTCGCCAGAGAGCAGGCGATGCATCGTCGGTTCGGACACGTGGAGGGCGCGGGCGAGCCGCGCTTGCCTGATACCGAGAGCCGCCGAGAGAGCCTTGGCCGGTTGCGCTTGCGCGGTCACCCACGTCTCCATCCGTGCCGAGTGCTGGATGGCGTGCCGTGCGGCTCGCGCTCCTTGACCTACTGCGTTCGCGAAACGGGCGGTGAGTCAGGTCCGTCCGTTCGTCCGCAGTCCGGGGACCGTGCGGTCCAGTGCCTAGCGCAATTAAAAACCAACGCGCTGGAAATGGAAAGTCCTCACGGAACATTTCTCGAACATTTTCGCCTGGCGGTGTGCGCATTCCGCCTCCATCTCGAGACGACGGCCACGCAGATCGTCACGACGCTCATGCTGTCCCGGTGACCGACCCGAAGGCCCTCGTGAGGCGCGGCTATGACCTCGTCTCGCAGGCGTACCGCGCCGACGACGCAGGCGAGGGCGAGTACGGCGCGTGGCTCGATCTCCTGGAGGCACGGGTGCCGCCACCGGCGAAGGTGCTCGACCTCGGTTGCGGCTGCGGCATACCAGTGGCCCACCGACTCGCGCCCCGGTACGAGGTCACGGGCGTGGACTTCTCGCCGGTCCAGATCGAGCGCGCGCGGAGCCTCGTGCCTAGAGCGACGTTCGTCTGCGCCGACATGACGACGACCGAGTTCGCCGACGCGACGTTCGACGCCGTCGTGTGCCTGTACGCGATCATTCACGTGCCGCTCGCGGACCAAACGGCGTTCCTCCGCAACATCGCGCGCTGGCTACGGCCCGGCGGCGTGCTCATCGCGACGGTCGGCGAGCGCGCGTGGACGGGGACGGAGAAGGACTGGCTGGGAGTGCCGGGCGGAGCGATGTGGTGGGACCACGCGGACGCGGAGACGTACCGTAGGTGGTTCGCGGATGCGGGCCTGGTCATCGACGAGGAACGTTTCGTGCCCGATGGACAAAGCAGCGGGCACCATTTCGTCGTCGCGTCCAAATGACGAGCGGGCGGCGCGAGGACCGCGACGGAAATCTCATTGCGGTCTGAGCGAAGTAGGGCGGGCCGGACGCATCGCGTGGGTTCCCGCGCGGCGCGTTCGCTCGTCGCGGTAGCCACCATGGCCTACGCCAACGTCGCGGCCCTCCACTCACTCAATCGACCGACCTTGCCGAGTGGCGGACGGCCCTAGGGCGCGACCATCCGAAACCAGTCGCGCATCGTCTGACGGATCCGTTCGAGTTCCTCGTCGGGTACCTCCGTCATGTGGCACAGGGTGTTGCGAAGATGCGAAAGCGCTCGGGCTGATTGAACAAGCGTCTTGTCGCGGACGACCTCCGCGAAAGCTGGCCTCCAGTTGGCGTCGACGACGGCCAGCAGTTGCGGGTAGGTCATCAGCGAGGATTGGTCACGCGAGCCCAAGGCCATCCACGCCTTCGTCTCTTCGGTGCCAGCGAGCTTCTTGACTTCTTCCTGAACATCGCCAGGCACCTTGTCCCACCAGTTGACCGTTGGGTCCTTGGAAAGAACATCGACAACGAGATCGCGGAGGTACGTCTCGAAGATGAAGAACAGCTTGTACCCCTCGGCGGCGTGCATCGCACTTCGGACGGGCGCTGGCATGAGAGGACCAAGGTCGTAGGACGGGGACAGCAAGAGCGACTCAGCAGGCGCGGTTTCCTTGAGGCCGCGGACAGTGCGAACTGCGCTTTGCCCCACCATCAGGAAGAGCGCCATCCGCTCCGAGACGGTCACGAGAAGACTTTGCGAATCGCGGCGAAGATGCTCACGTACACGTCTTCGGTGGCGTTCGCCGGCAAGTGAATTTGGATGTTGTAGTGGAACTCCGGCGTCTGGGAGGTCCCCTCGCCCTTCGGTGGCATCCCAATTACGGGCGGCTCGACGTCGGCCGTCTTCCGTGCTCCGCGCGGCGGACTCTCGGGTTTGTCGTCGCCTCCGCTGGTCGCGGCGAAGTCCGCCCGCTTCATCAGTGCGTTAAGCGTGCCGACAATCTTGGTCGTCATGTCCTTATCGCTACCGGCGACCTGAGCAACGAGCCCCTTCAGATCCTCCGGTGCCAACTTGTCGGCGTTTTCGTTCGCATCAAACAACGGCGCATAGGCCGTTCGGATGCCCGCTGCCATCGCCGCTCGGGCTCTCGACGCATTCTTGAGTGCGTTGTACGTGGAGGTTGGCTTGCCAGCCCCGTCGATAAAGCCGAGATTGCGCAGGAGCGGGATTAGCGGTCTGTCGCCCGTGCTGCGCAAGCCAAGGGTGTCCTGAAGGAACTTCTGCGTGACCGCATCTGGTGCCTTCGCGCTGGCCAGCCCGTCAAAGAACTTGTTGACGTTCTTGTATGACGCCAGGTACGGAAGAGACCCCACCTTGCCCTCCCCAAGATCCGCCGGTCAGTTACATCGTATGAACAGACAGTCTAGGTTCACGGCTGCCGCGCCTCGGCGCGCGGTCCGCCCGAGCGGGCCGGTTTTCTCGGAGGGTCGCGACTAGGCCGCCCGGCGCAGCAGGTCGAGCCCACCATCCCGAACGCGGAGGAACGGCGGCTGCGGACGGCGGGTTCGAGTCCCGTCTTCCGCTCAGCAAGTACCCGTGGCCGCTCGAGGGCCGCTTTCAAGTACGGTCGCCACCCTTCGCGCGGCACGAGCTCCGACACGCCATCTCTGCCGACGAGGATCTCCTCGAAGACCGACGAAAGGAGCCGTTTCCGCTGGTCGGCGCCCATCTCCGCCAATCATCGACCAGACTTCGTATCTCGGCCCGTTGGACGCGAAACGTCTGCTGGCTCGCGGCGCGAAGGGACGTGACTTCGCAATCGAGTCCCTCGCGGCGCCGGAGGTACTCCTCACGCGCGATGTCGCCAAACTCGTAGAGGTCGCGCAAGCGGCCCTTACGAGCCTCGACACTCTTGAGCGTGGCTGCGTTGTTGCTGGCTCGCCCACGGCTGGCCTGTCCCGCCAGCGCCGTTTCCACGGCTTGAGCAAATCCATCCGGGAGCACAATCGCTCCGAGGATCGCCTCAACGTCGTCCTCGAGGTCGTCCTGCGGCATGCTGCGGGCTAGGCAATCGCCGCCGACCCGGCGCTCGTAGCAGATGTAGTAGTGTCGTTCCCGGTGGGAGCGATCAGCGCGGCGCGTCCAGCCGGACATCGTCGAGCGGCAATGGGCGCACCGCCGCGGAGGAGGACGACGAGACCACGCCATCCTCGACGAAGAGGGTCCGGCCAACCTCAAGGAAGTCCTCGAGAAGGACCTACTAAGCGGCGCCGACACTCGTCGGCTCGGCCTCACACCCTCATGGTGGTGACGGAGCGGCGCGGCCAGGCCGTGCCTCGTTCCGCGGCGCACTCCTAGAGCGCGCCCTCGGTCCTCCATGAGGTCACCGAAGTCATCGTGCGGCACAGCGGGAACATCGCGTCCGTCGCGATCGCCGAGCGCGACGTGAGCGCCGCGATTCACCTTGAGGTAGATCTGCGACCGTCGGTGCCGATAAGGAGAACCATCTGGTCGGCGACCTACGCGCTGTGACGAGCCTCGAGGACGACAAACTTGCCGACGATGCTCGAGGTCTACGGGAAGCGACTCATCCTTCGGCGGCGGCGCGCAGGTCGGTCAGGTTGCGATCGGCACGATCTCGGAGGCGGACCGTCACAACATCCGCAGAAAGAGAAGATCAGCATCGACACTATCCCGGTCGGGCTTGTTCGAAGCCCTGGTGCCTACGCTGGCCTCGCGGCTCCGGCGCGGCGCTCGTCCCGGGTGATTGCCGCCGCGAACCGGATGATCCGGCGAAGCCCTTCGAGGAGGTCATCTCGATTCGTCGCGAACGAGATTCGCACCATTCCTGCCGCCTGCTCGCCGAATGCTTCACCCGGCACCGTGGCGACACGCTCTCGCTCGAGTAGCGCATGAGCGGTGGCGTACGTGTCGGTGCCGTTGGCCGAAAGGTCGACCAGGGCGTAGAAAGCTCCGCGCGGTACAGCGGCGAGCAGTCCTGCGGGTTGAAGCATCGACACGACCAAGTCGCGGCGTTCACGATAGGAGTCCCTCATCGCCACGATTTGCTCGTCTGGAAGGTCGAGGGCCGCGAGGCCCGCGCTCTGCGCGATCGCCGAGGGACAAGAGTAAAGCGCTGCGGCCAGCGGAGCCATCCTCGACGTGAGAGCAGCGGATGCAACGCTGTAGCCGAGTCGCCAGCCCGTCATGGCCCAAGTCTTCGACCACCCAGATACCGTGATTACTCGACCGTCGCGGTCGAACGCTGCGGCTGGGACGAAGACATCATCGAACGTGAGCGCCTCATAGATTTCGTCGGAGATGACGTAGAGATCCCGTTCGGTGGCGAATTCCATGATCTGGGCGATCAGGGATCTCGGGAACACACACCCGGCAGGATTCCCGGGATTGTTCAGGAGAAGCACTTTTGTAAGAGAAGTCACCTGCGACCTCAGTTGCGCGACGTCAGGCAGGAAGCCTGTCGCGCGCGATAGCGGATATCGAACCATGGTGGCGCCCGTCAACGCGATCATGCTCGTGTAGGTCGGCCAACCCGGGTCGGGCCCCAATATCTCGTCGCCTGGATCGCTCAGAGTGAGCAGCGCGAGCGCCAGCGCCGTCGTGGCGGCTGGCACGACGGCGATCTGATCTGCCGTGACCGACATGCCATAGAGTCGCCGTACGCGATCAGCCGTCGATTTACGGATCGCGAGCGTGCCCAATGTTGCAGTGTATCTCGTCGCCCCGCGCCGAGTCGCGTCGAAGGAACTCTCGACGATGGGCAATGGCGTGGCGAAGTCAGGCTCTCCGACTTCGAGATGGATGACGTCAGACATCGCGTTGGCAAAATCGATCAGCTTGCGGATTCCCGACACAGGCACGCGGCCTGACATGTCGGAGAGTGGCTTCATACGGTGACCTCCTGGGAGCAGGTCGCGCGGCTCGCTACTCCTAGTCTGTACCTGAGGCGTCGCTTGGCGGCTGCAGGCCCTCGCGGCGCGTGCTGCAGAGCGCTGTCGCCCACGTCTACCAGTGGAATGCGACAGTGACTCGGATGCGTTTCCCCCGGATCGTTTCCGGCGACACGTACATGCTCATTTCCGTCGCAATCTTCGCCCTCAACTTCACAGTGATGAAGGCGGCCCTACACGAGTTCGACTCGATGGCATATGCCGCGTTGCGACTTCTCGTGGGAAGCGCGGTTCTGCTTGTCGCGACTAAGTTGATTTCCGGCTGGGGCTCGCTACCGCGAAAGGTCTGGCCAAGGTTGGCGGTAGCTGCGCTTCTTGGTGTCGCCGCAAATCAGGTCGCGGTCATGTTTGCGCTTGTCCATACGACCGCAGCCAACGTAGCTGTGCTCGTGCCCGGAACTATCCCTCTCTTCGCGGCGCTCGTTGCGGCGATCATGCGTGTGGAACGGTTGACGGCTCGCAACTATGTCGGGATTGCGCTGGGTCTAGCAGGCGTTGGGATGGTCTCGAGTCCGAGCTCTGCCAACGGCGGAGCGCTCATTGGCGATGCCGCGGCACTTGGTTCGGCGCTCGCTTGGGCTGCCCATACCGTGATTCTGAGACCCTTGATGGATCGCCTACATGCTGTGCAGCTGGCGTCTTTCACGGTGGGCCTCGGGACGATGATGCTGGCACCGCTCGGTCTGGCGGCGGTCGGGCGGCAAGACTTCTCGGCTATCTCGGTGGGCGGGTGGGCAGCGCTTTCCTTTTCTGCCATCGCTGCGCTTGTCGTCACTCAGGTATTGCAGTTCGCCGCGATAAGGGAGCTCGGCCCGAGTAGGGCGGCACTCTACAGTTACCTGACGCCCTTCCTTGGCGCGCTTTTCGCGTACTGGCTGCTGAGCGAGGTCCTGGAGCCGAGCCAACTCCTCGGTGCGTGCCTCGTGGTCGTAGGGATCCTCGTCAGCCGCAAGTCCTGGCCCACACGATTCAGAAGGCCGAGCCCGTGGTGACCGGGGTCGGACGATGACAAGGGGTGCCGATGCGAGACGTGGGGAGGGTCGGGCCATTCGCGGCGCTCAGACGATCGCGATAGGCCGAATTGGAGACGCGGTGGCTCCAACGATCTTGAGCGGCGCGGCGATCAAGAGTCCCTGATAGGCACTTGCCGCGCCGAGTTCCTCAAGGAATAGATTCTCGAGTAGGTATATGCCGCGCTCGACCAGGCAATGGGCGTGTACGTGCAGGTCTGAGGCCTTCTCGCTCTCGACCTCTACGGCAAAATTGTCTGCTCCGATCGCACGAACGCCCAGTTCACCGAACCATTCAGCTGCCGACAGGTCGATTCCGGGGATGCCACCGTGTTTGCCTTCGTATCTCACCGGATCTCCCCATAACGCGCCCCAGCCGGTCCGGACCAGGGCTACATCGCCGATGCTGGGCATGAGCTCCATGTCGGTCGACATGGAGCGCAGCTCATCGGCTGCTATTGCGTAGCCGGGGGGTAGCGGACCACGATGCTTGCGCGCAAGGTCGTAGATAACAAACCGCGCTACGAGCAGACTCGCGGTTTCGATTCCCTTGGTGCGCATGCCTTCCGGCGACTGCGCTGTCTCGGTCGGGGCCCCACCGTGCAGTCGTCCGCGTAAGGATGCATGCGCTAGTGCATCCATATGGGTACCACTATGGCCCGACAGGCTGAGTGTCTCGTTCGCGAATGTCAGGCCACTACTGCGGACAGAGTCACCATGTCTTCTGAAGAGGGCGAGGAAGAATTTCGCGTGAGACCGACGCTGCGGCATAGCGGCGTGCATCGGCTGCGCGAGATCAAATACCCGCCGGCGTTCGATGTCGTCGAGAAAGGTGTGGGTCACGGAAAGACGACTTGGGTCGAGCCGTCATGAGGCAGTGCCCAGCGGTAGATCCCTCGACTGCCCATCCCAGCGCCCATCAGGGTGGCGCCACGAGTTTCATGGCAGCGTCTCTGGTCCGCGTCAGATGCTCGCGCATCAGCCACCCGGCTGACTCTGCATCCCCAGCGCGGCAGGTCTCAAGTATTCGCTCGTGTTCCCTCGTGCGCTGTGGCCCAAGTCCTCGGACGCGCGGCGCAAGCCATTGATATCGCTCGCTGTTCTCCCACAGAGCTGAGATGAAGCGCAGTAGCCAGCCTGACTGCGAGGCCTGATAAAGGCCGAAGTGCAGGTCCCTGTGATGCCTGCGGAGAATCTGCCAGTCGCCTGCTTTGGTCGCCAGCTCGAAGGCGCTTAACGTGGTGTCGAGCCTCGTGAGATCTGCCGAAGTCAGGTTCTTGACCGCCAAGGTGGTCGCGAGGGGATCGAGCAGCAGTCGAAGGCGGTAGGTCTCTTCGAGGTCCGCCCGGCTTGTTGGGCGAACTCGATAGCCTCGTTGTGGGACCGCCTCTAGCAGGCCCTCTGACGCAAGCGCGCGCAGCGCCTCTCGGATGGGGATCGGACTCATCCCTAGTTGAGCGGCAGTTTCGTTGATATGCACGCGAACATTCGCGGGGAGGCCGCCTGTCAGGATCTGGTTTCGGATCGCGCCGGTCGCGAATTCAACGCGTGTGCCCCCGCCTGGATGCTCGTGGTCGTCCATCTCAAGAGCCATCGCCCTTGACATTAGGGCAGTCGGATATATATATATATGTATCGACTCGCGCGGGGGGAGGCTGCAGTGGCTGTAGAGACGTCACGCATCCGCGAGGGGACCGGACCGCTGATTGAGGCGCTCCCCTTCGACAATGCCGAGTACGAAAGGCGGCTGGCTGGTGTTCGGCAGGGAATGCTGGCGCGCGGTCTTGATGCCCTGCTCTGCTTCTCGCCCGAGAACATCTACTACCTAACGGCGCACGACACTCCTGGGTACTACTTCTATCAAGCTTCGATCGTGACCCATGACAAGGGGCCGATCAACGTTCTTCGCAGGATCGAAGCGACAAACACTCTGGGCAGGGGTTGGACGCGGCTCGCCGTGCCTTACGGCGATCGTGAAGACCCCGTCGGAATCACGGTGGGGGTCCTTGAGGAACTCGGACTCGCGAAGAAGACAATCGGCGCCGAAGCTGAGGCGTGGTTCGTCACACCGAAGCAGTATTCACAACTGGAAGCCGCGGTCGGTCACGTCGGAGGCAGGCTGATAGACGCGTCCGGGACGGTCGAGGAACTCCGCGCTATCAAGTCGCCAGCTGAGATCGCTTACATCCGCGCCGCGTCGCGGATATCCGAGCTTGGTACGCGCACGGCTATCGATGCCTCACGCGAAGGCACGGACGAGAATGCTGTTGCGGCCGCGGCCATCGCGGAGATGACCCGAGCTGGCGGCGAGTACGGGGGACTCCCAGCCATCGTCAACAGCGGCCCCAGGACGTCGCTCTGCCACGCCGTGCCGGGCGGTCGCATCCTAGAGCGTGGTGACGTCATCGAGTACGCCCTACCCGGCTCGGTGAAGCGCTACGCAGGCGTATTGATCCGCATCGCGACCGTCGGCACGCCTGATCCTGAGATCGTACGTCGACAGGCGGCCGTTCACGATGCCGTCGACAGAGTGATTGCCGCGATCAGACCGGGCGCCCTGTCGGGTGACGTGCATGCGATCAGCCGGTCTGTGATGGAAAAACATGGCTACGGGCACTTGCATGGACACCGGACCGGCTATTCGATCGGCGTCGCCTACCCTCCCGATTGGGGCGAGGGCCAGATCGTTTCGATCTGGGCCGACGATCCGACACCCTTACGCGAAGGGATGACCTTCCAACTCGCGCTTGGCCTGTTCGAACTTGGCAAGTACTTGGTGAACATGGGCGAGACGGTTCTCGTCACTAAGGACGGCTGCGAGTCGCTGACCCAGTTTTCAAGGGAGCACTTCGTCGTATGAGCACTGATACCCGTGAGTTGAGTGCTCCCACGAAGAGCAGGACAAAGAGCGTCATCAAGATAGGCACGGCCGTTGCGGCGCCTGGAGAAAAGATGACGGGCGTACTGCCCCTCGCCGCTCGGACTGACGGCTCGACGTATGACACGCCAGTGACCATCGTCAACGGATCTGCGGAGGGCCCGAATCTGTGGGTACACGGCGCGATCCACGGAGACGAGTACGACGGATCCCGTGCGATCGCGGACTTGGTCCGGGAACTCGACCCACGGGATGTCCACGGTGCCCTCATCGCCATCCCGGTCCTCAACATCGGCGCCTTTCAGGCTCGCCAGAGGACCAATCCGCTCGACAGCAAGGACCTCAACCGCATCTTCCCAGGCAACCCAGCGGGCACGGTCACGGATCAGATAGCTCACGCACTCATGACCCTGATTCTCGACAACGCCGACTATCTCGTCGATCTTCACGGTGGCGGCAACGAGGCGCTAATGTCATTCCACGCGGTTTTCTATGACGATGCCCAACTAGAGGCGAGTCGCACTTCGGAGCGCATGGCGCGCGCAATCGGTGCACCTGTCATCCAACGCTCGTTCGGTGTCGCATTCCTGGAGGGCTCGCTGTGGTACCAGTTAACGCGCCAAGGGATACCTACAGTCCTATTTGAGGCTGGTGGGACCGGCGGCCCGCAGGACGAATACATCGCCCTACATCGAGAGGGCCTCCGCCGGCTAATGCACCTGTTCGAGATGATCCCGGGGTCGGTGGCAGTGGATGAAAAGTGTCATGTTTTGAACCGGCATCGGTTCATTGCCAGCACGAAGGGTGGGTTCTTCCGGGCCGAGGTCAAACCCGGTACACACGTACGTCCGGGCGATGTGCTCGGCCGCGTGGTCGACCTATTCGGTACCGAACTCGAAGTCGTGCGCGCGCCTGCGGCCGGGATTGCGCTAGGGATGCGCACATACGCGACGTGTCATGCAGGCAGCATGGTCGTGAATTTCTCGGAGTTTGATCAGTGACGCGCTCGAGGTCGAAGGGGGAGTTTCTGCTCATGGAACTACAGGCTCTGTTCAGTTGCCCTGAGGCTCTCACGACTCTCGTTGAGGAGATTGGGTCATGACCAAGCTAAGCCGTCGAGCAGTCATCAAGTACGCCGGCGCTGCCGCGTTAGCTGTCGCGTGCAGCCCGTCCGCTCCCGGTGCGGTGTCAACACCGGGCGCGACCCAGAAGCTAGGATCATCGGGTAAGCCGCTGGTGGTCGCCACGGTCGGCGGCACTTTCAAGGACTGGCAGACGGAGTGTTTTACAGACCCGTTCACGCGCGAGACCGGCGTGAATGTGGTCTCCGATGTTCAGACACCGGTCACAGTGATTTCGACGATGGTCGGCGCCAAGAGGGCGAATCAGACCCCACAGCACCACGTCACCAAGGTGGATCAGTTCGACGTCGACTTCGTCACCGACCAGGGGCTCGTCACGAAGATCGACAAGGCGCGCGTCCCGAACTGGCAGCGGATTCACCCGAACTTCCGCACAGATTCGTGGATCTCGATCACCTTCGCGAGCTGGGTGCCAGCCTGGAACACTGACAAGGTGAAGAAGAACGTGACGAGTTGGTTCGACATGTGGGACGATTCCTTCAAGGGTCGCACCACTCTGCCGGCCTTCGAATGGAGCGGTTTCTTCTTCTTGGCGGCGATCAACACTGCCTTGGGTGGCACTCCGGAGAATGTCAACCCAGGCTTCGCGAAGATCAAAGAGGTCGCGGATAATCTGGAACCCAAGTTCATAACAAGCGTCGAGCACGGGATCCAGTTGCTTGAGACAGGCGAGGCCTGGTTCGCGCCATTCTTCCCAGACGGACGCGTGCGCAATCTCCAGGACAAGAAGGTCCCCATCGCCATGACCTACCCGAAAGAAGGTGCAGTTGTCAGCGGCGCTGGGTGGGTGATCAATCGCGCTCTCGCGGAGAACGAAGCTGAGGCCAATGCCTACCTGAATAAGATGGGCGATCGTGACGCGCAGCTTTGCTTCGCAAGCAAGATCAATCTTCCCCCCACGAATACCGACGTCGTGCTGCCCGCCAGCATGGAGCGCCTGAAGGTAAAGCCCGACGATCTCGATCGAGCGCTACGCGTGCCCTGGGGTGGCTACCAAGCGCGCAAGGACCAATACCTGGACCGCTGGAACCGAGAGATCAGACGGGGTTAGTAGGAGACGCCGAGACGCTGAGACGTGAGCGGGAGTCTGCTCGCTGGCGTGAAATGCCGGCGCTCCGGGCCATAGTCTGCTGGACTGACCGAAACCGGCCATGGCCTCCGTAGGTCTCGACCGCATCACGAAGCGCTACGGCTCCACGGCCGCGGTGGAGTCACTGTCACTCGCCGTCAACGACGGGGAATTCGTCTGCTTGCTCGGCCCGAGTGGTTGTGGCAAGACAACGCTGCTTCGGATCATTGCCGGGCTCATCTCGCCAGACAGCGGGCGCGTGTTCATCGGGGGCAGGGACGCGACTCGCGTCCCGCCTGGCAAGCGCAACAGTGGCATGGTCTACCAGAATTACGCGTTGTTCCCACATATGACGGTGGCCCAGAACGTTGAGTTCGGCCTGCGCGTGCGCCGGATATCTGAAGTTGATCGCCGAAGTCGTGTAGCTGAAGCGATCGATCGGGTGAAGCTCACTGGTTTCGAGCAACGCTATCCGCGCCAACTCTCGGGAGGGCAGCAGCAGCGAACCGCGGTTGCCCGAGCGATTGTCGTGCGACCGGACATTCTTCTGCTGGACGAACCGCTCGGCGCGCTCGATCGGAAACTCCGCGTAGAAATGCAGGTGGAACTGCGGCTGCTTCAGAAGGCTCTACGCGTGACTACGGTCTTCGTTACGCACGATCAGGAAGAGGCTCTGACGATGTCCGATCGCGTCGCCGTCATGAGGGAGGGGCGTATCGAACAGATTGGTCCAGTGCGTGAGATATATGAGCAGCCGGCGACCGAATTCGTCGCCACCTTCATTGGGACGGCCAACGTATTCAGCGCGACAGTTACGAGCGTTCACGACGGCGTAGCGCTAGTCCGTACCGGCGCTGGGACGGAACTTACGGTCTCGGCCAGCACGGTGGGTCTTGGTGCCTCTGCCTTCTTCGCAATAAGACCAGAGAAGCTATTCCTTTCGTCGAGGTCGCCCACTAATCAGGAAAACGTCTTGCTTGGCAAGATCACGAACGTTGTCTACCTGGGCAGCATGACCCGGTATGACTTAGAGGCAGCCGGCCTACGGCTGGAGGCTCTGACTCAGAATTCCTCCGCCAGGGGCGACACCTTTGAGGTGGGCTCCTCCGTATTCGTTCACATTGGCCGCGACGCGGTCTTGACACTGGACGGGCCCGACGGCGGCCGTGGGCAGGACGCGAAGATCCCGCGTGGCTGAGGCGAGATCTCGCGCGGCAGGCGCAACTCGGACGAGAGCTTCCCTCGCACCGGTAGGGCTCCTGCTTCCGCTCACACTCTTCCTAGGCGCGTTCCTCGTGTGGCCGACCGCCTGGATCGGCCTGATGAGCTTCTATATGTCCGATCCGCAAAAGCTCTGGGTCGAGACCTTCAACGTCGCTAACTATCAGAGGCTGCTGGCTGACGCATTCCATGTGAATGTGCTCGCCAGAACGCTGCGCGTGGCTGCGATCACTACCTTGATCTGTGTCGCGCTCGGATATCCGGTGGCCTACTTCTTGGCGAGGACTACCTCGCGCTGGCGCGGGCTGTTCGTCTTGATGGTCTTCTTCCCGCTCTTGGTGAGCGTGATTATTCGCGCATATGGGTGGATACTGATCCTTGGCACTGATGGACTGCTAAGTCAGGCCTGGGCGATGCTCCCTACTACCTTGAAACCGCCCCAGATCATGCACACTGAAGTAGCTGTCGTGATCGGGCAAGTTCAGGTTCTCCTGCCGCTGATGATCATCCCCCTGATGTCCGCGATCCAGAACATAGATCCTGCACAGGAAGAGGCTGCACTGACACTCCGCGCGAGCCCTGTGCGGATCTTCGGCCAAATCTTGCTTCCGCTGAGCGCGCCCGGCCTCATTTCAGGCGCTCTTCTGGTCTTTACCATCGGGATGAGCGCGTTCTCGATTCCCATGTTCCTGGGCGGGCCAAGCCAGCTCTTCA
>Ga0183260_10003023_pt1 | contig 13664 bp, 11 predicted proteins | sample AntDrymUQ4972206_2_FD_129768 | JGI IMG/M metagenome (GOLD analysis project Ga0183260, IMG submission 129768) | Polar desert sand microbial communities from Dry Valleys, Antarctica - metaG UQ497 (22.06) (version 2) (version 2) | ecosystem: Environmental > Terrestrial > Soil > Desert | place... | reverse complement strand
GTGGCGGGGAGTGCGCCGGGCGCGGCCAACAACGGGCACCCGGTGGTGGCAGTCGTCGGCCCCACGGCCGCCGGCAAGTCCGACCTGGCCGTGGCGCTCGCGTCCCGGCTGGGTGGCGAGATCATCAACGCCGACTCGATGCAGCTGTATCGGGGGATGGACATCGGCACCGCCAAGCCGACCCTCGCGCAGCGCGGGGGCCTACGCCACCACGTGCTCGACGTTCTCGATGTGAGGCAGACGTCGACGGTTGCTGAGTTCCAGGCGCTCGCGACCGGCGCCGTGCACGACTGCCTGGCCCGTGCGGTGGTGCCGGTGCTGGTCGGCGGGTCGGCGCTGTACGTAAGGGCCGTGCTCGACGGGTTCGCCTTTCCGGGCACCGATCCCGCGGTTCGCGCCGAGCTGGAGGCCGAGCTGGTCGCGGCCGGCGCCCCGGCGCTGCACGCCCGGTTGGCCGAGCTGGACCCCGAGGCTGCCGCGTCGATCCTGCCCGGCAACGGTCGGCGGGTCGTCCGCGCGCTGGAGGTCGTCCGCATCACGGGCGGCCCGTTCGTGGCGCGGCTGCCGGCTCCGGCGTACGCGCACGAGCCCACGGTCGCCCTCGGGCTCGACGTCCCCCGCGAGGTGCTCGACCGCCGGATCGCGGAGCGGGTCGACGCGATGTGGGCCGCGGGCTTGGTCGACGAGGTACGGGGGCTCCAGCGGCTCGGGCTGAGCGACGGACCCACGGCGAGCCGCGCCCTCGGCTACGCGCAGGTCCTCGAGGTGCTGGCCGGTCGCTGCACCGAGCGGCAGGCGCGCGACGAGACCGTGCGAGCGACCCGCCGGTTCGCCAGGCGTCAGCTCGCGTGGTTCCGCAAGGACCCGAGGATCCGGTGGCTGCCCCACGACGCCAGCGACCGCACCGAGCAGGCCCTCGCGCAGGTCGGCCTCGACGTGTGACTGTCGACGTGGTGAGGTACGAAGGAGACATCTCGCCCACCGACCCGGAGGTGCCACCGTGCGCTCCACCCGTCCCGTGCTGGTCGCATCCATGGTCGTTGCAGTCGCCGGCGCGTCCGTCGTCACCGCACCCTCGACCGCGGGGGCCGGCTCTGCTCCCGCGGCATCCCCGGCAGTCGCCGCCGATCCACCGCCCCGCGACGCGATCGCGGTCGGTCGCGGCGGCGCCGTGTCGTCGGTCGACCCCTACGCCACCCGGATCGGGCTGCGGGTGCTGCGCCGGGGGGGCACGGCCGCCGACGCGGCGGTGGCCACAGCCGCGGCGCTCGGGGTGACCGAGCCCTACAGCGCGGGTCTCGGCGGAGGCGGCTACTTCGTCCACTACGACGCCGAGACCGGCGACGTCGACGTGCTCGACGGCCGCGAGACCGCACCAGAGTCGATGCCGCGAGATGCATTCATCAACCCCGAGACGGGGGACCCGTACCGGTTCTTCCCCGAGCTGGTCACCAGCGGCGTGTCGGTGGGCGTCCCCGGCACCCCGCGTACGTGGACCAGGGCCCTGAAGGCCTTCGGCTCGCTCAGCCTGGATCGGGCGCTGGCGCCGGCCGCTCGGCTGGCCGAGCGTGGTTTCGTCGTCGACGAGACGTTCAACCTGCAGACCGAGGAGAACGCCGAGCGGTTCGCCGCGATCCGTCCCACCAGGCGGCTCTTCCTGCCGGGCGGCGAGCCGCCCGCGGTCGGCTCGGTGTTCCGCAACCCTGAGCTGGCGCGCACCTACCGGTTGCTGGGCAACCGGGGCGTGCGGGAGCTCTATACCGGCCGGCTGGGCGAGCAGATCTCGCTGACTGCGCTGGATCCCCCCACCACCAAGAACACCGACCTGCCGGTGCCGCCCGGTTACCTGCAGCGGTCCGACCTGCGCGACTACCGGGTGATCCGGCGCGAGCCGACCCGGGTGCGCTACCACGGCCTCGACGTCTACGGCATGCCGCCGTCCAGCTCGGGTGGTTCCACCGTCGGCGAGGCGCTCGGTGTGCTGCGCAATCTCGACGTCTCCGCGGCCGACGAGGTCCAGTCGCTGCACAGCTATCTCGAGGCGTCCGCGGTGGCCTTCGCCGACCGCTTCGCCTACGTGGGTGACCCCGCGTACGTCGACGTGCCGCTCGACGAGCTGCTGTCCCGCGGCTTCGCCCGCGAGCGGGCGTGCACGGTCGACCCCGACGAGGCGGCCGACAAGCCGGTGGCCGCAGGCGATCCCGACGGCGACTACACCGACTGTGAGCCGGGGCGTCAGGCCGCGGCTTCGGCCGACCACGAGGGGCTGTCGACCACGCACCTGACGGTCGCCGACCGGTTCGGGGACGTGGTCTCCTACACGTTGACCATCGAGCAGACCGGTGGTTCTGGCATCGTCGTGCCACGGCGAGGCTTTCTGCTCAACAACGAGCTGACCGACTTCTCCCTCGAGTACCTGCGTGGCGACCCCAACCGGATCCAAGGTGGCAAGCGTCCGCGCAGCTCGATGTCTCCGACGATCGTGCTCAAGGACGACCGACCCTGGCTGGCGCTGGGATCGCCCGGCGGATCGACGATCATCACGACGGTGCTCCAGGTGCTGCTCAACCGTGTCGACCTCGGCATGAACCTCGCCGAGGCTGTCGCGGCGCCGCGAGCGAGCCAGCGCAACACCCCCGACGTGACCGCTGAGCAGTCGTTCATCGACGCGTACGGTCCGCAGCTGCGCCGGTACGGCCACACCTTCGTGCCGCCCGGTGAGCCCGGCACGAGCGCAGCCGAGATCGGAGCCGTCGCGGCGATCAAGCTGTTGCCCGGCGGAAGGTTCCTGGCCGCGGCCGAGCCCGAGCGCCGTGGCGGCGGCGACGCGGGTGTCGTGGCGCCCACCGAGCAGCGGTGACCACCCGGCTCTGCATCCTCGACGTCAACGAGACGCTGTCCGACCTGACCGGTCTGGTGCCACGACTGGTCGATGTCGGCCTCGTCGCCGCAGACCTCGCGCCGTGGTTCGCGGGGGTGCTGCGGGACGGGTTTGCACTGACCCTGATCGGCCGCCGCCCGGTGTTCCGAGAGGTGGCGGCCGCCGGGCTGCGGTCGCGCCTCGGCGACGGCTCCGACGACGCGGTGCGCCACGTCCTCGAAGGGTTCGCCGGGCTGTCGCTGCACCCGGACGTCGCACCGGGCCTGCGGGCGCTGTCCGACGCGGGTCACCAGCTGGTGCCGCTCACCAACGGCGCGACGGCGACGTCGGAGCAGATGTTCGCCGAGGCCGACCTGCTCGGGTTGTTCTCGCACCGGCTCAGCGTCGAGGACGTCGGCCCGTGGAAGCCGCACCCCGCCCCCTACGCCTACGCGACGCGCACCGCAGGGGTCGTGCCGGCCGAGTCGCTGCTGGTGGCCGTGCACCCGTGGGACATCGCCGGCGCCGCGGCCGCCGGCCTGCGCACGGCCTGGATCCGGCGCCGCCCCAGACCCTGGCCGGAGTGCTTCGACCAGCCCGACGTCACCGCGTCGGGCCTCGACGACCTTGCTGCCCGGCTCGGGGTCGCCGCGTGATGCATGGTGGCCGCTGTGTCGATCAGCTGTTGGCGGCGGGCTGGTCCTTCGTACGGTGCAGCAGCCAGTCGCGGCCGGTGCGGATCAGCGCGTAGCGGACCGACGTCGCCCGGCCGTGCAAGGTCAGCAACAACCGACGGTCGGTGCGGTCGTGCTCCTCCCACCACCCGGTGTCGGCGATGTCCTTGTCGGCGTCGGTGTAGTCGAGGTGGTCCAGGTCGTGGTCGGTCACCTCGACGGCCAGCCGGTCCTTGGCCGACGTGTCGGGCAGACCGCGCGGCAGGGCCCACGACCGCAGCACACCGCCCTCGGCAAGGCGCAGGTCGAAGTGGTGCTGCGGCACGCGGTGCTCGTGCAGCACGAACGCAGGCCGCGGCTTGTCGACCGGCACCCGTCAGCCTCGTGCCGGGGTGAACACGGCGTCGATCGCCGCCGCGAAGCGAGAGGGAACGTACATCGCCGCGTAGCCTATGGCTGCGCGCACACCTGGAGGTCGCAATGTCTCGAGCTCGGAGCCGATGGTCGACGGTGACGGTGCTGGTCGCGCTGTCGGGGTGCCTGGGGGCGCTCGGGTCCGCACCGGCGGCGGCGCGGCACCAGGAGCCGGCGGGGGTTGCGGACACAGTCCGGGTCTCGCTGCGGGACAGCGGCGACCAGCTTCGCCGGCCGAGCTACTCCGCCGCCTTGTCGAGGCACGGGCGATACGTCGCGTTCGCGACGCGCGCGCAGCGACTGGTACCGGGTGACGACAACCAGCGCAGCGACGTCTTCGTCCGCGACCGGGCCACCGGGGTCAACGAGCGGGTGTCGGTGGCCTCCGGCGGCAGCGAGGCCGCCGGCAACAGCACGGCGCCGGCCGTGACGCCCGACGGCCGGTACGTGGCGTTCACCTCCGACGCGCCCGACCTCGTCGCCGGCGACACCAACGGCGATGCCGACGTCTTCGTGCACGATCGGTTGACCGGTCTCACCGAGCGGGTGTCGGTGAGCTCGCGCGGCCGGCAGGGCAGCTTCTCCAGCGAGAGCGCGTCGATCTCGGCGGACGGCCGCTTTGTTGCCTTCGTCTCGCCGTCTCCCGACCTGGCCCCCCGCGACGAGGGTTTCAGCACGGACGTGTTCGTGCACGATCGGGTCACGGGGCGGACCGAGCGGGTGTCGGTCACCTCCGACGGGCAGTCGGCAGGCACCGCGGGCCACGGTCCGACCGCGCAGATCTCGGCCAACGGGCGTTACGTCGCCTTCACCTCGCGGTCGACCGAGTTCGTGCCGCGCGAGGACAACTTCGCCGCGGACGTCTTCGTCCACGACCGTACGACCGGCGCGACCGAGCAGGTCTCGGTGAGCTCGCGTGGTCGCCAGGGCGACGACTCGAGCTACGACCCCGTGCTGTCCGCCGGCGGTCGCTACGTCGCCTTCAGCTCGTACGCGACCAACCTCGCGGGTCAAGACACCAACGGCTTCCTCGACGTCTACGTGCATGACCGCTCGACGGGGCAGACCGAGCGGGTGTCGGTGAGCTCGGACGGCCAGCAGGCCGACTCCGGCAGCGTCGGCCAGTCGATCTCGGCGGGCGGCCGGTTCGTGGCCTTCACGACGTTCGGAGTGCCCTTGGTCCCAGGCGACACCAACGACACCAGCGACGTCTTCGTGCGCGACGTCGTGCAGCAGACCACCGTCCGGGTATCAGTCGCACGCCACGGCGGGCAGGCCGATGATGTGAGCTTCGCCCCGGCGATCTCGTCCGACGGTCGGCACGTCGCGTTCGAGTCGTCGGCCGGCAACCTGGTCCCCGGGGACACCAACGCAGTACAGGACATCGTCGTACGGCTGCGGTTCAGAGGCTGACACCGGCCGCACCGTCTCCAGGTGTGCGCCTAGGCTCTGCCCGGTGACACGCCGGTTCGCCTGGGCCAAGGGCCACGGCACCGAGAACGACTTCGTGCTGCTGCCCGATCCGGATGGCACGGTGCACGGCTCGCTCGACGAAGACCTCGTCGCCGCGCTGTGCCACCGGCGCCGCGGCCTCGGCGCCGATGGTGTGATCCGGGTGGTCCAGAGCGCCGCGCTCGACGAGCCGGCCGCCGCGCAGGCAGTCGCCGACGGCGCCGAGTGGTTCATGGACTACCGCAACGCCGACGGCTCGCTCTCGCAGATGTGCGGCAACGGCGTCCGGGTGCTTGCCAGGTTCCTTGCCGACGAGGGGATCGTCGATCCCGCCGCGCCGCTCGCGATCGGATCCCGCGGAGGCACCAGGCAGGTGACGTGCGGGCCGCAGGGCACGATCAGCGTCGACATGGGCGTGGCGCGGGTGCGGGGCACCACGTGGGTCGAGGTCGACGAGCGCCGCCACCAGGCGACGCACGTCGACACCGGCAACCCGCACGCCGCGGCGGAGGTCGACGACCTGGCCGCACTCGCCCGCGAGCTCGCGCGGCCCGCGTACGACATCGCGGTCTATCCCGACGGCGTCAACGTCGAGCTGTGGCAGCGCGTCGGGCCGCGCTGGCTGCGGATGCGGGTGCACGAGCGTGGGTCGGGCGAGACCCGCTCGTGCGGGACCGGTGTGGTCGCGGCGGCCGCCGCCGCGGCCAACCACGAGGCTCGCCCGGTGACGTACCAGGTCGACGTCCCCGGCGGCCGGCTGGCGGTGCTGCTGCGCGACGACGGGCGGGCGACCCTCACGGGAACGGCCGAGGTTGTCGCTCGGGGCGAGCTGCGGTGGAGCGGATCGCGCGCGGGTCCACCCGAGCCAGATCCAAGCTGGCGCGCTCAGTAAATCCTGGTGATCGGGCGGGTCGGGCGTGCGAGCATCGGGGTGGGAACACCCCCACCGGGCGCCCTGTTGAGACGAGATAGATGACTTCTTCCTTCGCGCGTGAACCGACCGACGTGCCGGTCGACGCCGAGACCAGCACCGAGACCGACCTCGCCGCGTCCGACGTCACCCCCGATGTCGAGGCCGACACCGACTGGAGCGCTGAGCCGGCGTCGGGCGAGATGGACCTCGAGGACCGCAATTCGCTGCGCCGCGTCGCCGGGCTGTCCACCGAGCTCGAAGACATCTCCGAGGTCGAGTACCGCCAGCTGCGGCTGGAGCGGGTGGTGCTTGTCGGAGTGTGGGCACGCGCCTCCACCGACGACGCCGAGAACTCCCTGACCGAGCTCAAGGCGCTGGCCGAGACCGCCGGCTCGACGGTGCTGGAGGCGTTGCTGCAGCGTCGCCAGAAGCCCGACCCGGCAACCTACGTCGGGCGCGGCAAGGTCAACGAGCTTCGTGCGGCCGTCGATGCCAGCGGCGCCGACACGGTGATCTGCGACGGCGAGCTGACCCCGAGCCAGCTGCGCAACCTGGAGGATCGGGTCAAGGTCAAGGTGGTCGACCGGACGGCGCTGATCCTCGACATCTTCGCCCAGCACGCCAAGTCGCACGAGGGCAAGGCGCAGGTCGAGCTGGCCCAGCTGCGCTACCTCACCCAGCGGTTGCGGGGGTGGGGCGGCAGCCTGTCGCGGCAGGCCGGCGGGCGGGTCGGCTTGCAGGGCGGCGGGATCGGTGGTCGCGGACCCGGCGAGACCAAGCTCGAGACCGACCGCCGCCGGATCAACACCAGGATCGCCAAGCTGCGCCGCGAGCTCACCCGGCTGCGGACGACCCGCGATACCAAGCGGTCCGAACGCCGACGCCACGAGGTGCCGGCGGTGTCGATCGCGGGCTACACCAACGCGGGCAAGTCGTCGCTGCTCAACCGCCTCACCGGTGCCGGCGTGCTGGTCGAGGACGCGTTGTTCGCCACGCTCGACCCGACCACCCGACGCACCCAGACCTCCGATGGCCGCATCTACACGCTGTCCGACACCGTCGGGTTCGTCCGGCACCTGCCGCACCAGCTGGTCGAGGCGTTCCGCTCGACGCTGGAGGAAGTCGCCGACTCCGACCTGATACTGCACGTGGTCGACGCCGCGCACCCCGACCCGGAAGGGCAGCTGGCGGCCGTGCGTGAGGTGCTCGCCGAGATCGGCGCCGCGGGCATCCCCGAGATCGTCGTGCTCAACAAGTCAGATGCCGCCGATCCGATGGTGCTGGCCCGCCTGCAGGCCCGCGAGCGGCATGCCCTCGTCTGCTCGGCGCACACCGGTGCCGGTGTCGCCGACCTGCGGGCGGCGCTCGAGGGCGAGCTGCCTCGACCGCAGGTCGAGGTGCGGGTGCTGCTGCCGTACGAGCGCGGCGACCTGCTCAACCAGATCCACACCAGCGGTGAGGTGCTCACCCTCGAGCACACCGGCGACGGGACCGCGGTCGTCGCCCGGGTCAACGGCACCCTCGCCGGCGCCCTCGCTGCCTACGCGGCCGCTGCTTCCTGACCCGCCCACCCACCCAAGGACGTCATCCAACGCGCCGCCGATGGGCCACCGCACGGATGACGTCCGCACAGGGAGTCCTGCGGCGCGGTTAGCGTGGCCGGGTGATTCAGGTCGGCGACGTGCTGCATGCCGCGGTGCAATCCCTCGGCGGGCAGGAACGTCCCGGCCAGGTCGCCATGTCCGCCGCGGTGGAGCATGCTCTCGACAGCCGCGAGCACCTGCTGGTGCAGGCCGGCACGGGCACGGGCAAGTCGCTCGGCTACCTCGTGCCGGCGCTCCTGCACCCCCGCCCGGTCGTCGTGGCCACCGCGACGCTCGCGCTGCAGCACCAGCTGGTCGAGCGCGACCTGCCGGCACTGGTCGCCGGTGCGACAGAACAGCTCGGGTCGGCGCTGCCCCTCGTTCCATACGCAGTGCTCAAGGGCCGCTCCAACTATGCCTGCCTGCACCGGGCACGTGAGGGCACGCCCGACGACACGGGCGTGCTCGTCGAGGTGCCTGACGGCACCCTCGGATCCGAGGTCGTGCTGTTGCGGGCATGGGCCGAGGATCAGGCCGAGCAGGAGCTGAGCGGCGACCGCGACTCGGCGCCCGCGCACACCGAGCGTGGATGGGCGCAGGTGTCGGTGAGCGCGCGGGAGTGCCTGGGTGCGGCGCGCTGCCCGTTCGCGGGCGAGTGCTTTGCCGAGCGTGCCCGCGACATCGCGGCTGCCGCCCAGGTCGTCGTCACCAACCACGCACTGCTCGCGATCCACGCGATCGACGGTGTCCCGATGCTGCCCGACCACGACGCCGTCGTGGTCGACGAGGCCCACGAGCTGGTGGCCCGGGTCACCCAGGCGTCGACCGACGAGCTGTCGCCCGCCGTCGTGGACCGCGCGTCCCGCCGGGTACGCGCCGCGGTCGGCCGAGACGGCGCCGAGCATGCCGACGCCCTGGCCGACGCCGCAGACGCGCTCCGCAGCGCGGTGGACACACTGCCGGATGGTCGGCTGGACGTGATGCCTGACGGGCTCGCCGACGCGCTCTCACTGGTACGCGAGGCTTCGCGCGCCTGCTACTCCGCGCTCAGCGGTCGCGGGGACGCCGGGGGTGATGGCACGGGTGACTCCGGTGGCGACGCCGTCCGCCAGCAGGCCAAGGCAGCCGCCGACGAGGTGCGCAAGGTCGCCGACCGCCTTGTGCAGGACAACGAGCACGACGTGCGGTGGGTGACGCAGCGCGGCGGTGCCCTCGACCGGGTGCCAGCAGGCGGGCCCGACCGCCGCGCGGGCAGCAACGAGCTGCGGGTGGCGCCGCTCGACGTGTCGCTGTCGTTGCGCGAACGGTTGTTCGCTCGCACGACGGTCGTGCTGACCAGCGCCACCCTCAAGCTGGGCGGCGGTTTCGAGCCGCTGGCCGCGTCGGTCGGTCTGCGACCCGACGAGCGCGCCGACGAGCCGGTGGGCGGGTCACCCGCCGAGGCAGTGGAGCCCGACGCCGATCCGGACGGCCATGACGGGAGGGCCGCGCAGTGGCGGGCGCTGGACGTGGGGTCACCGTTCGACTATCGGCGGCAGGCAATCCTCTACGTCGCTCGGATGCTGCCGGCGCCTGGCCGGGACGGGCTCGGCACCGCGACGCTGGACGAGATCGTGGGACTGGTCGAGGCCGCTGACGGCCGCACCTTGGGCCTGTTCTCCTCGCGCCGCGCAGCCGAGGCGGCTGCCGAGCACGTACGCGAGGCGCTGCCCGACCTCGACCTGTGGTGCCAGGGCGACGCCCAGCTGCCCGAGCTGGCCCGCCGCTTCGTCGCCGACCCGCGCAGCTGCCTGTTCGGCACGCTGTCCTTGTGGCAGGGCGTCGACCTGCCCGGCGACACCTGCCAGCTGGTGGTCATCGACCGGATCCCGTTCCCGCGTCCGGACGACCCGCTGATGAGTGCCCGGCAGCGGGCGGTGGAGCGCCGCGGTGGCAACGGGTTCATGAGTGTCGCCGCCACGCACGCCGCGCTGTTGCTCGCGCAGGGCAGTGGGCGGCTGATCCGTCGCTTCGACGACCGCGGAGTGGTGGCCGTGCTCGACCCGCGACTGGCCACCGCGCAGTACGGGTCGTTCCTCGCCGCGTCCCTGCCCCCGATGTGGCGCACCACCGACGGCGACGTGGCCCGCGCCGCACTGCGCCGGCTGCGCGCCGGGTGAGCCGTCAGGTTCAGACCCGGCGCAGCACCGCCACGACCTTGCCGAGAATGCTGGCGCGGGTGCCGTCGATCGGCTCGTAGGCGGCGTTGTGGGGCAGCAGCCGCACGCGGCCGCCACGGTTCTGAAAGGTCTTGACCGTCGCCTCGTCGTCGAGCAGGGCAGCCACGATCTCACCGTTCTCGGCCGTGGGCTGCTGGCGCACGACGACATAGTCGCCGTCGCAGATCGCCGCCTCGATCATGGAGTCGCCCCGGACCTCCAGCAAGAACAGCGCACCGTCGCCGACCAGTTGCCGTGGCAAAGCGAAGACGTCCTCGACCCGCTCCTCGGCCAGGATGGGTCCGCCCGCCGCGATCCGACCCACGACCGGAACGTACGCCGGCTCCGGATGGTCGTCGCCACTGCCGGTCGCGTCGGCCGGGGCGCGCTCGGGCCGCGCCAGCGGTGACAGCACCTCCAGCGCCCGGGGACGGTTGGGGTCGCGCCGCAAGAAGCCCATGGCCTCCAGCGACTTGAGCTGGTGCGCGACCGAGCTGGAGCTGGTCAGCCCCACCCGCTCCCCGATCTCACGCACGCTGGGCGGGTAGCCGCGTGCCTCCAGCGCCTGCCGGATCACTTCGAGCACGCGCCGCTGCCGCGGCGTCAGCCCGGTCGCGTCGGGTGGGCCGTCCGGCAGCTCGCGCACCGTATCGCCGTCGTCCTTCTTGCGTGCCATCTGCGCCACCTCATCGACCCGGGCCACCTGCGGGGGAGTCCCGCGAGGTCACGACGGACGCTAGCGCCGAGTCGGTGCCGAGATCAAACACCTGTTCGAACCGCGTGTCGGGGGGCGGAGCCTGTCCGCCGGGCTTGTGCGGATCGAACACGTGTGCGATGCTTCGACCAGGTGTTCGATCGAACGCATGATCGAGGCACCCGCGGGTCACGGTGACGAGGAGGACGACATGAGCGCGATGGTGCCGACGGGCCCGAGTCTCGCGAGGGCGTACGGGACGCGGGCTTCCTCGCTGCGGCTGACCCGGCGGGGCCGGCTGCTGCTGACTCTGGTGCTGCTGATCGGCATGCTCGCCCTCGCGGTGGCGTGGGGCCCCAGCGTGGTGGCGACCGACGGGGCGGGCGAGCCGGTGCCGGTGCGCACTGTCACCGTGCAGCCCGGCCAGACGCTGTGGGACATCGCCGCAGCAAGCGGCCTCGGGGGTGATCTGCGTGCCGCGGTCTATGAGATGCAGCGGCTCAACGGCCTGGATGACGCCGGTCTGCTGCAGGTGGGCCAGCAGCTCGCGGTCCCGACGGGCTGAGCGGCGGCGTCGGATCTGCCGAACCCCGCGACTCAGGAGATCATGGGCGGACTCGGGTTGAACCTCGTGCCGGAGGGGAACGAGACACCATGGTTGCTGCCGATCGCTCCTCCCGCGCGGCGTCCGGGCCTATGCCCGACGTGGGAGCTGAGCAGCTCGACGCCGAGGCGGTGCGGGTCCGCAGCGCCGTGCGGCTACCGGTGCCCGGCGGCGGGGAGACGCTGCTGCGGTGGCGTGAGCTGGCCGCGCTGGGCCGTACCGACCTGTGCCTGGCCAAGGTCGTCGAGCCGCACCACGACGCGCGGGCAATCTGCTCCGACCTCGGCCACCCCGAGCCGGAGCCCGCAACGCTGTGGCAGGTGTGGGCCGCGGAGCCGCCCGGCGGTGGCCTGGTGGCGACCGCGGTGGGCGGCGGCTGGCGGTTGGACGGCACGAAGCCGTTCTGCTCGGGTGCCGGACTGGCAACGCACGCTCTGGTGACCGCCGACAACGACGGACGGCCGGCGCTGTTCGCGCTCGACGTGGCCGCGGCCAGCGCCCGCGGGCAGCTGAACTTCGCGCCACCCAGCTGGGTCGGTGCCGGGATGGGCCGTGCCGATACTCGCAGTGCACAGCTGAACGCGGCACCCGCGGTGCCAGTCGGCGGCCCCGGGGACTACGTCGACCGGCCCGGCTTCTGGCACGGGGCCATCGGCGTCGCCGCCTGCTGGGCCGGCGGAACGGAGGGGGTGGCGGCCACCTTGCTCGCGGCGGCGCGCAGACGTCGGCTCGATCCGCACGCCCTGGCGGGCCTGGGAGCGGTCACCGCTGCCGTCGACCGGGTCCGCTCGGTGCTCGAGCGCGCAGCGGCCCAGATCGACGAGGCTGGCCCCGGCGCGCCGGTGCAGCAGGCGCGGCGCCGGGCTGAATCCGTGCGCGCGAGCGTCGTCGCCGGGGCCGAGGAGGTGCTGCTGCGGGTCTCGCACGCGCTCGGCCCGGCACCGCTGGCATTGGACCGCGAGCACGCCGGGCGGGTGGCCGACCTGCAGGTCTTCTGTCGCCAGCACCATGGCGAACGGGACCTCGCGGCCCTGGGCGATCTCGCTGCCACCGGCGGCGAGCACTGGTGACCACCCGGTGAGCCGGTGCTGAGCTCTGTGCCGTCGACTGGGCCATCCACCCCGCGGCGCGCGGGCCACCACCCGGGTGCGACCCCAGAGGCGGCGTGGCGAGAGTGGTCTGGCTGGGCCGGGCTCGGCGCAGCCCCGCTCCCGGCACCTGGCGCGCGGGTGGTGGTGCTGGCCGCTCACCCCGACGACGAGGTGCTCGGCGTGGGCGGGCTGCTGGTCCGGCTCGCCGACCGCGGCTGTGACCTGCTCGTCGTGACCGCGACCGAGGGTGAGGCGTCCCACCCGGGCAGCCCGACGGTCTCACCCGCCGAGCTGGCGACTCGTCGACGCAACGAGCAGGATGCCGCTCTGGTCGATCTCGGCCACGCGGCCGCGGAACGGATGCACCTGCACCTGCCCGACTCCCGCCTGGTCGAGCGCGAGCGCGAGCTGGGTGACCGGCTGCAGGTGGTGCTCGGCGACGCCGACCTCCTGCTCGCCCCATGGGCGGGCGACGGGCACCCAGACCACGAGGCGGCGGGCCGGGCCGCCAGGCGCGGCGTGGCCGAGCTCGCCGCGGTCACGGCGGCCGTCGGGGGCAGCGACCACGCGCGGGCGCTGTGGGAGTACCCGGTGTGGGCCTGGCACTGGGCGCGCCCCGACACCGACGCCCTGCCGTGGCAGCGCGCCCGGGTGGTCGCGCTCGAGCTGCACCAGCAGCAGGCCAAGCGCGACGCGGTGGGCCGGTTCGCGAGCCAGCTCCACCCGCTGAGCGACCACCCGGCCGACGCGGCGGTGCTGCCGCCCGCGGTCCGCGAGCACTTCGACCGGGCCTACGAGATCGTCCTCACGTGACCGAACCGGGCTACTTCGACGACTTGTATGCCAGGACCGCAGACCCGTGGGGGTTGTCGACCTCGGCGTACGAAGCCCGCAAGTATGCCCTCACGGTGGCGGCGTTGCCGCGCGAGCGGTACCGGCGATGCTTCGAGCCGGGGTGTGCGATCGGGGTGCTCACCGCCCTGCTGGCAACGCGCTGCGACGAGCTGGTGGCCTGGGACGGCGCGCCGCGCGCACTGGAGCAGGCCCGGGCGCGGGTCGACGAGCCTGGTGTCTCGTTCGCGCTGGGCCGGGTTCCGGCCAGCTGGCCGCGGGGACGCTTCGACCTGGTGGTCGTCTCCGAGCTGCTGTACTTCCTCGGCGAGGCCGATCGGGCGGGGGTC
>Ga0183260_10003022_pt1 | contig 13667 bp, 19 predicted proteins | sample AntDrymUQ4972206_2_FD_129768 | JGI IMG/M metagenome (GOLD analysis project Ga0183260, IMG submission 129768) | Polar desert sand microbial communities from Dry Valleys, Antarctica - metaG UQ497 (22.06) (version 2) (version 2) | ecosystem: Environmental > Terrestrial > Soil > Desert | place... | reverse complement strand
GAGAACGGCTGGTTGGCTAACGCTCGCTTGACATGAACAAGCGCCCGCCACTCGCTGACGCTTATTTACGCCGTCAGTTTGGATTGCGGCTGGTGACAAGAACCGTAACTCTCCCCCTACTCGCCCGACGGCAAGAAGATCGCCTACGCGGTGCACTCTGGCAACGGCCCCGCCGACCTCGACTCCGAGATCTACACGATCAACGCCCTCGGAGGGGATAAGACCCAAGTTACCAACACCGACAACGCGATCGTAGGCCTCCCTTCCTGGGGGAGTCGTCCGTAGCGGCCCCTCCGAACAGGGACCCAGTCTAAGAAAGGGGCCGGGGCTTTAGGGCTCTGGCCCACGACCGACGAGGAGCGGGAGTAGATGAGGAACCTAGTTTCGGCGATGGCAACCGCGCTCCTGTTGGGCCTCGTGGCAGGCCCGGCGTGGGCCGTTGCGGATGGTTTCGTGCCGCCGGAGACGACCGAGCGGGTGGTGTGCGATCCTGAATGGGAGGGGATCTGCACCGCCGGTCCGGGGCAGACTTCGCAACTCTACATAGGCACGAACGGGGCGGACAGCATCGCTGCCAGGGGCGGAGACGACCACATCAAGGGTAAGAACGGCGGCGACGACCTTTATGGCAACACGGGCCGCGATTTCATCGAAGCCGGCGTCGGCAACGACATGATCCGGGGGAACCAGCAGCCCGACACCATCCTTGCGGGCAGCGGCGCTGACACCATCTACGGTGACGAAGGTCCCGATCATCTGGTAGGCGCTAGCGGCCGGGATACCTTCTACGCATACGGCGACGGGCGGCGGGACCACATTAACTGCGGTGGCGATTTCGACCGGGCTTACGTGGACAGAGACGACATAGTGGGCGAGACGTGTGAGCGCGTCCGGCTAGGCAAGTCGTAGAAGTAACGCTATAGGGCCGGGGCATCTCTAGGCTCGGCCCTTCTTCTTGCCCTTATTGACGAACGTCGTGGAAGACGAATTCTCCGAAGTTCGCGGTAGCAAGCTCGGCTGTTAACCCCACGGCGGAATGGGGAGCCGGCTCCCGAATCCGACCCCGGGGTCGAAAAACGGTCGGCGTTGACCACGTTCGTTGCGAGGAATCGTTGCGAGCGGTTGCGACTTGCTACCTCAGAACTTCCAGAGAATTTTAGGAGCTCTTCCTGATTTCTGGCGACGACACCATACCTAAACACCCTCCTCACTGCTCAGCGTTAGCTACCCTCGTTCAGCCGCACCCTACGCCTGGCTTCTACTAGCGCCGCCCCGGCAGCCGCGTGGGCGGCCTCTAAGCGGTGTTTGAGGACGTCGTACTCTGGGTCGGTAAGCCAGTGGGCGGCGTCTGCCTTGAGCGCCGCCAGCTCCCCGACCAGGCCGGATAGGTCGCGGGCGGTGTCCCTGGTTACGTCCTTCGGGTCTTGCGGACCCATCTACCCCAGCCGCTTCAGGATCTCGTAGATCCCCTCGCGCGGGCCAACGCGGGCTACCACGACCGCTCGCTCGTCGTCTCGCACTTCGTAGACGATCCGGTACTCGACCCCGACGCCTCCGACGTCTATGCGCCGGTAGATAGAGTGTTTGCCCTGCAACTTCTTGCTGTTGGGGGGCCGAGGCTCTTCGGCGAGGTCCTCTATGGCGTCCTCCACGCGCTTGCGGGCCTTGCGCTGGGGGATCTTGTCGATGGCCTTGCGGGCGCTGCCCTTGGTGCTGATGGTGTACGCCACGCGCTCTAGACCAAACTACGTAAGGGGGCTTTCGGCGCTTCTTTAGGTGGTACGCCGAAAGGGTATTATCTCGTCGGAGTCGTCAGCCATCACCCGGTCGGCGGCATCGGCATCCATGTGGTCGCGGTACTCCTCGAGGAACCGCTCAAGGATCTCCAGCTCTTCTATGGAAATGAGCGCCGCCAGGGGTCTTCCACGCTTCGCGATGATCGTTCGCTCGTGGGCGTAAGCGGCACGCGCCAACAGATCCGGTAGTTCGTCCCGAGCAGCGCCGGAGTTTATCTGTCTGGTCGCCATCTTCATGCCGTCTCCCCTGTTTCGAGCCGTTGCACAACTTGTACAACTTGCACCTCCAGTGTAGCACGGTCCTGGCTCCATGCGGCCCTTACCCCCAGAACTTCCACCAGGGCCTCTGTACGGCCTCCTGAGCGCCGCCCGTGGCGGGGTGGGGCTCGGACCCTTCGGAGGCCTCCCCGACCGTCTCCGCGTCCTCCGGTATCTGCTCCCAGTCCGTGGGCACGCCGAGTTCATCCCGCACCTCCTCGTTGAAGCGGTGTATCATCTCCCTCCGCATACCATCCATCACGTCGAAGTCTTCTATCGCCCTCAGTTCAGAAGGATCGAAGTCCCCGGAGTTCCCAGAGTTCCTGCGCAACTCTTCCACCATCGCCATCGAGGCCCCGAAGGCCATGTCCGCCTGAATGTACACGGCCCTCGAGCTAAGCAGCCACATCTCGGCCAATATAGCCGACACCCTCTCGTTATCGACCTTCCCCAAGGTATACACGCGGTCCATTTGGTTCAAGAAGTCTCGGTAAAGGGACAAGCGCTCCTGCTCGAACCTCCGCTCGTCCTCGCGCCCCCACCGACGCAGGTCCTGCGACCTTTGGAGCCAATGGTTCAATACGGCGGACAGCACGGCGCCTATCACCACGCCAACGAGGCCGAATATCGCCGCGGTCAGGACCACTAGCCCCCGAACACCCTCCTCCACCACGGCCTCCGTACGCCCTCCTGAGACTCTACCGTAGCGGGGTGGGGCTCTGCCCTCTCCGGCTCCTCCTCGGCCGTCTCTGCGGCTTCTGAGGGCTCTTGCGGTGGCGCTGCAGTGAGCTGCCGCATGGTCATGGCCTGTTGCATGATTATCTCGTCCTTACGACGATTCTCGTCGCGCAGGTAAGCCACCTCGTCCCTTAGCTGGGATATGAGTGCATTATTGTTGGGGTCTACCCCTGTGTCCTGCCCGACGTCTACCCCTCGTCTATCCCCAGCATCCAGGTAGATGTATATCCGCCCGTCGTCTTCCTTTTCGTGTTCGAGCGTCCCGCGAGTGACCCGCTTGCGGACGGCTCCCTCAGAGACCCCGAGCCTGCGGGCCGCTTCTTGGATTGTGAGACGGTCTACCCCGCGTCTAGCCCCTTCGTCCATACGGGTATACTAGACCATTTGGACCGGCGCCGGTAGTCCTTGAAGCCTCTCTCGTGGTTATAGTTGCCTACTTGGAGGCCGAGGAAACTGTTTCGTATTTTTAGCTCTGCACGTCCACCCGTGCGAGCGGGGCCGCCTTCCCACCCCTGCGCGTTTGCAGGGTCTCGAGCTCGTGTAGGGCTTGGTACATCTGTCGGCTCAGGTGCGCCTCGTAGCGGCTTATCCTCTGGAGGTCGGCCTGGTCAAGAAGCACCCGCTCTCGGCGCTTCTTTAGGATCTGTGCCTGGACTTCCTCGGCCGCACCTTCGAGGCGTACGACCTCGTAGCGCGCCTCGGTATGGACGATCTCAAACAGCTGCTCCTCGGGCCCGATGACGCTGCCGTCCACGGTCCGCGTTTCGGGCGGTATCCCGGCTTGGCAGGCGAGCCACTCCACGAGGCCCTTCAGCTGCCCCACCGTGAACTCCATGTCGTCGAGAAAAGCATCGTCGGGTATGCCGGGCAGGGCCTCCTGCAGCTTCTCAACCCGGTCTCGGACGTCGCGCTCGTCGGCGTCCTCTACGCCCGCGTGGTAGTCGGCCATCTTGACCGCTTCCCTCGCAGCCAAGTCCAGGAGGGAGCCTCCGTACCCCCCCTCGACGCGGACACCCGCCTTGGACTCATCGAAGAGGTGGCAAACGTGCTTATACAGCACGCGGGCCATCTCGAGATCGTCGAGGACGTTGGCGGGGTGGGCTTCTATGAGCACCCAAAGCGCGTCGGGGTCCTGGCCCTTGTAGATGGCATCCAACCGTCCTTTGTGGAGCCGCTCCTGCCTCAGGTCCTCTATGACGTCCTCCTGTCCCTCCTGGAGCCTCTCAGCCTCGTAGAGCACCACCCGGTTCAGCCGCCAGCTCATGAGCGCCACCCGCTCCGCTAGGACCTGTTCCATTCCGCCTTCGGGTGAAAGCGAGTCCACGATCGCCGCCCTGTGACCCTCCCAATCCTGGGGCCTTTCGTAGGCGTTGACTATGGGTTGGGGGCTCAAGATGCCGTGCGTGCTCGCGTTGAGCCGGACGGCGAGGCGGCCCTCAGGGGTCTTCGGCCCGCGCTTTTTGCGCCTGGCGACTGCCTTGGAACCCAAATCAACCTCCTCGTAGCTGGGGCTCGTGGTAGCACCTATCCTGGTGCCTCTCGACAGCCCTGTGGCGCTCGACCTGTTCCTGGTGGCACTCGCACCAGGCGGCCCGGTTCTCTTCGCGTCTGCGGGCATTGTGGCGCCTCTCAGACTCCATCCAAAGCTCTTTGGGCAGCCTCTCGCCTTCGCCGGCGATGCGGTCGTTGTGCCGTTTGGCGATGAAGGAATTTATCTCCGCCTCTACGCTCTCACCACGGCTGATGTCGTGGCCTATGCCCTGGCCTGAGGCGCGGCTATTCTCTGCTAGCTTTGCTTCCACCTACGAGGCTCCCTTCACTGGCCTGGCTATCATGTCTCTAGTGCATTCGGTGAGACTGTGGAGAAAGAGAGGCGGGGGAGACGGTCGGAGTCCGTGAAGGACCGCTGCCGTTCGCTGTATACACGTCCCCGCCCTGATAGCAACGGGAGAAGGATAGGCATGAAGAACCCATCCGGTCGTTGCCGATACCGGACCCCCGTCCCATCGTTAGATGGCATTTTGTAGTCAAGCCCCCACACCTACCAGTTCGCCCGCCAGTTCGCGCATCTCTCGGGATATATCCGCGACTTCTTTAAGCTCCTTAAGCTGCTCGCTCTGCGGCTCAACACCTTGGCGAGCCCGGACCAGCATCTTCAGGGCCAGGAAGAGGTTTCCCGTCTTATCCCACAGCCGCATGACTTTTATGTAAGAGTCGCTGCCGGGTGCCGCCGCCAGGCGGAGACGTCGAATCTCGGGAGCGAGGACCTCGAGCTCTGTGTCCAGGTCGTGGATGATGGCGTAGAACGCCGCATCATCCAGCCCCTTAAGCGTATCTACCAGCCCGGGCTCGGCAAGATACTGGGTAGGAGCGCCACCGCGACGGAGCAGGGCCGCGAGTTCGTCCTGGTTACGGCCTAGGCCACGCCCCGTCTCCGAGGCGTTAGCTAAAGGGAGCGCGGGCTCCCGCAGAAACTCGGCCGGCTCCGTGCGCAGCTCTTTCGCGATCTTCTCCAATAGTCCCAGCGACGGCGTCCGGCTGCCGTGCTCAATCATATTTAGGTGCGCCGGCGTTACCCCGGCCCTACGCGCCAACACGACACCGCTCATCCCGTACTCTTCGCGGGCCTCCCTGATCCTCTTCCCTATATCCATCGTGATTGCCGATACCTCCCGTAGCCGACTATCGTCTTCGCCTATACCATACCACATTGGCAACTCGCACGCGACAAAAAACACACGTGTGTGTTAATATCAGGGCCGTGAGCTTCGGAGGTACGAACTCCGAAGACTCAGAAAGAAGAACTGACAACCACCGACACACCAAGCGGAGGTGATAGCCACTAACCACCATATTACCAGAGCGTCCGGTTCTAGGACGCAAGACGCGCATCTTTCAAACGCGCACCAGGTCTGAAGACCACACGCGCACCAACGAAAGGAGACGCCCATAATGGGTATCGCCACAACGAAGTCCTTCGCGGACATAGACGAAGGAACCCAAGTAGTTGTCGAGATCGACAACGCCACCTACGACGAGGAGGGCCGCTTCGGCCCGGCCGTCGAGCTGACGCTGGATGTACTTAAGCCTTCAGTGCATGCCGGAGAGACCATTCTCTCTACCTTTAGCCTGTCCCAGCCGCGCCGTTCAAAGGTACGCGACCTCAGGGCAGACGGCTTCGACGATGAAGCAATCGCCGAGGTCCTGAAGAAGAAGGGCTACGAGTTCGAGACAATCGACGATCCCGAGACGCCCAGGCTTGGTGGCGCACTGCTACGCATCGCCAAGGCGATCAAGAACGAAGACAGGCGCGAGATCAAGAAGTTTCTTGAGGAGTGCCAGACTTTCGACGCTCTTGCCGACGGGATGGTTGGCGGGCGCTTCGTCGCCACCACCCGCAGGGACAATAACGACTACACACGCATCGACGGGAAGAAGGAAAAGCTACTCGCCCGCGTGATGCCCGGCGTGCTGGAGGAAGAGCCGGAGGCCTATCACAGGACTGCGCCGGCCAACGGCAGCTCTGCCAACGAACCGGGAGCGAAGAAACAGGTCGACGACCCGGATTGGGAAGACATCCCGTTCTAGGCAAACAAGTAGAGAGGCGCCTGATCAGGCGCCTCTCTCACTTCACCTAATAAGGAGGTAAATACCTGATGCAGGAAATCGAGCAACAAGAACAAAGCAGGCCGCTGTACGTGGCTCGGGAAGAGCAAGAAGCGCAGCTCTTGGCCCGCTTCGAGGACGCCATGCGCGGGCTTGCGGCACAGACGAACATAGATGTATTGAGGATCAGGAACTTCCTGATCGAAGCGGCCGGCACCTTCCCCGACCGGTGCACCATAGACGAGCTCCGAACACTGTCAAGCGAGCCGGCCAGGTGGTCCGAGACCATCGAAAAGTACGGGGAGGGAAGCCTGACCGCTCTCAAGGACCGTTCCAAGAGCACGGAGGAGTTCATCGAGCGCCACACCGGCCGTGGCGGGACGCTCATAAGCTATGAAGAGGCCCTCGAAGATCTGGCCGATGTCTGGCACCTGTGGCTTCGCACAATACCAGACGCTGACAAGGACTCCAGGTTTAACATGCTGGATGATGTGTTGGCCCACGGCACGCCTCGTGGCGTGGTAGCCGCCGTGGATTGGTTCTCCGACGAGTTCTTCTTGCGCGATGAAAAGCTCGCGCAGCAGCTGGCTCCCTGGTCCTGGCAGAACGGATGGCCGTCCCGACGCAATGCGCAGTGGAAGATAGACCACTACGCCATTACGCCTGTCCGGTACCTCGAACTTAGTGTCTACGAGGACAAGGTTTACAACAGGATAGAGGACAGCCTCGAAGGGACCTCTTACGGCGAGACGGTGCGCGTCCGCGTGCACGAAGGCACGGCAAAAGAGCAAGCTGTGAGTGAGCTGGGGGCCATCGTGGAGAAGCTTGAGCAGGATTGGGACGATATGACCGATCCCAACAGGAACGAGACCCCCTTCTAGCCAGTAAACGGAGAGGGTCCCGACGTCGGGACCCTCTCACTCACCTGAAAGGAAGTATACAGCAATGATCACCGAAACCACACCGGCGATAATCGCCGAGAACATCCCCGAAGAACTGCGCGAGCTCGACCAGTGGGTGTGCTGGCGCATCGACCCGCGCGTCGACAAGGACGGCATCGCCTGGCCGACAAAGGTTCCCTACATGGCAGGCACGCTGCGTCGGGCGTCTTCTACTGACCCGGCGACGTGGACCACCTTCGAGGACGCCCGCGCCGCTTACGAGGCCGCAGAGCCCCCTTACGACGGCATCGGCTTCGTGTTCTCAGACGACGATCCGTACTGCGGCATTGATCTCGATAAGTGCCGCAACCCAGAGAGTGGCGACATTGCACCGTGGGCACAAGAGATCGTGGACCACGTGGGCGATGGCTACGTCGAAGCCTCACCTTCGGCTACAGGCATCCACATAATCATCCGCGCCAGCGTACGCGGTGGTGGCATGCGCCGCGGACCCGTTGAGGTGTATTCTCGCGGCCGCTACTTCACGATCACGGGGCGCGCCCTGTGATCGGCGACGGCCAGGCGGGCGTGGACTGGCTCATGGGCAGGATGCAGGCCGCCGACGCCGAGAAGGCCAAGACGAACGGACATGCGAAGGTGAGCAACGGATCTCCTTCGCCGACCCTGACCGACGAGGAGATCGTCAGGCTGTGCCGCAGCGCGAAGAACGCCGCGAAGTTCGAAGACCTCTTCGACCACGGCGACGTTCTTCGCTACCACGGCGGGGACGACTCGGCCGCGGACCTCAGCCTGCTCGACATGCTGGCGTTCTACACGCAGGATCCTGGACAGCTTGAGAGCCTCTTCTCGGCTTCAGCACTAGGCCAGCGGGAGAAGTGGCGTCGTCGTGCGGACTACCGCGAGCGTACTATTCATAAGGCCCTCGCCGAACCCGGAGAGACCTACCAGGGTGGCCGGGAGAGGAGCCGTCCGATAGGCAAAAGCGCGGCGGACTTAGCGGACCCGCCCTATATAGGGGAGTCCACTAAGTCCGCTAGCGGCAACGGTGCGCCTAGCCCCGCACTAAGCCTAGTACGCTTCGCCAAACGGGGCGCACCAGCCGCCCGTGAGTTCATCGTTCCCGACCTCATACCGCGCCACCATCCCACGACGCTATACGGCTGGGGCGGCACGGCAAAAAGCCTCTTGGCTGTGATGCTCGGGCTAAGCGTGGCCGGCGGTAGAGAGAAGTTCCTCGGGCGCGATATCGCGGTACACGGTCCTGTGCTCTACATCGACTTCGAACTAGACGCCGACGAGCAGCACCGCCGTGTGGCGCAGCTTGCTGAAGGCATGAAGATGGAAGTGCCCGAAGATTTCCTCTACGTCTCTGCGCTTGGCTTCAGGACACACGAGGCTATCGAGTTCGGCTTATCCGCGTGTGAAGAGAATGGCGCCGTCATGGCGGTACTTGATTCCCTAGGTCCGGCCATGGTGGGCGATATGGCCGCGGCAAAAGACGTGATCGAGTTTCACAATTGCTACATTGCGCCGTTTAAGGCCGCGGGTGTTACGCCGCTTCTGGTCGACCACCAGGCACGTCAGCAGGGTGGAGAGGGCTATCAGAGTAAGGGTGCGTTTGGCTCGGCCTACAAAGAACACCTTAGTCGCAGCCTGATCCAGGTCGAGGCCGGAGATCGTAGCGCAGAGCAGGGCGTCCTGAACGTGCGTCTCAGGCACAAGAAGTCAAGTTTCAGTTTGCTAGTAGAGCCGTTCGATGTGTCCCTATCATTCTCAGACGAGATGATCGTTACCTCGCTGCGGGACCTTACGCCTTCGGACCGGGCCCAGGAAGCCACCCTGAACGCGGAGGATAGGGTTGTGGCCGCACTCGAAGACGGCCCTGCCTACCCGGACGAGATCGCCGAGGCCACCGGACTTGCCCGCAGCACGGTTAAGAACAAGATTAACACCCTCAAGAAGGCGGGAAGGGTCGAGGCCACCGGCGAGATCCGGGGCCAAATGGAGCAGGTACAGCTAGCGGACTTAGCGGCCCTGCCTATTAAGGGGAAGTCCGCTAAGTCCGCTAGCGTAGATCCCGGACAAACCACCCTGGGCGGCCCCACCGTCGCCGAGTTCTTGGCGGATGCCCCCGACTGGCTACTGCCCACGATCAGGGGCTATTGGAAGGATCCAGACAGGTTTGCGCGGTCGCTGTGCACCAGCGTGGCGACCGAGGTCCTCGGCGACGGGGCGCGCGGCGACGAGGTAGCCGACGAGGTGCGTAAAGTCCTCGAGGGAGAGGAAGGAAACTAGCGGTGAAAGAGGCTGTTGCCTACGTCGACGGTGGCTGCGAGCCGAATCCAGGCCTAGGCGTCTTCGCTGCCGTCGTCATTGCGCCCGATGCATCACGAGATTTTATCGGCGGCGAGCGAGAGTCGACAAACCAACGCGCAGAGATCCTGGCGGCGATACTTGCGTTGGAGAAAGTCGCCTGGCGCGGCCCGACGCGTATTGAGATAGTCTCCGACTCGCAGTACCTCGTCAACTGCGCCACTGGTAACTGGAGAAGGAAAAAGAACCAAGACTTGTGGCAGCAGCTAGAGAAGGCATCCGAGCAGCATAGCGTTTCTTACCGGTGGGTCCGCGGCCATGACGGGAATCCCGGAAACGAGCGTGCACACGAGCTTGTAGCTGCCGTCCTAAGTAACCGGAGCCGTATCGAGCATGGCCAATCAGGATAACGCGCGCACCGAGACGCCCCTCGAGCGTGCCGCGCGGATCGGTTGCGTGCATCCGTACTTCCTGGCGTGGGCCGGTCGCTGTGAAAATTGCCGCACCACGCCTTTGTCTCCGTCGCTGCCGGATCCCAGAAATCCAGGCCGGGATCAGGGCGGGATGGACCATCCAGAATAAGGTTGTTACGGCGCCGGGAAAAGTGCGAGCGCGCGCACTATTGCCGCATAGCCCCGTCCCGATCCATCATGGCTCGATGCTCGAGAATGTTTCTTATGTACAGAGTTAGGCTCCCCTTCCAGCTGTACATAAGAAGTTGCAGTGGCCGACGCCCGGGACCCGGCATTGCCCCGTCCCGATGCGCCAGTTCAGCTAGTCAGCACTTCAGCACACTACGCGCATAATACCCGGTGGTATTGACAGTCTTTATAGCTGACACCCACCCCTATAGGGACGGGGCTGCGCGGCTAGCCCAGCAGCTCTTCGGTCGGTATACCTAGGGCCTTGGCTAACTTTGCCAGAGTCATTGGCCGAATGTTGGTCTCGCCTCGCTCGACCCGAACGATCGTGGACTGGTCTATACCGCTCTTATCGGCGAGCGCCCTCTGAGAGAGCCCGGCCTCCACCCTGGCCAGAAGTACCCTGCGCCCGGCTTTTTGGTGCGCTGTCATGTCGGTTATCATCCCAAACCTTTCGTTTGCTTGCTATGGGGTTATTTTACCGTATTTACCCAAATAGTCCAATCAAAACCTTTACAATCCAATCAAAGCCAAGTACAATAAGGTCGTTGGAAAAGGAAAAGCCCCAGCGTAGCGCAAACTACCTGGGGCGCGGACCACGAGGGGGAGCCTCATGGACACGAGAGAGTCTAGCGTATTCCGCCCAACCGAAGTAGGCGGTGATCACCACCCCCACGCCTGTTACGACGGCGTTGTGTACCTGACCTACACCGCCTACGACGAAGCCGTGGGTGATGAGGTGGAGAGGATCGAGGCGTTGCCATGCAGGCGCTGCGCGGAGGAGTAGTAATCGGGCCGGGGCTTGCGGATATACCGGCCTCCATACTGCCGCTGGCTGCGCCCTACCCACAAGCTCGCGCTGCCCCTGGCTGATCGAACCGGGGCAGCGCGAGCTTGTGGGTGCGCGCCGTCTTGGTAGGCTGTTATGCTGGGTGTGTTGCGAAATCCGGGGCGGAGGTCAGACATAGTTCTTCTTCTGCTCACTAAGGAAGGGTGGAGAGGTTGGGGACCTATATCTTCTTACTTCATAATGACGCCGAGGGTGCAGCCAGGATGTTGGCTGGCGGAAGTTCTGGCGCAGAAGATCAGGTGCGCAAAATTGAGGCTTTTGGGGGAGCGGTAGTGAGGCAGTACGCCGTGACGGGGCGCTACGACGCCGTGTTGGTCGCCGAGCTACCTGATGAGGCGGCTGCTCTGGCGGTAACGCTCGAAGCGACGGCCGCCGGGCAGTATGTTGAACTGCTAAGTGCACTTGCTCCCGAAGTCCTTGATGGCGCCCGCGACCGCTACGTAGATGTGATGCGCGAGCTCCATGGAGAAGATGCCGTGCCATCTACCGGGGGGGCGAGTGGCGTGAACCCGGAACCTGGGGAAGCGCCGTCCAGGGAATCGGGGCGGGATGAGTAATATGGGGGTGCCCCTCACAGGGCTAGAACTGCTGAACAAAGTGGAGCTTATGAGGGTGCAAGATGAATTCAGAATTCAGAACCTGCCGGCCATTCAGCCAACAGTGATTAAACCCAGCGTCGTCGAACTACTTGCGGCGAAAACTGCTACCGAACCCATATTGAACCAGCCGACGCAAACGGAGATAGCCGCTACCGAAAGCATATTCAACCAGCCGGCGCAAAATTGGATGGAGCTGCCAAAACGAAGAGAGGGTGGTGTGTCAGATGTAGTAGGAGGCATCGCGGAAGAGATTGCCTCGTCTTGGGTAGATCCGGTTTCTGTCGTACAGCGCAATTTATGGCCATACGGTATGCAGCACTGGGGATACGAGCAGAGAAGAGAATGGCTAAATATCAGGTTCGGGTGGTCGGCGGAACGTCTTCCCTACGCTGCTGATCAGCTGGCGCAGGCCCAATCGTTGTTGCTCCAGCAGTGGATTCCTAGTAGGGGGACGCAGAAGCCTTTCTAGGGCGGTTAACTGGGCATCATTTACCGCATCTGCTGGACCTCAAAAGCACGTGCCTCTAGGCCCTCAGAGGTGTGCTTCTCCCCTGTGGCGTAACACGTGCTCTTAGCGGCGCTGACGTTGTGCTCTGCTATCCTGGCGCATAATACCCGACGATATGGGCATCCCCCGCGCCGGCAGTCCTGGCCGATCGGGGCGGGGCGATGCGCTATTCACCCAAGTTCGTGGAAAAGGAATTCTCGGAAGTTCGTATCCACGATCCTGAATATCTGTCCCTGTGAGGGTGTGGCTATGCACCACAGAGTGCACCTATGGGGTAGCCATGCTGCGCTATCATGCCTTGGACCGATACTAAGCTATTTCGAGGTGGTGTATAGCGTGAAGTGTCCGCACTGTTTAGAAAACTTCCACGAGCAGTTCAGGAAAGCTGATTTAGGCGAGGATCCTGATGGCACATGGATTGTTAGTTGGGATGATTGTCCCTCTTGCAACCGCCTGATCATCAACTTACAGCGTTGGAAGGTGCACGGCTACTTGGTCTCCGGTGATGGATCAAGGGAGCCGAACGACATCAAGGAGGAGGAAAGGCTCATAAGACCACGAAGCAGTTCACGTGGTCCCGCTCCGTCAACTGTTCCAAGGGCTATCGCTGGGGACTACCAAGAAGCTTGTATCGTGCTACCTGACAGTCCCAAGGCATCTGCCGCGTTGAGCAGGAGGTGTCTCCAGAACCTTCTGCGCGACGCGGGTGGGGTTAAGCCTGGAAATCTGGCGGACGAGATAGCGCAAGTCTTGAAGAGCTCCGGGTTTCCTTCATATCTAGCTGAACAGGTAGACGCTATACGGCACACAGGTAACTTCGCTGCACACCCTGAGAAGAGCAACAATACAGGGGAGATTGTAGATGTTGAACCCGGAGAGGCAGAGTGGAACTTGGACGTTCTCGAGTTGCTCTTCGACTTCTACTACGTACAGCCTGCGCTGGCACAGCAGAAGAGGGCGGCGCTCAATAAGAAACTTGGTGAAACCGGCAAGAAGCCAATGAGGTAACTACTGCAAGCGCTTCTATTCACCGAAGTACCTAGAATTGGAGTTCTCCGAAGGTCGCAACACGTGCACAGCGGTGTTAGCGGCGAGCAAATGAGGGTAAGAAACCAATAAGGTAAGTCGAGAAGCGGAAGGAGTGAGAAGTATGCCTCAGGTAAGGGATCAAATGGTGTCCAGCGTGGTGACGATCGAGCCCGGAACGGGCGTGGTGGATGCGGCCAAGCGGATGATCCAGGAGGAGAAGGGGCCGCTCCCTATCGTCGAGGGTGAGCGGCCCGTAGCCATCGTCACCGACCGCGACATCATCGCGCACGTGGTAGCCGAGGGCCGGGTCCCGACATCGGTGACGGTGCAAGACATCGCCTCGCATGACCTCGTCACTATCGGGCCGGAGGAGGACATCAACGAAGCGCGGCGGCTCATGGATCAGCACGAGCTCGACCGCATCCTG
>Ga0183260_10003021_pt1 | contig 13669 bp, 13 predicted proteins | sample AntDrymUQ4972206_2_FD_129768 | JGI IMG/M metagenome (GOLD analysis project Ga0183260, IMG submission 129768) | Polar desert sand microbial communities from Dry Valleys, Antarctica - metaG UQ497 (22.06) (version 2) (version 2) | ecosystem: Environmental > Terrestrial > Soil > Desert | place... | reverse complement strand
TCGGCCTGCGCCTCGATCTCCGCTAAGGAACCAGGCCAGTGCCATGGTTACCGTCAATCTCATCAGTGGCCTCTTGCCGGGGAGTGTACGCCTGGCTCACGGAGGCCCGCGATATTCAAGGCCGGTTCCGGCGCGTCATCAGCGCACCACGCTGGCTGTGGGTGGCGGTGGTGGTGGCCTACGGCGGGTTCTGGTTCGCGTTGTCGATGCTGGTGGCGTCGATCGGGCTGCGCTCGGCGGCCAACGCCACGGTGCTGGCCAGCGCGTGGCTGGTGCTGGTGGTCATGCTGCCATCGGTCTTCAACCTGGTGGCCACCTCTGTCTTCCCGGTGCCCTCGCGCATGGAACTCGTGCAGGCCGTGCGGGTGGCCTCCGACGACGCCAACGCGGCCGGCACCGCCAGCGAGCGTGCCGCGAGCGCTCCACTGGTCGGCGCGATTCTGGCGTGCGTACTGGTCGAAGAGGGCGCCGAAGTGCTTGTCGAATACCTCGTTGGTGTGCTCCTCGCCTTCCTGCAGCGACACGCCGGTGGTGAACCTGACCCGCTTCTCGGTGTTCTTTCCAGAGCGCCGGCAATTCTTCCTCGAGAACCGCGGCGTGTTCTTCTCTGGCAACGGCGCCCGTTTCGAGCCGTTCTTCTCGCGTCGTATCGGTCTGGACGCGGTGGGCGAACCGATTCCCATCCATGCCGGTGCCCGGCTGACCGTGCGGTCCGCGAGGCATGCATTCGCGCGCTGGCCGCCTCGCAGGGTGGCAAGAAGGCTACGTGTCCACCCGGCCGTTATGATGAGCTGCGGCAGTCGCTGATTCTCCAGTCAGACCCCTCGTCAAGAGTGTCCGCGCGGCTCGAGGCGGCAATCGGCGGCTACTTCGACGGCCAACTTCAGACCTCGCGTCTGGTGCTCCAGGCCACGCCAGACCCACGAGTGGCCATCAACGCCGACTACACCGTGAACCGGCTGTCACAGGTGGGACGCGCGGCCTCGCCACTGACCACACATCTGCTGGGAGTGGAGTTGCGACTTGCGGCAAGTCCTCGACTTCAGTTCGTGAGCTTCGTGCAGTGGAACACCGTCGCGCGCCAGACCACGGCGAATGCTCGCCTCGTGTGGGACTACCGGCCGCTGTCCTTCTTCACCGTCGTCTACAACGACCGCGGTGCAGCAGATGGGCGTGGTGTCAGCGCGCCTGCACCTACGTCAGTACGGCAGCTCTTGATGAAACTGACGTGGCTGTGGCAGTTGTGAGGCGACACGCCACGCCACGCTCGGCGAGGTATCCGGCTGGAGCAGGGCTGGGCTGCGTCATGCTGTGCGTGACGCGTAAGGGAACACCCCGCTCACCGCCCCCTCCCGCGGCTGGCTCATCGGCGCGTCCCCGACCGGTTCCAGTAGATCACCACGTTGGACGTCCGGCGCCCCGAGGCGATGATCTCCGGGCGGCCATCGCCGTCAAGGTCCGCGCTGGCCAGATCCTCGGTGGCCATCCCCTGCAGGTCGACCGCTGTGCGGGAGCGGAGCGTGGCGTCGGCCGCGATGTCGTACACCACGACGCCGCCAGTGCCGTCGCGCCACCCGGCCGCCAGTTCGTCGTTGCCGTCGCCGTCGACGTCTGCCCAGGCAAGCGCATGCCCCCCGACCAGCGACGGGTCGATCGTGGTGCGCGGCCAGAGCGCGCTGTCGCGGACGCCTCCAGCCGGCTCGCGGTAGACGACCACCGAGGTGCCGTGCCACGGCTCCACCGTTGCCAGCAGCCATCGTCGCTCGACCTTCCCCATCTTGATCTCGCCCGGCGCACCCTCGCCAATCTTCCGCTTGGCGAACCGGCCGTCGTCGTCACGTGTGAAGAGCTGCAGCCCCTCGCGACTGGCGGTGAGAATGTCGTCGCGGTCCGGCCGCGTAAAGCGCACCGGCAGGAAGTTATGGAGGATGTGCAAGTCGTCGTCAATCACCTGGACCGGCCACGCATCGCTGCCTGGTCGCGGTGGCACGCTGAACGCAAGCAGCCGCGCGCCTTGCCCGCTCCACTCCGGCGGACTGCTCCCGCGGCCATGCAGCGGCCCGACGATGAGTTCCGGCCCGCCCGTGCCATCGAGATCGGCCCACCGGAGGCGATGCAGCGTCGGCTCGCTGGAGATGGCATGCAGCGTCCCACCGTCGCGGCCCTGCTCTTGCCTTACCCAATGCAGCGTGCCGCCGCCCTGCGTGTCGCGGGGGTTCCAGTGCGCACCGAGCGCCACATCGGCTCGCCCGTCACCGTCGATGTCATGCGGCGCCAGCGCCACATTGTCCTTCGGCGTCTGCCCCTCGAGCAGCACGTGCTCCCGCCAGGACGGATTCTCATACCAGGTCAGCTGCGTGCCGCTGATTGCGACGACGTCGGGGCGCCGATCGCCGTTCATGTCGGCAACGGCGAGTGCGTAACCGACGCCGTAGTTCGCGCGGATCTCCTGACGCTCGAAGCGAAGCGAGGGGTCGGCGGACACGGCCGGAGGCACGACGGCCGGCGCCGGTGCCGGCGTCTGGTGCGCCGAGATACGCAGGCCGACCAGTCCACCGATCGCCAGCAGGATCAGGGCGGCTCGCCCCGGCTGTGACCAAGAGGTTGCGAGGCTCATGGGTCGCACTCTACACGAACGGCCTGCGCTGACTGCGGCCGAAGCACCCGCGGCGCCCTGCGCTACGGCGCGGCGGCCGCCCAGCGGCACGTAGGGCGCAAGGTTGGTGTTTAGTGAAGTAACCCAAGCCGGCGCAGCACGCTCGTCCATCGCCTCGCCAACGGGCTTCAGGCCGGCCGACCCGCTGCAGCCGTTCCGCGCGATAGCCGCCTCGCCGCCGGTCGTTGACGTACATCGTGCCGAACACCGCCACCAGGTCAGCGCCGCGGGTGCGACGTAGCGAAACGACTCCTGACCGCCGCGTGCCTCGGCTGGCTGCAGCACACAAGGACGGTGACGTCGAGCAGGGCGACCACGCAAGGCCGCGTTCTCAAGTCGATAGCTGCGTTCACGATGCTCTCTTGCTCACACACGACCTCTCCTTACTCACAGGGCCGCTCTCCTGGCACGGCCACTGTCGGCATCACCGCGCAGCCACGGCGGCAGGCACGGCGTCGACGATGCCGTGGACGGCCTTGTCGAGCAGCTTCATGCCGATGGTGTCACCGCGCATGTGTCCCAGGCGGACGATGACCAGGTCGCGCGAGGGGATGATGATGACGCGCTGGCCACCGGCGCCCGCCATCCAGTAGGCATCGGGCGGTGCGTCGAGCTCATCGGTGCCGTTCAGCCAGAACAGCCCGCCGTATCGAGGTTTAGCCCAGCCCGGCGCGGGCGTGCTCACGAACTTCACGAAGCCCTCCGGCAGCAGGCGCGTGCCCTGCCACACGCCGTCCTGGGCATAGAGGAGACCCAGGCGCGCCCAGTTGCGGACCGTGCCGTAGTCGAAGCCGCTCAGGATGAAGTTGCCGTAGGCGTCTGGCTCCAGCACCTGACGCCGAATGCCAATCCGATCGAACAGCGCCCGCTGCGGCCATGTCAGGTAGGTCTCGCCGCGAGCCTCGACCTCCTGGCGTACCAGCGCGCCGAGCGTGATCGGGTCGCAGTTGCGATAGCGGCCCTCGGTGCCGGGCTTGAACTGCAGCGGCCGGCTCGTCGAGAAGCGGAAGACGTCGACGGCGCCGGAGTAGATCAGCACGTGTGCAGGGTAGCCGTCGCGATCGGGCGCGTAGTCCGGGTCGCCGGGAGACGTGCAGTGCAGCCCGCTGCTCATGCGCAGCAGATCGCTCACCGTGATGGCACGGCGCGGGTCGTCCTTGCCCTGCCACGCGGCGATCGGCGCCGGCGCATCGAGCTTCAGCGCGCCTTGCTGGATCAGCAGGCCCACGAGGGTGGCCGTGAGGCTCTTACCCATCGACCAGCTCTCGAGCTGTGTGTCGGCCGTGGCGCCGAGGGCATAGCGCTCGGCCACGATGCGTCCCTTGTGGAGCACCAGCACACCGGCCGTCAGCGCCTCGGGGTCGGAGAAGGCGACGTCCACCGCAGCGTCGATCGCGGACTTGTCCACAGCCGCCGGCCGCGGCGCATCGGCCACCGCATCGCCCATCGGCCACGGCTGGCTTCTGGCATCCGGCAGCCTCGTCGTCACCGGCATCGGCGCGAAGAACACCGAGACGGTCCCCTCGGGATGGATGACGCAGCCCTGGTCGCCGTAGAAGCCTGCCGAGCGGGTGACGACGCCGCGGACGGTGGCACGGACGATCTTGCGCTCGCGATCGATGACCGTCGTCACGTGCCCGCGCTCGGCCTCGGCCGTGAGGAAGTACGCGCTGTTCTGGCGCGCTTCCGCCTCGTCTCGGCCTGAGACGAACACCGCCGAGCACAGGATCTTGGCGTACGCGGCCGCACCGAGCGTCAACGGCGTGTCACGCGGCGAGAACCCGCCGGTCGCGGCGGGATTCACCGTCGTCGCGTCCGGACGGGCGGGCGTCTGCGCCATGACGGACGACAGCGTCAAAGCGATCGCGACGATGATGACGGCGACCAGATGGCGGAGGGACGCACGGAGCATGCGGACCTTTCGGGTAGGGACCGCTCCCCGAGCGGTCCACCATTGTCCCAACGCCCTACTTCATCGAGTGGAGGCCGAACATGTTGCCTTCGGTGTCCACCGCGAGCACGATGAAGCCGTACTCGCCGATCGACATCTTGTCGCGGTGCACCTTGCCACCCGCACCCGCGACTCGACCGCCCTCGACCGCGCAGTCGTCGCACACGAAGTAGACAAGCGTGCTGCCGCCCGATGGCACGCCCGGCGCCTTCACCAGTGCTCCGGACGCGCCGGACGCCTCGGGATTCATCGGAAACGCCCACATCTCGATCTCGGGGCTCGGCAGCTGCTCGAGACTGGTCTCGAGCACCGCTCCGTAGAACGCGCGAGCGCGTGGCATGTCCTGGACGTAGATCTCGAACCAGCCGACAGGGTTGTGACGGGCCATGGCAATCTCCTTGGAAGGCCTCAGTCTACCAAGGCCTCGCGGAAACACGGCTCGGTACGCGGTAGGCCTGCACGGTTGTCCCCGTAAGCAGGCTCCACCCGCTCAAGACGAAGTGGCATCGGTACGTCTGGCGCCTGCACCAATCAGGAGCGCGGACGTGGCGGCGTAGTCACCTGTCCGGCGATACCACCCATGCTCGGCCCCATGCGTCGCCCATCCAAGCGGGGTCCCGTTGAAGTCGGCGTCAGTGGCCTCGAGTGGAGGGTTGAAACGCAGGATCGTCGCCGTCATCCCGGCGTTGCCGTGGAACGCGGCCCAGTGCAGCGGCGTCGCGTGGTGCTGCCCTCTCGCGTCAACGGGCCAGCCGCATTCAAGGAAGAGACGCACAGCGTCGCTCTGGTTGTTCCTGGCGGCGTGCGCCACCTCGCGACGGTCAGCCTCCGACAGGGTCTCGACAGTGCCGGGGTGCTCGCGCCGAATCGCTTCCGCCGTCGGCTCATCAGCCATCCAGCATGCGTCGATGAGCCTTGCCTCCACGGGCGTGTGTTCCAGGAGCAGCGCCAGCACGTCGTCGTGGCCGAACGTCCGAGCGGCCTGGTGTGCGGACACATGGAAGCCCAGTGTCCACTGGTAGATCGTTCCACCAGCGCGGTGATCGCCCATTGGGAACCACTCGGCGTTGACCCGCATCCGGATGCAGCGAGGGTCGGCCTCGAGATGTCGGCGCGCGAGATCGAGGTCGCCCAGCGCGGACGCCATGAGCAGATCCGTGCGACAGCCGCGAGACACCAGGTACCGGGCGACGTCCTGCCGCTCCTTCACCATGTGCTGCGCCGGCGTGGATTCATGATCGACGTCGCGCGCATCGATGTCGGCCCCGCACTCGAGGAGATGGCGCGCCACTTCAGTCGTGCGAGCGAAGTGGAGCGGCGTCTGACCGTCGCCGCCTCCGGCATGCACCATTGATGGATCCCTGGACACCAGCTCACGCAGGCGGTCCAGCATGCCGAGGCGCGCCGCTGCGTGGGCGTCGACGACGGCGCCTCGCTCGATCGCATACGCCGCCAGCTCAGGGTCCGCAGAGTCCAGCAACCCGAAGCCCCCGGCCCACCAGCGACTCCTGGCGTTGATGTCCGCGCCGGCCTCGAGCAGCGCGTCCAGCATCTCCCGGCTGCGGACGTCGACGATGGCTGGAGAATCGAAGGAACCGCCTGGTTCGTCGATCAGCGCCTTCAGCTGCGGATGACGATGCAGGAGCGCACGAACGCGATCGGCGTCGTCTGCGGCAAGGGCGACTTTCAGTGCATCGACGTCCATCTCAGAGTCTTGCCTCCTGGAGAGGCGATTCTACGTCGCCGCCGGACCGGCCGCAGGTAGAATGCCACCTCCCGAGTCTTTGGAGGTTCGCGCATGAGTGTCACCCGCCGAGAGTTCGGCAAGCTGGCCATAGCCGCCGTCCCCGCGGCATTGATCGGCGATCGTGTGCTGGCTAGCGCCGCGGCGCAGCAGCCGCGGCCGAACTCGTTGATCAATGGCGTCCAGATCGGCGTCATCACCTACAGCTACCGTGCCATGCCCGCCCAAGGCGCCGACGCAGTGCTCCGCTACGTGCTCGAGTCGGGCATCAGCGCCGTCGAGTTGATGGGCGGCCCGATCGAGGCCTACGCCGGGGCGCCGGCTATGACGCGTCCGGCTGGCGGCCCGGGTGGACCGGGTGGACCGGGCGGACCGGGCGGACCGGGCGGTCCCGGTGGCCCTGGCGGTCCCGGTGGGCCAGGTGGCCCTGGCGGCAGGCGTCCGCCCACACCTGAGGAAGTGGCGGCGCGCGAGAAGTACGCCGCCGATCTCAAGGCGTGGCGGCTCTCGCAGTCGATGGACAAGTTCAAGGCGCTGCGCAAGATGTACGACGATGCGGGCGTCACCATCTATGCGACCAAGATGCTTGGCACGTCGATGTCGGACGAGGAGTTCGAGTACGTGTTCGACGTCGCGGAGGCGCTGGGCGCCACCCACACGACGCTCGAGTTGACGACCGACAGCGCGGCCCTCAAGCGCATCGGCGATTACGCGCTCAAGCGGAAGATCTACGCCGCGTACCACACGCACCTGCAGGGCACGCTCACGGCCTTCGACGAGGCGTTTGCGGTCTCCAAGGGCAACATGGCCAATGTCGACTTCGGCCACTACGTCGCGGCCGGCAGCGGCGACCCGGTGATCTTCCTCGAGAAGTTCCACGGTCGCATCAGCAGCTTCCACATCAAGGACCGCAAGTCCAAGGACAACGGCGGCGCCAACGTCGCGTGGGGCCAGGGCGACACGCCGATCGCGCGGATTCTGCAAAGCGTGCAGAAGCACGGCTACAAGGTGCCGGCCACCATCGAGATGGAGTACGACGTGCCGGAGGGATCGACGCCAGTGGCCGAGGTCCGCAAGTGCGTCGAGTTCTGCCGGGGCGTGCTCACCTAAGCCCTGAGTGAGTCGAAGGGCTAAGCGCCATGTCGGAACGCAAGTATCGGCAACACGGGTACCAGGACGACGACCGCGATCGGTCACGCCAGCCGGATCGCGATCGTCGTCCACCGCCGGAGCCAGGCGCGCCGGCTGCCACCCGTCGGCTCTCCTCGGAAGGCGCGCGCAACCCGAACCTCATGGGCTCCCACGAGGTGGTCAAGTGCGCGCGGTGCGGGGCGCCCGTCGACCCGGGCATCCTGTTGCTCAGCACGTGCGCCCGCTGCGGCCAGGCGCTGCACTCGTGCGTCCAGTGCGCCAACTTCGACACGAGCGCGACCTTCGAGTGTACGCAGCGCATCCCGGCGCGGATCTCACCGAAGGACGCGGCCAACGACTGCACGCTGTTTGCCGTCCGCGCCTCGTGGGAGCGCGAGACGTCCTCGAAGGTGGCGCCGTCCGGCGTGTCGAGCGCGCAGAAGGCGTTCGACGATCTGTTCAAGTAGGAAACGGCCACATCCGGCATCCCGAGCGACACCAGCCTGCCCGAGTTCGGCAAGACGCTGCGCAAGGAGTACACGCCCGCGGAGCTGATTGGGCTCGTGCGCGAACGGCCGATGGAGCTGAACGGCACGCTGCGCAACGGCGAGTACGGCCTTCCTCAAGACCGTCGTCACGACGATGGGCACCGGCACCGGCGAGAAGGACTGGTTCACGCCAGAGCAGCAGGCAATGTCACTTCGCTGCGGTGCCGTCCCAGGTCACGCGGCGCTGTTCGCGCAACGCGATGTTCGCGAGATGCGACGTCCGCGCCGCGATGTGGCCGGTGCGGATGTCGGAGGCGGGACACTTGCGGCTGCGCATGCAGTCCACCCAGTTCTGCAGGTGCGCGATCGTGCCGTCGGCGCCCGATCGCACGTAGATCTCGGGCTTTGGCGCGTGCGTGCCCGCCACGTTCGGCGCGTCCCTGCGGTACACGGCCAGCCGCTGCCTGTCGATCTTCATCGTCGCCTCGCTGCCTCTGAACTCGAGCCCGCCATCGTCCGTGCGGTTGTTGAACGAGCCGACGTAAGCCGTCGAGAAGTCTTTCGGGAACTCCAGAGATGCGTTGGAAGTGTCTGGCGCGTCCCACGACTTGCGGATGTGATTGGCGCCAGTCGCGATGACGGCACGCGGCGCGTCTACATCCATGTACCAGTGGACGACGTCGATCCAGTGCGTCAGGAGGTCGGTGAAACCGCCGCCCCCGTAGTCCCAGAAGTGCCGCCAGTGGAGCAAGCGCTCGGCGTCGAACGGGCGGTCGGGCGCGGGGCCGAGCCAGGCCTTCCAGTCGAGGTGCGCCGTGTCCACCTTCGCATTGGCCGCCGAGCCGGGCTGCTGGTACCAGTAGGTGTGCACGAACGTCGTTTGGCCAAGGCGGCCCGAGTCGATGAGTTCCTTCCCGAGCTTGAAGTGGTCCCAACTGCGCTGCTGCGTGCCGGTCTGCACGACCTGCTTGGAGGCCTGGACAGCCTGCACCATCGCCTCGCCCTCCTCGATGGTGCGTGAAATCGGCTTCTCGACGTAGACGTCCTTGCCTGCCTTCACCGCGTCGATGGTCATCGTGCGATGCCAGTGGTCGGGCGAGCCGATGAGAACGGCGTCGATCGACGGGTCGTCGAGGATGCGCCGGTAGTCCGTGACGCGCGTGGCGGCCGGTGCGTGCTCGGTCGCCCGCCCCAGGCTGGGCTCGTAGACGTCGCAGAGGGTCGTCAACTCGACGCCGCGCATCTCCTTCAGCCGGCCCATGAGTCCGCGCGCGCGGCCGCCAGTGCCGATGCAGCCGATGCGGATGCGGTCGTTGGCGCCCTGCGTGGACGCGGCGGCGAGGCGCGTGCCGAGGGCGAGCCCGGACGCGGCCGTCAGGAACGTACGACGGGTCGGTTGCATCAAGCCTCCTGTAGAGAGGCGATTCTAGGTCGCCGCCGGACCGGCTGCAGGGAGAAATGCGTCTCCCGAGTCTTTGGAGGTTCGCGCATGAGTTGACCCCACCAGTCCACCATCGCCCTGGCCTTGAAGTCGCTCCAGCCAGCGTCGCCTCGGGCCTCGGAGCCGAACAATACCGCCAGTCGCACGACCGTCTCGGCAGCGAGCGCTTCCGCCAGCGTGTCGTGTGGGGGCGGGCACGGCTGGATTATAGCCGCGTGCACCGCAGGTCGGCCCTCGAGGCCGCAGGCGCTCGCGGCCGCGCCAGGCGTCCAAACGCCGGGGTCAGGGCACGCGTGCCAGCAGGCGCATCGTCTCCGCGACGACGATGGGGCCAGCGGTGAGCGCGGCGTCGTTGTGGTCGGCGCCCTCGATGACGACGAAGGCCTTCGGCGATCGCGCGGCGTCGTGCATGCGCCGGCTCTGCTCGAGCGGAACGATGCGGTCGGAGTCGCCGGCGATCACCAGGAGCGGCGCGCGCACCTGCGCGATCCTGTCGATCGCGGCGTGGCGGTCGCGCAGGAGCAGGCGCACCGGCAGGATCGCGTAGTGGTAGCTGCCGACGTCGGCCATCGACGTGAAGGGCGACCGCAGGACGAGCGCCGCGGGCGAATGCTCGGCGGCAAGTTCCACCGCGACGGCCGCGCCGAGCGACTCCCCGAAGTACACCAGACGGGCGGCGTCCACGTCGGGACGCGACAGCAGGTAGCGGCGTGCCGCGCGCGCGTCGAGGGCGAGGCCGCGTTCGCTTGGCGAGCCGTCGCTGTCGCCGAATCCGCGGTAGTCGAACAGCAGTACGGCCACGCCGTGAGGACGGAAGGCGCGTGCGAGCTCCGCGCGGTAGGCGCGGTTGCCTGCGTTGCCGTTGCACACCAGCATCGTCGCGCGCGCGGGCGACTGCGTGGCCGGGACGAACCATCCATGCAGTTGGACCTCGTCCTGCGTCGTGAACGTCACCTGCTCGACGTCGGCGAGGCCGACGGCCGTTGGCGGTGGCACGGTCGGGTGCGGGAAGTACATCAGCCGGCGCTGTCCCAACCAAATCAGCGCGAGCAGCGCCAGGACGCACGACGCCGCGACCAGGAGCATGCGCATGGTGTCGCAGACTCTACACCGCGTCGCGCCGCGACCTACATGTGGCTGAGGATGAGACTGGCGGCATGCGGAGAGCCCATCGGATCGTATGCGCGGCAGCGGCCGCGCTTCTGGCTGTACCCCAGATCAGTCGAGGGCTGCCACCTGAGGGTCCCCAGGCCGCAGCCACCCCGGCCCCGGCGGCTGTCAGCTGCCGGCCTACGCGATGGTGAACCCCAGCGCCAAGGCGTTCTCGCGCACGCGCGCATCCCTGGTCACGACCTGGCCATCCGGTACGACGTCGAAAGACGAGGCAGTCGACTCGTCGAAAGCGTTAGGTACTCCGGCGGCCATCAGGGCCGGGCGCTTCAGCAGCAGGCGCGAGCCGGCTGTAAGGGCGGCGCCCTGCTCACCGCGGGCCAGTGCGTTCAGCGGCGGTGCGGGTGACGGTCCTATACTGGCGTCATGACGCGGTCGGCGATCGTGCGCACGTTGCAGGAGTGCTTCGAGGCCGACTGCCACGGCGCCGCGGCGGTCTACCTCTTCGGGAGCGTCGCCCGGGATACAGCACGGCCCGACAGCGATGTGGATGTTGGCGTGCTGCTGCATGCCCGCCCCCCGTCGACTCTGGAGGGCCAGCCGTTCGATCTTGCCGACGCGCTCGAGCGCCGCGTCGGCCGGCCGGTCGACGTCGTGGTCCTGAATACGGCGCCCGCGGACCTGAGGATGCGCGTCCTGCGCGACGGGCATCTCGTCTTCGAAGGTGATGCCACCGCGCGCGTCCGATTCGAGGTGGCCACGCGGAACGAGGCCTTCGACCTCGAACCGATACTCAGGGAGTACCGCCGCCCGCGGGCGTCCGCATGACCGACCCCGAGCTCCTCGCCAAGCGACTGGCGCTGATCGAGACGTGCGTGAGTCAGCTCCGGATACTCGCACGACCGGACGCCATCGCCCATGACATCCGAGAGCAGCGATTCGTGGAGCACACGCTGCAGATTGCCATCCAGGCCGCCCTCGACGTGGCCTCCCACGTCGTCTCGGACCATCGGCTCGGCGAGCCACGAACAAACCGGGAGTTGTTCGACTTGCTCGCCCGCGACGCGTGGATCCCCGAGACGTTGGCCGAGTCGCTCCGTAAGATGGTGGGGTTTCGCAACGTGCTTGTGCACGGCTACGACGACGTGGATCTCGCGGTGGTGCAGGACGTGATCGCCAACCGACTGGGCGACCTGGTGGCGTTCGTCGCGACGGTGCGAGCACGCGTGACGTAGACCGCGAGCGCGGCCCAGGTGGGCCTCGGCAAACCGCCAACCCGCTGCCTGCAGACGCGTCCGCCTATCGCAGCCATTGCGACACGACTCTACCGTGGACTGCTCCTCGCTGTCAGAGGACTAGAATGGAGCCTGAGGCCACCCATGCCCGGCACCGTCCTCGTCGTCCACAGCGACCCAGACATCCTGGGAGGCACCCTCGTGTTCGTGGGGGACTCGTGTGCCGTTCCGGAACCTCTTCAAAGTCTTCATCACAGTGGACCGCAATCTCGAATCATCAGCAGAATCTGGCGTCGCAGGTGTGCAGGGATTCTCTAGTTCTGGCTTACGAGGAGGGCCTCATGAACGTGCGAACGAGAGCTGGCTTGGCCGTCATCGCCCTGGCGGGGGTGACGGTCGCGTGCGAGAACACGCGCGAAGGGCTGGAAAAGGACGCCAAGGCGAACGCGCCCAAGGTCGAGCGAGCGGCAGAGCAGACGGCGGCCACGACGAGGGAGGTGGCACGCGAGGTGTCGAAGGCGGCTGCGCCGGCCGTTGCGGCGATCCGCGAAGGGACGGCAGCAGCGGCACAGGTGGCGAAGGCACGCATGAGCGAGGCGGGGCGTGCAGCAGATGCCGCCCGGCTGACCGCGCAGATCAAGGCCGAGCTGATGGCTGACGCGAGCATCGACTCGACGACGATCGACGTGGATACCCGGGCCGACACGCAGACGGTGGTGCTGAAGGGTCACGTCCGATCGGCGGCGGAGAAGGCAAGCGCCGAACGCATCGCCGCGGCCAAAGCCCCTGGCTTCAAGGTCGACAACCAGCTGGAAGTGCGACGGTAGTCTGCTCGGGCATCGGGGCGGTATCGGCAGCAGGCCGGCGCCGAGTCCTTGGACGCCGGGCTCGGCCCGTGCCTGTGTGCGCTGACGCTACCGCTTCTTGCTGGCGACCTTGCGTGTGGTCTTCGTGACCGTGCGCTTGGCCGTCGACTTCCGGCTGGTGGCGGCGCGGCTCGTGGGTTTGGGGGCAACCTTTGCCTCGCCGGCTTGTCGCCGCTGCTTGTTGACGGTCCGCGCGGCAATCTCCTCCGCTCGATCAGTGCCGACTCCTCGTTGTTGCTCGGCGTCCTTGATGTGCTCGTACTGTCTCTCGCGCTTCGCGCTCTTCACACCACGTGGTGGCACGTCGTCCTCCTCGTCAGTCACGCCCGTCGACCCGGTGTAAATGGCTTGTCGGCTCGCACGCAGGACGTCAATAGGCGGGCATGACGTCGAGCGACTCGATCGGACCACTCTGCGCGCCGAAGAAGCCATCGAATGCACCGGGGCGCGGGTACACTGGCGCCCATGCGTGCCCTCTTGCGGTCTGCCATAGTCGCTAGCCTGGCGGTCTTGCTTGCAGCGCCCCCACAGCTGGGCGCACAGGCCACTCGCCCGAGTCCTCCGAACATCGTCCTGATCATCACCGACGACGTGGGCTATGGCGACATCGGCAGCTACGGCGCGCCCGACGTCAGGACGCCGCACATCGACCGGATCGCACGCGAAGGGGTGCGGCTCACCGACTTCTACGCCAACGGCGCGACGTGCTCGCCGACGCGTGCGGGGCTGATTACCGGTCGGTACCAGCAACGTGTGGGGCTCGAGGCGCCGCTGGGTTCGGGAGGTCCGGCGGACGCCGACCGCGGGCTGGCGCCAACCGGCGCGTCGCTGCCGCAACTGCTCCGCAACAACGGCTACGCGACGGCACTGGTCGGCAAGTGGCACCTCGGATGGAAGCCGGAGTTCTCGCCCATGGCCCACGGCTTCGAGTCCTTCTTCGGCTTCAAGAGCGGCTACGTCGACTAACACGTTGGTCATCTTCACGAACGACAACGGCGGCGAGTGGCTGTCGCGCAATACGCCGCTGTTCCATAACAAAGGCAGCGT
>Ga0183260_10003019_pt1 | contig 13676 bp, 13 predicted proteins | sample AntDrymUQ4972206_2_FD_129768 | JGI IMG/M metagenome (GOLD analysis project Ga0183260, IMG submission 129768) | Polar desert sand microbial communities from Dry Valleys, Antarctica - metaG UQ497 (22.06) (version 2) (version 2) | ecosystem: Environmental > Terrestrial > Soil > Desert | place... | reverse complement strand
CCTCGATCATGGAAGCGACGACAACCGCCTGGTAGAGGCTCACACCGGTTCCCTGCACCTCGGAGAAGTCAACCGACGCTGCTCGCCGCTCGAACTCCGTGACCATCCGAACGGCCACGCTGCGAGCATCGTCCTTTCGGACGACCTGGTAGGTCGAGGGCCACATCAGGCCCTCGAGCGTGTCGACGCCCTCCGGCTGTAGCCGGGAGCGGACCTTGCCGGAGGTGGCCAGTCGCGTGAACCTGTCCCCTGAGATGTCCGTGAGCTTCTCGAGAGTGGCTGCGAAATCTTCGATCCAGGACCCCTCGGGAAAAGTGACGGTGATGAAGCTCTGCTCGGGACCCTCTAGCAGTGCCTGCAGGGCCGACCTGGCACTCAGCCCCTTGGGGAGCTCGTAGCGCCCCGCCTGGATGTCCTCGGCCCCGCCCTCGATGTTCAACGCGAGGCGAAATCCGAGCGCGGACGGAACCACCCCGGAAGTTTCGAGCAGTTCGCTCACCTCGGCCCCCGAGGCGCCCTGGGGGATCCTGACCTCGGTGGACCCGTGGGGACGGCTGGCGCCCCACAGGCCGATCGAGCGAAGATAGAAGAAGCCGCCGGCGGCGGCGAGCCCCGCAAGCAGCGCAACCACTACCAAGAACCTCAGCAGGCGGCCGCCCCGGCTCACGAACGGGGGCGCGCGTCGAGGAAGCCCTGCAATATGGCCTGGGCCGCGACCGCGTCCCGGAGCTTCTTGCGGCGCGGGGCCGACGCGCCCGCGGCGCGTAAGGCACGCTCGGCCACGACGGTGCTGAGGCGCTCGTCGTGCAGGCGCACTTCCACTGGAGCAGTGACCCTCAGGCGCTCGGCGAAGGCCTCGGCGGCGAGGGCCTGGGGGCCGCGATGGCCGGAAAGGCTCAACGGCATTCCCACGACGATCAGCGTCGCGCCGATCTCTTCACAGACGCCGACAATGCGCGCGATCGGATCGATGCGGGCCGCGTCGATGACCTCCAGGGGCCGGGCAAAGCGTGTCTCGAGGTCCCCGGCGGCGAGCCCGACCCGGCGCGTACCGAGGTCGACCCCCAGGATCATCCCCGCAGCGCGCGGCGCGCAGCCTCCGCGACCGCCTCGATCGCCTCCGGCAGGCGCTCGGCGCGAGGCCCTCCCGAGATCGCCAGCTCGGGCTTGCCGCCGGCTCCTCCGCCCAACAGCTCGCCGCCCTCTCCCAGAAGAGCACGGGCCGAAAGGCCCTTTTCGACGAGATCCTTGGTCGCCGCCGCCACCAGGTTGGCGCGGTCCTGCGTCGCGCTGCCCAGGACGATGACCCCCGATCCAAGCCGCCCCCTCAGGCTCTGTGCCAAAGCCCGCAGAGCGTCGACGCCCAGGTCCCGGCGCGCCACCACGAGGAGGCTGCCGTTGCACTCGACCGCAGCTTCGACCAGTGCCTGGGCGTCCTGATCCTGGCCCTTGCGCTCGACCTCTTGGAGGCGGCGCTCCATCTCCTTCGTCGCGGCCTGCAGCTTCTCCACACGCTCGGCCACGTTGTCGGGCGCCACTCGCAACAGTTCGGCCGCGCGCTGAAGCTCACTTGCCTTTGCCTCCAGGTAGGCGATCCCGTCGCGGCCGACCAGGGCCTCGACGCGACGAAGGTTGGAGCCGACAGAGCCCTCGTGCGTGAGCACCGCCACACCGATCCGGCTGGTGTGGGGTACGTGAGTGCCGCCGCACAACTCCTTGGAGTAATCGCCGATCTCCACCACCCGCACGAAGTCGCCGTACTTCTCGCCGAAGATGGCCATGGCCCCGGAGGAGAGGGCGAATTCGTAGGTGGTCTCGAAGGCTATCACCGAACCGTCCTGGAGCACCCTGGCCTGAAGCTCTGCTGAGATGTCCGCGATCTGGGTGTCGGAAAGCGCCTCGAAGTGCGCGAAGTCGAAGCGCAGCCTGCCCGGCTCAACCAGTGAGCCCGCCTGAGTGGCGTGGGGGCCGATCTGCTCTCTGAGGATGTAGTGGAGTACGTGGGTTGCGCTGTGGGCGCGCTCGGACCCGGTACGGCGCGCCTTGTCCACCTCGAGAGTCACTGCGTCGCCGGTGGCGATGGTCCCTTCGGTGACCTCGACCCGGTGAGCGGTGACGCCAGGAGCGATCCGGCGGGTGTCGAGCACGCGTCCGATTCCCGAAGGTGCCCGGACCATTCCCATGTCTCCCACCTGCCCGCCGCCCTCCGCATAGAACACGGTTCGATCGAAGAGCAGGTCGGCTGTCTCGCCTGCGTTCGCGGCCGGGAGCACGTTCCTCTCGGCCACTACACCGAGGACCTCTGCGTCGGCATGGAGGTGCTCGTACCCGATGAACTCGGTCTGCCGCGCGCCTTGGAGGATGTCCGAGAGCACCGTGGAAGCCGCTTCGCCGCCTGTGTGGCGCGCTTCTCTTGCCCTGCGGCGCTGCTCGTCCATGAGCTCGTCGAAGCGAGCCTGATCTACTCCCAGGCCCGACTCGCGGGCGATCTCTGTGGTCATGTCGATGGGGAAGCCGAAGGTGTCGTGGAGGAGAAAAGCCACATCACCGGGCACGGCCGCGGCCTCCTGAGAGCGGCCCTCGGAGATGGCGCGCTCGAGCAACCCCAGGCCCTGGCGCAGGGTGGCGCCGAAGCGCTCCTCCTCCTTGGCGGCGATCTCCATGATGTGGTCGCGCCGCTCGTTGAGCTCCGGGTAGGCGTCTCGCATCAGCTCGATGCAGCGCTCAGCCAGCGGGGCCAGCAGCGGAGCTTCGAACCCCAGAAGTCGTACGTGGCGCAGAGCGCGGCGCATGATCCGTCGCAGCACGTAGCCGCGCTCTTCGTTCGAAGGTCGCACGCCGTCGGCGATCATGAATGTCAGCGAGCGGGTGTGGTCTGAGAGGATCCGAAGTCCCACGTCGGAGCGCGCATCCTTGCCGTAGACGATGCCGGTGAGCGCGGCCGCCTCATCGATGAGCCCCAGCAGCACGTCGGTCTCGAACACGGTCTCGACTCCCTGCAAGAGCATGGTCGTGCGCTCGAGGCCGAGACCGGTATCGATGTTCTTCTGGGGCAGCTCCGCGATCGGCTCGATGGCGTCGTTGCAGTCGTTCTGCATGAACACGAGATTCCAGAACTCGAGATAGCGCTCTTCGTTGTCGTCGGGACCCTTGGGTGAGGCGTCGCCGTAGTGGGGGCCGCGGTCGATGAAGATCTCAGAGCACGGACCGCAGGGCCCCGCCTCGCCCATCGACCAAAAGTTGTCGGCCCTGCCCCGGTAGATGATCCGCTCCGGGCTCACGCCGACGGCGTCGGCCCATATCTCCCGAGCCTCGTGGTCGGTCTCGAAGACCGTCACCCAAAGCAACTCCGGGTCCATCCCGAAGCCCTCGGTTACGAGCTCCCAGGCCCATTTCGACGCCTCCGTCTTGTAGTAGTCGCCGAAGGAGAAGTTGCCGAGCATCTCGAAGAAGGTGAGGTGGCGTGCGGTCTTGCCGACCTCCTCGAGGTCGTTGTGCTTGCCTCCTGCCCGCAGGCACTTCTGAGCCGTGACCGCCCTCTTGTGGGGCGGCGTTTGTCGACCAAGGAAATAGGGTTTGAACTGGTTCATCCCGGCATTGGTGAGCAGCAGCGTGGGGTCGTCCGGGACAAGCGACGACGACGCCACTCGCTCATGGCCGCGCTCAGCGAAGAACGCAAGAAAGCGCTCGCGTATCGTCCCGGAGTCCATGCCATTCACGACCCCAGGTTACGACTTCGGGGGCCGGGGGTTTAGTAGCGGGACTGGGTGCGGGCTCGGTTGCTTTCGAGCCGCTGGTTGATCTTGTCGAGCATGGTCCCGGTGATCGCGTTCGGCGTCAGCTGCGAACGTTTCTGACGCAGCCAGCGGTCCGCCTGCAACGCACCCATCGCCCCCAGCACTATCCAGAACAGTCGTCTCAGCATGGGCTCACCCTAACGGTTCGGAGAGCCGACCGGCCCTTTTGACCTCGAGATCCCGGGCTAAGTCCTGCTCCCGGCCCGCAATGGGAGCGTAATAACGGCGGTCCTTCAGCTCGTCGGGCAGGTATTGCTGCTCCGACCAGCCCCCCTGGTCGTGCGGATAGCTGTAGCCGCGGCCCGCGCCCAAAGAGCGCGACGCGCCCGAGTGAGCGTCGCGCAGGTGGGTCGGGACCGGCAGGGGGCCCGATGCCCTGACGTCCTCCTGTGCCTTCCATATCGCCATCGCCGAGGCGTTGGACTTGAGGGCCAGGGCCAGATAGGCGGCGGACTGCGACAGGTTGAGCTGGGCTTCGGGCAGGCCGACGAACTCCAAAGCGTGGTGAGCGGCGACGGCCACCTGCAATGCAGTGGGGTCGGCGTTACCGATGTCCTCGGAGGCGAATATCACCATGCGCCGGGCGATGAAGCGGGGGTCCTCGCCGGCGTCCAGCATGCGGGCGAGCCAGTAGACCGCGGCATCGGGGTCCGAGCCGCGCATCGACTTGATGAAGGCCGAGATCACGTCGTAGTGCCAGTCCCCCGCCTTGTCGTAAGGAAGAGCCCGGCGCTGCAGCGCCTCCTCGGCCGCCGGGAGGTCGATCACTCCCGAAGAGGTTGCGGCGATCGTGGCGGCGGCCTCGAGAGCGTTGAGCGCAGCCCGGGCATCGCCCCCGGTGCGCGCGGCGATGTGATCGATGGCCTCGGGGGCTGCCTCGACGCCGAGCTTGCCGAGCCCTCTGTCCGAGTCGGCCAGGGCGCGGCGCAGTAACTCGATCACCTCCTGATCCTCCAGCGCCTCGAGGCGGAACAACAGGCTCCGGGACATCAACGGCGAGTTGACCTCGAACGAGGGATTCTCTGTGGTGGCTCCGACGAGAATGATCCAGCCGTTCTCGACTGCCGGGAGCAGAGCGTCCTGTTGGGACTTGTTGAAGCGATGGATCTCATCCAGGAACAACAGGGTCCTGATTCCCTGCTGTGCGAGCCGGTCTTTGGCCTGGGCGATGACCTTGCGGACGTCCGCCACTCCCGACGACACCGCCGACATCGGCTCGAAGTGAGCTTTGGAGGCTCCCGCGATGATGTGCGCCAGCGTCGTCTTGCCTGAGCCCGCCGGCCCCCAAAGGATGATCGAGGAGATCTCGCCGGAGTCGATCAGAGCCCGCAGCGCCCGGCCCTCCGCCAGCAGGTGGCGCTGGCCGTGGACCTCGTCGAGGGCTTGGGGCCGCATGCGGGCGGCGAGGGGGGCGTAGTCGGCGAAACGGCTGCTGAGCGAAGACTCGAACAGGTCCATCGACCCATCGTAGGCCGACCTTCTCCACCTCAGCAGCGTCTAGCGCTCATTTCGTGGTGAAGATCAAGGTTGTGGCGCGCGCCACTAATCGCCAAGGCCATATCGACTTGACTGGACCCATGCAATCCCAACTTGACCTGGCGTGCATGGAACTCGCCGCCACCCAGCATTGGTTGATAACCCGGGACCAAGTGCTCGACCTGGGGCTATCCCGACACGCGCTGGAGCGGCGCCGGAGGTCTGGGCTCCTAACTCCGTTGTTCTCCGGCATTTATCGAGTTGCCGCCGCCCCTCAGTCGTGGCCGCAATACCTCCTGGCAGCTTGCTTGTGGGCACCGGGAGCAGCTTCGCATCGGAGCGCATTGATGCTCCATGGAATCGAGGGCTACTCGGGCGAGGTCGTCGAGGTAACGTCCACCGCGCACCGGGTTTCCAGTGAGCGGGCCCGCATCCACCAAGCCTCGAGCCTGCTCCCTAGCGATGTCATGCGAGTCGGCCCGATCCCCACGACCACTCCTACCCGCACGCTGCTCGACGTTGGTTCCGTCTTGTCCGCAGCACGGCTCGAGGAAGCCGTCGACTCAGCGTTGCGTCGGCGCCTGACAACACTCGATCGCCTCTGGGCGAGTATCGAGAGAGTAGAGCGCCGCGGCAAGAGGGGGCCGGCCGCACTTGCCAAGCTGCTCGACGCGCGCGGAGATATGGCTCCCACCGACAGCGCCCTGGAAACGCGGTTGAGCCGGTTGTTGAGGCGCCATCGCTTGCCGCAACCACAACGCCAGGTGGAGGTGTGGGACAAACGAAAGTTCATAGGCCGCCTCGACTTCGCTTATCCCGAGCTCATGATTGCCATCGAGGTGCAGTCTTACCGGTGGCACTCGAGCCGGGCTGCGTGGCGCAAGGACATAGAGCGGCTCAACCGGCTGCAAGCACTGGGCTGGATCGTAATCCAGGTCACGTACGAGGACCTTGAACGCCGCCCCGAGTCGGTGGTGCGGCGCATCCGGGACGCGATCAACGTCCGAAAAGCGGATGATCACCACCACAGCAGCGCTCCGCGCTCCTCTCGTGGTTAAGAACCTCCGTCGGGGTCGGCGGGCGTCCACCTGACCCGAAGCTGTCTTGCCGCGCGCGCCTCATCCGGGCGCCGAACGGGCGTCGTGATCGGGGCGGAGCGCAGAAGCTCGGGATCGCTCTCGGCCTCGTCTGCAATCTGGTTCAGGGCGGCGGCGAGCGAGTCGAGCGTCTCCTTCGACTCCGTCTCGGTCGGCTCCACCATAAGAGCCTCCTCGACGACCAGAGGAAAGTAGATGGTCGGCGGATGGAAGCCAAAGTCGATGAGTCGTTTGCATACGTCCGTGGCGCGCACACCGAGCCTCTTGAGATGCGCTGCGCTGGAGACGAACTCGTGCATGCACGGCCCGGGGTAGGCCGTAGGGAATGCTCCCTCGATGAGTGCCCGCAGGTAGTTGGCGTTGAGGACCGCACGCTCCGCCACCTGTCTCAGCCCTGCCGGCCCCAGCGAACGCAGGTAGCAGTAGGCACGAAGGTTGATGCCGAAGTTTCCGTGGAAGGAGTGGATGCGCCCTATCGACTGCGGGCGGTCGTGGTCCCAGCTCCAGCACTCGGCTCCCTCGTCCCACTCGAGGACGGGAGACGGCAAGAATGGTTCAAGCCGCTCCACCACTCCCAGCGGGCCGGAGCCGGGCCCGCCGCCCCCATGGGGTGTTGCAAACGTCTTGTGGAGGTTCAGGTGGACGATGTCGAAGCCCATGTCGCCGGGCCGCACGAGTCCTACTATCGAGTTGAAGTTGGCGCCGTCGTAGTAGAGCAGCCCACCCGCGTCATGAACCGAAGTCGCAATCTCTGCGATGTCCCGCTCGAAGAGCCCGAGCGTGTTGGGGTTCGTGAGCATCAGGCCGGCGACGTCGTCCGCGAGCGCTTCTCTCAGCGCGCCCAGGTCGACGAGGCCGCGGTCGTCCGAGGGCGTCTCGTGGGCCTCGAACCCCGCGAGCGTGACGCTCGCCGGATTCGTCCCGTGGGCCGAGTCAGGGATGATCACGCGCCTGCGGGGATCGCCCGCAGCGTCGTGGTAGGCGCGCATGATCAGCAGGCCGGTGAGCTCGCCCTGTGCGCCCGCTGCGGGCTGGAAGGTCATCCGAGCCATCCCGGTCGCCTCGCAGAGGGCAAGCTCCAGCGTTCCGAGCAGTTCGAGCGCCCCCTGCACGAGGTCGTCGTCCTCGAAGGGGTGCAGGTCCCGCATGCCCGGCAGCGAGGCGGCCTCCTCGGAGAGCTTGGGGTTGTACTTCATCGTGCAGGAACCGAGCGGGTAGGCGCCGACGTCGATCGCCCAGTTGCGCTGGGAGAGGCGCGTGTAATGGCGAACGAGATCGAGTTCGGAGAGCTCGGGGAGGTTCGGCGGCTGCGCGCGCCTGTGCGCCTCGGGCAAGAGCTCCTCGAGGCTGGGGCCGTCGACGTCCGCCTCCGGCAGAGACCAAGCTCGCCTCCCCGGGCGCGACAGCTCGAAGACCACCGGGAACTCTCCAGGCGAACGGGTGCCCGCTGATGCCTGCAGGGAACCACCAAGTGGGTCACTCATTTTCTATTGCGCGCCCGCCGAGCCGGCCACTGGCTCTTGCGCGCCCGCCGAGCCGGCCACTGGCTCTTGCGCAAGCTCTTTTTCGATTGCCCCCGCGAGGCCTTCGATGTCCGCGCGCGTCCGTCGCTCCGTCACTGCGACGAGCAGGCAGTCGTACCAGCGGCCCAGCGCCGGCCCCACGAGGTAGCCGCGCCGAGCCAGTCCCCGGGCTATCTCGTCTGCCGCGCTCGGCAGCTGGAGGACCAGCTCTTTGAAGCGCGGCCCCGGAAACTTCACTCTGCAGCCGGGGATCTCCGCCAGCCTCTGCGCCGCGTAGGCAGTCCGTCGGACGCAGATCTCCCCTAGACGGGCCAGCCCCGAGGGCCCGAGCCAGCAGAGGTGAACGGCGGCCGCAAGCGCCATCAGCGTCTGATTGGTGCAGACGTTGGAAGTCGCCCGAGCCCGCCGGATGTGCTGCTCGCGCGCTTGGAGTGTGAGCACGAAGGCACGCCGGCCATCGCGATCAGTGGTCTCGCCGGAGATGCGTCCGGGCACCTGTCTCAGGAGCCGCTCGGAGGTGGCGAAGAGGCCGACGTAGGGCCCCCCGTAGGCGAGAGCGTTTCCGAGGGCGTGGCCTTCGGCCACAGCCACGTCGGCGCCCTTGTCGCCGGGCGCGGCAAGCACGCCCATGGAGGTGGGGTCGGTGACGGCGATGACAAGGCCCCCCCGCGGGTGGGTCTTTGCCGCCGCCTCGGAGACATCTTCGAGGACGCCGAAGAAGTTGGGTGAGGCGACCACCAGCGCTGCCGCCCCGGCGGCATCGACCGCACCCCAATCGACCACCCCCCGTGTGGGGTCGAAGGCCACCGACTCGATGTCTAAACCTAAGCCCGATGTGTAGGTACTTAGGACGTCCCGATAATGCGGGTGGACGGTCGAGCCGACGACCACCCGCTCTCGGCCGGTGGCTCTCACCGCCAGGTTCACCGCTTCCACGAGTGCGTTGGCGCCGTCGTAGAGGGACGTGTTGGCGATCTCCATGGCGAAAAGCTCGCAGACAAGCGTCTGGAACTCGAACAACGCCTGCAGCACGCCCTGGGAGAGCTCTGCCTGATAGGGGGTATAGGAGGTTGCGAACTCGGCTCGGGAGGCGAGCGCCGAAACCGCAGCGGGAACATGATGGTCGTAGGCGCCCCCTCCGGCGAAGCAGACAAGACGCTCTGTCCCCTGCGAGCGGCCTGCGAGCTCAACCACATAAGCTCGCAGGGAGACCTCGTCGAGCGCTTCCGGCACCGCGAGGTCACGCCGGAGGCGCAGCTTCTCGGGCACCGGCTCGAAGAGCTCCTCGAGCCCAGACTTGCCCAATACCGAGAGCATCTCCTCGATGTCCTCGGTGGTGTGTGGAAGGAAGTCCACCCAGAGCCCCTCGCCCGATTAACTACTTACATACTTGGCTACTTATTGCTTTTAGGTTAAAGCGCGCTCGATGAACGGCGGCTTCACGATAGCGCCCTCGATGAGCCTTCCCCGTATTTTGATCGCGACCTCCGCTCCTGGCTCGGGGGCGGGAGCGGGCCCCAGGGCGAGAGCAATCCCGGTCCCGACGGTCGGCGAGAAGTTGCCGCTCGTGACCTCTCCCACCACGTCATCTCCCGCGATCACCTCGCAGCCGCGGCGCGGGACGCCTGGGGACGAGCAGCGCACCCCGAAGAGGCTTCGGGAGGGGCCGGAGCCTCGCACCGCAAGCAGGGCCTCACGACCCCGGAACGGTTGGTTCCAGGCGATCGCCCAACCGAGACCGGCTTCGAGCGGGTTGATCTCCGGGCCGAGCTCGTGCCCGTGCAGCGCGTAGCCCATCTCGAGCCGGAGAGTGTCGCGGGCCCCCAGGCCGACCGGCGTGCAGCCGGCATCGAGCAACCGTTCAAAAGCGGCCTCGGCCTGGGCCCAGGCGATGTAGAGCTCATAGCCTCGCTCGCCCGTGTAGCCGGTACGGGCCACGAAACCGTCGGCACCGAGCTCTTGGACCGTTCTCCAGGCGTGCAGCCTCAGCTCCGAGACCCCCCGAGAAGGCCACACGCTCTCGAATGCTGCTGTGGACGAGGGGCCCTGGAGCGCCAAGATCGCCCACCGATCCCAGGCGTCCTCGACCTCTGTAGCCCCTGCGGCGCGCAGAGCATTCTTGACCACGGCGACGTTGGCGGCGTTGGGCACGACCAGCCACTGGGACTCGCCGAGGCGATAGACGAAGACGTCGTCGAGGCAGCCACCGTCGTCCTGAAGGACGAAGCCGTAGGCGGCACGGGCCGGCCTCCAGCGTGGCCAGGTCGGCGGTGAGTGCGCGCTCCAAGGCGGTGCGCGCACTCGGCCCGCCAAGCCTGAGCTTTCCGAGATGGGACACGTCGAAGACCCCGGCCTGGTTGCGGACGGCGCGGTGCTCGGTGACGACTCCCTCGTACTGCAGCGGCATGTCCCAGCCGGCGAACTCGGTCATCCTGGCCCCGAGGCGGCGGTGCGCCTCGAGAAGCGGTGTGTTCCGGCCGGCCACTCTCAGGCCACGCCCGAGCCGCCCGCAGCAACGGACCTTGCGAGTTTCGGGCCGTTGAGAACCATGACCCTATAGCGTAGCTTTAGAGATGCCTCCGGCGTCACGAATCCGCTTCCTGTTCGAGCCATTGTTGGTACTCGTCTGCCCCCATGAGCTCTTCGAGAGCCGACCCGGAGGCATCCACCGCCACCAGCCAGCCCCGTCCATAGGGGTCGGAGTTGATCACCTCCGGGTTCTGCTCGGCCTCCGAGTTCTTCTCGAGCACCGTGCCCGTGACCGGGCTGTAGACCTCGGCCACTGACTTCGTGGACTCGACCTCGCCCAGCGGCTCCCCGGCGGTCACCGTGGCTCCGACCTCGGGCAGGCCCACGTAGACGACGTCGCCGAGCTGGTCCTGGGCATAGTCGGTGATCCCAACCAGGATCCGGCCATCGCTCTCCATCGCCCACTCGTGAGCGCGCGTGTAGCGCCGGTCGCCCGGCAGGTTGGTCATCTGCTCCCCCTTCTCGATAAGTCGCTGGATCTGGGCTCACCACACTCTAGGCCGACCTTCTCCACCTGGGCAGCGCCCGGCGCTCACTTGGGGGTGAAAGATCCGGCGAGGCCGGTTGCTAGGGTTGCTCGTCATGGCTGTTATCGAGGCCGAGGGGCTCACCAAGCGCTACCGGCGCTTCCGCAAGGGCGTCACCACGGCCGTCGACGGGCTCGACCTCGTTGTTCCCGAAGGCGGGGTGTTCGGCTTTCTCGGCCCCAACGGTGCAGGCAAGACCACGACCGTCCGCTGTCTGCTGGCGCTGGTCCGGCCTACGTCGGGGCGGTGCCACATCCTCGGTGCCGACCCCCAACGAGGCCACCTGAACGAGGTGATCGGGAGAATTGGTGCGATCGTCGAGACTCCGGCCCTGTTCCCCGGGTTCTCGGGGCGCCGCAACCTCGAGCTCTTGGGGCGGCCTTCGGGCATCGGCGCGACTGCGGTCGACGGTGTCCTCGAACGTGTCGACCTGGCGGAGCGGGCCGACGACCGCGTGAAGACGTACTCGTTGGGCATGAAGCAACGCCTCGGCATCGCGGCCGCGCTCCTCAAGGACCCGGAGCTGCTGATCCTCGACGAGCCGGCCAACGGCCTCGACCCGGCCGGTATCCGTGAGGTTCGCCAGCTTCTGAAACGGCTGGGGGCGGAAGGGCGCACGGTGTTCGTGTCGAGCCACATCCTCTCCGAGGTCCAGCAAACCTGTGACAGGGTGGCCATCCTCGCGCGCGGGCGGTGCGTCGCCCAGGGGCCGGTCGAGGACGTGCTTGCCTCCGGGCAAGCTGCGAAGCTTCTCGTCGTGGTCGACGACGCGGCCCGAGCCGGCGAGCTGCTGACCGCCGAGGGCATCTCGTGGTCGATGAACGGTGAGGGGCTAACGGTGGACCTGCCTCGCGACCATGGTGCGCGCGTCACCAAGACGCTTGCGCAAGGCGGCCTCTATCTCTCCGAGCTACGGGCGAGCAGCGATGACCTGGAGTCCGTATTCCTCAAGCTCACCGAGGACGGCGAGGACGACGACCGGTGATCGGAATGCTGGCGGCCGAGCTGCACAGGATGTGGTCGCGTCGTTTGCTGAGACTGCTCGGCGTGCTCGCGTTGGCAGTCGTGCTCTTGGGCGCGACCATCACCTTCTTTCAATCGAGCCGCAACGCAGGGGCTCTTCGACGTCAGGCGGAGGCGGCACGTCAAAGAGACCTCGCGGCCTGTGAGCGTGGGGAGTTCAACCTCCCGGGACAGAATCGCGAGAGCTTCAATCTGGAGAGGGCGTGCGAACGTGTCATCGGCGAGTACGAGGTGCCCGACCCGCGCTGGCACTACGTCTCTCTGCAAGGGGTCCTGCTCGGGACCAGCCCTTTGCTCGCCATCCTGTGCCTTCTCCTGGGAGCGTCGTTCGTCGGCGCGGAGTGGCAGAAGGGAACGATCACCACCACTCTTACATGGGAGCCTCGGCGTGTGCGATTGCTGGCTACCAAGCTCGCGGCCATGGCAATCGTCGGTATGGTCTTCGTCTTCGTCATGCATCTCTTCTTGGCCGCGGTGATGGCAGTGGTCGCCTTAGTGGCGGGCAGCACAGCCGGAGTAGATGGGGTCTGGGCGCGCGAGACGGCGGGCCTGTCGGTGCGTATAGCGGCGGTGGGCAGCCTCACCGCGGTCATGGGTTGCGCGATCGCGACGGTGGGGCGAAACACTACGGCCGCGTTGGCGGCGGCGTTCGTCTACTTCGCGGTCATCGAAGGCTTGATTCGAGGTTTCCGTCCTAAATGGCAACCGTGGTTGCTGGGCGACAACGCGGGCCAGTTCATCTCGGGTCAAGCGGCGGGCGAGGCGATGGCGGACAAGACGACCGCGGACGTGACCCTGACTCTGCTTCTGTACGCGGCCGTATTCATGACCTTGGCGACGATCTTCTTCAACAGACGCGACGTCACCTGATGCTTCGAACCCGAAGACCTGCTTACAGTCCTTTGACGAGGCCCACCATATTGCCCCCGGGGTCCTTGAACTGAGCGATCGTCGTGCCGTCTCCGACCGAGTCCGGTGGCATCACCGTTATGCCACCGAGCTCCTCGATGCGAGCCAAGGTCCCCTCGAGGTCATCGGTCTGGATGTAGAAGGTGAGGTGGCCCGAATAGTCACCCGGCGCGTTAGCGATGCCTCCCCCGATGCCCTCGGTTTCGGCATCGACCATGCCGTAGCCCATGGGGTTGTCTGCTGCGTCGATCTTCCAGCCGAAGGCCTCGGAGTAGAATCTCCGGAGCTTGTCTCCCTCCTTGTTCACGATCTCAAAATGAACCACGGGATTACCCATGCCGTGCCCCTTCCCGTTTGGTCGCTCTTCTGCACCGTCGAGGGCAATTGTTCCACCGAATGCAGGCCCGGCCTAACCGTGCTGGGCCAAGCAGGCCTGGTCGATCGACGTTTGCATGGAAGCCAGTCGAGCCGAATCGCGGCATGCTCGTAAGTGGCCCGCGCACAGCCAGCGACCTTTTCCGTGCACCGCTCAGCGCTATTTCGGTGGAGAGTCGTCCGCGAGGGCGTCGAGATACTTCGCTCCGGTCCCCGTGTTGTAGAGGACGACCGGCCCCTCCAGCCTTCCGGCGCGAGCCAGGGCCTCGGCGGCGGCCACGGTCGCGGCCCCCTCGGGGCAGGCCAGCACGCCTTCGACCGCGGCCAGCTCCCCCACCGCCGCAACCAGATCGCGCTCCTCGACCGCCATCATCGACCCGCCCGAGGCCCGCACCCGCTCGAGCACCAGAGAACCCTCTG
>Ga0183260_10003018_pt1 | contig 13678 bp, 12 predicted proteins | sample AntDrymUQ4972206_2_FD_129768 | JGI IMG/M metagenome (GOLD analysis project Ga0183260, IMG submission 129768) | Polar desert sand microbial communities from Dry Valleys, Antarctica - metaG UQ497 (22.06) (version 2) (version 2) | ecosystem: Environmental > Terrestrial > Soil > Desert | place... | reverse complement strand
CGCGATCGCGGCGATGGGCGACAAGATCGCGTCGAAAAAACTCGCCGCGAAGGCATCGGTATCGACGATCCCGGGCCACAACGCCGCGATCGAGAGCGCCGGGCTCGCGGTCGAGATCGCGCGCACGATCGGGTATCCGGTGATGATCAAGGCGTCGGCGGGCGGCGGCGGCAAGGGTCTGCGGCTTGCCTACAGCGAGCAGGACGTGCGCGAGGGGTTCGAGGCGACCAAGCGCGAGGGCCTCGCGAGCTTCGGCGACGACCGCGTGTTCATCGAGAAGTTCATCGAAGCGCCGCGCCACATCGAGATCCAGGTGCTCGGCGACCAGCACGGCAATTTGCTTTACCTCGGCGAGCGCGAATGCTCGATCCAGCGCCGCAACCAGAAAGTGGTCGAGGAATCGCCGTCGCCGTTCGTCACCCCGGCGATGCGCAAGGCGATGGGCGAGCAGGCGGTGGCGCTGGCCAAGGCGGTCGGATATTTCAGCGCCGGCACGGTCGAGCTGATCGTCAACGGCGCCGACAAGACCGGCAAGAGCTTCTACTTCCTCGAGATGAACACCCGGCTGCAGGTCGAGCATCCGGTGACCGAGGAAGTGACCGGCCTCGATCTGGTCGAGCAGATGATCCGCGTCGCGGCGGGCGAGAAACTGAGCTTCACGCAGAAGGACGTGAAGCTCGACGGCTGGTCTGTCGAGACGCGCGTCTATGCCGAGGACCCGTACCGGGGGTTTCTTCCGAGCACGGGGCGGTTGGTCAGATATCGATCGCCCGTCCCCTCTCCTTCAGGGGAGGGGAAAAGCGCGAAGCGCGACGGGGTGGGGGAGTCGGGCGAGCCCCACCCCCGCTCGTCTTCGCCGAGTCGCCCCTCCCCTAAAGGAGAGGGGAAGGGCAGGGTCCGCGTCGACGATGGCGTCGTCGAGGGCGGCGAGGTCAGCATGTTCTACGACCCGATGATCGCCAAGCTGATCACCTGGGCGCCCAGCCGCGACGCGGCGATCGACGCGCAGATCGCGGCGCTCGACGCGTTCGAAATCGCGGGCATCGGCCACAATGTCGATTTCCTGTCGGCGCTGATGCAGCACCCGCGCTTCAGGCGCGGCGACCTCGCGACCGACTTCATTGCCGACGAGTATCCGGAAGGGTTCACCGGCGCTCCCGCCGACCAGCAGCTGCTGCGCCGACTGGCGGCGATCGGCGCCGGGCTGTCGTGGCGGCAACTCGATCGTGCGCGCCAGATTTCCGATCAGCTCGGCGAGGGGGTGCCCGACGCCTGCGACTGGGTGGTGGGGATCGGCGGCAAGGAACATGCGGTGACGCTCGGCGAGGGGGCGGTGATCGACGGCGAGGCGGTCGACGGCACGCTCGACTGGCAGCCGGGCGACCGCTTCGCGCTGGCTTCGTCGGGGGACGAGCAACTGCGGGTCAGGGTCGCGCGCGCTTTTTCCGGCTGGGTGCTGACGACGCGTGGGAGCAGCCACAAGGTGCAGGTGCTGCTGCCGCACGTCTCCGAGCTGGCGCATCACATGATCGAAAAGGCGCCGCCGGACCTGTCGCGCTTCCTGATCGCGCCGATGCCGGGGCTGCTGACGCGGCTCGATGTCAAAATCGGTCAGAAGGTCGAGGCCGGCCAGCCGGTCGCGGTGGTTGAGGCGATGAAGATGGAGAATATCCTCCGCGCCACCAAGGCGGCGAAGGTCAAGGCGACGCCGGTCAGGGCGGGGGAGAGCCTGGCGGTCGATCAGGTGATCGTGGAGTTTGAGTAGGGGTGGGTCCATTCCCTGCATCAGGCGTTTGCCGGGCATGAAGTTCACCCTGACCGTCCCGTTGGTGTCCCTGGCGCTCAGCGGCTGCTCGTTGCAGGACGCAGCGAACGCGCCGGCCCGCGACCCGGTGGCGGAGCCAGCGCAGCCCCCGCCGGCCGCCAATGTTCGGCGGCAGCCGAGGGCTGAATCGACTGACCAAAGACTTGATCGGATCGCCGCCGCGGTTCGCGCGTGGCGACAGGCGTCGGACCTTGGGACGGCAAGGCGCCATGCCGAGGCGGCGCGCAACCTGATCGTCGGGCCAAACGGACCAGGCTATGGCGATGCCGACGGCGACGGGACGGTGGCTGAAGCCAATGCGATTGGACTCCTGCCGGGGCTGAACGGCGGCGAGGCGCTGGCGATCCCGGCAGCGAACGAATGCGTCTTTCGCGACCTGCTCGGCGGCAGCTGGGACGATCCGGCAAGCCGCTGGGCGATCCTGCAGTCGAAGATCGACGCCTGGCGCCCGGGCAACAACACCTTCCCAACGCTTCCCAGCCATGTGCAGCGAATCGTCGGATGGGCGACGCTGACTCTCAAGTCAGTCGATCTCGCGACCGCGAAGGAATATGCCGGCCATGCGCAGATCCATGTTGATGCCAGCCACCGGGCGCTGACAAATTGTTAGGCTCAGTCGCGGTCGATCAGGTCATCGTGGAGTTTGAATTGCTGTCAGGATCGCGAAGGTGGAGGCAGGACTGCAACGAAGGTGTTTTACGAGGCAATGATCTTCCATTCGCTCCCGCGTTTTTGAACGATATGCTTGAGCCGGGCCTTCACACTTCCGTCATTCTGTATTGATGCGCCGGGAGGAGCAGGTGCGAAGCCTTGCACGTCCACTTCCAAGTCCACAACAATGACGTTCGTGTCGATGGCCCGCACGCGCCTTACGCGCGCAGCAACTTTTGTGGAGTTGGCTGGGCCATTCCACAGCTGCACGTGCATCGCGACAATCGCATCTCTGCCATTCCAAATGTGTCCTGTCGGATCGATGAGCTCGGCGTCGGACCAGTAAGCTTCACCGTAGCCCGTGCCGTCATGAGCGTTCCACGTGCGAGCAAATATTTCGACCAGCTTTTCGGCGGCGGCGTTCTGCTCAGCTGAGATAGAATCAGTCATTTTCAGCCCCTCCCTCCGCTTTGGCGCCGCAACTCGCTCCGCCTGAGCTTTCCCGTCGCGGTCTTCGGCAGTGCGTCGACGAACTCGATCTCGCGCGGGTATTTGTAGGGGGCGATTTGCGCTTTGGCGTGGGCCTGCAGCTCGGCGGCGAGTGCGTCGGAGGCTTCCGCATCCACCGCGAGCACGACGAACGATTTCACTTTCTGCCCGCGCTCTTCGCAGGGCACGCCGATCACCGCGCACTCGGCGACGGCAGGGTGCGACAGCAAGGCATTTTCCACTTCCGGAGCGCCGATGTTGTAGCCCGAGCTGACGATCATGTCGTCGCTCCGCGCGAGGTACCAAAAGTATCCGTCGGTATCGCGTCGATACGTGTCGCCGGTGACGTTCCAGCCGTCGTGCACGTAATCTACCTGGCGCGGGTCATCGAGGTAACGGCACCCGGTCGGGCCCTTGACCGCGAGCCGGCCCTCGCCCTCGGCCATCGGCTTGCCCGCGGGGTCGAGCACGGTGGCTTCGTAGCCGGGCACCGCCTTGCCGGTCGCGCCGGGGCGGATCTCGTCGCCGGCCGCGGAGATGAAGATGTGCATCATCTCGGTCGCGCCGATCCCGTCGGTGATGGCGATTCCGGTGCGGTCCTTCCACGAGTGCCACGTCGCTTCGGGCAAATGCTCGCCGGCCGACAGGCAATAGCGCAGGGTCTTGAGCGCTGCGCTCAGCGCACTTTCCGTTCGTCCTGAGCGGAGGTTCGAAGAACCGTAGTCGAAGGGCGCTTCGCCTGGGACACGCCCTTCGACTGCGCGCTTCGCGCTCCGCTCAGGACGAACGTGGTTTGTTGAGGAAGGCCCCAATTCTGTCGACAGCATCGCCTTGTAGGCGGTCGGTGCGGTGGCCAGGTGGGTGACGCCGAACCGCGCGATCGCTTCGAGCATCGCCGGCGGGCCGCCCTGCTCGAGGGTCGCCGCCGCCGCCCCGAAGCGCAGCGGGAACAGCAGCGTCGCGCCCAGCCCGAAGGTGAAGGCGATCGGCGCCGAGGTCATGAAGACGTCGCCCGGCCTGGGATCGATCAAATGCTTCGCGAAGCTGTCGCACGGCGCGAGCACGTCGCGGTGGAACTGGACGCAGCCCTTGGGAATGCCGGTGGTGCCGCTGGTGAAGGCGATCAGCGCGGGATCGTCGCGGCCGGTGTCCGCCGCCGGCAGCGGCTCGAGGGCGGCGCAGCGCGTTTCCAGCTCACCCTTGCCGTGGTCGCCGTCATATTTGACCAAATGCTTGACGAAGCGGGTCTGCTCCATCGCTGCACGGAAGTCGCCGATGAAGCGGCTGTCGACGATCGCGTGGCTGACCTCGGCGCGATCGATCACGGTCGCGATCTCGCCGGGGCGAAGCAGCGGCATGGTCGCGACCACCACTCCGCCCGCTTTGAGCACGCCGAGCCAGGCGGCGAACATGGTGTAGGCGTTTGGCCCGCGCAGCAGCACGCGGTTGCCCGGGACCAACCCTTCCTGCTCGACCAGCAGGCGGGCGATCCGGCCCGAGAAATGGTCGAGATCCGCGTAGGTCCAGCGGCCGTGCGCGTTGGCGATCGCCAGCGCGTCGGGCGTGCCGCCGTTTAGAAGCTCGACAGCCGCGTTCAGCCGCTCAGCGTATCGCAGGTCCGGCAGGTCGAAATGAAAATCCGGAAGCTGGTCCGGTGGGGGCAGGCGCTCATCGACGAAGCGATCTCTCACTCGGGCACCACCGCCATCGTCTCGATCTCCACCACCGCCGCCGATTCGACCAGCGCGCTGACCTCGACCAGCGCCATCGCCGGATAGTTTGCGCCCATGATCGACTTCCACACCGGCGCGAGTTCGTCCCGCTGCGAAAGATATTCGGTGCGGTCGGTTATGTAGCAGGTCATGCGCACGATATGCTCGGGCCCGGCGCCGTCCTCGCGAAGGATCGCGAGCGTGTTGCGCAGCACCTGCGCGAACTGCCCGACGAGCGTGTGCTCGGCGAAATTCTCATTCTCATCCCAGCCGACCACGCCGGCGGTGACGATCATCCGCCCACTCGCCGAAATGCCGTTTGAATAGCCTTTCGGCCGCGGCCAGCCGGGCGGCTGCAGTACTTTCATCGGACTTGATCCTTCAAGGCATGTTCCTTCAGGAGGTCGCGGGCGATGATCTGGCGTTGCACTTCGCTTGCTCCTTCATAGATGCGTAAGCTGCGGACCTCGCGATACAGAGCTTCCACAGGAACGCCGCGAGTGACGCCGGCGCCGCCGTGCATCTGCACCGCCGCGTCGATGACCCGCTGCGCGGCCTCCGTGGCGTACAGCTTGGCCATTGCCGCGGCGCGGCGATTGTCGAGGTCGCCGACGTCCTGCTGCCAGGCGGCGCGATAGACCAGCAGCGTCGACGCATCGATCGCCGTCGCCATGTCGGCGAGCTTGGCTTGCGTCACCGCATTGTCGGTCAGCGTGCCGCTGCCGAGCTTGCGGGTGGAAGCAAAGGCCATCGCTTCGTCGAGCGCGCGGCGAGCGAAGCCGACCGCCGCCGCGCCGACGGTCACCCGGAACAGGTTGAGGGTGCCCATGGCGATTGCGAAGCCTTGTCCGGCCTCCCCGATCAACTCGCCACCGACCCCGTCGAACCGTAGCCGGGCGAGCGGGTGCGGGGCGATCACCTCGATTCGTTCGGCGACCGTCAAGCCGGGCGTGTCGGCGGACACGATGAATGCCGATAGATCCCTGGCGCCATCGTCTTTTCCGGTGCGCGCAAACGTCACGTAAAAATCGGCGATGCCGCCGTTGGAGATGAACGTCTTTTCGCCGTCGAGAACCCATTTGCCTCCATCGCGACGCGCGGTCATCGCGATGTTCGCGGCGTCCGATCCGCATTCGGGCTCGGTCAGCGCGAAGGCTGCGATCGCGTCGCCGGACGCCACCTTCGGGAGCCACGACTTTTTCTGCTCGTCGCTGCCGGCCAGGCTGATCGCGCCCGATCCGAGTCCCTGCATCGCAAACGCGAAATCGGCCAGCCCGGAATGCCGCGCCAGTGTTGCCCTGGCGATTGCCAGGCTGCGCACGTCGGGCGGCTTATCGCCGTCGGCAACGCACAACCTTAGAAAACCCGCCTCGCCCAGCGAGCAGACCAGCGTCCGGCATTCCGCATCGATATCGGCGCCGTGCGCATCGCTCACATTCGCCTTGCACCATTGCTCGAGCTTGCTGGCGAGCGCGCGATGCCGATCCTCGAAGAACGGCCATTCGAGATGATCAGTCACCGCGGAATTCCGGCGTCCGTTTGGCTGCGAACGCCTGATAGGCGCGCTTGAAGTCGTTGGTGGCCATGAGCGCGGCCTGCGCTTCGGCCTCCATGTCGAGCGCGATCTCGATCGGCTCGGCCCACTCCGCGTCGAGCTGGCGCTTGGTGACGGCGTGAGCGCGAGACGGGCCGCCGGCCAGCTCGCCGGCCAGCGCCTTCGCCTCGGCGAGCACATCGTCGCAAATGCGGCTGAAGAAGCCCCAGTCGCGCCCTTCATCGCTGGTCATGACGCGGCCGGTAAACAGGAGCTCAGCGGCGCGGCCTTGGCCGATGATCCGCGGCAGGATCGCGCAGGCGCCCATGTCCGCGCCCGACAGGCCGACCCGCATGAACAGGAAGGCGGTCCTGACGTTCGGTGCGGCGAGGCGCAGGTCGCTGGCCATCGCCAGGATCGCGCCGGCGCCGGCGCAGACGCCCTCGACCGCGGCGACGATCGGCTGCGGGCAGGCGCGCATCGCCCGCACCAGGTCGCCGGTCATACGGGTGAATTTCAGCAGCCCATCCGCATCCGTCCTGGTCAGCGGCCCAATGATCTCGTGGACGTCGCCGCCCGAGCAGAAATTGCCGCCGGCGCCGGTCAGGACGACGCATTTGACCTCGCGCGCATCGACCAGCTCGCGAAACGTGTCGCGCAGTTCGGCATAGCTGTCGAAGGTCAGCGGGTTCTTCTGCTCCGGGCGGTTGAGCGTGATCGTCGCGACGCCGCCCGCATAGTCCCACCGGAAGTGTAACGGAGCGAATTTCGCGGGGTCGAGGCTCACGCGCTGGTGCCGCCGTCGATGGTGACCGCGGCGCCATTCACGTCGCGGCTCTGGGGCAGGCACAGGGTCAGGATCGTCGTCCCGATCCCGTCCGGATGCACGAGCCGGCCGCTGGCGTTCATGTTGGTGATCGCACCGCGCGCCTGCTCCTCGCTGCGGCCGGTGATCTCGGAGACGCGCGCCACCGACTGGTCGGTCATCGGCGTGTCGACATAGCCGGGGCACACCGCGTTCACCGTGAGCCTGGTCTTGGCATATTCGGCTGCGAGGCTGCGCGTCAGGCCGAGCAGCCCGTGCTTCGACGCGGCGTAATGCGCTGCATAGGGGACGCCGCGCAGGCTCGCCACCGAGGCGACGAACACCAGGCGGCCATTGTCGCCGGCGAGAAGATCCTGGATTGCCGCTTGGGCGCAGTCGAATGCGGCGGTGAGGTTCGTCGCGATGATCCGGTCCCAGCTATCGCGGGTCATTTTATGAAACGGCGCGCTCTCGGCGATGCCGGCGTTGACGATCAGCATCTCGATCGGGCCGTTCGCTGCCCGCGCCTCGTCGAACGCGCGATCGATCGCCGCCCGGTCGGTGACGTCGCACGGGTGGACGGTGCCGGAGACGATGGCCGCGGTGCGCTCGAGCGGCTCGAGCCGGCGGCCGAGCAGCGAAACCTTCGCGCCCGCCGAGTGGAGGTGGGTCGCGGCCGAAGCGCCGATCCCGGTGCCGCCGCCGGTGACCAGTGCATGGCGCCCCTGAAGCCAGTTGTTCTGCTGCATGGCTTACCCTCTTCAGTTCAGCATTGGCCGAAGGCTTTGATGGTGGCAAGGCGGCGGCAAATGAACATGGGGAGCCAACTCATGAAGACCCGCGCCGCCGTCGCCTTCGAAGCCAAGCAGCCATTGGAAATCGTCGAGCTCGACCTCGACGGGCCCAAGGCCGGCGAAGTGCTGATCGAGATCATGGCGACCGGCATTTGCCACACCGACGCCTATACATTGGACGGCCTCGACAGCGAGGGGGTGTTCCCCTCGATCCTCGGCCACGAAGGCGCCGGCGTGGTCCGCGAGGTCGGCGCCGGCGTCACCACCGTCAAGCCCGGCGATCATGTGATCCCGCTGTACATTTCCGAGTGCCGCCAGTGCAAAGCGTGCCTGTCGCGCAAGACCAATTTGTGCACCGCGGTCCGCGCCACCCAGGGCAAGGGCGTGATGCCTGACGGCACCAGCCGCTTCAGCTACAAGGGCCGGACCATCTACCATTACATGGGCTGCTCGACCTTCTCGAATTTCACCGTCCTGCCCGAGATCGCGGTCGCCAGGATCCGCGAGGACGCGCCGTTCGACAAGGCCTGCTACATCGGCTGCGGGGTGACGACCGGGGTCGGGGCGGTGATCAACACCGCCAAGGTTGAGGCGGGTGCCAACGTGGTCGTGTTCGGCCTCGGCGGCATCGGCCTCAACGTCGTCCAGGGCGCGCGGATGGTCGGCGCCAACATGATCGTCGGGGTCGACATCAACCCCAAGAAGGAAGCGTGGGGCCGCCAGTTCGGGATGACCCACTTCGTCAACCCGACCGAGGTCCAGGGCGACCTCGTCAAGCACCTCGTCGAACTGACCGACGGCGGCGCCGACTACAGCTTCGACTGCACCGGCAACACCGACGTGATGCGCAGCGCGCTCGAGTGTTGCCACCGCGGCTGGGGGACGAGCGTCGTCATCGGAGTGGCGGAATCGGGCAAGGAAATCGCCACGCGGCCGTTCCAGCTGGTCACTGGCCGGGTGTGGAAAGGAACCGCGTTCGGCGGCGCGCGCGGCCGCACCGACGTGCCCAGGATCGTCGACTGGTACATGGACGGCAAAATCGCGATCGATCCGATGATCACCCACATTCTGAAGCTCGAGGACATCAACCGGGGCTTCGACCTCATGCACGCCGGCGAGAGCATCCGCGCGGTGGTGGTCTATTGAGCGGCCCGTTGGAGATCCTCTCCAACAACAGGTCGCATGGGGGGCGGCAGCTGGTCGTGAAACATGCGTCAAGCGCGACCTCGACAGACATGACCTTCTCGATCTTCTTGCCATCGGAGGCCGCCGCCACCACCAGGCTGCCCGTCGTCTGGTACCTGTCTGGGCTCACCTGCACCCACGCCAATGTCACCGACAAAGGCGAGTATCGCGCGGAGTGCGCCGAGCTCGGGCTGGTATTCGTCGCGCCCGACACCAGCCCGCGCGGCGAGGACGTCGCGGATGCGGAGGAATGGGATTTCGGCAAGGGCGCGGGCTTTTACGTCGACGCGACGCAGGAACCGTGGGCCAGGCATTACCGCATGTGGACCTATGTGACCGACGAGCTTCCGTCGCTCGTCGCTTCGGAATTCCCGGTCGATATGGAGCGGCAGGGCATCACCGGCCACTCGATGGGCGGGCACGGAGCGCTGACCGTCGCGTTGCGCCACCCGGGCCGCTTCCGCAGCGTTTCGGCCTTCGCGCCGATCGTCGCTCCGAGCCAGGTGCCATGGGGGCAGAAGGCGCTCGGCGGCTATCTCGGCGACGATGTCGAGACATGGAAGCAGCATGACGCGGTCGCGCTCATCGACGGCGGCGCAAGGATCCCCGAACTGCTGGTCGACGTCGGCAACGCGGATCCGTTCCTGGACAAGGAACTCCGGCCCGAACTGCTCGAGCAAGCGTGCAGCGCCGCGGGGATCCCACTCCAGCTCAACCGCCGCCCCGGGTACGACCACAGTTATTATTTCATCTCGACCTTCATGGCCGACCATTTGCGCTGGCACGCCGGGCGGTTGCGCTGACTGGTGAGGGACACAGTCCTTAGCGAACCCGTCTCACGCGTGAAATCCCTATAGAAAGGGAATTATAGCAAATTTTCGCGTTCTTCCTCGGAAGAAGTACCGAAAGCCCGCCGAAAAACACGACTTTAACCCGTGTTTTCGCAGTGTAGCGATAGGGATTTCGCTCGCTGACAATCGGGAATTTGATCAGCGAAGAGACCCGTTCCGTGAACCTGAACCTGACCGGGGAACCTCCGGTGTCATTTCGGTATCACTGCCGTATCGCTTGGGTGTCACCGCCGTATCACTTGGGTGTCGTCGCCGTATCCCGTGGGTGTCTCCGCCGTATCATTCACGAGACTTCGAGTGCTCGCTTGACGACCGGCGCCGGTCAGCCGTCGCGCGTGTCAGAAATATTCTTCGCCGGGCTCAAAGTTTTTTAATCCTGCAACAATCGGGGAAGCAATTAGCGGTCATAGGCTGGGGGTCCTGCTTCGTGGCCCCGCCCTGGAGAGGACGTTCACATCGTCCCGAGGAGGGTTACATGCCTAAAGAGTTTTCTCCCCAGATCAGCGGCATCACGGTCACCTACCGCGAGCGCACCGCGCTAAAGCCGCATCCGCAGAATCCCAACACTCACAATGCAAAACAGGTCGAGCGCATCGCGCGCAGCATCCGGGAGTTCGGCTGGACCAACCCGATCATCATCGACGAGGACGATCGGATCATCGCCGGCCACGGACGCCTCCTCGCCGCAGCCAAGCTTGGCATCGACATGTTGCCGACGATCTGCCTAGCCCATTTGAGCGCTGCGCAAAGGCGCGCCTATATGATCCTCGACAACCGCTTGTCCGAGGTTGGTGGCACCTGGGACAAAAGGCTACTCGCGCTCGAGCATGAGGCGATCCGGCTGCTTGATCCAGAGTTCGACCTCACCTCGACAGGGTTCGAACTCGACGACATCGAGATCATGTTCGATAGCCTCATCGAGGTCTCTGAAGACGATTCGCCCGAACCCGACCGAACGTGCCCGGCGGTGACACGGGTCGGCGACCTGTGGCTGCTTGGCGATCACCGCCTGTTGTGCGGCGATGCCCGGATGGACACGAGCTTCGAAGCGCTACTCGGCAACGAGAAAGCGCAGATGGTAATAGTGGATAGTCCATATAACGTCCGCATTGGCGGCAATTGCGTCGCCAAGGGCAAGCACCGCGAGTTCATCATGGCGTCGGGCGAGATGACCCGAACCGAGTTCGCCGGCTTCCTCACCACCGTGTTCGGCCATCTCATCGCGTTCAGCCAGGACGGCTCGCTCCATTATCTGTTCATGGACTGGCGGCACATGGCCGAGATGGTGCTCGCGACCAGCCAGTACGCCGAACAGAAGAACCTGATCGTCTGGGATAAAATCTCGGCTGGCATGGGCACCTGCTACCGTTCTCAGCATGAGCTCATCTGGCTCATGAAGAACGGCACTGCGCCGCACATCAACAATTTTCTCCTCGGCCAGAAAGGTCGTCACCGCAGCAACCTGTGGAGCTACCCGGGGCTTAATGGCGCTGTCCCCGACCGCCAGAAGCTCCTTGCCCTCCACCCGACGGTCAAGCCGCTGGCGCTGATCAGCGATGCGCTCAAGGACTGCTCGACCAAAGGCGGTCTGATTCTCGACTGCTTCGCCGGCTCGGGCACCATCATCATGGCGGCCGAGCGAACCGGTCGCCGCGCGGCGGCGATGGAGCTTGATGCCCATTATATCGATGTCACGATTCGGCGCTGGCAGACTGACACAGGCCGGAAAACAATTCTCGCCGATGATGGGCGCTCATTCGATGAACTCGAGCAGAATGGGCGCGAATCATGACAAGACCAAAAAGCCGTAACCGCACCATCACGTCGCCCAAGGCGCCGCGCCGACCGCACAATGCCGGCAAGTCTCCCACGTTCCAGTCGGTGGGCGAGCTTGCGCGCTCGATCGGAGCGGAGCCGCGGCGGGCGACCCTGCGCGGCAAGGAGGTTGTCATGAGCCAAGCCGAGCGCCTCTGCCGCGTGACGGTCGAAATGGCGATCAATGGCAGCGTCTCCGACCTCAAGCTGCTGATCCAGACGATGATCGACCACCCGCAGATCGCCGGCTCAGCCCGGGAGCGCTTGGTGCTGTTCCTCGCCGGGGACGACGCCGCGCTATGAAGGATCGAGATACAACCATGGATGAAGCGAGCAGCGCATCGGACAGCCGCGTGAAGCGCAGCGACGTCGGCTATAAGCGCCCGCCTCGCGAGCACCAGTTCAAGAAGGGCGAGAAGCCTCCGCCGCGCAAGAAGAAGGAGGCAATCGGGCAAGTGCCGATGAGCGAGACGTTCCGCAAAATCCTCGATGAGTCGCGGCGCGTGGTCTTGGGCGACAAAGTCCGCTGGCTGACCGTCGCCGACCTGGTGATGACGCGCGCGTGGCAGGAAGCCGAGAAAGGAAGCGTGACGCTGCGCCGCGCGCTCCTTCGCCTCGTGCTGGGCTCCGAAGGGCCGGGGCCCGAGCAGGCCCCTCTGGTCGTCACCGATCCCTCGGCGCCCGCAAGTGCGACCGAGCTTAAGCTGATGCCGATTGACGAGGCTGAAACCTGATGGCCGCCGTGCTGACCCCGAAACAGCGCGAGGCTCTCACGCTCCTTGCCGGACCGGCACCGAATATCATGCTTCGCGGCGGCTCGCGCTCGGGCAAGACGTTCGTGCTGGTCCGCGCGATCATCATCCGTGCAATGAAAAAGCCGAGCCGCCATGCGATCTTTCGGGTACGCCGCAATCAGGTCCGCTCGACCATCTGGCAGGACACTTTGCCGAAAATGCTGGGCCTGTGCTTTCCAACGCTAAAGGTCCAGCTGAACCAGGCCGACCTCATCGCGACGCTGCCCAACGGCTCCCAGATCGTGCTTGCCGGGCTTGATGACAAGGAACGGGTCGAGAAGATCCTCGGCACCGAATATTCTACGCTCTATTTCAATGAAGCCTCCCAGATACCGTGGCGGTCGATCGAGATGGCGCGGACGCGTCTTGCGCAAAACTCGGGGTTGAAGCTCAAGACCTATTACGACTGCAACCCGCCTTCGAAGCTGCATTGGTCCTATCAACTGTTCCGCGCCAAAATGAAGCCGAACACGCGCGAGTGGTTGCCAAACCCCGATGACTATGAAGAAATGCTCATGAACCCGGCCGACAACCGCGCCAATCTGCCCGCCGAATACTTCAATATCCTCGCCAGCTTTTCCGAAGCTCAGCGGCTGCGATTCGAGCGCGGCGAATGGGCGAGTGACGTCGAAAAAGCGCTATGGACGGTCGAGCAGTTCGACGCGGAGCGGGCAAGCTTGATGGACCGCGTCGTCGTCTACAATGGCCTGCCGGTCGCCTTGCGCCGTGTGGTTGTCGCGGTTGATCCGTCCGGAACAGCCGGTGACGGAGTTGGAGACGGCATTGGCATCGTCGTTGCCGGGCTTGGCACCGATGACCGGTATTACGTGCTCGAGGACGCAAGCTGCCATTTGTCCCCTGAGCAGTGGGCACGCCGGGTCGTTGCCGCCTATCACGAGCACAAGGCCGACCGCATCATTGGCGAAGCAAACTTCGGCGGCGCAATGGTCGAGGCCGTTATCCGCATTGCCGATCCGCGGGTGCCGTACCGTGCCGTCCACGCCAGCCGCGGCAAGGTTGTGCGCGCGGAGCCTATCGCCGCCCTCTACGAAAAAGGCAAAGTCAGCCACGCCGGTGTCTTCCCCGAGCTTGAGGATCAGTTGGCGAACATGACCAGCGCCGGATATGTTGGCGAAGGGTCTCCCGATCGAGCCGACGCCCTTGTATGGGCGTTGAGTGAGCTCGCGTTGCAACCGAGCGGCCGCGTCATCGTGCAGCAGAGG
>Ga0183260_10003017_pt1 | contig 13679 bp, 15 predicted proteins | sample AntDrymUQ4972206_2_FD_129768 | JGI IMG/M metagenome (GOLD analysis project Ga0183260, IMG submission 129768) | Polar desert sand microbial communities from Dry Valleys, Antarctica - metaG UQ497 (22.06) (version 2) (version 2) | ecosystem: Environmental > Terrestrial > Soil > Desert | place... | reverse complement strand
GACCTCGACAGCGACCTGTCCCACGTCTTGTTCACCGAGCGGCAGATCCGCAGCAGGCTGCGGCAGATCGCCGGCGACATCGAGCGTGACTACGAAGCCAAGGACCTGCTGCTGGTCGGGATCCTGCGTGGCGCGGTCATGGTGATGTCAGACCTTGCCCGGTTGCTCCACCGCCACGTCGAGATGGACTGGATGGCGATCTCGTCGTACGGCTCCGGCACCGCCTCGTCGGGGGTCGTCCGGATCCTGAAGGACCTCGACACCGACATCACCGATCGCCACGTGCTGGTCGTGGACGAGATCATCGACACGGGGCTGACGCTGTCGTGGCTCACCAGCAGCCTCAGCTCCCGCAACCCGGCGTCGGTCGCGATCTGCACGCTGCTGCGCAAACCGGAGGCTCAGCGCCGGGAGGTCGACGTGCGCTACGTCGGGTTCGACATCCCCGACGAGTTCGTCGTCGGCTACGGCCTGGACTACGCTGAGCGCTACCGCAACCTCCGCGACATCGCGACGCTGGCCCCGCACGTGTACTCCTGAGTCGCGCGTTCGGGAACACCGTCGGGTGCTTCGTTCGTTGTGCTTGTGACGACCACCGGTAGGAGGAGCGGGGGCCCCCGCGAACATGAACGTCAAACGCATCTTTCGGGGACCTTGGCTGTGGATCGCAGTCGGGCTCTTCGCCGTGCTCGGGATCTTGCAGTACATCTCCTCCAACGACGGCTATGAGCAGATCGACACCGCCGAGATGGTGGCGCACATCGACGACGGATCGGTGCAGGACCTGCTCTTCGTCGAAGGTGACCAGGACATCCGCGCGACGCTCGACAACGGCGACAAGGTGCGAGCCAAGTGGCTCGGCGACCAGGGCTTCACGCTCGCCGACACAGCCCAGCAGATGTTCACTACCGGCGACATCGAGAACTACGACGTCGAGGTTCCCTCGCCGAGCATTCTCGGCACGCTGCTGATCAACCTGCTGCCGATCCTGTTGATCTTCGGCCTGCTGCTGTTCTTCCTCAACCAGGTGCAGGGCGGCGGCGGCCGCGTCATGCAGTTCGGCAAGTCCAAGGCCAAGCTGATCTCCAAGGATATGCCGAAGACGACGTTTGACGACGTCGCCGGTGTGGAGGAGGCGGTCGACGAGCTCCGCGAGATCAAGGAGTTCCTGCAGGAGCCGGCCAAGTTCCACGCGGTCGGCGCCAAGATTCCGAAAGGCGTGCTGCTCTACGGCCAGCCCGGCACCGGGAAGACTCTGCTGGCCCGCGCCGTGGCCGGCGAGGCCGCCGTGCCCTTCTACTCGATCTCCGGCTCGGACTTCGTCGAGATGTTCGTCGGCGTCGGCGCGAGTCGGGTGCGCGACCTGTTCGAGCAGGCCAAGGAGAACGCGCCCGCGATCGTCTTCATCGACGAGATCGACGCCGTCGGTCGCCATCGTGGTGCCGGTCTCGGCGGCGGGCACGACGAGCGCGAACAGACGCTCAACCAGCTGCTGGTCGAGATGGACGGCTTCGACGTCCGCGGCGGGGTGATCCTGATCGCGGCCACCAACCGGCCCGACGTGCTCGACCCTGCGCTGTTGCGTCCGGGTCGCTTCGACCGGCAGATCCAGGTCGACACCCCCGACCTCGCAGGTCGGATCCGCATCCTGCAGGTCCACTCCCGCGGCAAGCCGATGGGGCCGCAGGTGGACCTGCAGTCCGTCGCACGCCGGACGCCTGGTTTCACCGGCGCCGACCTGGCCAACGTGCTCAACGAGGCGGCGCTGCTGACCGCGCGGTCGAACCAGAAGATGCTCGACGACCAGGCGCTCGACGAGGCGATCGACCGGGTGATTGCCGGGCCGCAGAAGCGCACCCGACTGATGAGCGAGCAGGAGAAGAAGATCACCGCCTACCACGAGGGCGGCCACGCTCTGGTGGCGGCGGCGCTGCCGGGCAGCGACCCGGTGCACAAGATCACGATTCTGCCCCGCGGCCGGGCGCTCGGCTACACCATGGTGCTGCCGGACGAGGACAAGTACTCCACGACCCGCAGCGAGATGCTCAACAAGCTGGCATACATGATGGGCGGCCGGGCCGCGGAGGAGCTGGTGTTCCACGACCCCACGACCGGCGCGGCCAACGACATCGAGAAGGCAACCGCGCTGGCCCGGGCGATGGTCACGCAGTACGGCATGACCGAGCGGCTGGGCGCCATCAAGTTCGGCGAGTCCAACAGCGAGCCGTTCCTCGGCCGCGACATCGGTCACACGCGCAACTACTCCGAGGATGTCGCAGCAACCGTCGACGACGAGGTCAAGACGCTGATCAGCAGCGCCCACCAGGAGGCGTTCGACGTGCTCGTCGCCAACCGTGACGTGCTCGACGAGCTCGTTCTCGCCCTGCTCGACAAGGAGACCCTCGACAAGGGTGAGGTGGCGAGCATCTTCACGGACCTGCGACGCCGCGAACGCCGGCCGGCATGGACCGGGTCGCCGCGACGCCAGCCGTCCCGGATCCCACCGGTCCTGTCACCGCGGGAAAAGGCGGGACAGAACGGCTCCGGCACCCACGAGGAGCCTGCGATCGTGCTGGCTCCGGGCGCGGACGGGGACGTGCACGGGCCGGCGCTGCCCGGTGAGGGCGGCGCGCCGACGCCCCCGATGCCAGGCAGCTGAGGTGGTCGACCCGATCCGGTTACGGGAGCCGCGAGAGGTCGGCGACTTCGACGCCGAACGTGTCGCGGCGGCGGTACGTGAGCTGCTCATAGCCATCGGCGAGGAGCCCGACCGGGAAGGGCTGCGCGACACACCCGCTCGGGTGGCCCGGGCGTACGCGGAGATCCTCGCCGGCATGTGGGAGAGCCCCGCCGACGTGCTCGGCGCCACCTACGACCTCGGCCACGCGGAGATGGTCCTCGTCAAGGACATCGAGCTGTGGTCGATGTGCGAGCACCACCTGGTGCCGTTCACCGGGGTCGCCCACGTCGGGTACATCCCCGGTGAGTCCGGGCGCATCACCGGCCTGTCCAAGCTGGTCCGCCTCGTCGACGTGTACGCCCGGCGGCTGCAGGTCCAGGAGCGCCTCACCACGCAGGTGGCCGATTCGCTGGTCGAGCTGCTCGAGCCGCGCGGGGCCATCGTCGTCATGGAGGCAGAGCACCTGTGCATGACCATGCGCGGTGTCCGCAAGGCGGGCTCACGGACGGTCACGAGCGCAGTGCGGGGACAGCTTCGTGACGCAGCCACGCGGGCCGAGGCGATGAGCCTGATCGGCCGCTGAGCGATGACCGACCTGCTCCGGCTCGAACGCTGCCTGGTCATGGGGGTGGTCAACGTGACGCCGGACTCCTTCTCTGACGGCGGGCAGTGGCTGGCGCCCGCCGACGCCGTCCGGCATGGGCTGCGGCTGGTGGCCGACGGCGCCGACATCGTCGACGTCGGCGGTGAGTCGACCCGACCGGGTGCGACCCGGACCGACGTGGCCGACGAGCTGGGCCGCGTCATCCCGGTGGTCCGTGCACTCGCTGCCGCAGGAGCCGTCGTCTCGATCGACACCATGCGCGCGCCGGTGGCATCGGCCGCTCTCGAGGCGGGCGCGGCGCTGATCAACGACGTGTCGGGGGGCCGCGCCGACCCCGCGCTGCTGACGGTGGCAGCACAGGCACAGGTGCCGCTGGTCCTCATGCACTGGCGGGGACACGCGGCCGGGATGCAGTCGCAGGCGAGCTACGACGACGTGGTCGCCGACGTCACTGCCGAGCTGGGGGCGGCCGTCGACGCCGCCCTGGCTGCCGGTGTCGCAGCAGAGCGCCTGGTGGTGGACCCGGGCCTCGGCTTCGCCAAGCTCCCCGCCCACAACTGGGCGCTGCTGGCCCGCCTCGACGCGTTGCTCGCCCTCGGACACCCGGTGCTGGTCGGAGCCAGCCGCAAGAGCTTCCTCGGCGAGCTGCTGGCCGACGGGGCGGGGCCGCTGCCGACGTCCGGCCGGGACGACGCCGGCACCGCCGTCACCACGCTGGCGGCCGCGGCCGGTGCCTGGTGCGTCCGGGTCCACCGGGTACGGCCGAGCGCGGACGCCGTCCGCGTCGTCGCGCGGTGGATCGCGGCCGGGGTGCGGCAGTGAAGGATCAGATCACCATCACCGGGCTAGAGGTCGTTGCTCATCACGGTGTGCTGGAAACGGAGCGACGGCATGGGCAGCTGTTCGTCGTCGACCTCGTGCTCGAGTTGGACACTGTGGCCGCCGCCGCCGAAGACCGGCTCGAGCTCAGCGTCGACTACGGCGTGGTGGCGCAGCAGGTTCACGACGCGGTGGCGGGCGATCCGGTCGACCTGATAGAGACGCTGGCCCAGCGCGTCGCTGACGTGTGCCTGCGCTTCCCGGTCGTCGGCTCGGCGCGGGTGACCGTGCACAAGCCGGCAGCGCCCCTGGCAGTAGCGTTCAGCGATGTTGCTGTGACCATAGAGCGGAGCCGTGTGTGACCGAGACGCCGAACCCGCACATCCGAGACGCTGACACGATGACCGGCGAGATGCGACCGATACGGCAGGCGGTGCTGTCGCTCGGCTCCAACCTCGGGGAGCGTCTGGCGACATTGCAGGGTGCCGTGGACACGTTCGCCGACACCCCTGACGTCAGCGTCGTGGCCGTGTCACCGGTCTATGAGACCGAGCCTGTGGACGCACCGGACGCGTCACCGTCGTTCCTGAATGCCGTCCTCCTGGTAGACACCACATTGTCGGTGAACACGCTGCTCGAGCGTTGCCGGGCGGTCGAGGACGCGTTCGGCCGCGAGCGCCACGCCGGCACCAACGCGCCGAGAACACTGGACGTGGACCTCGTCGTGGTCGGTGAGCGGGTTGCCGATGACGCCGACCTCGTGCTGCCGCATCCGCGTGCGCACCTGCGCGCCTTCGTGCTACGGCCCTGGCTCGACGTGGACCCCGGTGCCAGCGTTCCCGGCCGCGGTGCGGTGTCCGACCTGCTGGCTGCCGTCGACCAGTCCGGCGTCCAGCGGCGTGACGACCTCAGCCTGGCCGTCTGACGCGGCGCGGATCAGGTTGGTGGACGACAACAGGCAGCTGCGCGTCACCGCAGCGACGACGCTGGCGGTGACCGCATTGACCGGGCTCGCGATCGGCGGCTCGATCCGCCCGCTGGTCGAGCGCGGCGGCGGTGTCGCCCCCGCGGTTACCTGGACGGCGCCGCTGACGCTTCTGGTGTTCGCCGCGATGCTGCTCGGGCTGGCGCGTATCACGTACCGCACGATCCACCAGCGACACGAGCGCATCGAACCGCACCGCGCGGTCAACCTGCTGGTGCTCGGCAAGGCCAGCGCGCTGGCCGGCGCCATGGTTGCAGGTGCCTACCTCGGCTACGCGATGAGCTTCGCCGGCGAGTGGGCGACCGAGCTGCCCCGCGAGCGGGTGACCCGCTCGTTGATCGCCTGCGTGGTGGCGCTGCTCGTGATGGCCGGGGGGCTCCTACTGGAGCGCGCCTGCCGGGTGCCAGGCTCCGACGACACCGATGATCCCCGTAGTGGGGGCGGCGTGGCATCCGACGGCCCCCGAGGCTGACTCCTACCCTGACAGCATGCCAGTGCGCCGTCGCCCTCGGAGTTCTCGCGCGGTCCTCGCCGCCTGCCTGCTCGGTGTTGTCGGCCTGCTGCTCGGCGCCGCACTCGTCCTCGGCGAGCGGCTCGTGCTGTCGGCTGCGGCCGTGGCGACCTATCTGGCCAGTGTCGCTGCCGCTCGCCTGCTGAGCGACGAGCACGCCCGGACCCGACTGCAAGCGGCGCACGACCGTGTCGTTCAGGCACAGGACTACCGACGGCTGTTCGCGCTGCGGGTGCAGGAGCAGGACGCCTTTGCCGCGACGATGACAGACCGCGTTGTGGCTCGCGACGCCCAGATCGCCCGGCTGCGAGTAGAGCTGCACGATGCCGCGCAGCGTGCGGAGATCACCTGCAACACCGCGGACGAGCTGGCAAGGACGGTCAGCGAGCTGAGGTTCCGGATTCGCGAGCTTTCCAGTGACCTCGACGAGCAGAAGTCGCTGGCCAGCGAGTCACTGGCGTTCTGGTACGGACGCCACAACCCCAGCGTCCACGAGATTCTCGACTGGGAGGCGCGCAACGGGGCCCGCGCGCACGTTGTCGCCGCGCGCGATGAGGCGTAGCGGTCAGACCCGGACCGGCCCGGCGCGCTCCAGCTCCACCGTGTCGACCGCGACGCCCTCGTCGTCGGCGTGCACCGACCGGCGCAGGGCGGCGTGCAGGGTGTCGGGCGTCAGCACGCCGACCAGCTTGGCGCCGTCAAGGACCGCCACCCAGCCGGCGTCGTGGTGCAGCATCGTCGACAGCGCCTCCTTGAGCGGGGCGTCGCGCGGCACCCACGCCGCCATGCGGTGAGCCGCCTCGGCGACCGTCCCCGGCCCCCGGCCCTGATCGGCGGCCACCCAGCCCTGCAGGTTGTCGTGCTCGTCGAGGACTACCGCCCAGCGTGCCCCGTCCGCGACCAGCCGGTCGTTCGCGTCGTCGAGGGTGTCATCGACGCGTACGACCGGTGGGTGCACCAGGTCGCTGGCTTCGATCGAGGTGACCGCCAGCCGGCGCAGGCCTCGGTCGGCGCCGACGAACTGCGCCACGAAGTCGTCCGCGGGAGCTCCTAGGACCTGTGCGGGTGTGTCGTACTGCGCCAGCCGCCCGCCCGCGTCGAACACGGCGACCTTGTCGCCCAGCCGTACGGCCTCCTCGATGTCATGCGTGACCAGCAGGACGGTCTTCGCCAGGTCCGACTGCAGTCGCAGGAACTCCTCTTGCAGGCGGGCCCGCACGACCGGGTCCACGGCACCGAACGGCTCGTCCATCAACAGCACCGGCGGATCGGCCGCCAGCGCCCGAGCGACCCCGACGCGCTGGCGCTGGCCTCCGGAGAGCTGGTGCGGGTAGCGGTCCCCGTACACGCTCGGGTCCAGGCCGACCAGCTGCATCAGCTCGTCGGTGCGGTCTCGCGCCTGGGCGCGCTTCCAGCCCAGCATCGACGGGACCGTTGCGACGTTGGTCCGGATCGTCTGGTGGGGGAACAGCCCGATCTGCTGGATGACATAGCCCATGCGACGACGCAGCTGCACCGGGTCGGCCCGGGTGACGTCCTGACCTTCGAGAAAGATCTGACCACGGGTGGGCTCGATCAGGCGGTTGACCATCTTCAGGGTCGTCGACTTCCCGCAGCCGGAGGGTCCGACCAAGATGACCAGCGAACCCCGTGGCACGTCGAGGTCGAGATCTTGGACCGCGACGGTGCCGTCGGGATACGTCTTGCCCACGCCGACGAGAGAGATCATCGGGTCTTGGGTACGGTCCATGCCGTGACCCTACCCACGGCGGACACCGGTCCCGCGTGCTACGTGTTCACGATCAACGACTGGATCTGCGGCGACTACTACCGCGATCGGTGGTCAGAGCTGCGTGACGCCACTGTCGAGCACCTGTGGATCACGGCCGTCGCCGTCCTGCTCGGGCTGGCGGTGGCGGTGCCACTGGCTTTGCTGGCGCGGCGCTACCCGCGGTTCGAGGGACTGGTGCTCGGCGCCACCACGATGGTGTACACGGTCCCTTCGCTGGCGATGTTCTCGTTGCTGGTGCCGTTCACGTTGCTGACCGCCAGAACCGTCATCATCGGTCTCGCGCTGTACTCCTTGACGATCCTGGTGCGGCAGATGCTGGCCGGCCTGCGCTCGGTGCCGGACGAGGTACGCGAGGCCGCGGCCGGACTCGGCTACGGCAGCCTGCGCATGCTCATCCGAATCGAGCTGCCGCTGGCGCTGCCGGTGATCATGGCCGGGTTGCGGGTCGCGACCGTCTCGACGGTCGCCCTCACCACGATCGGGTCCATCGTCGGATACGGCGGTCTGGGCAACCTGTTGGCGTCGGGTGTCGACACCGACTTCAAGGCGCAGATCCTGGCGGCCAGCGTGCTGTGCGTGCTGCTCGCCGTGGTGCTCGACCTGGGCCTGCTCGGCGTCCAGCGCGCGCTGACGCCCTGGGCCCGGATGCGAGCCGCCTGATGGACGCCTTCCGGGCCGCTCTCGCGTGGTTGTTTGACGGCACGAACTGGTCGGAGAACGACGGGCTCGCCCAGCAGCTGGTCGAGCAGGTGCTGCTGACCCTGACCAGCCTCGGGATCGCCGCCGCAGTCGCGCTGCCGCTCGCGTTGTGGCTCGGCCACCTCGGCCGGGGTGGGATCCTGGCGGTCAACGTCTCCAACATCGGGCGTGCGGTGCCGACCTTCGCGGTCCTCGTCCTGCTGTCGGTCGGACCACTCGGTAGTGATCGGCTGGGGCCGTACGGTCGGGCCGGCCTGGCCACGTTGGTGTCGCTGATGCTGTTCGCGCTGCCGCCGATCATCACCAACGCGTACGTCGGCATGCGGGAGATCGATCGCGAGATCGTCGAGGCGGCGCGCGGGATGGGCATGACCGGTTGGGAGCTGTTCCGGCGGGTGGAGCTGCCGCTGGCGCTGCCGCTCATCCTCACCGGCCTGCGGCTGGCGCTGGTCCAGGTCTGGGCGACCGCGACCATCGCGGCGCTCGTTGCCGGTCCCGGGCTGGGCAATACCATCGCCGCCGGTTTCGACAACAACGACTCTGACCGGGTCATCGGCGGAGCCATCGTCGTTGCGCTGATCGCGCTGGCCATGGAAGGGGCGGCCGCCCTGGTCGAGCGGCAGGTCGACCCGGTCCGACGGGCCCGCCGGGTGTCAGTCCGGCGCACACCAGCGGCCGAGCCCCTGGCGGCGTGACCGTCACGGAATCGTAACCACCCCACCCCGGAGGAGGGGTTGCGGTCGGCGCCCCCGCGTGTTGAGGTGATCGGTGGCGCCCGATGGTGCCGATCCGGACACGCGTGGGACGACGCTCCCGCGGGACACAGAAGGTGGTTCACCAGATGGGCACTCGACTTAGCATGCGTACGCTCCTTGGCTCGATGCTCGCGATTGGCGCGCTCATGACGGCAGGGGCGTGCGGCAGCGACGAATCCAGCACCCTCACCCCGGGCGGCAGTGACACTCCCAGCGACACCCCCAGCAGCGGCGGTGCGACCGAGGACGAGAAGGGCACGATCTCGATGTCGGGCCAGGACTTCACCGAGATGCAGATCATGGCCGAGATGTATCGACAGGTGCTGGAAGCCGCCGGCTACACCGTCGACTTCAACCTGGTCGGGACGCGCGACCTGTACCTTCCCGGGCTCCGGAAAGGTCAGATCGACGTGGTGCCCGAGTATCTCGCCGGCATCGCAGACCAGCTCAACGGTGACGAGGCGTTCACGACCAACGACCCGCAGAAGGCGTTGTCGGAGCTCGAGCCGCTGGCCGCCGACGCAGGCGTCACGATGCTCGACCCGTCGCAGGCTACCGACCAGAACGCCTTCTTCGTGACCCAGGAGTACGCCGACAGCAACGGTGTCTCGAAGCTGTCCGAGGTCGCCGGCGTCGGCGACGCCGTGACGTTGGCGGCGGCCCCGGACTGCGAGGGCCGCTCGGACTGCGAGGGCGGCCTGACCGAGGTCTACGGAATCGAGATCGATAGCATCATTGACACCGGTTTTGGCACCCAGCAGACCAAGGACGCCGTGCTTGAGGGCGAGGCGCAGCTCGGTCTGACCGGCACCACCGACGCTACGTTGGACCAGCTCGGTCTGGTACTGCTCGAGGACGACATGGGCATCCAGCCGGCGCAGAACCTGATCCCCGCCGTCAACACCGAGTTCTTCGACCAGAACCCGGACATCGCCGACGTGCTCAACGAGCTGTCCGCCACGCTGACAACCGAGGACCTTGCGATGCTCAACGGTCAGGTCGATATCGACCGCCAGAAGGCCGCTGACGTCGCGGAGACCTACCTCCAGGACAAGGAACTCCTCTGAGCCTGGCGCCGTAGCCTGGTGGGGTGGATGACCTGTTCGCCGTACCCGGGGCGCCTTGGGTAGGAGTCAGTCCGAGGTTGGCGTCGCTGCGCCGGTGGGTGCTGGTCGGGCTGGCAGCGGTCATCGTCGTCGCGCTCGGGGTTGAGGCGTTGCTGGTCTCATATGGCCGATGGTTGCTCGTAGCGGGTGTAACGGTGCTCGTGGCGGCGGTGCCAGTGGCCTGGTCAATGATCGGTCGCAGCGTGGCGTCGTGGGCGTACGCCGAACGCGATGACGACCTGTTCGTCCGACGCGGCATCATGTTCCTGCGTTGCGAGGTCGTCCCCTACGGCCGAATGCAGCTGGTCGACGTCACCGCGGGGCCTCTGCAGCGACACTTCGGTGTGGCCACCGTGCACCTGCACACCGCGTCACCGGACACCCGGGCCCGCATCCCGGGCCTGGTCCCGGCGGAGGCGGCTCGACTGCGTGACCGCTTGACCACGCTCGGAGAGGCGCAGGCCTCGGGGCTGTGACCACAGACGCCCCTGCGGCCAGCGGCTTCCAGCGGCTGCACCCGCTCTCACCGCTGCTGCGCAGCGGGATCTTCGTCGTGGCCTGGGCGGGTTGGGTCATCAACGGGTCTCGTGACGGCATCGACGGCCGCGAGATCGCGGTGTCCGGGGCGGTGGCCCTCGTCGCCGGCCTGCTGCTGGGGGCGACCTCCTGGTGGTTCACGCGCTACCGGGTCACCGCTGACGAGATCCGGGTCGAGTCCGGGGTGCTGCGCCGCCAGTCGCGCCGCATCCGCATCGAGCGGCTGCAGGCGGTCGAGGTGCAACAACCCCTGCTCGCGCGCATCGTCGGCATGGCCGAGCTGTCGCTCGAGGTGGCCGGTGGCGACGACTCCGGCGTCCGACTGGCCTTCCTTCCGCTGTCGCGTGCGGTCGAGCTGCGGCGACAGCTGCTGGACCGCGGTGAGGTCGGCTCCGCTGTGGTCGACCGCGAGACCGAGGTCTCCCGATCGAGCCCGCTGTTCACGGTGGCCCCCGGTCGGCTGCTCGCCAGCCAGTTCCTGCGCACCGGATTCCTCACGGCCGTGATCGGAGCCCTGATCGGCCTGGCCGCCACCTCAGCCGGCGGAGAGGGAGTACGCGCCGTGCTGGTCGTCGGCGCCGTTCTCGGTGTCGCGGGCTTCGTCTTCACCAGCTTCACGTCGCTGTACGGCTTCACAGTGCGTGAATCCGACCAGGGGCTGCGCATCCGCCACGGCATGCTCGGCGTGCGGTCCCAGACTGTCCCAGTCGGCCGGGTGCAGGGGGTGGTGCTGGTCGAGCCCCTGTTGTGGCGCCTCCTGCACTGGGTTCGGGTGGATGTCACCGTTGCCGGGGTGCGCGGCTCGGGGTCAGAGGACGGCCGGCAGGTGGTGTCGACGCTGGTGCCGGTGGCGCCGCGGTCGCAAGCCATCGGGTTGGCGACCACGGTGCTGGGGACCGACCCCGCCGCGGTGCTGTTGCGTGAGCCGCCGCGCCGGGCGGCCTGGCTGGCTCCGGTCACGCGGCGGCGGCTTGCGGTCGGTGTCAGCCCTGGGCTGGTCGTGACCAGGCGCGGACTGCTGCTGCGGCGTACCGACGCAGTGCGGCGAACCAAGATCCAGTCCGTCCGACTGGTTCGGGGACCGGTCGCCCGTCTGCTCGGTCTGGCCAGCGTGCGGGTCGATCTGCCTCCCGGCCCGGTCGTTGCCCTGGCGGCTCACCGGGACGAGTCCGAGGCCTGGCGGCTCGTGCTGGAACTGGTAGACGTGCCGCTACGCTGAGTGTGCGGGGATGGGGACGGAAGGCCAACATCATGGCGCGGTACTCGATCGGCGTGATCGGGGCGGGCCGGGTCGGTGCGGTACTCGCGGCCGCGCTACGGGCAGCCGGACATCAGGTCGTTGCGGTAGCCGCTCGCTCGGCTGCCTCGAGGACGCGCGTCGAGACGCTGCTGCCCGGCACGGTCGTGGCGTCGCCCCGCGAGGTGGCGCGCTGTTGCGAGTTGCTGCTGCTGAGCGTCACTGACGACGAGCTGGCCGGCGTTGTCGACGAGCTGGTCGCTTCCGGGTCCATCCGGTCCGGGCAGATCGTGGTGCACACCAGCGGGCGGCACGGGACCTCGGTGCTGGCGCCGGCGGCGGCACGAGGCGCCGCCGTGCTCGCGATGCACCCGGCGATGACCTTCACGGGCACTGACATCGACCTCACCCGGCTGTCCGGCTGCGTCTTCGGGCTGACTGGTGACGAGTCGGTCTGCCTCATAGCTGAGCAGCTGGTGGCCGACCTCGGCGGCGAGGTCGCCTGGGTGTCAGAGCACCAGCGGACGCTGTACCACGCCGCGTTGGCACACGGCGCCAACCACCTGGTCACGCTGGTGACGCAGGCAATGGATCTGCTCCGCGCCGCCGGGGTCCCGGATCCCGCAGCGACGCTGCGCCCGTTGCTGACTGCGGCGCTCGACAACGCCCTGAACTACGGCGACGCCGCGTTGACCGGTCCGGTCGTCCGCGGGGACCGGAGCACGGTCGCGGCCCATCTGGACGCCCTCGAGGACGCTGCGGTTACCACGCTGGACTCCTACCTCACCATGGCCCGGGCCGCTGCCGAACACGCGGTAGACGACGGGCGGTTGGACCCGCGTCGGGCGCGCGAGATCGTTGAGCTGCTGGACCAGGCCGTGTGGGACGCGACAGCGGCGGCGATGACCCGATTCCCGGCGGACCGTGGCGGCCGCTGATGGAACCCTCGGTCGTCCGCACGATCGCTGAGCTGGACGAAGCGCTGATGCCGTCCCGCCTGGCCAGCTCTCCGGTGGCGTACGTCCCCACGCTGGGAGCTCTGCATGACGGCCATGGCGCACTCATGAGGGTGGCGCGGGGGTACGGCGACGTCGTCGTGGCCTCGATCTTCGTGAATCCCATGCAGTTCGCGGCCGGCGAGGACCTGCAGACCTATCCCCGCAGCCTGGACGCGGACCTGGAGGTGTGCAGCCGTGAGCACATCGACATCGTCTTTGTGCCCGCCGTCGAGACGATCTATCCGGAGGGCATGGCCGGGACCACGGTCGACCCCGGGCCGCTGGGCACCGTGCTGGAGGGGCGCAGCCGACCTGCGCACTTTCGCGGTGTCCTGACGGTGCTCGCGAAGCTCTTCGCGATCATCCGGCCGAGCCACGTGGGCTTCGGCGAGAAGGACTACCAGCAGCTCGTCCTGGTGCAGAACATGGTGCGAGACCTGTGCATGCCGATCGACGTCGTGGGCGTCCCCACCGTACGGGAGCCGGACGGCCTCGCGATGTCGTCGCGCAACCGTTACCTGCGGGCTCGACACCGCGTGGCGGCCGCATCGCTCGCCCGCGCGCTGAACGCAGGCGCAGCAGCCGCGGATCGGGGTGCCGAGGCGGTGACCTGTGCCGCGCGTGCCGTCCTGGAGGACGCCGACGGCATCGCGATCGACTACGTCGCGCTCACCGACCCCGCTCTGGGTGACCCCCCTGAGTCGGGGGAGGCCCGGCTGCTCCTAGCCGCGCGTTTCGGAGCCACCCGGCTGATCGACAACACCGCTGTGCTGCTGGCGCCGGTCCCTTAGCCTGTCGCAATGGTCGACGACGTGCCGGAGCAGCAGCGGATCCGGCACGAGAAACGTGCCGCACTGCTGGCCGCCGGCGTCGACCCCTACCCGGTCGGGGTCCCCCGCACCCACACCCTGCGCTCGATCCGGGACAGCTACGACCCGGCCCAGCTGGGAGCCGGG
>Ga0183260_10003016_pt1 | contig 13681 bp, 17 predicted proteins | sample AntDrymUQ4972206_2_FD_129768 | JGI IMG/M metagenome (GOLD analysis project Ga0183260, IMG submission 129768) | Polar desert sand microbial communities from Dry Valleys, Antarctica - metaG UQ497 (22.06) (version 2) (version 2) | ecosystem: Environmental > Terrestrial > Soil > Desert | place... | reverse complement strand
TTTGTTGCCGTAGTCGATCTGCTACGGTCGGTAGATGGCCACGATCGCCCAGCGCGAGCTGCGAAACAAGGTGAGTGACGTGCTCCGCCGCGCCGAACGCGGCGAGCGGTTCACCATCACGGTGAACGGGAGGGCGGTGGCCGAGCTGGGGCCGCTCGGACACCCCGGCCGCCCTGCGACCGGCGAGCAGCTTTCGCGGTTGCTCGCCGAGAGCCCCGTGGACGGCGGCTGGCGCGAAGACCTCGAGCGACTGCGCGACGCGGAGCACGTGTCGTCACTCGATCCCTGGGTCGACTGAGCTCGCTCATCGACACGAGCGTGCTCGTCCGCACCGTCGATGCCGCCGGCATCGACGTCGATGACGGCTGGTCGGTGAGCGCGATCACCGTCGGCGAGCTCGAGGCCGGGGTGCTCCTCGCCCGTGATCGCGCCGTCCGGGCGGCGAGGCTGCGTCGCCTGACCGCCGTCCTGGCCGAGGCACCCGTCCTGCGGGTAGATCGCGAGATCGCGGCGCGCTACGGCGAGCTGCGCGCGCACAGCGGCAGATCGCCCAGCAACGACCTGTGGATCGCTGCGACGGCGCTCGCGCATGACCTCATGCTGATCACGGGCGACCAGCGTCAGTCCTGGCTTCCGCTGGTCCGGACCAGGCTCGTCGCTGCGGAGTCCTCCTCGCCACCGGCTCGCTGAGCACCGTTCTGCACCCCCGCCGATACCCCGACTGCCATAACGATACCTACGCCACGGCCGAGACCTGCGGGGTCGTTTCAGAAGATTGCTCGCGCGGCCAAGACGATCAGCACGATCACTGCGACGACTCCCGCCACCCAGAGAAGGAAGCGGAAGGCCTCCTGCTCGGAGCGGAGAGGGTTCAGCATGTCGCGGGCGCTTGGCCCGGCGCCGCGGCCGCTCCGAGGCAGCGCGGCTCCGCACTCACAGGATGTAGACGCTCGAGTAGACGATGATCCACATCACGTCGACGAAGTGCCAGTAGATACCCGGGACCTCGACGCCCCGGTGCTCGGCCGCGGTGAAGTGGCCTCGCCAAGCGCGGACCGTGACCATCGCGAGCAGCGTCAGCCCGACGAAGACGTGCGCGCCGTGCAGCCCGGTGAGCCCGTAGAAGATCGACCCCTGTGCGTGGTCGTGGGGGGCGAAGCCAACGTGGACGTACTCGTTGATCTGGATCGAGAGGAACGCGGCGCCGAGCAGGAAGGTCGAGAGCATCCCCGCCTTGAGGCCGAAGCGGTTGTCGTTCTTGACCGAGGTCAGCGCCCAGTGCATCGTCAGCGAGGAGGAGAGGAGGATCGCCGTGTTGACCCCGGCGATCGAGACCGGCAGCTCCATGTCGGGCGCCGGCCAATCGTCGTTGGCCACGACCCGGATGAAGAAGTAGGCCGTGAAGAACGCGCCGAAGATCATGATCTCCGAGATGATGAAGAGCAGCATCCCCAGCAGCTGGGGATCGACCCGCGAGGAGCGGTGAGCCTCGGGCGGGTGAGCCTCGTGGGCGTGGGCGTGATCGTCGGCGTGCCCTCCGTCGAGGGCTCCTCCGGCGGCGATGGATCCGGCTTCCACGGCTCCTCCTATGCGGTGCCCGCGGGCTGCTGCTCGGCCACGAGGTGCTCGACCGGCTTGCCCGACACGTTGGCGACCCGTTCGATCAGGTCCTGACGGAGCCAGCCCGACTTGGTCTCGGGGAAGGTGGAGATCACGATGTCGGTGACCGTGAAGGACTGCAGGGCGTTGATCGTCGCGTCGTAGGGGTCGGGGTCGCCGATCATCCCGGCGCACAGCAGGCCGGCGTCGCTAAAGTCCGCGAGCGTGCGCGTCAAGCGCTGGCGCGCCTCGCTGGCAGCGTGGCCCTGGCCGTGCTCCTGCGGGACGAGGACGGCGAACAGATGGTCGCCCTCCTCCGCCTTGGCCTTGAGGCGGTCGAGCAGCGCCTGCTCGCCCACGGTCTCGTTGGCGACGACGAGGGTGACGTCGAACTCGAGCCCCTCGCGGTCGAGGTCGACGACGACGTGCTCGACCGGGAGCCCGGACTCGTTGCGGATGCGCTCGACGAGATCGCGGCGCAGCCACCCCGACACGGTGACGGGCTTGGTCGACACCAGGACCTGATCGGGATTGAACTCGGCGATGGCGTCCATCGCGGCGGCGAAGGGATCTTGGTCGCCGACCTCGCCCTCCATCTCGACGCCCGCGGCGGCCATGGTCTGGCGGGACAGGTCGAGGCGGACCTTCGCCGCGTCGTGCACCGCCTCCAGATAGATGATGCCGCCCGACTTCGGCCGGGTCTGGGGCACGACGAGCGCGAAGGAGGTGTCGCCCTCCTTGGCGAGCTCGCGGATCCGCTGGACCAGCTTCGCGCCGCCGGCCGTCTCGTTGGCGACGACGAGGATCTTGCGCGATGCCATCTAGCCGCCCTCCCTCACTCGTGCCTTGGGCCCGAGGACCCCGTGCCGGCGGGCACGGCCTCAGTCTCGGCCTCGGCCGGCGACTTGAAGATGCCGTGCACCGCTCCGGGGATCCCGTACTCGTAGGGCCCGCCGACGACCGTGGGTATCGCGTCGAAATTGAAGATCGGCGGGGGGGAGGAGACCTGCCACTCGAGCGTGAGCGCCCGCCACGGGTTGGCGGACGCGCGCGCCCCGCCGCGCCAGCTGGAGACCATGTTGTAGACGAAGACCAGCGTGCTCAGCCCGACCACGAAGCCGGCCAGCGAGATGAACAGGTTCCAGCCCGCGTACTGCTCGGCGTAGTCCGAGACGCGGCGCGGCATGCCCTGGATACCGATGAGGTGCATGGGCCCGAACGTCGCGTTGAAGCCCACGAAGGTCATCCAGAAGTGGATCTTGCCGAGCGTCTCGTCGTACATCCGCCCGGTCATCTTCGGGAACCAGTAGTAGACCCCGGCGAAGATCGTGAACAGCGAGCCGCCGAAGAGCACGTAGTGGATGTGGGCGACGATGAAGTAGGTGTCGGACACGTGGATGGTGATCGGGATGATCGCGAGCATCACGCCGCTGATCCCGCCCAGCACGAACATCGTCAGGAAGCCCAGGGCGAAGAGCATCGGCGTGTCCAGCCGCAGCACGCCGCGCCATAGGGTCGCCAGCCACGAGAAGATCTTGATCCCCGTCGGCACGGCGATGATCGCCGTGGTGATCATCATCGGGATGCGGATCCACGACTGCATTCCCGAGACGAACATGTGGTGGGCCCACACGGTGAAGCCCAGCACGACGATGGCCAGCAGCGAGAAGGCCATCATCCGGTAGCCGAAAATCGGCTTGCGGGCCTTGACGGCGAGAACCTCCGAGATGATCCCGAAGCCGGGCAGCATCATGATGTAGACGGCCGGATGGGAGTAGAACCAGAAGACGTGCTGGTACATCAGCACGTCACCGTTGGTGCCCGGCGCGAGCCCGGTCGAGAAGAAGTTGAAGCCCAGCGCCCGGTCGAGCAGGACGAAGAACTGCGAGGCGGCGATGAACGGCGTCGCGATGACGACGAGCAGCGAGGTCGAGAAGTTCGCCCACACGAGCAGCGGCATGCGCCAGAAGCTCATGCCCGGGGCGCGCATCGTGATGATGGTGACCAGGAAGTTGAGCGCGGTCAGCACCGAGGACGCGCCCGCGAACTGAACGGCCACGGTGAAGAAGGTCTGCCCGATGGGCAGGTCGGTCGAGAGCGGCGCGTAGGCGGTCCAGCCCGACGCGAAGGACCCGCCGGGGGCGAAGAAGCTCGCGATCATCATCAAGCCGGCAATCGGGAGCAGCCAGTAGGACAGGGCGTTCAGGCGCGGGAAGGCCATGTCGGGCGCGCCGATCATCAGCGGGAGGACGAAGTTCGCCAGGCCCGCGAAGACCGGGATGATGAACAGGAAGATGAGCAGCGAGGCGTGGACGGAGAACAGCCCGTTGTAGGTGTTGGCGTCCACGAACTGCGAGCCGGGGGCCGCGAGCTCGGCCCGGATGAGCATCGCGATCAGCCCGCCGATCAGCAGGAAGAAGAACGAGGTCACCGTGTACTGGATGCCGATGACCTTGTGGTCGGTGTTGATGCGGAAGTAGTCCTTCCAGGAGCGCGCTCCGTGGCTCGAGTGGTCCTCGGGCCGCGTCGGGCGGCCGGCCGCCCAGTAGAACCAGTAGTCGAAGCCGCCGATTCCGACGAGGAAGAACATCGGCGCCGCGATAAGTGAGACCGTGAGGATCGCCTCGCCGTCGACCACGGGCTCGTTACCCCAGGCCGTCCGCAACAGGATGACCAGCCCGTAGGCGAAGGCGATCCCGAGCGGGAACATCCACGCGGCGCGGTACCAGCCCGGTGCGCGAAGCTTCGCCGTCATGTCAGCCCTCCCTCCTCACTTGGTCGCCACCTGCTCGAGGTATCCCACGAGCGTGTTGAGCTCCTGCGGAGACAGAGTATCCCCGTAGTTGGGCGGCATGATGTTGGGTCCGTAGCCCTTTTCGATCTAGGCGTTGGGGTCGAGGATCGACTGGCGGATGAAGGCCGCGTCCTTGCCCTTGAGCACCTGGTTGAGATCCGGCCCGATCGTCCCGCTCGCGCCCGCGTCGGCGAGCGTGTGGCAGGAGGCGCACGCCGGCTGCGCCGTTCCCGTGAATATCTGCTTGCCCGCCGAGGCGGTGTCGGTGGGTTGACCTTTGCCGCTGCCCCCGCCCGGAGCCGCGGCGGCGCCTGGAGCCGCGCCCCCGCCCGCAGCCGCGCCGGCGCCCGGAGATGCGCCCCCGCCCGCCCCGGGCGGGCCTGACTTCTTCGCGAGCCACGCCTTGAACTGCCCCGCTGGGATCACCCGCGCGTTCTGGCGCATCGTCGCGTGGCCGAGGCCGCACAGCTCTGCGCACACCACGGCGAAGGTGCCCAGGCGGTTCGGGGTGACCCGGTACTGAGTGGTGATCCCGGGGACGGCGTCGATCTTGAGGCGGAAGTCGGGCACCCAGAAGTCGTGGATGACGTCCTTGGAGCGGACCTTGAACTCCACGGGGCGGCCCATTGGCAGGTAGAGCTGAGCGGAGGTGACCGCCTTGGCGCCCGTGGTCTGGGGCGGGTACTCGAAGCTCCACGCGAACTGCTCGCCGGTCACGTTGACGACCATCGCGTTGGGCTGCTTGCGCTCGATGTGGCGCAGCACGACGTAGGCGTAAGTGCACAGGCCGACCAGGATAAGGGCGGGCACTGTGGTCCACACGACCTCGAGCTTGGTGTTGCCGTGGATCGGCGCGCCGTCCTTGAGCTCCTCGCCCGGCCGCATGCGGAACTTCCACACGCAGAACAGCACGACGACCTCGACGAGGACGAAGATCGGGACCGAGACGACGAGCAGGACGTCGAAGAGGTTGTCGATGTCCTTGGCCTGTGCCGAGGCCTGCGTGGGGAACCAGTCGATGGCCAGGGCGATCGCGATTCCGATCGCCGAGACGACGATCCCGATGAGGACCAGCTGGGCGAGGGGGTGGCTGTCGCGCCGCTCGCCGGGCGGCTCAGACGCCGCCTCGCCGTGCTCCGTCGCCTCCTCGGCGAGCTCCTCGTCGGCGCGCTCCGGGTTCTCCTCCTCCGCCATCGCGCCCGGCATCCTATGTGACGCGCCCGAAGGACGCTCCGGGGCCCGAGCCGCCCGGCGCCTGCTCTGCGGAGGCCACGCGGGTACAGGGTCCGGGGTCGCCGGGAGGGGGCCCGCGTGCGTTCTGCGGCGCCTTAACCGCGGTAGGCGCGGTCGAGGCGACGCAGAAAGCTGGAGGACCCTTTCATAGCTCGGCCAGCTACGCCGCGGCGGCTTCGAGGGCCATCGGACGACGGCCGTTGATGCGGTACTCGGAGGGCGCGACACCGCAGTGCCGGCGGAAGGCCTTGGCGAACTGCGCGGGCTGGCGGTAGCCGACCCGGTTGGCCACCTCGCGAATGGTGAGCGGCTGGGTGGAGAGCATCGCGGCGGCTCGATCCATTCTCACGCGGGTCAAATGATCGCGGAACGTCGTGTGCCCGATCTCCGCGTAGGCGCGCTGGAGCTGGCGGCGGGAGGAGGCGATACGGCGGGCGATGTCGTCGAGCGAGAGGTCGGAGCCGAACTCCGATTCAACGATGGCGACCGAGTCCTCGAAGAGGCTAGTGCGCAGCCGAACGGTTGCTGCACGTTGTAGTGCCACGATCCGGCATACGCGATCGTCGGCGAAGGGGATGACCGAACCCGCGCCGGGGCCGCAACTTGGCGCGCCACCACTTATCTCCTACGGAGGCGCTAGTGATGCTCCGGCAGCTCGTCGAGGTCGTGGCGCGAGTCGCGGATCCACCGCACGAGCGTCCACAGGAAGATCAGCGTCCCGACGACGGCGATGATGGGAAAGGTCGTGACCCCAAGGAGCGCGAGGGTGATCCCGACCGCCATCAGCAGCGGAAGGCTGCTGTTGCCGGGCAGGTGGATCTCCTCCCCGGCGGGCGCGACGTTCGGATCGCGAGACTCGGAGGCCATCAGGCGATGTAGAGCGCGGCGGCCAGGAACGACACCCCGAACATGACCAGGCAGACGGCCCCCACGATCAGGCCGGTGCGGATGTTCTTGCGGGCGAGCTGGCGGTCCATGTCCCCGAAGATCCTACACCTGGATGTCGATGACCATCGCGGTGAACAGGAGCGCGAGGAAGATCAAGGAGTAGAGGTAGAGACGCAGGGCCGAGCGGCGATCGGCGCGGCGCCACAGGACCCAGGCCAGTGCGATGAACACCCCGCCCAGCGCCATCGAGGCCCCGAGGTAGGCGACGCCGAAGCCGCCCGCGCAGAACGGCAGCTGGGTCACCGCGTAGAGCAGCCCGCTGTAGAGGAGGATCTGGCGCCGGGTCTCGCGCTCGCCGCGCACGACCGGCAGCATCGGCACGCCGACCTTGGCGTACTCGTCCTTCATCAGCAGGCTGAGCGCCCAGAAGTGGGGCGGCGTCCAGAAGAAGACGATCGCGAAGAGGTAGACCGCCATCCAGCCCACCCCTCCGGTCACGGCGGCCCAGCCGACCAGCGGCGGCACCGCGCCCGCCGCCCCGCCGATGACGATGTTCTGCGGCGTCGATCGCTTCAGCCACACGGTGTAGACGAACACGTAGCCGAGGAAGCCCGAGAGGGCCAGGCAGGCGGCCAAGACGTTGACGAGCAGGCTGAGCTCGACGAAGGAGGCCGCGGCCAGGGCGATCCCGAAGCCCAACGCAGCGCCCGGCGCCACGCGCCCCGAGGGCACCGGCCGGCTCGCCGTGCGCGCCATGCGGGCGTCGATGTCGCGGTCATACCAGTGGTTGACCGCCCCGGCGCCGCCCGCCGACAGGTAGCCCCCCAGGCACGTCAGCGCCACGAGGGAGAGCGAGGGGTCGCCGGCGACGTACATCGTGGCCACCGTCGTCAGGAGGAGGAGCGACTGGACCTTGGGCTTGGTCAGCGCGAGATAGTCGGCCGCGATCTGCGCGACGCGGCCTCGCGGCCGGGCGCGGATGGCTGCACGGGCGGCCTGACCCACGAGCTAGGTGGTCCTCGTCGTAGGGACCCGCCAGAAGGCGGGCGTATCGGCGGGGCCCATTAAGCCGGCACGGCGGGGGCCGTGGTCTCGGCGGGCTCCTCCGCCTGGCCGGTCCGCCGCTCGATGGAGCGGCGGATGTCCTTCATCGGCTCGACCGAGCGCACGCGCGGGACGACGTCGAAGTTGTTGGGCGGCGGCGGCGAGCTCGTGAACCACTCCAGCGTGTTCGCCCGCCACGGATCGGGTCCGGCGATGGCGCCGACCTTGACCGACCGTACGACGTTGTACGCGGTCACCAGCACCCCGATGCCCAGGATGAACGACCCGAAGGTCGAGATCAGGTTCCAGGTGCCCCAGTCGCCGACGTCGGCGTACTCGTAGACGCGCCGCGGCATCCCCGAGAGGCCGAGAGAGTGCTGGATGAGGAAGGTGGCGTTGAAGCCGACGAAGGTCAGCCAGAAGGAGAGCTTGCCCAGCGCCTCTGACAGGTAGCGCCCGGTCATCTTCGGGAACCAGTAGTAGAGGCCGGCGAAGATGGCGTTCACCGCCCCCGCCACCAGGACGTAGTGGAAGTGCGCGACCACGAAGTAGGTGTCGGTCAGCTGCCAGTCGATCGGGAAGATGGCGAGGATGATCCCCGTCACTCCGCCGAGCGTGAAGAAGGCGATGAACCCGCAGGCGAAGTAGAGCGGTGTCTTGAGCTCGAGGGTCCCCCGCCAGAGGGTGGCGATCCAGTTGAAGACCTTGATGCCCGTCGGGATCCCGATGATCATCGAGCTGAGCATGAAGAAGACCAGCACGGCCGTCCCGGTGGGGGTAGAGAACATGTGGTGGGCCCACACGAGCAGCGAGAGGAAGCCGATGCCCACCGTCGCCGCCGCGATCGCCTTGTAGCCGAAGATCGGCTTGCGCGCGAAGACGGGCAGGATCTCGCTGACGATCCCGAAGCCGGGCAGGATCATGATGTAGACCTCGGGGTGCCCGAAGAACCAGAACAGGTGCTGCCATAGCAGCGGCGAGCCCCCCTGGCTCGCGTCGTAGAAGTGGGTCCCGAAGTGACGGTCGGTGAGCAGCAGGGTCACCGCCGCGGCGATCGTCGGCAGCGCGAGGACGAGCAGGATCGAGAAGGTGAGGATCGCCCAGCAGAACAGCGGCAGGCGGCTCCAGCCCATCCCGGGCGCTCGCATGTTGGCGATCGTCGCGTAGAAGTTGATCGCGCCCAGCAGGGAGGACATGCCGGTGAGGTGGATGAGGAAGATCCACGCGTCGATGCCGCCGCTGGGGAGGTAGGCGTTGTCGGATAGGGGCGCATAGCTGGTCCACCCCGCTTCGGGCGGCGTGAAGATCAGCGACGCGTAGAACACGATCCCGCCCGCGAGGAACAGCCACAGCGACAGCGCGTTCATGCGCGGGAAGGCCATGTCCCGCGCGCCGATCATCAGCGGCACGAAGTAGTTCCCGAAGCCGGCCATCATCGGCACGACGAACAGGAAGACCATCGTCGTGCCGTGGAGCGTGAGCAGCTGGTTGTAGGTCTGCGGGTCGAGGAACGTGTTGTCCGGCGCCCCGAGCTGGAGGCGCATGAGCAGCGCCTCGACCCCGCCCACGACGAAGAACACGAAGGCGGCGACCATGTACATGATCCCGATCTTCTTGTGGTCGACCGTGGTCGCCCAGTCGAGCCAGCCTCTGATCGGGCGCTCGACCTCGTGAGCGGTGATCTGGGGGCGCGGGCGGAGTTTCAGCGGACTGGCTTCCATGGGCCTTTCAGTTCGTGACGGAGCTCGCGCACGCCTGCGGTGGGAGCGGCGAGGGCTTGGCGCGGTTGCCGGGCGTGGTCGCCTGCTGGGCCTGCTTGATGAGCTGCTTCTGGCAGTTCGACCAGACGCGGTACTGGTCGGGCGTCACGGCGCGGACGCGGGCGAACATGTTCGCGTGGCCCTGGCCGCAGAGCTCGGCGCACTGACCTCGGAAGATCGTGCCGGCCTTGTCGGGCGGGATCTTGAACCAGGTCTCGTTGGTGTAGCCCGGGATGGCGTCGAACTTGCCCCCCAGCTTGGGGATCCACCACGAGTGCGCGACGTCCTGAGAGCGGATCTTGAGGATCACCGTGGTGTCGGTGGGGACCACCATCTCCTCGTAGGAGAAGGCGCCGCCCGGGTAGGTATAGCGCCAGACGTACTGCTGGCCGTTGACCTCCACGGTCAGCCCCTTGCCGCCCTTGGGCGGCGGCTGGTCGACGCCGGCCACCAGCGCCCCGCCGGCCACCGGCACAAGGCCGTTGGCCCCGGTCGGCGCCGGGTTGCTGATCGCCCCGAGCTTGAGGAGCGAGATGACGCTCACCACGGCGACGATGACTCCGGCGCCGACGGTCCAGCCGATCTCCAGCTTTGTGTTGCCGTGGATCTGGGCGGCGACCATCCCCTTGCGCTTGCGAAAGCGGATGACCGTGTAGAGGAGGATGCCCTCCACCCCGACGAGCACCACGACCGACATCGCGAGGACGATCTTGTAGAGGCCGTCGATCGAGTCGGCGTTGGGCGAGCCGCCGGACTCCGGGGTCAGCGCGTCTGCGAAGGCCGGGCCGGCGGCCACGAGTGACACCGCCAGCGCCGCCAGCACGAGCAGCAGGGAACGGCGAAATGCACGGGACGGTGCCAAGGCGGGCTGCATCCTATTCGGTCTACGGTCGCTCGGAGCCTGCCGTCTCAGCGTCCGCGCGCCGGGCCCTCCTCGGCTCGGCGAGCCACCTCGGGGGCAGCCCGGCGAGCCGCCTCGGGCGCAGCCCAGCGAGCCACCCTTGGGCGCGGTCCGGCGAGCCACTCGCGCATGCCCTCAGTGCCCGGCGAAGCGCGCCGCGCGCCTCTCGACGAAAGCGCCCACTCCCTCCGCGAAGTCGCGCGAGGCCGCCATCTCCTGCTGGATCCGGGCCTCGAGCTCGAGCTGCTCCTCCATGCCCGCGTAGAGCCAGCGGTTGAGCTGGCGCTTGGTGCCGGCGTAGGACTTGGTCGGGCCCCTGGCAAGCCGCTCGAGCAGCGCGTGGGACTCCTCCTCGAACGACCCGTCGTCGAAGACGCGGTTGATGAGTCCCCACTCGAGCGCCCGGGGGGCCGGGATCGGCTCGCCGAGCATCGCCATCTCCGCGGCGCGGGCGTACCCCACGCGCGCGGGAATGAAGAGGGAGGACCCGCCGTCCGGGACGAGTCCGATGTTGACGAAGGCCAGCAGGAAGTAGGCCGACTCCGCGGCCACCACGAGGTCCGACCAGATCGCCAGCGAGCAGCCGATGCCGGCGGCGGGCCCGTTGACCGCGGCGAGCACCGGCTTGGGCATCTCGCGGACGGCCCGCATGATCGGGTGATAGCGCCGCGTGAGCCTGGCGTAGACGTCGGGATGGCCGTCGGGCGTCGGGTCGAAGGGCGCCTTGAGGTCGGCGCCCGAGGAGAACGCGCGCCCGGCGCCGACGATCATCACCGCGCGGACCTCCTCGTCCTCGCCCACGCGGCGCAGCGCGTCGAGCAGGTCGACGGCCAGCGGCTCGTCCCACGCGTTCATAGTGTCGGGGCGGTTGAGCTCGACCTTCGCCGCTCCCGCGTGGCGGAAGACGTTGACCGTGTCGTAGCCGTGCGCCAGCTCGAAGTCGGTCATGGGCGGAAGATAGTGCAGTGCTCCGCGGGCACTTGGGCCGGAGTCCTGAGAGGGCCGGTGCGTCTCCAACCCTCGTGAGCGCGCGGCCAACAGGGGTTGTACGCATGCTCGACTCGCTCCGCGTGCGTGGCAGCGAGCCATCGTTGTAGAACGACAAGATCGGGCCGCGCCAGAAGTAGGCAACCCATGGGCAGAACCCACGCTGCTGCGGTCATGGGCGCCGGGACGCCGACGCCAAGGAAAAGCTGGCTGCGATGGACGGATGGTGAGCGACCGGCAGACGGCTATCAGTCGAAGTCCTGTGCGCCCTCGGAGTTGACTTGCGCCGTCATGTCCTCTGGTGCCGGCGGGGGCTCCATGTCACCCAGCAAGGTGGTCTTCTCGACGACGCGAGCCACGAGCCTCAGGTTGCGCGGCCGGGCCGCCGCCCGATCCTCTGCGGTCCCCCAGAAGCGGAAGAGCGCGTAGTAGGCCACGCCCCGCGCGTTCTCGCGCAACACCAACCAAGGCTCGGCACCCTCGACCTCCTTGTAGCGATCCGAGAAGGACAGGTCGCCGAGCCTCTCGTCGATCTGGCGGGCGAGAGCTTTGCTGCCGGCGATGTGCCCGAGATCGCTCTGGGCGGCCTTGGAAGTATTTGACGATGTACTCGCTCGTGCCCGATGTTTAGCGCATGGAGCGGCGCAACCGCGGCCCGGAGAGTCGCCTCTCGACGAGCTCAGCTGAGCGTGTCGATGAATTGATCGAGCGTCTTGGCGTCGCCCGAGGCCAGGTCCTTCTCAGCCTCGGCCATGCTGTGACGGTACTCCGACGACATGCCGACGATCATCGCCGCGAGCGCGTCGGGGTCGACCTTCTCGATCTTGACCGTGGGCTCACCGGAGACGGTAACCACGGCTACGACGTTCGTCTCGCGGACCTTGCGCATGATGGCGTGCGTTTGGCGGTTGAGCTCGCGAACCGTCCACACCGCCTCGGTGCGCTGCCCCACGCCCCGGTGGCCTTTTGACTTGCGGTTCTTCCCCCGCGAAGCGGCGGAACGGCGCTTCGGTGCCGTGCCAGCGGCTAGGGCCTTGGGCTTCTCGCCTTCGCTGGAGCGGTCCGTCAACGGCTTGATTGACGCATAGGACGGGCTTCCGCGACCGGACGCGACGACTACGGGCGTCCCACTCTCCGCGCGATGGACCCAATGCGAGGTGTGATCTGCAAGCTGTTGTAGTCCGATAACCGGCATTAGCGTTTGGTTCCTGCTTGTCGTCGAGTTTACGACGACCGTCAAGCGGGAGTTGTCGTAGCAATGACGACGACAGTATGCCCGTCTCGTCGGACAGGAACACAAACCCCCAAATCAACGCACAGCTCGCCGCGCTCGGGGCTGTTCTCGGCATCGACGGGAGCTTGTGAGTCCCCTGAACGCTGGTTCACCGGGACACAGGAAATGCGCATGCTAACCTGCGCATGTGGCTGTCTTGTCGCGACGGACGCAGATCCTCCTGGACGAAGAGCGCTACGAGCGACTGCGGTCGCGGGCCGCGGCCGAGGGTACGTCGATCGGCTCGCTCATCCGAGCGGCGATCGACGACGCCCTGGGGGAGGACGCTGCCCCGCGACGGGCGGTCGCCGACTTCCTGGCAGCGCCCCCACTGCCCGTAGGCGAGCCCGACGACCTCGAGCGGGAGATCGAGGCTGGCTACGACCGCGCTGCGCCCTCGCCCGAGTGATCCGCGCGTACATCGACAGCAACGTCTTCCTCTACGCAATCGGCGCGCCCCACCGCTACCGCGACGCCTGTCGCGCGCTGCTCGAGGCGACCGCCGAGCGCCGCCTCCGGGGGGAGGTGGGGGTCGAGGTCCTCCAGGAGGTCGTGCACCATCGCCGCCGCCGCGGCGACCCGGAGGCGACCAGCCGGGCGCGCCAAGCAGCTGCCATCTGCCTCGCTGTCCACGAGCTCACGCCGGAGGACATGGTCGCCGCCCTCGGGCTCATCGACCGCCATCCCGAGCTGCCGACGCGCGACGCATTGCACGCCGCGACGGCGCTGCAACGCGGCATGACGGTCGTGGTCAGCGCGGACGCAGACTTCGACGTGGTTCCGGGCCTTCGCCGGGTCGATCCCCTCGACCGGACCGCAGTAGCCACTCTCACGGGCTGATTGGAGTCTCGCGTGCGTCCTGAGACGGCCGATGGCGCCTCCTGTGACGCGCAACACCTCCACCCCTCGTGACCGGACAGGAGCGTGCGGCCAACAGAGTTGTCGTTCAACGCCGCTGACTTCCTCACGCGATCAGGGGGTGTACCTGGTGCTCGGGCTGGGTATACGCCCCGGTAGGAGGTTATGTCCATGACCGAGCGCAGACCAAAACGCGAGGGGCCGCCCGCCGAGCCGCCGGCTGAGGGCTTCATCGCCCGTCTGAAGCAGCTCTTCAGCGTCGGACCGTTCGCCTGGGTGACTGGGAGCCTGCCGAAGTCCACTCGCTTCCGGGCAGGCCCGCACATGCACGGGTTAGAGCGCCA
>Ga0183260_10003015_pt1 | contig 13681 bp, 13 predicted proteins | sample AntDrymUQ4972206_2_FD_129768 | JGI IMG/M metagenome (GOLD analysis project Ga0183260, IMG submission 129768) | Polar desert sand microbial communities from Dry Valleys, Antarctica - metaG UQ497 (22.06) (version 2) (version 2) | ecosystem: Environmental > Terrestrial > Soil > Desert | place... | reverse complement strand
GATGTCGCGGGCTCCGTTCCCCCGCCATTGCTGCTCGTATCCGACATGACCCTTGCCTTTCTGCTCGGGCGCTCGCCTAGCACAGCCGCACGGCGACAACAATGCGAGCCTATTCCTGATGGCCGGGATCGCGCCGCCAGGGGCTTCCAGATCGATCTGTCGTCGCGTAATCGCCGCGTTGCAGATCGAGCGTAACCTCTGGAACCCGTCGAAATGCGCCGCGCTGGGCAGCCTTCCGCTCGGCGGCTCGCGCAACCCTGGTCCAGATTGCCCGCCTCACGGCCGGGGTGAAGAGAACGAGCCCCGCCACGTCGCTGAGAAAGCCGGGCAGGATCAGGAACAGCGCCGCCAGGGTAAGCACCGCCCCGTCGACAAGCGGTCGCGCAGGTTGTCGGCGCGCCGCGATCTCCGCCTTGACCTACCGCATGGTCGCCAGGCCATGCCGCCGCAACAGCGCTACCCCGCCAACCATGCCAAGCAGCGTGAGGGCCAGAGTCGCGAAGACCCCGATGGCTTGGCCGACAAGGATGAAGCCCGCGATCTCGGCGAACATGAAAACGAGAGCAAGAAGAAAGGTGGGCGCGCGCATGGAAGCTCCTGTCCCGGCCATATGGTGCGCCCCGCCGAAACCGCAAAGCGACGGCCGCGCTGGACTTGGCTGGAAACGTGCTTACATTGCCTTTCAAAGACGGCGCGCGGCCGATCCCACGCGCGGAGCAGCTGTGAGCCGATTGCAGGCATGAGCGGGTTCTTCGACGTATATTCGATCATCTTCCTGGTTATTGCCGTTGTGATCTTCATGCGGCTCGGCAGCGTGCTTGGTCGCCGCACCGGCAACGAGCCGTCGCCCTATGACCCTCGCGTCAAGACGCCTCCCTCCGGCGCCCGCAACGACAACGTCGTATCGCTCCCGCCCCGTGAGCGCGGGCCTCTGCCGACGGCCGGTTCGCCGGACCTGGAGCCGATCGCCCGCTATTCGGCTCCGGGAACGCCGCTGCATGATTCACTGGTCGCGATCGCCAAGAATTCTTCCGGCTTCGATCTCGAGCACTTCGTCGCGGGATCGAAGGCGGCATACGAAATGATCGTGACCGCTTTCGCGGAAGGCGAGCGGCCGACATTGAAGAATCTGCTGGCGCCGGAGGTCTTCGAAGGCTTCGTGACGGCGATCGCCGAGCGGGAGGAGCGTCAGCAGCGCTCCGAACTCACATTTGTCGGCATCGAGGAAGCCAAGATCATGGCGGCGGAGCTCGATGGCCGCACCGCGCGGATCACCATCCGGTTCGTGTCCGAGCTGATCAGCTGTACGCGCGACAAGGACGGCAATGTCGTTGAGGGCGACCCGACGGACGTCCAGACGATCCGCGATGTTTGGACTTTCGCGCGCGATGTGGGCTCTCGCGATCCGAACTGGAAGCTTGTCTCGACCGAGACGGTTTGATCCGGCAGCCGGTTCGGCTGTCGTGAAGGCCGTGGTCCCGGACTCAAGCGTTGCGGGGGTTCCCGGGGAGACGGACGCACCGGCCCCTCTGCTTCGCCCGATCGCCTTCTCGGAAATTTCGGGATGGGACGATGACGATCACGCCGCTGCATTCCGTGCGTTCCGCGCTGGCTGCGTCAAGATTTTGGAGACGCCTTCCAAGACCCGCTCGCTCGGCGTGAGCGGGGCGGATCTGCAGGAGGCCGCTCGCCTGGCGATGCGAGTTCCTGACCTGATTGGCGAACGCTTGTCCAAGACGTTCTTCGAAAGCTGCTTCATCCCGCACCGGATTGAGGCTCCAGGTTTTGTCACCGGCTATTACGAGCCGGAGGTCGCAGCCAGCCGCACCTGCACGGATCGCTTCGTCGTCCCGCTCTACCGCCGCCCAAACGATCTGCTGGAGGTCACCGCCGCGGAGCGGCCGCCCGGTTGGGACCCCGAAATCCGGTTTGCCCGCGATACGGGCTCAGGACTGACGCCGTTCTTCGATCGCGCTGCTATTCAGGCTGGGGCGCTCGCCGGCCGCGGGCTTGAGATCGCCTGGCTTGAAGACCCGGTGGACGCGTTCTTCGTCCATGTCCAGGGGTCGGCGCGGCTTCGGCTGACTGACGGACAGGTCAGCCGGATAGCGTTCGACGGCAAGTCCGGTCACCTCTACACCTCGATCGGCCGCTTGGCCGTCGAGCGTGGCGTTCTCGCCCGTGAAATGGCCCACAAGGACGGTCTTGAAACGTGGCTCAAGAGCCACCCGGAGGAAGGCGGCGCGCTCATGCGCGAGAACCGGTCCTTCATCTTCTTCCGCGAGACCGAGCTCGCCGACACGGATGGCCCGCTCGGAGCCGCTGGCGTTTCGCTCACCCCGGGACGCAGCCTCGCCGTCGACCGGACGCTCCACACATTTCATGCCCCGATCTGGGTGGATGCGCTTAGCGTTTCTGATCCGGATCGTGTTGGCCGAGGATTCCGCCGGCTAATGGTTGCCCAGGACACCGGCTCCGCGATCATTGGGCCGGCGCGCGGCGACCTGTTCCTCGGTTCCGGCGGCGAGGCGGGCTCTCTCGCGGGGCGCGTCAGCGATCCCGCGACAATGACGCTGTTCGTGCCAGTGCGCTCCGGCGGCGCGGAATGACACGCCGCCTCTCGAGCGATGAGCGGCGATTATGGGACCTGCTTCGCCGCTCGATTCGACCGCTCCGCAGCTTGGCGGTGAAGGCGGAGGACGACAGCGCCGCTGCGGTAGGCGGCCTGTTGGCGGCGGGCAAGGAACACCGGCATTTTGCCCCGCCTCTGCCTCCAAAGCCCGCCGTGCTTTCCGAGCCGCCGCTGGTGACGTTGGATTCAAGGGCCAGACGTCGGCTGACGCGCGGGCTCGCGGAAGTTGATGCGCGGCTCGACCTCCACGGCATGCGCCAGGAGCGCGCCTTCGCGGCGCTCTTCGCGTTTCTGCGCAACGCCCAAGCGCACGGCGCGCGGGTGGTCCTGGTGATCACGGGCAAGGGGAAGGAAGGCGAGGAAGGACGCGGCGTCCTCCGCCACGCCGTGCCGGCTTGGATGGCTCGGCCCGAGTTTCGCGAGCTGGTGGTCGGCTTTGAGGAAGCAAGCCGCCGCCATGGCGGCGCCGGCGCCCTTTATGTCCGCCTCAGGCGGAGGCGAAGCGATCGCGGAGTCGCGGGTTCCTAGCTTGCGTAGCGGCTGGCGTCCGGTCCGTAATAACCGACATAACGGGCGTTGATCGAGGCGACGGGCATGATGATGCAGACATCAGTCGTGCCGAACTGGTAATCCACCACCGCGCCATCGCCCACGAAAGCCCCAACGCGGAGGTATCCCTTGATCAGGGGCGGCAAGGTCCGGAGCGCCGCCTTCATGTCGATGGCGGCGAGCGGCATCCGATCCATCTCGACCCGCCGACCTTCCAAAGCTGTCACCCGCCATTCGTTCGGCGCTCGCGCCGTGTGGTGCAGGAAGCTCAGCGGCAGAGCCAGCCGATCCGGATCCGTGCCTTCAAGGCTGGCGCAGCCGATCATGACGTCGATCCCGTGGATGAGCACATAGGCCCAGATCCCATGCCACAGAAGCTCGATGGTCCGCTTGTTCCGGTACGGCTCCAGGACGCAGGACCGTCCGAGCTCCAGGAAGCGGAGCTTCCGATGGCGCGCGACGAGGGGCTCGATCTCGAACTCGCCCGCCGAATAGAAACCTTGGTGCCGTTCGGCAACAGCCTGGCGGAGCAATCGGTAGGTTCCAACGATCTCGGGATGCTGGCGCAAGAGCGGGCGGCAGAGATTGGCGCGGTCGAGAACCAGGATGTGGTCGCAAATATTGTCGAAGGAATCCGCATCCCGACGCGTTTCGCGGGCGCGCATGTTCGGGATGGCGGCCATTTCCTCGTAGAAAATTCGATAGCGGAGCGCCTGGGCTCGCCGGATTTCGGCGGGCGAAGCCGCCAGGCGGACTTCCAGATTGCCCAGGCGGCCAAGCGACCCCATGCTTCGCCGCGCGCGCCATGACCCGCTCGGCGCGCCGCCGGAATGTTGCAGCCGGAACGCCGGCGTATCGCCCAGTGTCGGCGCGAAGCGCCGGACAAGCTGCCGCGGCGACAGACGGTTAAGCGCCTTCATTCCATCGGCCCCGCTCCCAGCGATCGATCCGCGAGCCCACCGCCCACCCCGCCGATGCGCTCAAGCCCTGCGAGAACGCGAATCAAACCTCGTCCGAACCCAAGCCGTAGCTCCGGGAAGATTACGCCAATGCGACAGTGCGCGCTATGCGGCCGCGGCCAGCTCGGTTGGCATCGTGCGATAGCTGAGCGCCTCGGCGAGATGGATCCGCGCGACGGTCTCGGCGCCGTCCAGATCGGCCAGCGTCCGCGCCAGTTTCAGCACTCGGTGATATCCGCGGGCGGAGAGCCGCATGGCCTGCGCCGCATCCTCCAGCAGCTTCGCTCCGGCGCGCTCCGGCGCAGCGACCGCCTCGATGAGGTCCGGGCCGGCCTGCGCGTTGCAGCGGACCTTCGGAGCTCCGAGAGAAGCATATCGCTGCACCTGGATCGCGCGGGCCGCCGCCACCCGCAGCGCGACCTCGACGCTTGTTTCCGCGACCCCGGGCCGGATCAGGTCGGAAGCCGTAAGTGCGGGCACCTCGATGCGGATGTCGATGCGGTCCAGCAACGGGCCCGAAATGCGGGCCTGGTAGTCGGCCGCGCAGCGGGGCCCGCGCCGGCATGACCGCCCAGGCTCACCGGCGCCTCCGCAGCGGCAAGGGTTCATCGCGGCGACGAGCTGAATGCGGGAGGGGTAGGTGATCCGGTGATTGGCGCGGGCGACGCTCGTTTCGCCCGCCTCGAGCGGCTGCCGCAGCGAATCGAGCACCCCCGGTGCGAATTCCGGCAGCTCGTCGAGGAACAGCACGCCATTATGGGCAAGCGACACCTCGCCCGGCCTCGCGCGCGTGCCCCCGCCTACCAGCGCGGCCATCGTGGCGGAATGGTGCGGCGCCCGGAAGGGCCGGCGGTCCGACAGCCGCCCGTCCGTCAGCTCGCCGGCCACGGACGCGATCATGGAAATTTCCAGGAGCTCGCGCGGCGAGAGGGGCGGCAGGATCGAGGGGAGGCGGCTGGCCAGCATCGACTTGCCCGCTCCGGGCGGGCCGACCATCAGCATGTTGTGACCGCCCGCCGCGGCGATCTCCAGTGCACGCCGGGCGCTCTCCTGGCCTTTCACGTCCTTCATGTCGGGGAGATCGGCGCCGCCGGCGCGGATCGCGGCGACCGGCCTTTGAAGCACCTGCGTACCGCGAAAATGATTGGCGAGCGCGATCAGGCTATCGGGCGCGGTGACCGCCAGCGCCTCGCCCGCCCAGGCTGCTTCCGGGCCCGAGGCGCCCGGGCAAATCAGCCCACGGCCGAGCGCGTTGGCGCCGATGGCGGCGGGCAGCACCCCGGCGACCGCCGTGATTCGCCCGTCGAGCGCCAGCTCGCCCAAGACAACGCTGTCGGCGACCGCGTCCGACGCGACCGCGCCCATGGCGACCATCAGCCCCAGCGCGATCGGCAGATCGTAATGACTGCCCTCCTTAGGCAGATCGGCGGGCGCGAGATTGACTGTGATCCGCTTCGGCGGCAGTGCGAGCCCTGACGCGTGCAGCGCGGCGTGCACCCGCTCTCGGCTTTCCGCGACGGCTTTGTCGGGCAGGCCGACAATGTTGAAGACCGGCTTCCCCGGCGTCATCAGAACCTGGACGTCGACCGGGATCGCGTCGATGCCTTGAAACGCCACCGTCGTAACGCGCGCAACCATCGGCACACCCCCCCGATGAAGACAGACTCTACTCTAGCGGCGCATTTTCGTGCGTCAAGAACATAAACGGAACAGAGAAAAGAGCGTTCCTGCACTCTAATTCGGCTTGACGCTCCCTGTCGCGATCGACGGATCGGGATTCGCGGAAGCCGCTTTTCCGCGCGCAATGCAAAGTATACGGTCGAGGTCAGCGGGGAGGCTCTGATGGGCGCTGGGTTCTTCAGTGTTTCAATTCTGGTTCTGGCGGGTCTCATCGGCCCGCCCGAGACGACGTGGGACCTGTTTGAGGAGGAGGTCGGCCGCACGATCGCGGATGCGACGCTTGTCGCCGGCCTGCCGCATTCGGTCGCGGACCTGCCGGATGGGCGGCGTGCTTTCCGCTGGGAGCGTTGGTCGCTCAATCCGCGCGGCGGAATCCGTTGCACTTACACGCTTTTCGCCGAGCGGAAGGGCCGCCCCGAGAGCCTGGCCGCGTGGCGAATTGTGGAAATCGAGCCGCCGGCGCCGGGCTGTGGCCCGGTTCCGCCGAAGACGCTGCTCTAACGAGAGCGCACCCAGCCTCAACGAGCGACCTTGGCCTGAACCGCGTCCCAGAACAGCGCGGCGATATCGGCCCCGCCGAAGCGGCTGACTTCGCGGATGCCGGTCGGCGAGGTGACATTGATCTCGGTGAGGTAGTCGCCGATCACATCGATGCCGACGAAGACAAAGCCGCGCCGCTTTAGTTCCGGGCTGATCGTGGCGCAGATGAAGCGCTCGCGATCGGTGAGGCTGGTCGCCTCGGGCCGGCCCCCGACATGCATGTTCGAGCGCGACTCGCCTTCCGCCGGCACCCGGTTGATCGCGCCGACCGCCTCGCCGTCGATCAGGATGATGCGCTTGTCGCCCTTGCGGACCGCCGGCAGGTAGCGCTGGATCACATGCGGCTCGCGGAAGGCGGTCGCGAAGATCTCCAGGAGCGCGGCGAGGTTCTGGTCGCCCTCCGAAATGCGGAACACGCCGGCCCCGCCGTTGCCGTAAAGCGGCTTGATGATGATGTCGCCATGCTCCTTGCGGAACGAGCGGATCGCCTCGGCGTCGCGGGTGATGAGCGTCGGCGGCATCAGCTCCGGGAACATCGTTACGAAGAGCTTTTCGGGCGCGTTTCTCACTTCCGCCGGATCGTTCACGACGAGCGTCGCGGGATGGATGCGCTCCAAGAGGTGCGTCGTGGTGATGTAGGCCATGTCGAAGGGCGGGTCCTGGCGCAGGAGCACCACGTCCATGCCCGCCAGATCGGCGATCTCGGGGGCGCCCAGCGAGAAATGGTCGCCTTTCACGTCGCGCACCTGTACGGGCTCGACACGCGCTTCCACCCGGCCGTCGCGCATGGCGAGGCGGTCCGGCGTGTAGTGATAAAGCGTATGGCCGCGCCGCTCGGCCTCCAGCATGAGCGCGAAAGTGGAATCGCCGGCGATCGAGATGCCGGAAATAGAGTCCATCTGGACCGCGACATTGAGCGTCATGGAACCTCGCCTTGTGCGACGACCGGGTTAGCGGGACGTGGCCGCCGAGGCAATCGCAACGCGAAGGCGCTCACCACGCATTGCGCCAGCTCGGGCGGAAGGCGTCCGGCACGTGCTCGGGAATGCGCCAGGGCGCCACAGCGACGATGTCGTAGCGCAAATCGAGGCCAACTGCGTCGGGGTGCTTGGCGAGCCAGAGATCGGCCGCGCCGACGATCCGGCGCTCGGCGGCGGGACCAACGGCCTCCAAGGCGTCGCGGAAGGAGCCGCGGGCTTTCACTTCGACGAAGGCGATGAGCCGCCCGCGCTTGACAACGAGATCGATCTCGCCGAGCGGCGTCTTGTAGCGGCGGGCGATCAGGCGATAGCCCTTCAGAAGGAGCAGGGCGGCCGCGGCAAGCTCGGCAAGGTGACCGTGGCGGTATGCGGCGCGCCGGGTGCGGGCCATGTCAACCGGCGCCCTTTATAGCCAGCGCTTTTTGGTAAAGGTCACGGCGAGAAAAGCCGGTCGTTTCGGCGACGAACTGAGCTGCTTCCTTGATGCTCATGCTGTGGAGTGCGGCCCGGAGCTGCGCCTCGACATCCGCATCTGCCGGAGGAGCAGGCGGCCCGGGCGGGGCGATGATGACGACGATTTCGCCCTTGACTGCGGCATCGCAATAACGCGCCGCGAGTTCCGCCAGCGGCCCGCGGTCAAAAGTTTCGTGCAGTTTCGTGATCTCACGGCAGATGACGGCCTGCCGCTCGCCTCCGAGGACGGCCACGGCGTCGGCGAGCAGAGCGCCCGCGCGGTTTGGCGATTCGAAGAACGCCAGCGTGGCCGGGATTCTCGCCACGTCTTCCAGGCGCTTTCGTCGGGCAGCGCTCTTTGACGGCGCAAATCCCAGAAACAGCACGGCGTCGGTGGGCAGCCCCGCAGCGGAAAGCGCGGCGCTCGCCGAGGAGGCGCCCGGGATCGGCACGACGGGATAGCCCGCGGCCGCGGCATCGACCACCAGGCGATATCCCGGATCGGAGATGAGCGGGGTGCCGGCGTCCGACACGAGCGCCACCGAACGCCCGTCGGCGAGGTGGCCCAGGAGCCGCCGATGCGCGTCCGGGCCGCTATGGTCATGATACGCAGTGACCTTGGTTTCGATGCCGTAGCGGGCGAGCAGCTTCCTGGTGACCCGGGTGTCCTCGCAGGCGAGGAGGTCGGCGCCGGCGAGCGTATCGAGCGCCCTCAGCGTGATGTCGCCGAGATTTCCGATCGGCGTCGCCACGATGTAGAGCCCGGACGACAGCGACGGCGCGGAAAAGAACTGACCGCGGATGAAATAGCCGCTCCTGAGGTCGTCCGCGTCCGCCTGCAAGCCGCTCATTCCTTGGCCCCCCGTGCGCTCTACCGCGGCCGGCGCATGCTCGTACGTTGAGCGAACAGGCATTCAAAATCCTAGGCGGATCGTCTTCGGTTCGCAAAGCGCGCGAAAGTGTCCAATCGAGAGTTTCGCGACTCTGCGCGATCGTTCACGGATTCCATTTCGGCTGAATTCTGAACAATCTCGAACCTAGCTGGGTTAACCTAGGCTTTGTAGAAGACCCGGCATGAGCTTGGCCCGGCAAAAACAAGAAGCGGCAAATCCGCTGCGGTCGACCGATCGCCACGATTTCCTGACGGTCGCGGCTCTGGCGCTGGCGCCCGCGGTCGGCTTGGGCATCGCGCGGTTTGCTTACGCGCTGGTCCTCCCGGACATGCGCGCGGACCTCGGTTGGACCTATGCGGATGCAGGCCGGATGACCGCCGCGAACGCGCTCGGCTATCTGATCGGAGCGTTGTTCGCCGCCAGGACTATTTCCGCGGGAGGAGCGTTTCGGGTGATGGTCAGTGGCGCGTTCGCCTGCGTCGTGGCGCTCGGCTTGTGTGCGATCTTCCGGAACGACGCCCTGCTCAATGCAGCCTGGTTCCTGGCCGGGATCGGCGGCAGTCTCGCCTTCGTGGCGGGCGGCGTGCTGGCGACCGGGATCGCGCAGCGGCATCCGGCGCGCGCCTCGTTCCTGCTTGGCCTGTTCTACGCCGGACCAGGTCTCGGCATCCTCCTCTCCGGCGTCGGCGTGCCGCTCGTTCTGGAGCAGCTGGGGCCGGGTTCCTGGCCCGCGGCATGGACTGTGCTCGCCGTCCTGTCGCTTCCGCTCACCTTCGGCTTGTGGTTCGCCAAAGGCGAGATGCGGCCGAGTCCCGCAGCAGGTCAGGAAAGGGCCCCGGTCAGGCGGATGGCATTCCTCTTGGTCGGCTATTTCATCTTCGGAGCCGGTTACATCGCCTATATGACCTTCATGATCGCGTGGGTTCAGAACCAGGGCGCGGGCGCAGGATTTCAATCGCTGTTCTGGATTGCGATCGGCCTCGCCGCCATGGTGTCGCCATGGCTGTGGGCAGGCGTGTTGAAAAGGCGCTTGCATGGACGGGCCTTCGCCACCCTGACCGGCGTGACCGCGCTGGGCGCGGCGTTGCCGCTCCTTTCGGGGGCGAAGCCCGTCCTTCTCGCCTCGGCGACCCTGTTCGGCGGCGCGTTCTTCGCCGTCGTTGCGGCGACAACGGCTTTCGTGCGCCCCAATCATGGGCGTCCGGCATCGGCGTCCTGACGGTGAGCTTTGGGCTCGGCCAGGCGCTCGGACCGATCGGCACGGGTCTTCTCAACGACTTCACGGGCGGCCTCTCGGGGGGATTATGGGCCTCCGCCGGCCTGCTCCTCGCAGCCGCTTCGATCGGATCGTTGCAGCGCGATCTTGCAGCATCGCCTCCGCTTGCCGCCTCCCCGGATTCCTCGTAACGTCGTTCTTCAGGTCTTGGCCTTGCATAGGAGCGTGCCTTGCCACGCCGGGGTCTTCCGCTGGGGCTCAGCCGGGTTAATCGCTTCGCCGCCTGTGCCGTGGCCCTGGCGGCCCTTTCCGCCTGCCAGAGCGTCGGCCAGAATCCCAGCGCGGTGCCGACGCAACTCGTTGAACCGGCGGCGACCGGCGAAATGATCGGTGCTGGCGGGGTGCGCGTCGCGCTGCTCCTGCCGAAATCCGCGCCCGGCAACGGCGCCGCCACCGCCGCCGCCTTCCGCAACGCCGCCGAGCTCGCCATCCGCGATTTCCCGAGCGCCGGCATCCAGATCGCCGTCTATGACACCGCCGGCACGCCGGACGGCGCCCTGGCCGCCGTCGGCGACGCCTTGCGGGAGGACGCCGAGATCATCCTCGGCCCGGTCTTCTCCGGCGAGGTCGCCGCCGTGGCTGGCCCGGCGCGGCAGGCCGGCGTGCCGGTCGTGGCGTTCTCCTCCGATGCGAGCGTCGCGGCGCCGGGCGTCTACCTGTTGAGCTTCCTGCCCTCCGACGATGTCAACCGGATCGTGGCCTATTCGGCGAGCCAGGGTCGAAAGTCCTTTGCCGCGCTCCTGCCCGCCAACGCCTATGGCTCGGTGGCGGAAGCGACGTTCCGGCGGGCGGTGGCGGCGGCGGGCGGGCGCATCGTCGCCATCGAGAGCTACGACGCGAGCGGCGCGGATATCGCCGCCAAGGCGGGGATGATCGCGGCAAGCGCGGCGGAGATCGACGCGCTGCTCATTCCCGATGGGGCCGACGCCGTGTCGGCCATCGCGGCGACACTGGCGGCCGGCGGCGTGACGCGCGAAAAGGTCAAATTCCTCGGCTCGGGCCAATGGGACGATCCGCGCATTCTCAACAATCCAGCACTGGTCGGCAGCTGGTTTCCGGCGTCCGCCAAACAGGGCTTCGAGACATTCTCGGGCAAGTATCAGGCGGCCTACGGCGCCGCTCCGCCGCGCAATGCGACGCTCGCCTATGACGGGGCGGTTCTCGCCGCGGGCCTGGTCCGCCAATTCGGGGCGGAACGGTTCGGGAGCGCGGTGCTGACCAGCCCGAACGGCTTCGCCGGGCTGGACGGCATCTTCCGCTTCCAGCCGACCGGCCAGTCGGAGCGGCGGCTCTCCGTGTTCGAGGTGACGGGATCCGGCGCCCGGGTGATCGGCCCGGCGACGCGGAGTTTTGCGAGCGGGAGCTGAGGGACCGCGGCACCGTTCGGCCTGGTTGGCGATAAGCCGGACATGGCCCGGGCATCGAAGTTGCGCGCGAACTGTCTCGCGCCGCGGGCGCTGACTTGGACACCGCGAGGAAGCGCGTTCGGAGCTCAACCGAGCCGCATCAGGAGCAGGCCGCAAACGACGATGACGATCGAGGCCGCCCTGACCCGGGTCAACTTCTCGCCGAGCACCGCCATGGCGATCAGCGCGGCGAACAGGATGCTGGTTTCCCGGAGCGCCGCCACGATCGGGATCGGCGCTACGGTCATCGCCCAGATGGCGATCCAATACGAGATCAGCGACAGCGCCCCGCCGATGAGCCCGGCGCCCCAGTTGGCGCGGACCGAAGCGGCAAGGTCGCGGCCCCTGAGAATGATCACGGCGGCGAGCAGCGGCAGCGCCTCCAGGACGAACAGCCAGATGACGTAGTGGTGGGCGTTGCCGGCGGCGCGCGCGCCCAGCCCGTCGGACAGCGTATAGGCGGTAATGCAGAGCGAAGTCGCGCCTGCGTAGATGAGCCCGCGCGGTGAGGCGATGAGCGCCCGCCAGCCGCGCTCGAGCGCGAGCGCCATGATGCCGCTCGCCAGGAGGACAATGCCGATCACGCCGAAGCCGTTGACCGGCTCTTGGAGGATTGCGAGCGAGATGCCCAGCGTGAGGAGCGGCGCCGAGCCGCGCACCAGCGGGTAGACCCGGCTCAGCTCGCCATGCGCATAGCTGAGCGCCAGGAACGTGTTGTAGCCGGTGTGGATCACCACCGAGGCGAGCAGGAACGGCCAGGCCGCCGCGGGGAGGAACGGCACGACGAACAGCCCAGGCAGGGCGATCAGCCCGGCCGCGGTGATCAACAGCGTAATCGACAGGATTTTGTCGCCGCGCACGCGGATGATGGCGTTCCACGACGCGTGGCAAAACGCGGCGACCAGGACGGCGAGGGTGATCGCGGGAGTCATCGGGGCGCGTGGCGGCCTGATTTGCTCCGGCGGCCGGTCGACGGCTGCGCTGGCGAACCGGGCAACCCCAGGTCAAGCCACCGCATGACGATCCCTTGAAAGCCGACGCTGCTCACCTGGTCGTGGGACCCCGCCTCACGAGGCCAGCCGGGTGGGCTTCAGGGCGCCGGTCCGCTCCAGGAGCGGATAGGCTGTGGCGGCGAGATGGGCTTCGATGCGCTTCAGGTCGCGGACCACATCGAGATGCAGGCCGCTGGTCTCGATCGAGGCGACGCGGCCTTCGCGCACCCGCGCGAAGTGCTTTTCCGTCGAGCGGCGCTCAAGCTCGCGGAACTGCTCCTTCTCGGCGACAAGGCGGCGCGCGGCCTCGACATCGTTGGACATGAACACGGCGACGGCTAACCGGAGATGATCGAGGAGCTGCGCATACATGGCGTCGATCTCCGCCATCCCCTCGGGAGACAGGCTGAGCTGCAGCCGCATGCGCTTGGCGGCGAGCTCGGTGAGGTTCTTGTCGATGATGTCGCCGATATGCTCCAGGTTGATCGCGAAGCCCTGCACCTCGGCCAACCGCCGGGACTCTCCCTCGCTCAGTCCTTCACGTGAGATCGCCGCGATGTAGCGCTGCAGCGCCTCGTGGAGGCGGTCGACGACATCGTCCATGCGGCTCGTCCGCGCCACGAGATCGCGGTCGTCGCCGTGAAACGTGTTCTGCGTGGCGGCGAGCATTTTTTCCACCACGTCGGCGATCCGCAACGTCTCGCGCGCCGCATTGGCGAGCGCCACCGCGGGCGTGCGAAGCGCCGAACGATCGAGATATAGCGGCAGGGCGGGATCGTTGGCCGCCGGCCGGGCCGGAAGGAAGCGGATCAGCAATCCGGCGAACGGGTGCAGGATCCCGATAAATAGCGCCGCCACGGCGAGATTGAAGGCCGTGTGGAAATTGGCTGCCATTCGGCCCGGATCAGGGCCAAGCGCCGTCAGCCCGCGAAGCGCCGGATCCAGGAACGGCAGCGCCAGCGCGGTCCCGACAATGCGGGTCAAAAGGTTCCCGATCGGCAGCCGGAGCTTGACCGGGTCGCCCCCGGTCCCAGCCAGAACCGGGTTGATCGCGCTGCCGATATTGGCTCCGAGCACCATCGCGATCGCTGCCTCGGGTGCCAGCAGGCCCGTGCCGGACAGCGAGATCACGGCGAGGATGACGACGACGCTGGAATGCGCGGCCCAGGTGAGCGCGGCGGCGACCGCCACGGTCAGCAGCGGCTCGCGCGTCAGGGCGGCAAGCAGGCCCGCCACGGCAGCCGAACTGCTGTTCGGCCGGATCGCTTCGGCTATCAGGTTCAGTGCGAGAAGCATGAGGCCCAGCCCGATCGCCGCCCGG
>Ga0183260_10003014_pt1 | contig 13684 bp, 10 predicted proteins | sample AntDrymUQ4972206_2_FD_129768 | JGI IMG/M metagenome (GOLD analysis project Ga0183260, IMG submission 129768) | Polar desert sand microbial communities from Dry Valleys, Antarctica - metaG UQ497 (22.06) (version 2) (version 2) | ecosystem: Environmental > Terrestrial > Soil > Desert | place... | reverse complement strand
GGAACAGGGCCTTGCCTGGATGCCCACCCTCTCGAACGACACCCAGGCCGTGCTCGCGACCGACAAGGTGCGCTTCCAGGGCCAGGAGGTCGCCTTCGTGATCGCCGACGACCGCTACGCGGCCCGCGACGCGCTCGAGCTCGTCGACGTCGAGTACGACCCGCTGCCGGTGATCGTCGACCCCCGCAAGGCGCTGGAGCCCGGCGCGGAGGTCATCCGCGACGACCAGGAGGGGCGCACCGACAACCACATCTTCGACTGGGAGGCCGGAGATTCCTCGGAGACCGACCGCGTCTTCGAGGACGCCGACGTCGTCGTGGTCACCCAGGAGATCCCGTTCCAGCGCGTGCACCCCGCGCCGCTTGAGACCTGCGGGGCGGTGGCCGACCACGACGCCGTCACCGGCAAGCTGCGCCTGTGGTGCACGACCCAGGCGCCGCATGCCCACCGCACCCTCTACGCGCTCGTGGCCGGGCTGCCCGAGCACAAGATCCAGGTCATCGCGCCCGACATCGGCGGAGGCTTTGGCAACAAGGTCCCGATCTACCCGGGCTACGTGTGCGCGATCGTCGGCTCGATCGTGACCGGCAAGCCGATCAAGTGGATGGAGGACCGCGCGGAGAACCTGACCTCGACCGGCTTCGCTCGCGACTACATCATGCGCGGGGAGATCGCCGCCGACCGCGACGGCAAGATCCGCGCGCTGCGGGTGACGACGCTCGCCGATCACGGGGCGTTCAACGCCACGGCGCAGCCGAGCAAGTACCCAGCCGGGTTCTTCCACATCTTCACGGGCTCCTACGACCTCGAGGCGGCGCACTGCAAGGTGATCGGCGCGTACACCAACAAGGCGCCCGGCGGGGTGGCCTACCGGTGCTCCTTCCGGGTGACCGAGGCCGCCTATCTCGTCGAGCGCATGGTCGACCTGCTCGCCGACGAGATGGAGATCGACCCCGTCGAGCTGCGGATGAAGAACTTCATCGCGCCCGAGCAGTTCCCCTACACCACCAAGACCGGCTGGGTCTATGACTCTGGCGACTACCCGGCCGCGATGCGCGAGGCGATGCGGATCGCCGGCTACGAAGAGCTGCTCCGCGAGCAGGAGGAACGGCGCCGGGCGCACGCCACCGGCGAAGGGAACGGAAAGCTCATGGGGATCGGCGTGTCGTTCTTCACCGAGACCGTCGGCGCGGGCCCGCGCAAGGACATGGACATCAACGGCTTGGGCATGGCCGACGGCGCCGAGCTGCGCGTGCACCCGACGGGCAAGGCGGTCCTGCGCATCTCGGTCCAGACCCAGGGTCAGGGCCACGAGACGACGTTCGCCCAGATCGTCGCCGAAGAGCTGGGGATCCCGCCGGAGGACATCGAGGTCGTCCACGGCGACACCGACCAGACGCCGTTCGGGCTGGGCACCTATGGCAGCCGCTCTACGCCGGTGTCGGGCGCGGCGACCGCGATGGTGTCGCGCAAGATCCGCGACAAGGCCCGCCTGATCGCCGCCGCCGCGCTGGAGGCCTCGCCGGAGGACCTCGAGTGGGAGAAAGGCCCACCCGCCCGCTGGTTCGTCAAGGGCGATCCCGAGAAGGGCCAGACGATCCAGGAGATCGCGCTCGCCTCCCACGGGACGCTCGAGCTTCCCGAGGGCGTGGAGGGCCATCTCGACGCCGAGGCCGTCTACGACCCGCCGAACCTGACCTACCCCTACGGCGCCTACATCTGCGTCCTGGACGTCGATCAGGGCACCGGCGAGATCCACGTGCGCCGCTTCATCGCGGTCGACGACTGCGGTGTGCGGATCAACCCGATGATCGTCGAGGGCCAGATCCACGGCGGGCTGGCCGAGGGCCTGGGCATCGCGCTCATGCAGCACATCGCCTTCGACGAGGAGGGCAACTGCCTCAGCGGCTCGTTCATGGACTACCTGGTGCCGACCTCCATGGAGTGCCCCGACTGGGAGCTGGGCGAGACCGTCGTCCCCTCGCCCCATCACCCGATCGGGGCCAAGGGCGTCGGGGAGTCCGCCAACGTCGGCTCGCCGCCCGCGGTGGTCAACGCGGTGGTCGACGCGCTCTCCCCGCTCGGGGTAAAGCACGTCGACATGCCGTGCACGCCCGCGCGGGTGTGGGCCGCGATGCAGGGCCGCGCGGAGCCGCCGGTGTGAGCATGCATGCTGGGGCCGCCGTGCCGGGGCGCTTGGAGCAACCGGCGTGAGCCTGCGGGCCGGGGCCGCCACGCGGGGCCGCGCGGAGCCGTCGGCGTGAGCATGCGGGTCGACCTGGCTCGGCGCGCGGCGGCGCTGGCCGACGACCGCGTGGCCTTCGTGCAGGCGACGGTGGTGCGCGCGCAGCGGCCGACCAGCGTTCGCCCGGGCGACGCGGCGCTGATCCTGGGCGACGGGAGCATCGAGGGCTTCGTCGGCGGTACGTGCGCGGAGGCGAGCGTGCGCCTGCACGGCCTGCGCGTGCTCGAGACAGGCGAGCCGCTGCTGCTGCGGATCCTGCCGGGCAGCGGCGAGGAGGGAGCGACCGAGGGCGCGGTGACCGTCCCCAATCCGTGCCTGAGCGGCGGCGGCCTGGAGATCTTCCTCGAGCCGCGCCTGCCCGCCGCGCGCGTCGTGGTGGTCGGCGACACGCCGATCGCGATGGCGCTCGCCGAGCTGGGAACACGCGTCGGGTTCGACGTCGAGGCGGTGGCCGCGCTGGATGCTCTGCACCCCGACGACGTCGCCGTGGTCATCGCCCTCCACGGGCGCGGCGAAGCCGACGCCCTGCGGGCGGCGCTCGAGAGCGACGTGCCCTACGTCGGCCTGGTCGCCAGCCCCACCCGCGGCGCCGCCGTGGCTCAGGCGCTCGACCTCGCGCCCGATCGCCTCGCCCGCCTGCGCACGCCGGCGGGCCTTGACATCGGCGCCCGCACGCCCGAGGAGATCGCCCTGTCGATCCTCGCCGAGCTGGTGGCCTCGCGCGCCGGCGGCGTCGCGCCGGCTGACCCGCGCGGCCACGCCACCACCGCCACCGCGGTCGACGAGCACCACCATCCCTCGCCCGCGGGCGCCGGAACCGCGACGGCCGTCGACCCCGTCTGCGGGATGACCGTCGCGGCGAGCGATCTCTCCGCCCACGTCGAGCGCTCAGGGCGACGGGTGTACTTCTGCTGCGACCACTGTCGGCGGACGTTCGAGGAGGACCCGGCGCGGTATGCGGCGGCGGGAGCGGTCTAGCCCGTTCGCCTCGGGGGTGGTCCTGGCGGCGGGCGGATCCCGGCGGCTCGGTCAGCCCAAGCAGCTGCTTCCCTACCGCGGGGTCACGCTGCTCGACCACGTGGTCGCAACCGCGCGCCACTGCTCGTTCGACCAGCTCCTCGTCGCGCTCGGCGGGGCCGAGGAGAACGTGCGCGCGCAGGTCGACCTCGTCGGCGCCGAGGTCGTGGTCGCCCGCGACTACCGGGGCGGCTGCTCGTCCTCCATCGCGGCGGCCATCGAGCGACTCGACCCTCGCTGTGAGGTGCTGGTGCTCATGCTCGGCGATCAGCCCGGCGTGACCGCGGCGGCCGTCAGGGCGCTGCTAGCCGGGCGCGGCGACGCGCCCATGGCCGTCAGCCGCTACGACGACGGCCGCGGCCATCCGCTGGCCTTCGGCCCGGCGCTCTTCGACGACCTCTCCCGTCTTCACGGCGACAAGGGCGTCTGGCGGCTCATGGACCAGCTCGGGGAGGCGGTGGTCGAGGTGCCCGTCCCCGGGCCGGTGCCGCTCGATGTCGACACCTGGGCCGACTACGAGTCGGTGCTCGCCGGAGCCGGGACCGGCGCCGGGCGCCACGACTGGCCGCGCGCCCACTCGGCGCTCGCCTCCGCACGCGGCGCGCCCGCGTCGTGACCGCACCCGCCCGGGCGGGTGCGGGCGCCGAGGTCGCCCAGCGTGTGCCCGACATCGAGACGCTCCGCGCCCGGCTCGACGAAGTGGATTACCTCGCCGACGAGGGCCTCGCGACCGCGCTGTTCCTCAGCGTCCGGCTGCCCCAGCCGCTGCTGCTCGAGGGGGAGGCCGGAGTGGGCAAGACGGAGGGAGCCAAGGCGCTTGCCCGCGTGCTCGACACGCCGCTGATCCGCCTCCAGTGCTACGAGGGCATCGACGCCGCCGAGGCGCTCTACGAGTGGAACTACCCCCGCCAGCTCCTCGGGATCCGCCTCGCCGAGGCCCGCAAGGCCGAGCTGCGCGAGGAGGAGCTCTTCGGGGAGGACTTCCTCATCCACCGACCGCTGCTGCGAGCGATAACCCATCCGGGGCCGCTCCCCGCGGTGCTGCTGGTCGACGAGCTCGACCGGGCCGACGACGACTTCGAGGCCTTCCTATTCGAGCTGCTGGGCGAGGCGAGCGTGACGATCCCCGAGCTGGGGACCATACGAGCAACCCATCCGCCCGCGGTCGTGCTCACCTCCAACCGCACGCGCGACCTGCACGACGCGCTCAAGCGGCGCTGCATGTACCACTGGATCGACTACCCCACGGCGCAGCGCGAGGTCGAGATCGTGCGGCGCCGGGTGCCCGGGAGCTCGCAGACCCTCGCCGTCCAGGTATCCGCGGCCGTGCAGCGGCTGCGCGGGGGCGAGCTCCAGAAGCCGCCCGGCATCGCCGAAGCGATCGACTGGGTCGCCGCACTCGAGCTGCTGGGAGTAGCGCGCCTCGATGCCGAGGCCGCCGAGCGCACGCTCGGGTCGGTCGTGAAGTACCGCGAGGACCAGGAGCTCGTGCGCGAGCGCGGGATGGGCTGGCTGGTGGAGGCGAGTGGTGGCTGAGGCGGCCCCTCGCGCCGCGCGGAGCGCTGCGGCCCGGCCGGCGAGCTCGGCCGTCGCGCGGCCCAGGGCGCTGTGAATAGCACGGCCGTGCGCGCCGGCGCCCGGGCCGGTGAGCTGCTCGTCGACCTCCCCCGCTTCGCGGTCGCTCTCGCGCGGCGGTTGCACGCGGTAGGCGTGCCCGTCACCCCCGAGCGCTCCGCCCGGCTCGCCGAGGCGCTCGCCCTCACCGCCCCGCGGGCGCGGTCGGAGCTCTACTGGATCGCGCGCGTGACGCTGCTCTCGGCGCGCGGCCAGCTCCCCGCCTTCGACGCGACCTTCCGTGCCCTCTTCGACGACGCGCGCGACCCTGCGGATGCGCGCGGCGACCCCAGCGCACCGCCTCCCGCCCGAGCCGGGCGCCCTGCGCGCGACCCGGCGGACGCGCTGCCACCGCGACAAACCGCAGGCGCCGACGGCCCCACGCTCCTCCAGGCGCTCGCCTCCGCCGACCGCGCCGAGGGCGCGCCGGCGGACCGCGAGGCGATCCTGGCCGTGGCGAGCAGTCAGGAACGGCTCTCCCATCGCGACCTCGCCGCGCTCACGCCCAGCGAGGTCGCGCAGGTTCAGGGGCTCGCGCAGGCCCTCGCGCTGGCGCCGCCGCTGCGCCGGGCTCGCCGGTCGCAGCGACACCGGCGGGGCACGCGGATCGACTTGCGAATGACGGTTCGCCGCAGCCTGCGCACCGGCGGTGACCCGGTGCGTCTCACGCGGCGACGCCGGCGCGAGCGGCCTCGCCGGCTGGTGATGATCTGCGACGTGTCGGGCTCCATGGAGCCCTACTCACGAGCGCTGGTGCAGCTCGCACAGGGGGCGGCCGGCGGCGCGAGCGCCGAGGTGTTCGTCTTTGCCACCCGGCTGACGCGCATCACCCGCGAGCTGCGCGACGGACGGCCCGAGGCGGCCATCCGGCGCGCGGCGGAGGCTGCGCCCGACTGGTCGGGAGGCACGCGCATCGGCGCGGCCCTAGGCGCCTTCAACGATCGCTTCGGGCGACGCGGGCTGGCGCGCGGTGCTGTGGTGGTCATCCTCTCCGACGGCTGGGAGCGCGACGACCCGGCACGCCTGGCCATCGAGATGGAGCGGCTTGCGCGCCTCGCCCACCGCATCGTCTGGGTCAACCCGCGCAGCGCGGCTCGCGAGTTCGCGCCGCTCGCGGGCGGGATGGCGGCGGCCCTTCCGCATTGCGACGCGCTGGTGAGCGGCCACAACGTCGCAGCGCTGGAAGCGGTCGTCGATGCTATCGGTGGAGCGGATGGCCCACTGGACCACGGGGTAGGGAGACCGAGAGCTGGCCCGCTCCCCCAACCGGGTAGAGAAAGCGAGGAGACATGAAGTTCGAGAACGACTTCGACGTGGAGGCTCCGATCGAGGAGGTCTTCAAGGCGATCCTCGACGTCGAGCGCGTGGCGCCGTGCGTGCCGGGCGCCAAGGTCGTCGAGCAGACCGAAGAGGACGTCTACAAGGTCGCCATCAAGGTCAAGGTCGGCCCCATGTCGATGCAGTACAGCGGCGACGTCAAGATCGTCGAGAGCGATCCCGAGCTGCACCGGGCGGTCATGCGCACGCGAGCCAAGGAGGCGCGAGGACAGGGCACCGCGGACGCCAACGTCGAGATGCATCTGGAGGGTGACGATTCGCGCACCCACGGCCACATCAGCACCGATGTAAAGCTGAGCGGTCGCGCCGCCGCGATGGGCGGTGGAGTGATCCAGGACGTCTCGGCGCGGATCGTCGACACCTTCGCCGAGAACCTCGCGGCGATGCTCGCGGAGGGAAAGTCGGCGGCGGTCGAGACGCCAGCTCCAGCGGCGGAAGGCAAGTCCCCCACGAGCACGCCACCGCCGGCAGCGGAGGAACCCCCGGAGGCGGGGGGCGAGCGCGAGGCGCTGGCGAGCGAACCAAGCGCCGAAGCGGCCGCTGCCGCGGCCAGCGAACCGATCCCCGAAGTGCCCGAGCACGCGGCCAGCAAGCCAATCCCCGAACCGGCGCCAGCCGCGGCGAGCGAACCGACCCCCGAAGTGCCCGAGGACGCGGCGAGCCGGCCTGGGCCAAGTGCCGCCACTCCCGAGCCGACAGCCCCCCGAGGCGCGTCTGGGCCAGACCAGGAGGCCTCGCTCCCGGTCCTCTCGATCGTCGGATCGGTCATCGCCGGCCGCCTGCGCGACCCCCGCGCGCTGGCGGCCGCGCTGGGCGTCGTGGCCGTCGCCGCCTTCGTGCTGGGCCGGCGCGGCCACTGAAGATCCGCGGTCGGCTCATGACCCGAGCTGCACGGTGAAGGGGATTTTGTCGCCCTTGCCCTCCCCGGCGGTGAGGGTGCCCGTGGCCCCGGCGGCGATCCGGATCACGCACCGCGGGCGCCTGCTCGCGCCGCCAATGCTTCTACGCTGCTGCCATGGCCGTTGAGCCCACGCAACGTCCGGCGCTGTTCGATTCGGCGAGCTACCACGCCTTTCGGTTCGTCGCGCGCGACATCGATGAGCGCGGACATATCACGTTGCGCTACGCGCTCGACGACGACATCGACTTTGTTGAGGAGTTCGACCTCCCGAGCGGTACCCATGTCTCGAGCGATGATCGCGAACGCGTCGACGGGTTGCTGTCCTTGCTGCATTGGGTTGCCGGCGTCAGCTACTTCAAGACCGCGGTTCCGAACGACGTGCGTTGCGAATCGGGCACTCCGCCACCAGCCACCGCGGCTCTACTCGAGGCGCTGTACTCGGAGGGGCTCGGGGAGCTCGCGTTCGTCAACGGGTTGCGATCGCTGCCGCGCCCGAGCTTTCCCGTGGGCGTGGCGGCACCACCGGTCGCGGCTGCAGACGAGCTGTCGCGCGTGCTCGTGCCCGTGGGAGGTGGCAAGGACTCCATCGTCGCCTTGGAGACGGTGCGCCGCTCGGCATGCGAGCTGGCGCTGTTCTCTGTCGGAGATGCGCCCGCGATCACACGGACCGCGGCGGTCGCCGGGTTGCCTCGCCTGATCGCCCATCGCCGGCTTGACCCGGGGTTGGCGGCGCTCAACCGTACCGGCGCGCTGAACGGGCATGTGCCGATCACGGCGATCGTCGCATGCGTTGCGCTGCTCACGGCGGCGCTGCACAGGTTCGACGCCGTCGCGATGGCCAACGAACGCTCAGCATCGAGCGGGAACGTGACCTGGGACGGCATCGAGGTCAACCATCAGTTCAGCAAGAGCCTGCGCGCCGAGCATCTCCTGCGAGCGGCCGTCGCAGAGCTCGGGCCAGGGCTTGACATCTTCTCCGTCCTGAGGCCGGCGTCGGAGCTCGCGATCGCGCGGGCCTTCGCGCGACTGGTCGCCTACCATGACGCTTTCACGAGCTGCAACGCGATCTTCCGGCTCGATCCGGCGCTGCGCACCGCGTCATGGTGCTGCGATTGCCCCAAATGCAGGTTCGTGTTCCTGGTGCTCGCCCCGTTCAGCGACCCAGCGCACCTGAGAGACGTCTTCGGCTGCGACATGCTCGACGACGAGCGCCAGTTCGGCGGGTTTGCCCTGCTCACCGCCACGGGAGGCAACAAGCCGTTCGAGTGCGTGGGGGAGGAGGAGGAGAGCCTGGCGGCGATGCGGATGCTCGCGACCGACCCACGCTGGCGGGAGCACGCTGTCGTGCGGCGGCTCGGCGCGGAGGTGCTGCCGACGTTTGCCGCGAGTGCCGGGTCCCCGGCGGCCACGCTGGCGCTGAGCGGCGATCACGCCGTTCCTGCCGCCTTGCTGCCCGACGTCCGTGCGGTTCTCGGAGCTTGACGGCGCGACGGTCGGCGTCTGGGGCGCCGGCCGTGAGATCCGCTCCTTCGCCGCGCAGCTGAGCAGGCGGTTGCCGTCGGCGCGGATCGCGGTCATCGCACTCGACGACCCGGCGGAGGGCACTGACGTCCCGAGCGAGCTCACCGGTCACGAGGCCCGCCTCGTGAGCGCCTTCGACGCCGTCGCCGCCCTCGGCTTGTACGACGCGATCGTCCGATCGCCGGGCGTGTCGATCTACCGGCCTGAGCTGCGCGAGCTGCGCGAGCGGGGCGTGCCGATCACGACCCCCACGGCTCTCTGGCTGGCGGAGACGGGTGGCGAGGGCGTGATCGGCGTGACGGGCACGAAGGGAAAGAGCACGACCGCCACGCTGATTGCCCATCTCGCACGCGCAGCGGGTCGGACCGTAAGCCTCGCCGGCAACATCGGCGTGCCCGCGCTCGACCTACTCGACGCGCCCGCAGCGGACGTAGCCGTCATCGAGCTGTCGAGCTACCAGATCGCCGATCTCGAGCGGGGACCTGAGATCGCCGTCATCACGAACCTCCAGCACGACCACCTCGACTGGCATTGCACTGACGCGAACTACCGCGCGGACAAGCTGCGGCTGCTCGGGCTCCCGGGAGTGCGGGCGACGGTCGTCAACGGTCGCGATCGCGAGCTGGCGGCCACGGCCTTGGCTGGCGCCGCCGTCGACCCGTCGTTCTTCGGCGTTGCCGAGGGCTGGGACGTGACTCTCGACGGCGTGACGTTCGGCCGCGCGCTCGTCGTGCCGCAGGCGCAGCTGCCGCTGCGCGGCGAGCACAACGCGCTGAACCTATGCGCAGCCCTGACGTCGTTGGGGCTCGTGGGCGTGCCCGTGCCGGAGCTTCCAGGCGCGCTTGACGGGATGCACGCGCTGCCCCACCGGCTCGAGGTCATCGCCGACCGCGACAGCGTCCTATGGGTGGACGACAGCATCTCGACGACGCCCGAGTCGACGCTCGCCGCGCTGGAAAGCTTCTCGGATCGCACGATCGTGCTCATCGGCGGGGGGCAGGACCGCGCCCAGGACTACGCGGGGCTGGGGCGCGAGCTCGCCGCGCGTGACGCTGCCGTCATCGGGCTTCCGGCGACGGGCTCCCGTCTCCTCGCTGCTGCGCGCGCGGCGGGCGTTCCCGATACTCGCGCGCTCGAGGTCGAAGACATGGAGACCGCGGTTGCGCTCGCCCGCACACTCGCTCACCCGGGCGCCGCCGTCCTGCTGTCACCGGCCGCGCCGAGCTACAACACGTATGTCAACTTCGAAGAGCGCGGCGCGGACTTCCGGGCGCAGGTCGGGACCTAGGAGGGTCTGGCGAAACGACTAGCGAAACGCTGCGGGCCTTGAACGAGCGGGCCGTTGCGCACTAAGATCGCGCGATCCGTCGAACGGGAGGCTCATCGTGCCGCTTTTCATGGACATTCAGAGCGTCGAGGGAGGCGTCTCGGCCAGCGACGTTGCTGAAGCCCACGTGAAGGATCTTCAGGAGCAGGCAAAGTACGACGTGAACTACAAGAGCTATTGGGTAGACGAGCAGGCAGGCAAGATCTTTTGCCTTGTGGAGGCTCCAGACGCAGAAGCGGCCCACACTGTCCATCGCGAGGCGCACGGACTCGTCGCCGACGAGATTTACGAGGTAACGGAGGGGTAGCGACTTAAGCCGCCAACGGCGCGGCTCGCGCCTTGGCGAGCGCGCTGGACAGCTTGGCGAGGATTGTCAGGTCGGCGTGCAGCCGAACCTGATCCAGGCTGCGAACTCGGAGCGGTAGTAGCGCCCATTCGTGCTTGAGCCTGCCGAACTCGCGTTCGACCGCGCCACGGCTGCGGTACAGCTTGCGCGACCGTGCAGTCTCGCGCGGGATGAGCGGGTGGAGGCGGTCGGCCTTCACCCACCGCGAAGCCGGAGAGCATTCGCCGGTCGGGCAGCGCCACTTCGTTGCCTTGCGCTTGAAGTCGGCTCCGGCGAACGTCCACTGACCGTGGTCGCACGTCGGGGGCTTGTGCTCGCCGCGCAGGACGCGTCCGGTCTTGCGAAGCGCGGTCACGGGGCAGACGCCGCGGTCCATGCATCCGTCGTGGATCGGCCCGTTGTCATAGCCCTTGTCCATGATCGCCGTCTTGACCGCGAAGCCGCGCTCGCGGGCGGCGTCGAGCAACGGGAGCGCGTAGTTCGTCTCGGCCGCGCTCGCCGTTTCCACGGTCCACGCGACTGGCAGGCCGGTGATCGCGCAGACGGCCGCGTGGACCTTGTACCCGTAATACCCGCCACCCTTCCGAGTGGAGACAGCCGAACGATGACCCCAACTCGCGTCAGGATCAGAGAACCGCTCGCGCTCCGGGCCGTTCTTGCTCACGTACCGCTGCCCGTTCGCGTAGGCCGGCATATCCGAGCCGTCTATGGCAATGTCTCGGCCCATGTCGGGATGCTCCGCGTGAAGGCCGGCGATCACGCGGTCGATGCACTCGCCGAGCAGGTCGCCGTAGGCGCGCAGCTTCCGGGTGAAGCGGTAGCAGGCGTCGATGCTCGGGACCCCGGACGGGTCGGGGGAGCCGATGGCGAGGCGCAGGTCGGAGTGCTCTCGCACGAGCCGCACGGTCCGCGTCCACGTCGGCAGCACGTACAGGCTCTTCGCGAGTGCCATGCCGACCATCGACCGGATTGGGTAGCCGGGCCGTCCGGTCCAGCGCGTCTCCTCAAGCTCACCGATCAGGTCTGCGATCTCGGGCGATTCGAGGAGTCCTGCAAGCTCAGATGCGGCCGAGCGCCGTGGTACGGTGGCCGTGGCCATGGGGGCGTCATCCCTTTGGTCCCGGCCCCCGGAAGCTCTAACTTCGCGGGGGCCACTTATTGGCAGGTGAAAGAGTGACTTTACAGTTGCTCTCGGACGGAATCGTGCGTGAGGAAGCACGCTTATCCCTTCCGTGTATAACGTGTGTAGACTCACGCGGCATGGCCTGGGCTGAACCTGCGTATTCGCGCGCAAAGGTCAATGACGCGGGTGTGACCTACGTGGACCCGACTGCTCGACCCGAAGACCGAGCAGTTGCGCTTGCGATGATCAATAATTGGAGGTCATCGCACAGCTTTCCGCTCAACACAATGCAGAACGGCTTGCGTGTCGCGGCGAGGGATCGGGACCCCGATCCAACCATCGCCCAACGGATCAAGCGTCTGCCTTCGATTCGACACAAGCTGGAGCGGATACCGGGGATGAAGCTCTCCCGAATGCACGACATCGGTGGAACCAGAGCAGTGCTCTCATCGGTGGATGTCGTGGACGAGGTTGTGACCTACTACACGGAAGCGAGCAGGATCAAGCACCGGCTTGTCCGTCACGACCCCTACATCCATCACCCGAAGGCCAGCGGCTATCGCGGGGTCCACCTTGTCTATGCGTATTACAGCGACCGGAAGCACACATACAACGGTCTCAGGATTGAGCTTCAAATCCGATCCCAGTTGCAGCACGCATGGGCGACTGCGGTTGAAACGGTTGGAACCTTTACTCAACAGGCCCTGAAATCGAGTCGGGGCGAGGCCGATTGGTTGAGGTTCTTCGCCTTGATGAGTTCTGCGCTGGCGCTTCGTGAAGGCACGCCACTTGTGCCGAACACCCCTGCCGACCATAGGGAGCTTGTTCAGGACTTGAGGCAGTACGTCACGAAGCTGGATGTTGTTCCGCGCTTGCAGGCGTATGGCGCGGCGCTTCAGTACGCCGAGGCGCAGATGGGCCTAATGAAGGGCCATACGTTCTTGCTTCAGCTCGATACCGAAGAACAAACGCTCAACATCCGCAGTTACGACGACAGGGTTATCGCTGCCGACGAGTACAGCGCCGTTGAGCGCGAGATTGAAGGATTGGCAAATAAGGATGTGGTGCTCGTCACCGTGGAATCGCTCGCAACGCTTCGCCGCGCATATCCCAACTACTTCCTCGACACCTCGGCGTTCCTCGAGAGCGTCGAGGAGGTCATCGCATGATGGGGCAAACGGTCCGGCGTCAGCGCGACGTGGGGTAGAAACCACCGAAACATGAGGTATTCGCCGTGATCCCACAACCGCAATCCCCCGCCCCACCTACCACGGCGAGTTTCGCCGATCCCTCCTAGTAGGCGCAATGCCGTTGACTTAGGCCCCGCGGCATCAAGTCTTGGCGACTGCTTCGCGTGTGGGATGCGAGAGCGAGACGAGAGCCCGGGAGGACTATCGCGGCTCGTCCTTTGCGAGCGCATCGTTCGGCACGAGCTTCATGCTCGCTTTGCCGGGTTAAAGCAGCAGCTGGCGGCCCGGCGCAGGCGCGGAGGCCCCGGTATTGGCGAGGTGCAGGACGCTGCCGACCGTGGGTCTCGGCTTCGGGGCGACGCAGGCGACGGTTGCAGGTGTAGCTCAAAGCGGGGTCGGCTTCCTGCCCCCGTTGGTCGCGAGCATGATCGCTGCATTAGCGCCGAATTCAGGGCTCGTCATGACACTCGACGGCCTCGACGGTTCTGACGCACCATTGCCTCTTGTTGCTCGGTGAGCGCCGGATGGCCTTCCGCAAGGCGTCTGGCGTTCATCGACGCGATCACCTTGTCGTCTTCCTCCTCGCCCACGCGCTGGGCTTCGGCCGTCCTCGCTTTCGCGCGCGCGACGCCATTGCGATCGCGGCGCTCGAGGTCAGCCTCAATGCGTTGGCGGACGAGCTTCGGTACGGCGCTGGCCCACGGGCGGCCGGGGTCGATCAGGAACCACTCCCACGTGTACTCGATCCCAGCTTGGTCTACGATTCGGTCATAACCCTGGGTGCCGGAGTCGGGATCGTCTGTCGGTCCGCTCCAAATACGAATCGCCTCATCGAACGCGTTGACGCCCTTGCGGAGGAGTTGGACGCCTTGCGAGCCACCGTTGGGGACGTATCGGGCGCCGTTGTCGAGGCGCACGTGAATCTCGTTGCGGAAGATGTCGAGGCTCCGTGGATGATCGGAGGTGATTTCGGGGCCTTGACCGCCAAGGGTTTCGCGGTCTGAGCAGGCATTGTTCGCTGCTTGCGGGATGTTGGGGGGGTGTGGGCGGGACGCGCACGGG